>VFQN01002478.1_pt1 | contig 28352 bp, 44 predicted proteins | sample 3512371 | NCBI WGS metagenome assembly VFQN01 (sample SAMN10412370, study PRJNA504923) | tailings metagenome | isolation source: Replicate 2 from Balatoc abandoned mine | place: Philippines: Itogon, Benguet | collected 2017-08-28
CGCTGGTGGGTCAACGACGAGTACAAGCACTTCCCCAAGAAGGGCGTCCAGGACACCTCCGCGACCACCTTCTACTGCCTCATCTACCTGCTGCTCACGTCGCTCTTCTTCATCACCATGATCTTCCGCGGCGCCACCTTCCTGTGGTGGACCCTGCGCTCTGGCGAGAAGCTGCGCAAGAAGGCCCTGCACAACGTGCTGAACGGTAGGCGTGCATCGGTCGGGTATTTGCTTGGCAGCGGGCGGTGCTGAACACGTCTGGCTACAGTATCTTGATGCGGGGCGAGCCGCGCCCCGGTACTCGAACGGCATTGGCACTTACTCGGTCGACTTGCCAATAGCCCCGAGACGTATGCATTGTAGCCTGCGCACCCAGCGTGACGCCCCCCTGTTGCCCCGCGCCCTCCCCACAACCGCAGCCCCCATGGGCTTCTTCTTGGTCACCCCCGTGGGCGACCTGCTGCTCAACTTCACCAAGGACCAGGACATCATGGACGAGAACCTGCCCGACGCCGTGCACTTCATGGGCATCTACGGCCTCATCCTGCTGTCCACCACCATCACCGTGTCCGTGACCATCAACTTCTTCGGCGCCTTCACCGGCTTCCTCATCATCATGACCGGCATCATGCTGTCCGTGTACCTGCCCGCCGCCACCGCGCTGAAGAAGGCCCGCGCCGTGTCCGGTGGCCAGCTGGTGGGCCTGGTTGCGGAGACCCTGGAGGGCCTGGGCGTGGTGCAGGCCTTCTCCAAGCAGGTGGGCGGGGTGACGAGATGGCGTTTGGTGTGTAGAGCACGACCCTGGGCATGGGGGCTGGCCCAACCGGAGTATTGGGACAGCGCCACTGCCCTCGGCTGGTGCTTGCGCTGGCTACGGCATGCGCAGAAGTGGTAGGGATCAGCCGTGGCTACGCGTGCAGACTATTGCCGCACGGCGTGTCGGCAGGTGCCGCCGTCTTGCGACCAGAACGGCCATGCGCAGAGTACCGCAACCAACCTGGCTTCTGCTGCTGCTGCTGCCATTCTGCGTGTCTGCAGGAGTACTTCATTGAGGAGGCTGCTCGCCGCTGCGACATCACCAATGCCGCCGTGTTCAACGCGGAGACGCTCAACTTATGGTTGGCCTTCTGGTGCGACATGGTTGGCGCGCTGCTGGTGGGCGTCGTGTCCATCTTCGCCGTCGCCCTCAAGAGTGAGTCCTGTGTTCGGAGCTTCTTGCTCTTGTGCCATCTGTTGCTGGCCTTTCCACGCTACGGTGTTGAGTTCAGGATGCGTGCGCCTTTGTACGGCGGACCACTGGCTGCTTATGCACTCCTGTTGCACCTAAAACTGAGCATGCACGCGTCCTTGCCTCCCACTGCCCCGCAGAGGAGCTGGGTGGTGCCACCGTCGGTCTGGCCTTCTCCAACATCATCCAGATGCTTGTGTTCTACACCTGGGTCGTGCGCTTCATCTCCGAGTCTATCTCGCTCTTCAACTCCGTCGAGGGCATGGCCTACCTCGCCAAGTGAGTCATTTGCATTCGGGCTGAACTCGGGCCATCCAGGCATGCCGTAGCATTTCGCCCCGCACTCCTACCCATTGCTGTTGTCCCAGGTACCGAATGTGACCCTTGCAGTAGCATACCGGCATCACCGCAGCATTATGCCCCTCCAATGACTCCCATCGCCCCGGCAATTGTACGTGCGCAGGTACGTGCCCCACGACGGCGTGTTCTACGACCAGAAGCAGAAGGACGGCGTGGCCAAGTCCCTGACGCTGCCCGACGGCCAGATCGTGCCCGCCAGCTCCAAGGTGCAGGTGGTGGTGGACGACGCCGCCCTGGCCCGCTGGCCCTCCAACGGCAACATCCGCTTCGAGGACGTGTGGATGCAGTACCGCCTGGACGCGCCCTGGGCGCTCAAGGGCGTCACCTTCAGCATCAAGGACGGAGAGAAGGTGCGCGTGCGTGTGCCAGCTGCTGCGTTTCTTCACAGTTTTGTTGCTCCTGCCACGCTTCTTGCCTGTCTGCGCTGCTCCCTGTGACGCACAACCACCCTTCTAATTCCTGCACAGCGCCTGCATCTGTCGCAGCTACCTTCATGTGACACTGCTGTCCCTTAATGCATACGCCTCTGTCCACTCGCTTGCCCTTAACCCACAGGTCGGCGCCGTTGGCCGCACCGGCTCCGGCAAGTCCACCACGCTGCTGGCGCTGTACCGCATGTTCGAGCTGGGCAAGGGCCGCATCATCATCGACGGCGTGGACATCGCCACGCTGCCGCTCAAGCGCCTGCGCCAGGGCCTGTCCATCATCCCCCAGGAGCCCGTCATGTTCTCAGGCACCGTGCGATCCAACCTGGACCCCTTCGGCGAGTTCAAGGTGCGCATGCGGGTTGCACAGGAACGTGGTGGCCGCTAGACAGGCCGCTCCGCGCCTGGTGCTGCTTTGGGCTGACATGGCTTTTGCGTCTGCACCTAGCAGCTTGTTAGACGCCATGCAGGCGGTTTGCGTTCGCGGCTAGGCAGGCTGCTCCACGCCAGGTGCTCAAACCTGGGGCTACGGTAACACGACTCTTGCCTAGTGGCAGAACAGACCCCAGTGCTGTGTGCCACAACAGGATCCGCCCTGCTGCCTGTGCTGAAGTAGCCGTGTTGTGTGCTATTTCGTTGCTGCAGGACGACGGCGTGCTGTGGGAGGTGCTGAAGAAGGTGGGCCTGGAGTCCCAGGCGCAGCACGCCGGCGGCCTGGACGGCCACGTGGACGGCACGGGCGGCAAGGCCTGGTCGCTGGGCCAGATGCAGCTGGTGTGCCTGGCCCGCGCCGCGCTGCGCGCCGTGCCCATCCTGTGCCTGGACGAGGCCACCGCCGCCATGGACCCGCACACCGAGCAGATCGTGCAGGACACCATCAAGAAGGTGTTCAGCGACCGCACCACCATCACCATCGCCCACCGCCTGGACACCATCATCGAGTCCGACAAGGTGGGCAGCCGGGAGTTTAGGACCCATGCAATGCTGGGCAAGTTATTGACGTAGGCGCGCGTGCCGGCGCCACTGGCCGGCAAGCTGGCAGCTGTCCCTTTGCTTGTACCACCGCTGAACTGCGTGTGGACGGTGTGGTGGTTCCGCCTTGCTGTGTTGTTGCGTGCGCTCCTGACACCTGACGTCCATCCATCGTCCGCCTGTGCAGGTGCTGGTGATGGAGCAGGGCGAGCTGATGGAGTACGACGCCCCCGCCACGCTGCTGGCCAGCCGCAACACCATGTTCTCCAAGCTGGTCGACAAGACGGGCGCCGCAGCAGCAGCAGCGCTGCGCAAGATGGCCGACGACCACTTCGCCAACACGCGCGGCCGCCACTGAGCGGCTGGCGGGGTGGGACCGGGGCTGCCGCGGTGTAGCGGCGACGTGCGGTTGAGGTCCTGCGAGCAGTGTTGCCATCGCCGTGCCTGCGTGCTGTACGGCAGTTGCTGTCTTGAGCCCACGAGAGCTATGTAGGAGGAGAGTGCTGGCTAGCGCCTAGCAGTGAGCCGCGATGGCTATGTATGAGAGGAGTTGTTCGGGAACGAGTGCCAGAGGAGGTTGGGGAGACGGAGAGACGCATGTCCCCAAGAGAGAAATTACATCCCTTTTGAAACATCGTATGTCTGCACTCCATGTTTGCTCCTATGCCATGGAAAAATAGGATCTCTGGTGTGTAAATACGGTAAATGTAGTTGTAGCTGCACAGAGTTTGTAGGAATGATTTGCGTAGCATGTCGTGTCCGTAGCCTTGCAAGAGCTCACCAGTCCTAAGCATGCTCGCTGTTCGGTGTCCGTTCCGTGCAACCCGCAACAGTTGTGGGCATCGTATATGTCGGCGCAAACCGAGGGAGCACGCGACATTATTTTGAGTTGGGTGTACCTAGTGCACCGCTGTTGCCGTTGCTAGCATCTTGAGTGGCTGTGTGTTGCATGTCGCTATACCGAGCCTTGCCCACACCTGTGGTCTTTCCAGGGCTGAGCGTCGTGTTTTACAATTGTGTGGGTACGTGATCCCGCAAACCTATATCGCCACGGCTGCGTGCGCCTTGGCTGAATTGTCTCAGGATTTAAATCTTTTGTGCAGCAAGTGTGTAGGGCCAAGCACGAGGGTTGTCGCAAGTGATCATGCTGAACCTCCTAAGCCCATCTGGGCATTGTAACAGTACGACAAGCAAGCCAAGGGTCCGTTCCGCAGCGATGTTGCTTCCGCGAGCTGGCGTTGGGCCCAGCCGCACTTCCTGAAGTACATGAGCGCCAGGGGAGCACGGGCCGCCCTCCCCTGATGGGCGTTGCAGGTCAGGAAGCAGTATGTCACCGCACAGCAACCTGCACACAGATGCAGCTTCGTGAAGGTGTAGTGGGCTGGACCTCTTCAATCCTCTGTACAAGTGCTCACAGCCACTGAAGATCCTGACTTGCTCCAGCTTGCTGTCCGCCCAAGTGTAACGCGGTTGGACCGTAAGTTGGTGCGCGAGAGCGCGACCCCTGGCGACCCCCTCAGCTCTTGGATGGCCCTAATCTGCGGACGTGCCGACTCGTGCCGACACACACGCCCTCAGGGCCAGTTGCACAGGATGCAAAGGCGCCGTTTCCCCCGCCACACCCCACTATCTTTGGGTCAATTTGGGTCGCGAGGGGAGTAGTAAGCTGCACGAAATGTACGGTCGGTACAGTAGTGTTCTGTCATTCACTTGGCCACGTGCTGACTGCTGAGGCAGCAGCCTAAGGATCTTAGACGCGCTGTGTCATGCACCGGATCTGTGCCACGGATTCGGCAGACCGGCACTGCATTGGATTTGATACTGGTAACACGGAGCTTGTCGAGCTTTTGAGGTCGCAGGCGCACTGGCAGGCTGGCGGCTGGGTAACCCTTAGCCCCGCTTGCCCCCATGGTCCAGAATCGCTTGGATGGGAGTCCCATACAACTCCTGCGTTGCCCTGCTCGAGGACTTTGGGGCCACGCCCCTCATTCCACACAATGGCCCATAGTATGCACTTGAGATGTACCGTAGGTTACAACCACTGGCAGTACAAGGTCAACGTATCCTTTGCAAATACGGTACCATCCATTTGCATTTACGTCGGGTGCTAAGCCACACCTACAACGCTCACACCAGCGCCACGGCAGCCTTGTTCTACCACATGCTCAATGAACAAACATTTACAGCATAGGTCCATCAGCAAGCAAGCCCTGTGGCTGACAACCGCACCCCCAGGCGTCATGCAACGTGCAGGTGGGGCTACCTCACGTCACCCAATTGCGCCACCAACAGCTATCGGCGCAACTGCCGAGTGCCACCGTGCGCCTGGCACGAGGAGATTTCACTGCCATCGCATTACGCAACCATTGTGCCGACACTCCTCCTCCAATGCTTTCTCACTCGCAACACCTTGTGTGGCGGGGCAAGCAAAGCGCTGCTTGCACACCGGCAGAGGAGCGGCTCGACAACACTTACCAGAACCGTACGACCGCCTATCCGCCTACCACCAACCAGCCAACTGCCAACTAGCCAGTCCTGCTCAATGGGCTACTACACCTCAACTACGAAGTGGTACGAACCACCCCCAACGCCCACGGGCGTAACCCTCGCACTCTCACTGCTGCAAGCGCAACGCTGCCCGCAGACGGACAGATAGCCTCTGAAGTACTCTCCAAACATGTGCACACGTGCAAGAGAGCACACCATTCTATCTGACAGTCTGGTACGGCACTGTAGCCACCGTACGGGCTCCAATACTGCAGCCACGGAACACTACGTGTTGGCCCAATGAGACTTCCATGTGACTTCCTCTCACGGCAGTGACATGCTCGCATTGGCGGCAAGCCATGGCTTCTGTTGCGCCCCTAGCTAGGTCGCAGCGCGTGTTGACGTGTGGTTGCAAAGGCGTTGTTGTTGCCTTGCGTCAAGCATACGGCGCCATGAGAGCACGCCCTCGTCAAAAGCCTGCCCCGTGCCCCGCACACTCGTCAAAACAGAGGCCGATGAGCCTCGCACCAGAGCTGCTTCGCATGACTTACGCCATAACAATAGCGCGCGGACGCTGTGGAATTGTATCGCACCGCAAACGGAGAAGAGATTGCGACCTAATTTCGCATCCGTCCATCCAACATCCAACATGCGTCCACACAACAAGATGCTACCGGTACCGGTACCTCCCCTTGCTGCCATCACGCCACACCCCTCGGCGGTGTGACAAACTCCGCCACACGTCATGTGGTTTCCCTGCAGATTTCAAAAAAAGGGGCAACACTGTCACCACACCCACTACCTGCTCCATGTGCGGCCATCCGACCACTTGCCATCCGGGCAAACTCCTCAAACCCAGCCTTCGCCCGCCTAACCTTGTAACTTAGCCAACTCCAGCCCTCACCACAATACCTGATTTGTGTAGTAGCCAAATCCAGCCCTCACCATGCCACGCACGGTAGCAGACCTGCCTAGTAGTAAATGGCAGAGGCCGGCGGCGGCCTGATGATGCGGCACCACTGCGCCTTGCACTCCCTCGCCGCCTGGCTCTCCCCGCCCGCCTCCTGCGCCCCGCTCGCACCCTTCCCAGCCGCCGCCTTCCCACCCGCCGCCTTCCGCTGGCCCGCCACCGCCGCGCCCTTCTGCTGCTGCTTCACCTGCGTCCCCCGCACAGCCTTCACCACACCTCCCGCCGTCACCGTTCCCGCTCCCACACCCGCCTTGACGCCCGCCGCCCGCTGCCGCCCGCGCACACCACCTCCACCACCTGCCAGCCGCTTGGCCAGTGCCTTGCCCGCACCTGCCAGCCCCGCTTGCACGCTCTTGTCGAAAAGCAGCAGCGCGACACACGCCAGCGACGGCACCATCTGCACCATGAGGCGCAGCAGCCCACGCCGGCCTTGTCGTATGGCATGGCTCTCCAGCGGCGGCGGCGCCGCCACAACGGCAGCAGCCGCGGCGGCATTCACAGCTGCGGCCGCAGGAAACGCGTTTGGCCCGGCGGAGCCGATCCTAGGCATAGGCAGCGGCAGGCGGCCGGGCGCCATCGGGGTGTTGCCGGCTGGGTTCTGCTGCTGTGGGGCGGCGCGGTTGGCGGGGGTGAGGGCGGCGAGGAGGGCGGCGTGTGCAGCGGCGACGCTGCTGCTGCTTGCTGCCGGTCCGCTGAGGCTGGGACGGCCGGTGAGCACCGGTCCGCCGATGCTGGGCCGGCCGGTCGGCGTGGGGGTGGGAGTGGGGAGGCTCATGCTTGGGCGGCCGGAGATGGGGAGCAGGCTGATGCTGGGGCGGCCCGTGGGTGCGCGGATGGGGCGGGGACTGATCAGTGGACTGATGGCGGCGGCGATGGCGGCGGCGGCGGCGGCGTCCGAGTTGAGGCGAGCGGGGAAGTCCTGGCCATCGGCGGCGGGCTGCGGTGGCTCGGGGCTCGCAGATCCGGCGGAGGCGCCGTCAGCATCCTGAGCAGCGGACGACGCAAAGAGGGAGGCGAGCGCAGGGACGGGCGGCGGTGCGCGAGGGGCGGCCGCTGCAGGCGCGCCGTTGCCGGCGGCGTCGTTGGCGATGGGCGCCGTCGAGGTGGCGTCGGGGGCCGACCGGGCCGCGGCTGTGCTGCAGCTGGCGACCCAGGGCACCCCAGGGGCTTCCGGCGTCTCCGCCGGCGGTGCCGAGTCCAGGCCGTTAGGCAACGCCTTTGCCACATCCTCTTCGGGTTGCACAGCGGTTACGGCCGGCGTATCAACCTCTCGGTCCGCTACCACGGCCTCCTGCTTCTGCTGCTCCACTCCCGTCCCCGCCTCGGCCACCGCCGCCCGCTGCGCTCCCGCCTCCTCACCCGGCACCCTCTCCTCCCCTGCATCCTGCCCCTCCTCCTGCCCCTCCACCCCCTTCACCTGCTCCCCCTCCTCTTCCTCCCCGTCTAGCTCAGGGATAGTGAACGACGCCAGATGCCTCTGCGCCTCGCTCCTGCGCTGCCGCCTGCGCTCCACCTCCCCATCCTGCTCCCCTCCCTCCCCGCTGCCCCCTGGGCTCGGCGGCGACGCAGGCTGCTGCAGCACACCCGCTATCCACATGGGCGGAGGCGGCAGGGACACCTCCAGGGAGAGCCCCGAAGCCCGCGGCCGGCCTGCCGCCGCCGCCGCCGCTTGAGCTGCGCTTCCGCTTCCGCTTCCGACCACAGACCCCAGGGCCTGCCTGGGAGTAGGCCTGCTGCTGCTTGTGCTGGCAGCAGCGGCGGCGGCGGCTGCTGCCTCCACGGCCCGTGTGGCCGCTGCCACGTCCACCACAGCCAGGGCCTCAGGCGCCAGGGTGGAGCGGCTGCCGGAACGCACCATGCCCCCACCGGCCTCAGGCGCCAGCGCAGAACGGCTGCCGGAACGCACCATGCCCCCACCGGCCTCGGGCGTGAGGGCGGAGCGGCTGCCTGACCGCACCATGCCCCCGCCGGCCTGGGCCTCGTGCGCCAAGGCAGAACGGCTGCCGGACCGCACCATGCCACCCGTGCGCTCGGGCTGCTGCGAGGGAGGCGACGCGCGTGACTGCTGCTGCTGCTGCTGCTGCTGTTGCTTGCGCTGCTGCTCCAGCAACTGCTGCTGCTGCAGCGTGGCCAGCTCCTGCTGCTGGGCCTCATGCACCGCCTGTGAAGGGGGCAAGGGAAGCGGGCAGCAAGGAAGCAGGCATGGTGTAGGCACGCAGCGCTACCGGTGGGCGTGACGGCGCGGCGCAGGATGATTAGGATAAGGACCATGAGTGCAAGTGCAGCTGGGCCTCATGCACAGCCTGTGAAGGTGGACAACGAGGTTAGGCAAGAGGGCTGAAAGATTGGTGTGGACATGCCTCAGGAGCAACGGCTTTGGGCACACGTGACCTGAAATGTTTCAGCAAGGACTGTGCGCACAGCCTCTGCGTTTTCCGTTGACGGTCTGTGCGGCTACCTCCCGGGCTACCCGGTGCACTGCCGCGCAGTCGCGCAACCCGCTTGCACAAAATAGGCCCGGCGGAACAACTCAAATGCGCTATAAATTTACGCTTTGCAGCAGCTGGCACGCACCTGGAAGTTTTGCAGGCCGGTGAGCACGCGCGTGAGGCGCTGCGTCAGCGCCGACAGCTCCCGCTCCTTGGACGCCACCGCCGTCTGCGCCTGGTCCAGCTGAGCGTTCTTGGTGGACAGCTGCTTAACCTGCGGTGGGGGGAGGACAGGGTGGCAGATGCGGTAGGGGTTGGTGGACAGCTGTTTCACCTGCGGTGTAGAAAGGGCAGCGGATATGGGCTCAAGGCTGTGGGTGCTGGGTTGCGCGAGGTGGTAGGCACTGCACCCTACCTGGTAGCGGATGGCCGGATGCACGACGGCAATGGAGCAGCTGCCAGTTTGCTCACACGTGCCACAGCGGCACGATGTAGGCGGAAAGCTCGAAAATGCCTATGCGAATAAGCTGCCAGCCTTGATAACCGCTGCGTCTGGTAACAGCCGTTGTTTCACGTCGCGCTGCCCGGTAAGGCCGAACCTGCAGCTATCCCCAAACCCCCTTTTCCAACCCTGCAGCCCGAAGGTCAAAGCCCGGCAAGGCACTACAGCACCGCCCCAGATCGCACCTTTGCCCCCTAATCTCCTAAGGATGCGCCCCGCCCCTACCAACAACCCCTAACCACCCTCTCCCCTCCGCCCGGTCTGCCCCGTGCACCCCTTACCATGCTCGCCAGCTCGGTCTCCTGGCTGCGCACCACCGCCCTCAGCGACCACAGCTCCCGCAGCGTGTCCGGCTGCGCCTCCAGCTGCGCCGCAATGGCCGCATCCGCCGCCGCCGCCTCCAACAGCCCTCCCCACAGGTCCGCCTCCCTCCCCACCTCCCCGTCCACGCTCCCCCGCCCCGCGCTGTCGCTGCCGGCGGCGCTGTACTGCCCGCCCTCGAGCAGCGGCGAGCCGCCGGCGCCGATCGACAGCGCCCGGGGGTAGCTACCGGACAGCGCCCGGGGGTAGCTGCCGGAAGCTGGGCCGCCCGCCAGCCGGCCGGTGCTGCGGGTGGCGAGCAGCAGCGCACCGGCCGCTGCGCTGTCCCTCCCCAGGCTGCCGCCCCCGGTCACGGACAGTGACGCAGCCAGCAGCTCTCGCGGGACGCGGGCGCTGCTGCCACTGGCCCGCTGGGCCGCCGCCGCGTTAAACGCAGAGCCCAGGCCAAGGGACGGGGACCCTGCAGCAGCCAGGGCCCCTGTGGCGCTGGAGCGAGCGCGCTTGCTGCCGCTGGCGGCGAGCGCAGGGGCCGGTGACGCGGCTGCGCTGCTGATGCCAGCGCCTTCGGGCGGACTGGTCCGCTTGCTGGTGGTTGCAGCATTGCTGCTGGTGCTGGTGTCTGCGCCAGACTTGCTGGTCCTGGGTGAAGGCGGAGCGGCTTGGGCGGCTGCGCTCTCAAACCGCTGCGAGCTGGCCACGCGCCGCATGCCGCCGCCAGCTGCGCCGCCGCCGCCACCGCCAGCGCCGGCGCTGGCCGACACGCCGCCAGAGGCCGCACCCGCCAGCTTCGACGTGCTGGGCACACGCTTCATGCCGCTGAGGTTGTTGCTGCTCGTGGTACGGCCAAACGCAACGACCGACCCGCCGATAGAGCCCGAGGCACCGCCGCCGCTCCTGGGGCTGTACAGGGTGGTGGAGGCCTTGCCCGCGGGCCCCTGGAGGCCGCCGCCGCTGCTGCTGCGGCCCTCCCTGCCCCCTGCCTTGCGCGCACCGACATCCGCAGCTTGAGACGCCAGCGGGAGGAATCCGCCCATTCCAAAGTCATCGTCTTCCTGCGTGATGGAGTCCTGACGAGACAGAATGGACCCCTCGCCGCTGCTGCGGCCCGCTGCCTCATTTGCGGCTGGCGCTGCATCAGCTGCTGCTGTTGCTGCTACGTTCGTGTCCCCAACGCTGTGCCCGTCCTGCTCCTCCTCCACAGTCCTGTCCGCCTCACCAACCCCCGTAGAACCCTGCGCATTCAGCCCCGCACTTGCTGCGTAGGCAGCCAAGGCGGCGGCACTCGAGCGCGTCAGCGAGCCAGACAAAGCGGAAGCAGACGCCCGAACGTCGGTGGCGTTCCGTACAAGCGGAATGCCAAAGGAGGCGCCGGCGGCGGCGGCCGCAGCCACAGGGTCCGGCGCGGCGACGCCCGGCTCCGCCGCGCCGCTGCCGGAGCCCCGGAACGAGGCGCTGGTGCGCTCCAGGCCCATGACACGTGCCTTGACCGACCCGGGGGTCGCGGTGCTGCCCGCCGTGGTGCTGCCTGTGACGCCATCTACAGGTGTGTGGGGCACTGCTGGCCGGGGCGTCACCCCCGCCGACGGCAGGGGCGAAACGTCGGCCTCGGCGTCGGCGCCTGCGGCGCCGCCGGCGCTGAGGATGCGGATGAGGTTGGCCGTGGCGGCGGCGGCGGCAGCCGCTGCCGCGGTGCCGCCGGAGGCGGCGGGGGCGCCTGGCGGCGTCATGCCGTTGCTGCTGACGTTGCCGCTGGCGGTCCCGGTGCCCGTGCTGGATGCGGTGCTGCCGCTGCGCCTGAAGGAGCCGCCCGGTGTGCCTACGCCCACGGAGGCGTGTGTGGGGGCGAGGGAGGTGGGCGGGCGGATGGGGCTGGTGCAGGTCTGCATGCTGCGCCGCGCCTCCAGGCCGGGGCCGGAGGAAGTGCCGGTGCCGATGCTGGCGGTGGTGGTGAGGGTGGAGCTGCGGGACGGGGTCACGGCGCATGCGGAGGCAGAGAGCTGCGGGAGGGAAGGCGGATGGCGAATGGCGGGAGGGAGTTAAGAAAGGGTTGTAGTGGACAGTATTCTGGAGCGTAGCGGGTGCGGCATGCGGCATGGGGGTACATGTGTATGGTGGTGCACGAGACGTATTGGGCACATGGGGAGGTGCTTCCCTGCGCACGTAGTTGTGAGAAGTTCTGCTGCAGCACTATCCTGCTGAGTTGCGCAAGTGTCTACTGTTGGCTCCGAGGAGTTGTTGAGGGGCAGACGGTTAAACAGCCCCCTCGTCTACAGACACATTGTGGGCAGGTTAGCCGCTCCGGGTGTAGCGGTTGGTCGCAGCTGTCGCATATGGTTGTGGGCTGCATCCCATGCGAACCGATCTCCTCCCCCGCCCCTCACAAACGGATGCCAAGCAGGTCGAACACCTGTACATTGCCCTACCTGGTCGCGCACGTTGTTAATTATTTGGTGTGGCTCGTCCAAGCTCTGAGCCACCTCGCGCACAGCCTGCACCACACCCTGGAGCCTGCCTCGCAAAAGATGCAACTGAGCCGTGAAGCTTGATGTATCGGGCAGCGGAACATCCAGCGGCTCGTCTGCCGCGCTCCTTGAGCCCCGACCAGCATTTTCCTGAAGAGCGCCAGTTGGCAGGACACAAGAGCGGTTTTACAGCATTAACACTGATAGAATTGAGCCGAGCGTGTTTGTTTGCTACATGGTTCACCATGCAACAGTCGGTGCTGGCTCTAGTTGTTTGCGCGGGCTCTCCAGGCCAGCGCCTGCCTTCGCACCTTATTCCAGGATAAACCCCTAGCATAACTACTACTGTTTGGTCTTGAAGTGCTGCTCGTGGCCGCGTTGGGCTCGTTGGAGGTTCCAATATCCATTCTGTTAGTCGTGTCGTCCTCCGCAAGGGCTACACCGTGGGAGCGCATGTTCGCATGGTTTTCAAGCGCTGTCATGTGCGACCTCAGGTGTCAAGCGACCCCCCATGCAGCACTGCACGCGACTACAGGCAAGCAGGAGCTCGGGGAGACTGTCGACATGCCGTCTTACTAGACTATGATCGCATGCTTGCATCAAATTTTTTGGCAGCATGGAATGGTGCATCGCACTTCCTGCGGCAGTGTGAACCGGATCCTATCCGGAGCCGTACCGAGTCAAACGGCTAATGGGCGCTCGACACGTGGCAGCAGCACCCCTGACCCCGCACCAACATGCTTGAGTGGCCGTTGCGAACAAATACGTATACATGAGGTAGGGCCACATCAGTGGACACTATCAGTTACTGGTATGGCGTTGAGCACCCTGTTCCTACGCCGGCAAGGCTGGACCAGGGGATCCCGTTGCCCACCCATCACACGCCTTTCCTGCCCAGGCTGCTAGAATGCAGTTGCCCACCGGACTATTCTGAGAGCACGGTTGCGTCCTTCATCAGCACAGGTGCCGAGATAATATACTATTTCTCATCGTAGCAAGCGCGCAACATCGCCCACTGCCCCACAGCAAGCCCTGTCACGCTACCAGGCCAGTTGGTAACGCAGAGTTCAGCCAGCGTGCATTTGCGGTGCCTGCTTGCACCATTAACAACCTATCCCTGATCCCCATTTCCACTCACAAGTAAACGATGCACGCAGATGCACGTCACTGGCAATACGTTTGTCAAATGCAACAGTACCATGGCAACGACCGGGAGTTTAGGACCCACACCATTAGGCGTCCAGGGGCGTCGCATACGTACCGTACGTGTACGCTCCTGCCTCACCATAACAAACACCCCTTTCCTAGCTCCGTTCCGCCTGCGTACCGGTACCTCACCGCCTCTTGTTTGCCCCCATGCCCTCCCCACCCACCAGCTTCCGCTTCAGCTCCAGCGCCGAGTCCCTCCCACCCGCCCCGCCCTGGCCTCCCCCGCCCGCCCCTTGGCCCCCGCCCGCCCCCAGGCCCAACAGCCCCATCAGCCCGCCTCCCCCGCCCTTCTTGCCCCCCGCCTTGTCTCCCCCGGACGCAATGACCTTCCTCAGCTCTGCAAAGCTTGCCAGTCCTCCTGCGCCCGCGGCACCCCCTTGCCCGCCCTCCGCTTGCGCCCCGGCGCCCCCGGAGCCGGCGGCTGCCCCTGCTGCTGCCCCCGTGGAGTTGGCGTTGGTGGTGGCGCCGTCGCGCGATTTGTCGGGGAAGCCCGAGTTGGAGGTGTCTGCCGCAAAGATGAAGGAGCGCGTGTTGAGGCCGCCCACGTTAGAGGTGGTGCGGTGGCTGGTGGGCGCGGCGGAGCGGCCCAGGAAGGAGGACGACTGCGGCGGGCACAGCAGGGAGGAGAGCACGTGAGGGCTAAAGTTGTGCGGAGTACAGTGTGTTTCAGCGGCCCAGGAAGGAGGACCGATGGAGGTCAAGGGGCGGGCAGGGCAAGGGCCAGCATGCAAGGGCGCGAAGGCTTTCAGCCCGTAGCCCGGAGGGAAGTCAGGCATCAGGCGTCATGGCATCAGGCATAGGCTGTGAGTGGGGAGTGGAGCCCGGAGCAGCGCTGCGTGGTAGCGTGCAGGCAGGGGCTCTCCCCTGCGTGCAGGCGCGCTCGTGCTCTGCGTGCGGGTTGGCCCTACTTCGCCATTGGTGCGTGGGCCCCACCGCCTGCCCTGGCTCGCTGTGCACAGCCCCCCCCCAAAACGCCTCGGTAGCACCCTTCCTCGCCTCGCTGCAGGACTGCAGCTTCACCAGAGCCGCATCCAATCCCACCCCGCCTCCCTATCCCCAGACAATACCACCCATCCCATGCACCCCCGCCGCCCCCGTTAACTACGGGTAGTACACCTCACCTGCAAGTGCTCCGCACCGCCGCCGCCTCCCCGATTGGTGATGTCAGAGCCGAACAGAGTGAAGCGGTGCCCGCCGGGCGCCCGCGGAGGCGCGCCGCCACCTGCCGCCGCTGCCGCCCCCACCCCTTCCGCCTGCTGCTGCTGCTGCCCCGCCGGGAGCTGCCCCGCCCCTGCCCCCGGCCCCTGGGCACCGACAGCTGCGGACGCGGAACGCTGCAGCAGCGCTACCACGTGTGAGCGGCCGCCGTCTTCTTCGTGGTGTGGTTGGTGTGGGTCCCGGAGCCTGCCCGTGCTGGGGCCCTGGCCGTGTGCGTAGCTGCTGCCGCTGCGGCCCAGGCGCAGGGCCAGGGGCTCAGGGGAGGGCACCAGGCCGTCGTCCTGTGGGGCGCGGATGGCAGGAAGGCGGCGAGGGTAGTGGCGGAATGCGACCCGTCGGCTTTTATCTTCCTTATGGCGGCGGCGTGCATGGAGCACTAGGTATTTAGGTGAGGCTCCTTTGACGCATGTGCTGGTACGTGTTTTGAGGACAACCGCGGACTGCAAAACGAACGCAGACGGAGCGAGTAGCGTTGCTAGCATGTCAGGCAGGGTTGACCACTGCTACTCACCGGCTGCAGCCGCCCCGCCGCCGCCGCCGCCTGCCTGGCCTCCTCCTGCGACTGCTGCCGCAGCGCCCTCCTGGCCTCCACCGGGTCCAGCACCCGCGCCGCCTTGGCCCCCTCCCCACCCGCACTCTCCGCCCCCACCGCCCCCGACGCCGTCCTCCCCACCAGCAGCTTCGCCGCCAGCGGCAGCGGCGCCCGGGCCACCCTCGCCCCTTCACTCCCCTCCGCGCCGTCCTGCGTGCCCGCCTGGCTGTCGCCCTGTGTATTAGCAGCAGCTATTACACCCGCTGCAGGCTCGTCGTCCTCGCGCACCAGGTCCAGGTCCAGGCCGTGCCCCCGGGGCAGGGTGATGGGCGCGTCGTCGTCGTCTCCAGCGGTGGAGGCGAACAGGTTGGCGCGGCGCCGCCGGGCGTCCGCGTCCGTGACCTCCTGTAGGGAGGACAGGACGGCAGGCGTGGGGCAAGTGTATAAGATGCAGCGGACATGAAAGCAAAGAGGGGCACGCAGCACGGCGCATGGCGTCGAAACCGCTTGCCGACCTGCATCACTATCTGAGCACCGTTCCTGTTGCTCCCGTGCTCCTCCTCCTCGAACCCCCACCGCCGTCCACCCCGCACCCACCTCGTCATCATCCATCCCCAGTCCGCCCTTCCGCTTCCGCCTGAAGCCCCGCCGCAGCGCCTCCAGCATCTCGCGCACCGCCGCGCTGTCGCGCTCCGCCTCCCACATGGCATGCAGCGAGACGCGGCGGGACTCGTCCAGCCGGCTCTCCTTGGCGTTGCCCAGCAGGGAGGCCTGTGTGACGGGAGGAACGAGGGAAAACGGCGTTGGTGCACTGTTGGCAAGGGGTTGTTGGAGGGCGTTGTGCGCCTTGACCTTGGAGTTGCGCACAAGGGAGGCCCGGACGGGTGTCCTCAGGGCTTGCGGCACAGGAACTGCAAGCTGTCAGCATGACTCCGTACAGGTCCTTCCCGCTGCACTATGCAGCCGCAAGACTGGCCCGCGTCCCGAATCGCCACAACAGCAGCGGCCAGCCACCATTTGCTTTCTTCACATTTACCAACACAATGCACTGCTACACCGTCGGCACCAAGCGACCATAGCTTAATTGTAGTCATACTGCCCACACGCGCCAACCTCCTCTCCCCCAACCCACACCCATCAGCATGCCCTCATCCAGGTCCTCCCCGTCAAGTAGTACACCCGCTAACCCACACCCTTACTCCCTTAACCCACACCCACCAGCACGCCCTCGTCCAGGTCCCCCTCGTCGTACTCTTCATGCAGTACACCCGCTAACCCACACCATCACTCCCTCAACCCGCACCCACCATCACTCCCTCAACCCGCACCCACCAGCACGCCCTCGTCCAGGTCTTCCTCGTCGTACTCTTCATGCAGCACACCCGCTAACCCACACCATCACTCCCTTAACCCGCACCCACCAGCACGCCCTCGTCCAGGTCCTCCCCGTCGTACTCGTCCAGCAGGTCGTCCTCCCCCAGGCCCGCCAGGCCCTCCTCGTCGTCGGACAGCTCAGCCTCAGCGTCCACGAAATAGGCGCCTGGGTGTACCGACAATAGCATGGGGTAGCGGAAAAGGTCAGTTATGGCGTATCAGCTCTGTGCAGAGCGTGTACCTCCCGCCCACAAGTCATCCCTATTTTCCTTTGCAAGCAAAACAGCGATTGCACTTTCCTTTGCCCCCAGCACCATCCACTTTCTGCGCTCACACCCATTCCCGCACAGCCATTAGCCCACGCGCCATGCCAGTCTCCACAACCCCGCCCATCCCACAACCGCACCAACCAAGCACTCACCCGCGCCCTTGGCCTCCGCCGCCCGCTTCCGCGCCGCCGCCAGCCTGGCCGCGTGCCTCTCCTTGGCGGCCGCGATCATGACGTCCACCATGCGCTTGCGAATGGCGGCCTCGTCCTTGGAGGGCGACAGCGGAGCCGTGGGGGCGGCGTCGGCTGCACCGGTGGCGGCGGCGTCGATGGGCTTGAGGCCCGCCGCCTCGGCCTCAATGTCCTCCGCCTCCTCAAAGTGCAGGGCCTCGGCTGCGCGGGAAACATGGGGGTGTGCTGTTAGTGGAGAGAGCTGCCACCGGATGTGCACTTAGGAGTGACGGCGTATGCACGGGAATCTTTCACAGGACTTGCGTACATTGGTTGGGTGTGGAAATTCTGTCAGTATGCGTGCAGCGGGGGCTTGCAACACGACACAGCGGAGTGGACAAGTACCGTAGCTTGGTCATGTATGGGGGCTGACAGTGTGCAGCGCCGAAGCAAGAGCACCCCAATAGTACAGCTGTATAGACCGGCTCTCACGTTCCACGGCGTCCTCCTCGTCCGTGCTGTCAAACTCCTCATCCACATCGTACTCCGCCTCGTCCTCCTCCCCTTCGCCGCCCTCCCCGTCCTCGCCCTCGCCCTCCCCTGCTTCCTCCTCCTCCTCCTCCTCGCCCTCGCCGCCCTCCTCCCCTGCGTCCTTGGCTGCCCCAGTCCCCACAAGCTCCTCGCTTTCCTCCTCGTCCGCCTCCTCTTCCTCCTCGCCCCCTGCCTCCTCCTCCGTGTCAGCGGCCTCCTCCTCGTCATCCTCATCCTCTTCCATGGGGTCACCTGCAAGCAGGAGCATTGTTGGTTGCTTGCATGCAGTGGCACTTAGGGCGCGCAAACCCCAGCTACGGACAACAGCTCAAGCACCTGACGTCCTGAGGTAACACCCTTGCGGACACCGCTTGGCATGTCGACGATGGTTGGGGCAACATGCGAAAAAACATTCGCAATGGACATCCGCACAAGACGCACCACCAGCTGCCCTCTCACCCGCCTCAGCTGCCTCCTTCGCCTCCGCCTCCCTCGCCTGCTGCTGCTTCTTCTTGGCCGCCTTCTCCGCCTGCTTCTGCTCCTCCTCCGGGTCAGGCTCCACAATGAGGTCATCCTCCTCCTCCATATCCATAAACTGCTCCTCCTCTTTCTCCTTCCCCCGCACCGCACCCGGCCCATGGCCCGCCCCACCGGCAGCACCCTGTCCCACCCTGTCCTTCTGCTGCTGCTGCTGGCCCGCTATGGTCTGGTCTTCTGAGCCCTCCGTCAAGGTCACCATCGCAGCGCCCTCCAGGGAGCCTAGCTCAAGGGAGGCCTGCGAGCCGTACCCCACGGACCCCAGCACCACCGAAGGTGCCCTGTGCGCCAAATCCACCACCGGCACCAGCGTGCCCCCGCACGCACCACCATCGGCACCAGCAGCAGGTCCCCCTGCACCAGTCGCCCTGTGCTCCCCTGACGCTGCGCCCTGCTGAGAGTGTGTGTTAGGCTGCTGGGAGTCCTCGCACATGAGGAAGACCTGTGTATCCTGCGCCAGTGCGAGGCGGTGGCAGGCGGCGAGGGGCGAGGGGCAGGGCGCCCCAGCGCGCAGCGGGGAGGGCACCGGCTTGAGGCCGCGGATGACCCCGAAGGGGCTGCGGGGCGGCATAGGGGCCTGCGGGGCAGAGGGAGGCGGCAGCAGGTGCATATGCTCAGCTTCTTGTACTGGCAGATCGTCGCTAAGCCACGGGTGCCCTAGCCGAGAACAACCAACAGCTCCTCTCTAGGCTAGTACGGTATGCTCCGAACACTTGCTTCTTCCGGGAACTATTGCGGTGGCCCAGCCGATTACACCCACCTTTGGCTGGTCATCCTCGATCACCAGGTCACCATCATTCTCCTCGCTGCCGGCACGCACGGGCGAACCCGGCGCCTCCACCGCTGCTGCTCCCCCTGCCGCCGCCTCTGCTGCTGCGTCGCCCGCTGCACTGCCCAGTTGCAGGTCCATGGGGTCCACAAGGGTCCCCAGCCGCAGCTCGAGCTCCACCTGCGACGCTGCCCCGGCCTGGTCCAGCGCCACCGTGGCAACAGCCGCGGCGGCAGCGACGGTTGTGGCAGCAGCGACAGCAGCAGCGGCGGATGGCGCAGCGGCAGCGGCGCTGGCCGGTCGCGATGCTGTGGGCTGCGACTGCTGCTGCTGCTGCTTGGCCTGCGCAAGGCTCTGCATCAGCGCGCGGACGTTGAAGGTGGGGGGCGGAGGGGGCTGCTGGGCGGCCGCTGCGGCGGCCTGCTGCGCCGCTGCGTCTGGCACAGGGGCGTTGGCGCGGGTCCTGCAGGGTTACCAATGGGCTGACCGTTGCATTTGCCCAAACTTGCGAATACCCATCGCAGCGCTGAAGGGGTAAGGTGCACGTGCAGTGTCGCGTGGCTGCAGATGACGCACGGGCCCTTCGCCTCAAAGTCTTGCTTATGCGCTGTGCGACAAAAACTGCGCAGCCTCTTCTTGAAGCCAAGTACTCCTTTGTGGCCCCAACCACCTCGCCTCAACCTATGCCCTGTCCTTGGCCCCAACACTACATTGTCACCCACCCCGCAACAACATGCGTCAACTCGTTTGCCCCCCGGTCCACGCCCCCAGCCCCCACCTCTCCACCAGGCTGCGTTGCCGCGCCATGATCTTGCCCAGCACGTCGCTGAGGGGGCGCGCGGGCGCCTCCGGGACGCCCCGCCCCCCGATGCGGTCGCGTAGGGCAGCCTCTGCAGCGCAGCAACATCAACACGCAAGCGGGCGCCGTGATCATCAGCACGTTGTGCCGACAACGCGCAAATGGTACTGGGCTGTGGTCAGCTGTGCTCCAGCGGCAGGGTGCAACCTAACGCACAGGCCAGGCTGCGCCCTCAATCCTATCCCAGCCCGGGTTACATGAAGCTTGCTCCCTGTTCCCAGGGCATGACTGCGGACTACGGACACGCACGCAATCTCCACGGCCACCCGCCGACTACAACCCACACCACCCCGCCCACCTCGCAGCTGGCGTTGGTGCTCCGCCTCCTCGTCCACAGGCGCGGCGGCCGCTCCCTCGCCCTCACCCTCCTCGTCAGCCGCTACCTCCAACTCCCCATCCCCATCGGCCTCACCCTCCGCCTGCGCCTCTCCCTGCCCCTGGCCGCCTGCATCCGCGCTGCCACCCTTTGCAGCAGTGCCATCACCTGCACAACAGCATAGAATTGGATGGTTTGGGATCGGGAGCCAGTACACTAGCGTTCTGCCTCATGGCAAGTGGCATGATGGCCTTGGAGTCAAAGCGCAAAGGAGGTCGAACAAGAAACAAGCGGCCGTGTAGCCGCTGCACAAATGCTGTCCCACTTCCTTGTATGTCCCTCCATGTTTTACGCGCACCAAAGCCTGTGACGCTTGGCGCGCACGCACCTGCACCCGTGCCCTCGGCCCCAGCCTCCTCGCCGCCTGCACCCTGATCCTTCTTCTCAGCCGGGTCCGTGTCCAGGTCGTCAAACCCGTCCCCCATCGCACTGCGGACCACCACGCGCTTCCGGACAGGCTTGCCCGCCCGTCCCTGCCCCTGGCCCACCGCCCCCTCCGCCTGCGCCCCGCCAGCTGCTGCCACAGCTGCCCCCTTGCCCTCTCCCGCCGCTGGCCCCGGCGTAATAGCGTCCCCCGCTGCACCGGCCGGCGTGGTAGCCCCCGCCCCTGCAACCGCGCCCGCTGCCTCAGGCTCTGGGGTGGCGGCGCGGCGCAGGCGACGCAGCCGCTTGGGGCCGTCGGCGGCAGGCGCCCCTGGCTCGCCGCCGGGGCTGCCGGCGCCGCTGGCAGCGGCCGCTGCCGCCGCTGCTGCTGCTGGCTCCAGCACCGCATCCTCGTCTTCCAGTAGCTCCTCCTCGGTGCGTGTCTGGTGCTGCTGCGCGTTGTGCTGCTCCCGCTGCTGCTCCGTGTGTCCCTCCGCCTGTGGCTCGTGGAGCTCGGCCTTGGGGGAGTTCGCTTCGTGCTGCAGGTCGTGCTCTGCCACGATGTCCACGGCGCCCGAGGCTGCGTTGCCATCAGCGAGCTCAGCGTCCGTTGACGGAGGGGCTGCAGCAGAAGCATCCAGCCCAGCAGGAGCCTGGTATGGCTCCGCTGTGGTTGCGTCTGTGGACATTGGGTCGGTGCTGGGCTCGGCCTCTTGGCCCTCGTCACCCCAGGGCTGCGAGGGCGGTTCCGAGGCGAGCAGCGCCCGGAGGTGCAGGGCAGGGGCGTCCATGCCCGCCTGGCTGTCCAGCGCCTGTGTTGGGGCGACCTGCTGCGAGGTGTCCTGGTCCCGGGGCAGCGAGTTGCTGTCCACATCCCCCATAGGCTGGTCTTCTGCGCTTGTTGCGACGCCCGCGCCCTGCGCCTCGCGTTGGTGCTGGCTTGGCTGGTGCGAAGAGGCGTAAGCCCAGTGAAGCGCAGCAGCCGTTGTGTCGATTACAGGCGCTGTTGTAGCTGCCATGTCAGCTGGCTGCGCCTCAGTCTCCATCGCGACGGGCAGAACGAAGGCAGGCGCATTGCCCTGGTCACGCCGAGCCTCGTCACTTGATGGCGACGCGACCGGCTCAAGAGGATCAGAAGCAATCGTGACATCCACGTTTGTCATCTTCTCGTTGCTCGAAGGAGCCGAGGGGCCGGTAGCCAAGGCGGGTTCAACCGCATGGGACAGCTGCGGGCAGCCTTGGCCGTCAGCCCGGGTTTCCAGACCATTTGCCTGTAATGTAGCCTGCTGTTCTTGGGTGCATGCGCCTAGAGACGGCTCGATGGGCGCTTGTGAGCCCTGTTGTGTGCAGAGCGCAGACCAGAGCGCTAACCGCGCGTCTGCGCCATTTTCCTGCTGACTTTGGTCTACCGTCGGCTGGCTCATAGTGTCAGTTTGTTGTTACCTACAGGAAAAGAGTGTCGCGACAGGCAGGAAAAGCCAAAGAGGCCTTAAACACTCAAATGTGGCGATTGGCATATGTAATTCCTGTGTCAAATCAGGTGCACTTCCTTCCTAACATCATGGTGTGGGGAACTCATGCCCTCCTGTCAAGGCTCGAAATGCAGGCCCCGCGCTCTCGTGGCTTGGTTTCGGCGCAGCATGTCACTATCTCCAAGGCCAGCTTGATGCCAATCAAATAGTATTGTACAACATAAATTTACACAGGAATGGAGACCATTCTAAAGGGGTGCCGAGGCTCCCGTGCGTGCATGTTTCTACTTTTGCTTAGCGTCCTAATCGCCCTTCCACACTGCGATGTCTGTAGCATAACGCCTATGAGCATCATATTGATTAAGGTTGGTGCCAAGGCGAAGTGAGGTTTGCAAACCCTGCCCCAGGTGCTCAACCGCTCGTCCACATCCTGTCCCTTCCTATGGGATACTGTCCCTGTCCCACGTGCATAAGCGCCTCCATTATCACGTTTACCTCAGACAAGCGTGGGAGCTGAATTGCGCAGAAGCGCTGGCGTGTATCAACACGTGCCCGCGTGCTCTGCCTGATGCTGCAGGGTGGCATTGTTGTCAACCACGACCAACAATTTGAGGCCGACGTGCTCATCGAAGGAGATAAGATTGTGCAGGTCGCGCCTGGCATCCAGGTGCGGCGCTGAGCCTGATACTTTGATTGAGTGCCACGTGTTGGCAGACACGCGTCCGGAGGGACCGCCTCCCTGCAATACTTGCGCAACATGCAGACTCTAACTGCCGCACCTTGCCTCGCCAAAAGGGCACCACGCAGCTCAGCCGCCCTACCACACAATCATGCATGTTACCCGGACGCTGTGAGTGTAACCTGCGCCATCTTGCGGCCCACCAACAGGCCCCTGCCGGCGCCAGTGTGCTGGATGCCACTGGGCAGTACGTCATGCCTGGGGGCATAGACCCCCACACCCACCTTGACATGCCATTCATGGGCCAGGTCACCGCGGATGACTTCTTCAGGTAAGTGGGGCGGGGGAGGTGGCACTGAGGGGTTGGGCGGGGCGGCAGGCGGCGGCATTGCCGCATAAGCCGTACTACCGTAGAGGCAATGGCATGCGATCTTGCAGCCGTACCTGAACCTGGCACGTTCACGCATGTTGCCGTATTCAAGCAATCCACCATGTACGGGGCCGCATGTACCGGTACGGTGGCCTGGCCGAAGAACGCGGTTAGCCACAAGGGGAAGATGCGAGCACGGTGCGCAAAGGATTGGCCTGCTAAGCGCACGCTGCCTCACCTACCGCACCCTCCATGTCCCTCTGCCAGCGGCCACGCCGCTGCCCTGGCTGGCGGCACCACCATGCACATCGACTTCGCACTGCCGGTGGCGCACGACCTGATGGCCGGGTACCAGGCGTGGAAGGTGCGGCAGGGGCTACCATTGTTACTGCTCGTACAGCTGTGCGCGCCCTTACTTTGTAGCTGAATGGTACGGAGTTACAATCACCAGGTACCAGGAACACCTGATGGCCGGGCACCGGGCGCGAATGGTACGGCAGGGGCCCCCGGATGGAAGCCGGAGCTGTTGCCACCAGCGCGCCCCGCTGCTACGCGCAAAGGGGCTTAGAGGCCGGGGAGCAACTGCACGTATGTGGAAGGCACGGCATGGACTGGTCCCTGCTTTCACACGTGCGTGGGCTTCCGTTGGTGCTCATGGGCCAGGAGAGTACCGTTGCCGGAGGCGGCATCGATGGAGCGCACACAGGACATGACTCGCCACAGGGGTAGCCGAATGCTAGCTGCAAAGCATTCGGGGTTTTCTGCTGTGTCTTGCCGTATGGCCCGAACGCGCAGACGTAACTGCGTATCCACGCTGGTGTTCCGTCGCCAAGCCCCCACTTTGTGCCGACACACACGGAGTGGTACGCTGCCCTCCTGGACCCACCCCTGCAACCAGCAACATGCAACCTGCTCCGTGTACAGGACAAGGCTTCACAGGCCGTGATGGATTACGGCTTCCACATGGCCATCACCAAGTGGGACGAGCAGGTGAGGCCCCGTGCAAGCTGCGCGGCTGCCACACGTCTAGCTGTGTGACCTAGGTGTTAAGGACCTTGGCAGTGCGCCTTCTAGGGTGCATTGCAGGAGACGCACGAAGCTGCCATCCAGCAATATAGTGCCTCTGCTGTCCGTTGAGCGCGCGTGTTGGCGTCACGGAAAGAAGTGGCCTCCTACCAAAGCGCACTGCGTGTTGCCGTACGTTGCGTGTTCCTGCCCCTGGTCACATGCCCTCCCTGCACCTGCCACGTGGCTACGTGCAGGTGTCCCGCGACATGGGCACGCTGGTGGCGGAGGGCATCAACTCGTTCAAGTTCTTCATGGCATATAAGGTGCGGAGGGAGGCGGCGGGGAAACAACCCGCACGACGTCCGCTGAATAGGTAAGGGAGCGCGCGGTCCGTATACCGTGCATGCCCTGCGGCTATTTCCTGGCAAGACCGGACACCGCGTCGTGCATGCCCTGCCGTGTGGCTGCGTACACTGCCCTCACTGGACTGTGATACTGCCCTCCCGTCCTGTCGTACGGCCGTACTACCGTACTGCCGTACAGGGCGCGCTGCAGGTCAGCGACGACGAGCTGGTCCGTGGCTTCCAGCGCTGCCGGGACCTGGGGGCGCTGCCCATGGTGCGTCACAGGGTTGGTGGCGGTGGTAGGAATGCTGGTGATGACGTGGGATGTGTTGATATGAGCGTTGTACGCTGTCAGCTTGCCGACTCGGTGTTGTCCGGGGCGCCCCGCTTGCTACGGTCGCGACAACACGCGCTAAGTCGCCAGGGCCAGCGCACTGCATATGGGAGCCAACTGCATACCAACTCGGTGTGCCTCCTGTGTGTACGATGGCCTCGCTGCCCTTCTCCCTGCCAGGTGCACGCGGAGAACGGCGACATGGTGGCCTGGCTGCAGGTGAGGGCTGGGCGGGCGGGCCTGCGGATGCGTGTGCGAGACAGGTTGTTTGCCCATACGGTATCGCTGGGGGACAAGATATTACACCAGTTGCCAGTGAGATTGCAGTCTTGCAGTAACACTGGACGAGCGGCTTACACCGTGCACGTGCATACCCAAAGCCTTACCGGTGCCCTTGCCCTCACCATATCCCGTGTGTCCACACACAGGAGCGGTTGGTTGCCTCCGGCGTGACGGGCCCCGAGGGCCACGCGCTGTCCCGCCCTGCCGTACTGGAGGGCGAGGCCACGGGGCGGGCGATACGGCTGGCGCGCGTGGTGGGCGTGCCGCTGTACGTCGTACACGTCATGAGCATCGACGCCATGGAGGAGGTACGCGGCGGCATCACGTGGTGGGAGGCACGTGGCACGTGTCACTCGATGCGTGTCAGAGGGCTATGGTGATGCGGATAGCAAGGAGCGCCACTTCTACGATGGGACGCTTGGGTTGCAGCATGGGGTCTGACTGGTACTGTACTGCTGGTCGCGTGCTGGTGCAAACTCAAGATCCAGGCTAGCTACCGGAAACCTCTCCATCGAGCTGGTGCCCCACGTTGGAGAGCTTGCCATTATCACAAGCGCTGGCACAACAAGTGCCAGTCACTCGCGTTCGGGTGCCTGCTGCGTGTTGCCCTGGTGCCACCACATCCGGATTACACCAGCGAGGCTGGAAGTCATGGGTTAACCTTAACCTTGATAGCAAAGTGTCTCAGTTTTCTGCAATGCTCTGGTGGCACCGTCCATCCAGGTGGCACGTGCGCGTCGGGCGGGGCAGCGCGTCATCGGTGAGCCGGTGGCGTCCGGCCTGGCGGTGGACGAGTCGGCGCTGTGGTCGGCCAACTTCACGCACGCCGCAGCCTTCGTCATGAGCCCGCCCATACGCAGCAGCGAGCACGCGCCGGCGCTGCGCAAGGCGCTGGCCAGCGGGGTGCTGCAGGTGGGAGGGGGTGGCCTCGTGCGCTTGCTTGCTGGTACACGGACGACCGTGGCGTGAGACATGTTTGCCTAGACGTGGCAGGACGGCTGCGAGCCGCGTGCTTTCCCGCCTAAGGATCCAGTCCCGCGTCTCCGTGACACCTCCGTGCACGCGCATCTACGCAGCTGGTGGCCACGGACCATGCTGTGTTCAACAGCAGCCAGAAGGCGGTCGGACGCAACGACTTCCGCAAGATACCCAACGGCGTCAACGGTATTGAGGAGCGCATGCACGTGGTGTGGCAGGAGATGGTGGTGTCAGGTGAGTGCCGTACAGCAGCCCCGCTGCTGGCGGGTGGCAATGCGCCGTGTGCACACGTTATCCGCACAAGAGCTCGGGCTGGGCTGCCCATACGGTACACTTATGCAGCTCCTTGCTGCCTTACACCCTCACCACTAGCTCCAACGGGCTGGCAAGGATCCCCCTTTATTGTGTCTTTGAATGTCCTGCCCCCAGGCCTTTCTACACCTTCGGACTTCGTGCGCATGACCAGCACCGCCGCCGCACAGGTACGCATAAGCACGTTACACCATTTTGGAATTGGCTTTCTCCGCCGTGCCGTAATCCGCTTGGAGACTGAGCGTGCACCGCTCCGTCTCTCTGCATACCACGCCCCATCTCCCGTCCGCATCCCTGTGCCGCGTGACCCCGCCCACCGTACGAAACGCACGCGTGCACCCCATGTGCCGTACCGTACGGCAGATCTTCAACCTGTACCCGCGCAAGGGGCGGCTGGCGGCTGGCAGTGACGCCGACGTGGTGCTGTTCGACCCGCGGGTCGGCCATACGCTGGGCGTGGGGACGCACCACAGCCGGATGGACACCAACATCTACGAGGGCAAGGCAGTGCAGGTGGGCGGTGGGGCTGCCGGCTGCTTATTGCGTACATATGGTGCTTGTGTTTGGAACAAGTTTTGCAAGGCCCAAGCTTCGCGCAGGGGGCACGTGGCGCTTACGGTGTGCTGGCTGCGTGGGGTACCAAAGGTGCAGTGTCGGCTGCCGGGCCTGGTTGGGAGCAAGAGAAATGATGCGGGTTGGTTGCTTGAAAGCGGCTCGGGAGCTGCTTTGATGCAGTCGGGCCGCCCGCCAAGCAAGTTACCCAACGTGGCTACCACTTCCCAGTTGCGCCATGTGTGTTGACTCCATCTTGGTACCTGATGCCATGTGCCACGTGCCACGGCCCGCAGGGCAAGGTGACCACCACCATCAGCCGCGGCCGCATCGTGTTCGAGAGCGGCCGCCTCACGGATGAGGTGCGGCCGGGCACGGGCCGCTATGTGCCCATGCCGCCGCACGGCCCCCTGTTCCACGTAAGTGCTGTACAGGCAGCAGTATGGTTAGCGTTTGACTTCTGAAGGCGCTTTTAGGTGGTAGCCACCCTAAGGCGGCACGTAGCGTTTTCAGGTGTGACAAGGCGCAATGCATGTACCAGGGCATCGTTTCTACAAAACGTTATACTTAAATCAGCACCGGTTTGCGGTGTGTACTAGTCAGGTGTTCCGTCCATACGAGCAGCCAGGCCTAGGGGCGCCACGCCTGTTGCCGAGTTGTGGAGGGATCAGCGTGTTGACTAGTGCATGGCCTGTGACCGCTCTCGTACGCATTGGCGATTGCCATGGGTCACCTTCATCCGCCTCCGCGCGCCTACAAGCAGGCATACCCACGCACGGACACTGTACTATTGTTCCGCTGGTTCCCCCTGCTGCCTGCCTGCTCCAGGGGCTGGAGGAGCAGCAGCGGCGGTCCCTCGTCTTCCCCTACGGCCCTACACCCGTGCCCCGGAGTACGCCCCCGGCCCCGACCCACCCCGATGAGCTGTGAGGGGAAGCCACGTTCCAATTACCGGAGGCACGTTGGCGGCAGGGCCCGTTCAGGAGCAAGGGTCGGACTGGGGAGCTGCGTTGACACCTACTGGGGAGCTACGACCTACCAGGCCTGGAACAGGCCCCCCTTGGGCCCACCTCTGCTGAACGGTGCTGGGGTTTCAAGGCCTGCGGCCAAGAAACGAGCGGTTGCACACCTCCAAACGCTCTTCTGGTGATGAAGGCCGGAGAGGACTCGCACAACTGCTGCGCCTCAGTGCTTACATGCGGACTGCACGAATTGCACGATCATCACCTGAGAGCGACCAATACGTCCAAGTGTGCCCAAGGCGCACGCCATCTAAACCTTGTACAGAGCTGCCCTCGCTCATGACGTCAGCGCGGTGCCGTTGAGCTGGCAGCAAATCGCGACTGGTCAGCGCTGTGTACGGTAGCTGTGCCCAGAAGGCTGTGCCGCTGTGTGCTGCCACATTGTGCAACGCTGTTGTCTGTTGGTGCCTGCTGGGCGTCTGGGGTGTGCCGTGTTTTGCAACAGGGCTTCGCCCTCGAGATGATGGCTGTCGTCGATGCACCACCCCCTGCTGCTGTTGGCCAGTAAGGTAAGGATCGGGGCGCGAAAGTTGGTTCTTAGACCGACTTTCCCGGGATTTCCAACCCGGGTTCGAATCCTACCTCAGGCGAGATTCCAGTCCTCGTCTGCCTGTGTGGTCTGCCCGGACCCATGGG
>VFQN01002479.1_pt1 | contig 28343 bp, 31 predicted proteins | sample 3512371 | NCBI WGS metagenome assembly VFQN01 (sample SAMN10412370, study PRJNA504923) | tailings metagenome | isolation source: Replicate 2 from Balatoc abandoned mine | place: Philippines: Itogon, Benguet | collected 2017-08-28
ACGGATTCGGCCATGATCAGGCTGCCTTGTTCTTGCGGTTCAGGACGCCGACATCCAGCGCCTCGGGCTTCTGGGCTTCATGCGGGTGCTCGGTGCCGGGATAGACACGCAGATTGCCGAGCTGCTTGCGGCCGAGCGGGCCACGCGGAAGCATGCGCTCGACGGCCTTCTCCAGGATCCGCTCCGGAAAACGCCCCTCGAAGATCGACTTCGCGGACCGCTCCTTGATGCCGCCGATAAAACCGGTGTGGTGGTAGTAGTTCTTTTGATCGCGCTTGCGGCCGGTGAAAACCACCTTCTCCGCATTGATGACAATGACGTTGTCGCCGTCGTCCATGTGCGGGGTGAAGGTTGGCTTGTGCTTGCCGCGCAGGCGCATCGCGATGATCGAAGCGAGCCGGCCAACGACGAGGCCGGAAGCGTCGATCACGATCCATTTCTTCTCGATATCGGCGGGCTTCGCCGAAAAGGTGTTCATGGCCATGGTCCGGGAGGTTTGAGTTGACGGAGCTTCTAGGGGATCGGCAAAATCCCGTCAACGGCCAAGGCGCGAAAATACTTTCGTTATTTCAATAGCTTATAAAATAGGTTCTATATTACCTCACCCTAACTGTCAGATTTGCGGGGGGATTGAATAGGTCGAGGTCACGTGGGCCACCGGGTCCTCACTCCCCTCTGAGTACAGGTTGACCTGCATCACCGCGAGGCGCTTGCCCAATTTGAGCATCGACGCATCGGCGATCAGGTCGCGTTGTTCGGGCCGGCGCAGGAAATTGATATTGAAGTTGATCGTCACCGCCAGCGCCACGGGCCCGATCGCAGAAAGCACCGCCAGATAGAGTGCGAAATCGGCCAGCATCATCATCGTCGGGCCTGACAGGGTTCCGCCCGGACGAATGTAAGCGTCCTTATAGGCGAGCTTCACTACAGCCCGCCCATGCTCGACCACATCAATAGAGAGCCCGCTTGTGGGGTGAAATGCCTGCGGGAATTCCCGATTCAGGAACTCTTCCATTTCCGCGATGTCCATCGCCGGCTTTGTCATTCTGGCACCCTTCGCACGCGATGGATGGACCGATACAATGGTCTGCGCCACCCGCAAAGGCTTCCGCGATGACGGTTCACGCCCGACCAGATAATGCGACGATCCTCCTGCGCCAAAATCGGGACGGCGTCGCGCTGCTGACACTGAACAATCACGCTGCGCGCAATGCGTTGTCCGAGGAGTTGATCGCCGCGCTCAGTGGCGCATTCGATGCCATCGCCCGCGACCCGTCGGTGCGTGTGGTGATCATCGCGGCAAACGGCCCCGCCTTTAGCGCGGGCCACGATCTCAAGCAGCTCACGGCGCGCCGTTCCGACGCCGATGGCGGAAAAGCTTATTTCCGGCAGATCATGACTGACTGCAGCGCAATGATGCTCAAGATCATGCGGTTGCCGCAACCGGTGATCGCCTGCGTGTCGGGAGTCGCCACGGCCGCAGGATGCCAGCTCGTTGCGACATGCGATCTCGCCATTGCATCGACCGAAGCGCGCTTCGCAACTCCGGGCGTCGATATCGGTCTTTTCTGCTCGACGCCCATGGTCGCGTTGACGCGCAACATCCCGCGCAAGAATGCAATGCATATGCTGCTGACCGGCGAGCCGGTCAGCGCGGAAGAAGCGATGCGGCTCGGGCTCGTCAACAAGGTCGTCCCGCACGGCTCCGAACGCGATGCGGCGCTCGCGCTGGCGACGATCATCGCCTCGAAATCGAAGGCAACGATCAAGACCGGCAAGGAAGCGTTCTACCGGCAGACCGAGATGAGTGTGGCTGACGCATATGCATATGCCGCCGAAGTCATGACAGAAAACATGATGGCGCATGACGCAAACGAAGGTATCTGCGCTTTCATCGAGAAGCGTGCCCCTGTCTGGGAGGATCGCTGATGACCGCGCTCGCGCTCATCGTTCGAGGCATCGACCGGCGCACCCTGATGCGTGGCCTCGCGGGCGGCTCCGCCTGGGGCGTGACCGTGGCCGCCGCCCTGCTCGCTCTTTCCTTTCATCAATGCGGCACAATCTGCCTCGGGCAGATCGTCGATACAACGGCGCTCTCCGTCATTCTGGGGATCTCCGCAATCGGTCCTCTCGCCGCTTTCCGCCGCAAGGCGCAAGCTCCCGCGCAATGAATCACGACAATTACGACGACGCTTATATCCGCGGCATCCTCAACACGGTGAAAACCATCGCGGTGGTCGGCGTTTCGCCGAAGGTCGTGCGGCCGAGCTATTTCGTGTTCAAATATCTCCTCGAGCGCGGTTACCGCATGATCCCGGTCAATCCGGCGCAAGCCGGCGACGAATTGCTTGGCCAGCGCATCTACGCAACGCTCGCCGATATCCCGGAGCCGGTCGACATGGTCGACATCTTTCGCAATGCTGATGCCGCGCTCGGCGTTGTGCGAGAAGCGCTCATGCTCCATCCGAAGCCGTCCGTCATCTGGATGCAGCTCGGCGTGCGCAACGACGAAGCCGCAAAGCTCGCGGAAGATGCCGGATTGAAGGTCGTGATGAACCGCTGTCCGAAAATTGAATATGGTCGGCTGTCGTCCGAAATTTCGTGGATGGGCGTGAATTCGCGGACACTTTCGTCGAAGCGCGCTGCGCTCGGTAGCGGAGTCCAGCGCATGTCGCTGCAGCGCGAAACGCTAGCCGGCGGCACGACCGAGGCGACGGTGAAAGCGGAGCGGGATACTAGCCGCTGACCCTATTGGTAGTACGAAATGCTCCCGTTCTGACGAAATTGGCAATGGCTTGACCGAGTTTTCGCGCGCGGCCATCGTTGCTTGAGGTTATGCTGTCCTTGGACACGAGCGCGGTCGATACGCACGGAGTTGAACCATGACAGAACGCACGCCTGGTTTTGCCACATTGTCCATCCACGCAGGCGCCAAGCCCGATCCGACGACCGGGGCGCGGGCTACGCCGATCTACCAGACAACATCGTATGTGTTCGACGATGTGGACCACGCCGCGTCGCTGTTCGGGCTGCAGGCGTTCGGCAACATCTACACCCGCATCGGCAATCCGACATGCGCCGTATTGGAAGAACGCATCGCAGCGCTCGAAGGTGGCACGGCAGGCCTCGCGACCGCTTCGGGCCACGCCGCGCAGGTGCTGATCATGCAGGCGATGATGATGCCCGGCGAGGAGTTCGTCGCGTCCCGCAAGCTTTACGGTGGATCGATCAACCAGTTCAATCATGCGTTCAAAAGTTTCGGCTGGAATGTTGTCTGGGCTGACCCCGACGACGTCTCGGGCTTCGAGCGCGCAATTACACCGAAGACCAAGGCGATCTTCATCGAGTCCATTGCCAATCCCGGCGGCGTGATCACAGACATCGAAGCGATTGCGAATATCGCTCGCAAGGCCGGCGTCCCGCTCATCGTCGACAACACGCTGGCGACACCCTATCTCTGCAAGCCGATCGATTACGGCGCCGACATCGTCGTGCATTCGCTGACCAAATTTCTTGGCGGGCATGGCAATTCGATTGGCGGCATGATCGTCGATGCTGGCACTTTCAACTGGTCGCGTGGCGGCCGCTATCCGATGCTGTCGGAGCCGCGGCCGGAATATCAGGGCATCGTCCTGCACGAGACGTTCGGCAATTTCGCATTCGCGATCGCGTGCCGTGTGCTCGGCCTGCGCGATCTTGGCCCTGCCCTCTCGCCGTTCAACGCCTTCCTGATCCTGACCGGCGTAGAGACGCTGCCGTTGCGGATGCAGCGCCACTCTGACAATGCGAAGGCCGTTGCGGAATGGCTGTCGAAACATCCGAAGGTCGCCTGGGTGAGCTATCCGGGCCTGCCCGGCGACCGCTACCATGCGCTCGCGAAGCGCTATTGCCCAAAAGGCGCCGGCGCGGTCTTCACGTTCGGATTGAAGGGCGGTTACGAAGCCGGGATAAAGCTGGTCTCGAACGTCAAATTGTTCTCGCATCTCGCCAATATCGGCGACACACGCTCGCTGATTATTCATCCCGCGTCGACGACACACCGGCAGCTCACCTATGAGCAGAAAAGCCTGGCCGGTGCTGGTGTCGATGTGGTGCGGCTGTCGATCGGCCTGGAGGACAAGGAAGATATTATCGCTGACCTGGAGCAGGCGCTGGCGGCATAGTTACGACGCCGAACGTCAGGCGCGTGACAATACCGCGATCCGTGACGGTCGCCCGATCAGGCCTGCGGCCTGAAAGACCGCGACTGTCAGAAGCAGGATCGCAAGCGCCTGATGCGTGAGCGCGAGCCCGATCGGCACAGCAAACAACAGCGTCGCGACACCGACCAGCGCCTGGATCAACATCAACAGCACGAACAGCGTCGCATAGGCGCGCGCATTGCGGTCCACTACGCTGCGGCGTGTATCCCACGCGAACCAGAGGGCATAAAGCAGGATCGCGTAAGCGAGCATCCGATGATTGAACTGAACCGTCAGCGCATTCTCGAAGAAATTGCGCCACACCGGAGTTTCGAACCACAACCGCTCGGCGGACGGTATCAACGCGCCGTCGATGTGCGGCCAGGTATTATACACCAGTCCCGCATCGAGACCTGCGACCAGCGCACCGAGATAGATCTGTAGAAGGACCAAACCAACAAGAACAAGCGCGCCGACGCGAAGCCGTGATGGCACAGCAACCGGTTGAACGAGCCGCATCCGCGCCACGATCCACATGATCGCAGCATAGATGACGCAAGCCAGCGTCATATGAAACGCCAGCCGGTATTGTGAGACACTGACCCGCTCAGTCAGGCCCGACGACACCATCCACCAGCCCACAGCCCCCTGAATCGCGCCGAGGGCAAACAGACCGAATAGCGGCCAGCGCAATTCGGGGCCGATGTAGCCGCGCCACAGAAAAAACAGGAACGGGAGCAGAAACGCCGCGCCGATCACGCGGCCAAGCAGGCGATGCGCCCATTCCCACCAGAAAATAGTCTTGAACTCGGGCAGCGACATCCCGCGATTGACTTCACGGTATTGCGGGATCTGCTTGTACTTGTCGAATTCCGTTGCCCATTGTGCATCGGTCAGAGGCGGCAGCACACCGGTTACAGGCTTCCATTCGACAATGGACAGTCCGGATTCGGTCAGCCGGGTTGCGCCTCCGACGATCAGGGTAGCGACCACCAGCGCAGCCACAATCAGCAGCCACATCCTTACCGCGCGGAGCCGCCTGCCTTCGGAGATATCAAACGCCAATTCAGCTGCCATCTGCATCTTGCCCGGCCATCGCGGACCATATAGTCAGCACTCCTATCGCGATACAACCCGACCTGACGCATGTCTATCCGCACGCGAAAGCTTATTGGCGCCATTCTTCTGCTGCTGCTCGTCACGACATGGGCGCTGCTCGCCATGGCGTTCGCGCAATTCGCGTTTTCGAGCCCGAACGCTGTCGCCGCCTGGGTCTTCTACGTGCTCGCAGGGCTCGGATGGGTGCTTCCGGCCATGCCCCTGATCAAATGGATGGAAGGCGGCCGGCGGGCCTAAGCCGCTTTCGGAGCCCGCCGGAATCCGTTCCAGACCGCGGTCGCGGTGCCGGACATCAACACCCGTAGATAGCGCAACTGCTGATACTCACCGTTGAGGGAAATCCGCGGGAGCGCCGTCAGATGGTGGCGGTGTTCCGGAAACAGGACGCCAGGCTGCGTCGTCACCGCCGTCTTGAATCCAAGATCGGCAGCAATCGCGAACTCACGCGCACTCGCGGAACTCGGGTCGCCGACCGGATATGCGAAGTGTTCAGGCCTAATGCCGATCGCGGATTCGATCACCGCGCGGCTCATCTCCATCTCGGCCCGCACCACACGGTCGGGTGTCTTCTTCAACATGTAGTGATTCACAGTATGCGCGCCGATGGTGCAGAGCGGGTCTCGAGACAGCTCTGCGATATCTTCCCAGCTCATGCACAATTCGTCACAAAGGGCCTTCATGTCGATGCCATAGCGCGCTGAAAGATCGCGCACGATGGAGCGTAGTTCGTCCTCGGTGTCGAGGCTGCGCAGCCACCAGTAGAGCTGTTCGTAAATGTTCCTCTTGTCATCGGGGCTGGCGCAGTCGAACCGCCGCTCCTGCCCGTTGACGTAAAGCCCGATGCGGTCGTTATTCGCTACCACGCGCTCGAGCGCGACCCACCAGATCTCCCCGATCCGGTCCGGAAAGCTGGTCGGAACATAAAGCGCGAACGGCACATCGTGTTTCTTGAGGATCGGATAGGCCCATTGCAGATTGTCGCGGTAACCATCATCGAAGGTCAGACACACAAAGCGCCGCTTGAAATCGCGCTGGACGAGCCGGCGATGCATTTCGTCGAGTGAAACGAGATCGACCCCGGACCGGCGCAAGCGTCGTACGACGGCGGAAAAAAAGCCGGGGGACACCTCGAGCAGCCGGTTCGGCTGGAATTTGCCCAAGCGGGACGGCCGGACATGATGCAGCGTCAGGATCGAGCCGACGCCCTGAAAAAACGGTCGAAATGCGACATGAGCGCCGCTGAAATACAGCGTCTCCAATCCCGCCCGGATAATGGCCTTTTTGAATTCACTCACGAGGGAACTGCCACTTTCAGTGAAAGAAGCGCGATCCTGCCAACGGTTTGTTGAGATTCCTTTGCCACGGTCCGATTTTCAAGGAGATCCGGCATGAATTTCGCGCTGGCAGAGACCGAGCACGCGCGCCCCCTCGCAGGGCTGCCGACTTGCGATGCCGTTCCGCATATCGAGATCGCCGCGTCGATGGAGGCGGCAGAATCTGCCTGGCGGACCCTGCTGGCTCAGGAATGCTTTGCGACCGCGTACCAGAATTTCGACCTCTGCGCTCTCTGGCTCAAGCATGTGGGTGCACCGGCCGGATATGAACCATTTGTAGTCATAGGGCGCGACGACGCAGGCGCCCCGCTCTTCGTATGGCCCCTGGTTCGCAAGGGGATCGGTGGCTGCCAGGTGGCGAGCTTTTTCTGCGGACGCCATGCCAATGACGGCACAACATTGTGGCGCCCTGACGCCGCTGCAAGCGCAACACGGCCCGCGCTCCAGTCGATCCTGAAGCGCATCGCCGATGGCGGCGTGGACGCGCTGGTCCTGCACAACCAGCCAGTCGATATTCGCGGCATATCGAACCCGCTTCTGCTTCTGCCTCACCAGCCGGCACCGGACAAAACCTATAGCTTGTCGCTCAACGGCACTGCGGAGGAGATACTGACCCGGCGCTACAATTCCGATACACGGCGCAAACTCCGGCGGAAGGAGCGCAACCTCTCGGAGCTGCCCGGCTATCGTTATTCGCGCGTGACCACGCCCGAACAAGCCGACCGGTGCGTCGCCGAGTTCCTCAAACAGAAGGCGGCTCGCCTCGCGGCTCGCGGGATCTCGAATGCATTCGAGGAGGCGGGTATGGAAGCGTTCATGCGTGCCGCCTGCCGCAACGGGCTGTCAGAGGGCAGACCTCTTGTAGAGATCCACGTGCTGGAAAGTGACGACGAGATGCTGGCACTGTTTGCCGGCATTCACGACAGACATTGCTTCTCGACAATGTTCAATTCCTACACTCTCAGCGCAAACGCGCGCATGAGCCCCGGCCTGACATTGCTCCTCAAGCTGGTCGACGATTGCACCCGTCGCGGGTTCGATACGCTGAGTCTCGGCGTAGGGAGTGCGGAATACAAGTCGTCGCTGTGCGACCGCACGGAAACTCCATTTGACAGCGTCATCGGGCTCACGCTACGCGGCCACGCCTTCGCGCTGGCGACCAAGGCGTTGCGCACGGTCAAAAGCACGATCAAAAACAATCCGAAGTTATGGGATCTCGTCAGCAAGGGTCGCGAAACGCTGTTCGCTCGCTGACGCCCACGCCTTCCCGGCTCATGCTGCGACAGATTCTTTTGCGCTGCGCTCCGAGCCTCCCCGGATGGTCACGACTTCGGCAAAGCCGTCGGCAAGGAGCTGCTCGCGTGCGGCCTGAGTTTCCGGCGCGGCAGGATCGGCTGCAATCAGCACGACACGCGGTGCGATCCCGACAAAACGAGCGCTCGACGTTTCAGCGATCGCCCCGCCGTCGATCACCAGATGATCATAGGCTCGCGCCAGTGCCTCCAGAGTAATCCTGAGCCGCGGCGACGCGAGGATCGTGTTCGCGTCGCCGGCTACCTGGCCGGTCGAAACCAGATGGATACGCGAAAACTTGTCGCGTGTGATGATGTCGCCGAACGATGCTGTGCCGCGTGCCAGTTCCGCAAAGCCCGGCGCTTGCGGATCAGCAGACATGACAGACACATTCGGAGCATTGAGTGCGAGGTCCGCGAGCACGACGCGCGTTCCGTTCGCGGACAAGGTCCGCGCCAGTTCCAGCGCTGCGTGAGTGGTGCCGACATTGCGTCCGACACCGAAGAGCACGATGGAACGGCCTTGCTCGCCCAATGACACGAGCGCGTTCGCCAAGGTTTCGATGCGATTGGCTTGCGGCGTAACGGGACCAGCAGGCTCAACCGCGTGGGTCTGCACCACGTCTTCGACGACGGCGTCCGATGTGCCGCCGCTGGCACTCCGGCGGAAGAGAGACAGTAGCGAGCGACGTGCGCCACGCCGATCCCCGGCGCTCGCTTCAGTCGGCAATGTGTCCGGGGACGGCGAGCCGGACTCAGCCCGGGCAATGCGCGAGCGGCGCGTTGTCGGCACCCCCTGCCGTAGAACTTCCGACGACAGGACAAATGCCGACATCAGGAAGAATGCGGCGAGCGCGGACACAGCAACGATGGGCAATAGTTTCGGAAAGACCGCAACGTTCGAGACCGTGGCACGAGAGATCACGCGCGCCTCCGCCGGAACCGAGTCGATGTTTTCACGCGCGGTCGCTTCCCGGTAGCGGGCGAGATAGGACTCCAGCAGATCACGCTGCGATTTTGCTTCCCGCTCGAGCGCACGCAGCTCAACCTCCTGAGGCGACGAGCCGCTGATCTGATTCTTGAGACGCTGGATCGTCTCGTTGGTCTGATCGATCCTTGACGCCGCTATCCGTGCATCGTTCTCAATAGACGCGACAAGCCGCTCCAGTTCACCGCGCAGTTGCACGTCGAGCGCGCTGATCTGAGCGGACAATTCCTGAATGCGCGGATGCCGGCCGAGCAACGTCGACGATTGCTCTGCCAGTTGCGCCCGCAGCAATACGCGCTGTTCAATCAGCCGCTTCAGAAGGTCTGAATTGGTGATATCCGACGACTCGACCTGCTTTCCGGACTTGAGCATGTCCCGGATCGCCTTCGATCGTGCCTCAAGGTCGGCCTTCTGGGCGCGCGCCGAGGCGAGTTGCGTGGTGAGTTCCCCAAGCTGCTGCGTATTCAGGCTGGTCTGGTTGCTGCCGACGAACAGGTTGGCTTTTGCCCGGAATTCATCGACCTTCGCATCGGCCTCGCGCACCGTGTTGCGCAGTTGCTTGATCTCGCTGGCGAGATAGGCACTGGCGCTTCGCGTCTGCTCGACCTTCGCCTGCTGGAGCAGCTTCATGTAGGCGTCGACGATCGCATTCACAATCTTGGCGGCAAGCTCGGCATCATGGCTCAGGAATTCGATCGTAATGACGCGCGAGCGTTCCACCGCCGAGACGGTCAGGCGCTGGAAGTAAACCTGCATCGCCCGTTCTTCGGGTGTCGTTTTCAGCTGGTCCTTACCGATTCCGATGACCGAAAGAACGGCACTGAGTGGCGAGACGCCTTTTCGAACGGGATCGAACTCCGGACGTTCGGTCAACTTCAGTTCGCGTATGACCTGACGGGCGATATCACGCGACTGGAGAACCTGGACCTGGGTGGCGACCGCCTCCTGGTCTGCGGCCGCCCTTTCAATCGATTTCTCGGCCTCTGGACGGAGGAACACGTTTTCGCGCCCCTCAATCGCTATCTTGGCCTCCGACCTGTAGGTCGGCGTGATAAGCCCGACCGCGAGGAATGCGCCGACGGCGACAAGCACCGTGGGAATGAGTATCAGCCACTTCTTGCGCCAAAGCGACATGCCGAGCGCGCTCAGATCGAGCTCGCTATCTGTCTCCGCTGCGGAAACACCGAGCCCACCCTGCTGAACCGACTGCATCACCGACTCCGCCACACCGAACGAAGTCCATTTCCACCCATTATGGTTATTGTGAAGTTAAGGCCGGCGAGGATGCGGCCAATAAACGCAAACCCATTGGCGAGCGCCTCGAATCGGGCTTTCTGCAGCAGAGTTAAGATTGCTTAACTCAATTGGACTTCCCTCCGCCTCATGAGCGACCTCGACCGACCTTTGCGGATCCTGCATGTGCTGCGCTCGCCCGTTGGCGGCCTGTTTCGGCACATCACCGATCTTGTCCGGGGGCAATCGGCTCGCGGGCACGAGGTGGGGCTCGTTTGCGATTGCCGGACCGGCACCGAAAACGCGGCAAGAATCCTTGAGGATCTGACGCCGTTACTCCGTCTCGGCGTTTCTCGCCTGCCCATGGCTCGCCATATCGGGTGGACCGACACCTTTGCGATCCGGCATGTCGCGAATTATGTAAGAAGCTCGGCTCCCGATGTGGTCCACGGACACGGCGCCAAAGGCGGCGCCTATACCCGGCTGGCCATCGCATCGGGCGGTCCGGTCCGCGTCTACACGCCTCATGGCGGAAGCCTGCTTTTTCAGCCGAACAATCTTAGCGGTCGCTTCTACCTGACGATTGAGAAGATCCTGAAGCGGCGGACCGACCTGTTCCTGTTTGAGAGTGCCTTCATCGAACGCATGTTTCGCGAAAAGATTGGGTCCCCAGGCCCGGCGCTCGCGCGGATCGTCCCAAACGGCGTAGGCAGCGGCGAGTTCGCCGATGTCCGCTTGTCTGCGGATGCGACCGATCTTCTCTACATCGGCGAATTGCGCAGGCTGAAAGGCATCGACGTCCTGATCGAGGCAATGGCACGCCTTCGCAATGATGGCCTTCCGCTCACTGCAACAATCGTTGGAGCTGGAGTTGCGCTCGACGAACTGAAGAAGCAGGCAGCGGCATCCGGCCTCGGAAAGGCGGTTCGTTTCCTGCCACCGACCCCCGCCCGCCAGGCATTCGCACTCGGACGGATCATGATCGTTCCGTCACGCGCGGAGTCGTTTCCCTATATCGTCCTGGAAGCGGCCGCCGCGGGAAAACCGCTCATCGCCACGCGTGTCGGCGGAATCCCGGAAATTTTCGGGGAACAGGCTGGCACGCGGCTCATTCCAGCCGACGACGCCGACGCGTTGATGCTCAAATTAGTCGAGGCGGTTAACCATCCGGACAGCATATGTGCCGCCGCAGCCTTGTTGAGAGAGCGGGTGCGGACCAACTTCTGTCTCGAAGACATGGTCGACAGCGGAATTGATGCTTATCGTGCTGCGATTGCGGCGCGCAAAAGCTAAAATGCCATAAGCTTTTGTTGAATCTTTTTCGATAAGACCTGTCCCCTCAAAACAAGATCCGCGTCGCCGATGGCGCGACGGGTCGAGGGACGGCGCGATGTCGAATTTGGACGCTCACAAGATGCTGGGCGCGCCCGCTGCTGCGGCTGCCGCAATTGGCGGCGCGGATGCTCGTGCGCGCAGCAAGGTCACGTTGTCTCCGGAAGCGCTCGCCGTCGCCGCGGTCGCAACGCGGCCGGCCCTATCGCCTATCGTCGTCGCCGGCTTCGTGCGCGCGATAGAGGCGACGCTGATCGCACTGATCGGCACCTCAGCGTTCTACATCTACGTATTTCCGACGGAAGGATTGCAGCTGTCATACCTGGTGGCAGTTGCCGGAATTTCCGTCGTATCGATCGTGGCGTTTCAGGCTGTCGATATTTATCAAACCCATGCCTTTCGCCGCCCATTTCGTCAGATCGCACGCATGGCCTCTGCGTGGTCCCTCGTGTTCCTGCTGGCGATCACGGTCGCATTCTTTTTCAAGCTCGATCTCACGCTCTCCCGGGTCTGGCTCGTATCGTTCTGGGCTGTCGGGCTTGCCGTGCTGCTCGCCTTCCGTTCGGCGCTCTGCGTTATGGTTCGCAAATGGATGCGGGAGGGTCGGTTGTCACGGCGCACCGTCATCGTCGGCGGCGGCGTCCCCGGAGAGGTCCTCATCGATGCATTGAAGGCCCAGGAAGACGATGACGTCCGCGTCATCGGCGTCTTCGACGACAGAAACGACGAGCGTTCGCCCAGCTATTGCGGCGGGTTCCGCAAGCTCGGCACCGTGGACGATTTTGTGGAGTTCGCACGGCGCACACGGATTGATCTCGTCATCTTCTCGCTGCCGATCAGCGCGGAAAACCGCATCCTCGCCATGCTCAAAAAGCTCTGGGTGCTTCCGGTCGATATCCGCCTCTCGGCGCATTCGAACAAGCTGCGCTTTCGTCCCCGCTCCTACTCCTACATCGGAACCGTGCCGGTCCTCGACGTATTCGACCGCCCCATTGCAGATTGGGACGTCGTGATGAAATGGCTGTTCGACAAGATCGTCGGCGGCCTCATGCTGATTGCCGCGCTGCCGGTCATGGCGATCATCGCACTTGCCATCAAGCTGGATAGTCGCGGCCCGGTGCTGTTCAAGCAGAAGCGTTACGGCTTCAACAACAACCTGATCGAAGTGTACAAATTCCGATCGATGTATGTCGATCAGAGCGACGCAACCGCGACCAAGCTCGTTACCCGCGACGACCCACGCGTCACGCGCGTCGGCCGGTTCATCCGCAAGGCAAGCCTCGACGAATTGCCGCAGCTTTTCAATGTCGTATTCAAGGGAAATCTGTCTCTGGTCGGCCCTCGTCCGCATGCGGTCAACGCCAAGGCCGAGGCGCGCCTATATGACGAAGCCGTCGATGGATATTTCGCCCGTCATCGCGTGAAGCCGGGCGTCACCGGCTGGGCCCAGATCAACGGCTGGCGCGGCGAAACCGATACGCACGAAAAGATCCAGAAGCGCGTCGAATACGACCTGTATTACATCGAGAACTGGTCCGTGCTTTTCGACATCTACATCGTGCTGAGAACACCGTTCGCACTGCTCAAGAGCGAGAACGCGTATTGATCACCGCCGACCAGGCTGCGGCCGTCGGAGCGCTCCAACGCGGCCAGACGCCTGCGCAGAATTTGGAGACGCCGGTTCGGCGCGCGCCCGCGGCAACGATCACGCTGCTGCATGGCGCATTGTTCCTCACAATTGTCGGGAGCTTCCTGGTCTTCATCGAGCCTTCCCCCTACGAAGTGCTCTCCGCATTCCTTGTCTTCACTTGCCTGCTCGCCCGCGTCACCATGGATCGCAAGCTGCTGCCGCTGGTGATAATGCTGCTGCTATATAACATCGGCGGCGCCATCTCGCTGATCCCCGTGATCGACGACGAGCAATCGCGGCGCTTCGTCATGATCTCGTTCTACATGGCCTTCACCGCGATCATATTCGCGATGATCTTCTCGACCGATTGCGTGCGGCGGTCGGAGATTTTGCGGCAGGCCTACATCATCGCCGGCGTCTGCGCCGCAATCGCCGGCATCGTCGGATATTTCAAAGGCATCGACCTGCTCACGCTGTATGGGCGTGCCCGCGGCACATTCAAGGATCCGAACGTCTACGGGCCGTTTATGGTCCTGCCGATGCTGTTCATTCTCCAGTCCTTCCTGGTGAGAGGCTTCCGGCTGTTACCGGCCGCTGCTCTCCTTGTCATGGCTGCCGGTTTGTTCCTGAGCTTCTCTCGCGCGGCATGGGCGCATATGGTGTTCTCCGCCGCGATGATGATGGTGCTGCTCTTCGTCACCACGCCGGACGGCTGGTTCCGAGCGCGGCTGGTCGCCTTCTCCGTCATGACAACGCTTGCGGTGTCCGGGCTTCTGGTCGGATTGCTCGCAGTCGGCAATGTCGGCACGGTCTTCAAGGAGCGTGCGTCTCTCAATCAATATTACGACCGCGGTGAAAGCGGCCGCTTCGCCAATCAGAAGAAAAGCGTCAACGACCTGATCGAACGTCCCAACGGATACGGGCCACTACACTTTCGCTTTCACTTCACTAACGATCCGCATCAGGTTTACCTCAACGCTTTCGCGTCCTATGGCTGGCTCGGCGGCTTTTCGTATCTTGCGCTGGTGCTGACTACACTTGCCATCGGACTGCGCACCGTTTTCGTAGCCACGCCGTGGCAGCCGTATTTCATCGCCGTCATGTCTACCTATACCGGCGTCGCGATCGAAGGCATGATCATCGATACCGACCACTGGCGGCACTATTATCTGCTGCTCGGACTGGTGTGGGGCTTCGCGATCGCCACAATGAACTTTGAGCGCCGCACGACGCCGCGCGCGACGGCAGCCGCGTAAACGTCGGGGCCTCGCATTTCCGATCCGTCTGCTACTTGCGGGCGGCGATATAGGCGTAACTCGCAACAGCACGCCAGTCGTGCTTGCGGGCCAGCGCCGTAAATTGCGCGTGAATGTCGCGTACTACCGGGAAGCGTTCGAAATATCCATGGCCGTAGAATGGGAGGATCACGACCTCGCTATAGCCAATCGCCTTCAGCATCGGCTTCATCTTCGCTTCGCTCGCAAACGTCCAGCTGTAACGCGCGGGAAACACCGGATCCTCGTTGTCGGTCCGGTTCGGATACAGCAGCTTCACGATCTTCGCAGCGACGTCATCCGGAAGCAGTTTGTTGACCACGAACGGAAAGGCGTAGAGCGTTGGAATAAAAGCGAGCGCGACTCCGCCAGGCGCGAGCAGTTGATAGAGATTGGACCAGGCGCGCTGGCCGTCGGCGACGTGTTCGAACACCATTCGCGAGAATGCGAGGTCGAAGCTGTCGCGAAGATGTGCCACCGGCGCAATGTCTCCGGCGACATCGAAGCAGGCCTTCTGGTAGCTGTTCGGGAGTACATCAAGCTCGGTCTGCGAAATGTCGTTGATGGTCATCTCGATGCCGAGCGCCTTCAACTCATCGGCGCTGAAAAGAGGATCGCGGCCGCCGCCAACCTCCAGAAGCCTGCGCGCATGCAGAATGCGGGCGAGTCCGCGCACGACGGTCTCGTAATTGTCCCAGGCCCAGTGGCGATCGCTTTGGACACCCAATTGGCGGAACGCATCGGCCAGCACTCCGCCTTCATCGTCGACGCGATCCAGCAATCCGGTCGGAGTCTTGTCGAGCATGGCGGAGCCTCCCGATAATCGGCGCGCGAGACGGCAAAAACGGCCTTGCTCAAGGCCTGCGCGCTTGAGAATTCTTTAAGCCCGGCCGTTTAAAATACCCTTACGCGAGCCATGAAAATCCGGCCGCTGGGGGACGTCACGACATGCCAGCCATCCTGCCAGACATCGCCATCAATGGCCGGTTCCTGACGCAGATCACCGCGGGCGTGCAGCGCTTTGCGATCGAGACCACTCACGCGATCGACCGATTGCTGGACGATCCTGCCTACGTCCCCCTCAAAGGACACGTCGAGCTCCAGGCGCCGAGTTCCGGCCGCGACTTTCCCCTAAAGAACATCCGGCTGGTGCGCTCCGGACTGACGTCGGGATATATCTGGGAACAGATCGAGTTTCCGCTGCGCTCGATCGGCAAGCTTCAGCTCAATCTTGCGATGCTCGGGCCGGTGGCGAAGTCGCATCAAGTCCTCGTGATCCACGACACCTCGACCAAGGCGATGCCGGAAGGATTTTCCCGCGCCTTCGTCACGGCCTACGACCTGATCGTTCCGAACGCGGCGCGCCGCGCCGATCTCGTGGTTTCGGTTTCGGAATTCTCGCGCAGCGAAATGCAGAAATATTACGGTCTCGATCCGAGCCGCATTCCAATCTGCTACGAGGGTTCCGACCATATCCTGCGGCACAAGCCTGACAATTCAATCCTGGACAGGCTTGGATTGCGCGACCGTCCCTACTTCCTCGGTTGCGGCATTTACGCATTGAACAAGAATCTGGACGGCACGATTGCGGCCCTGAAGAAGGCCGGACTGCACGACACGGTACTGGTGGCGACCGGCAAGCGGCGCCTTGATGTTCACGACAAGGTCGCGAGCGTCCGTGATCCGCAACTCGTCGACAGCGATCTCGTCTCCGACAGCGAACTGCGCGCGCTGTACGATCACGCGCTGGCGCTGGTGTATCCATCGACCTATGAGGGCTTTGGCTTGCCGCCGCTCGAGGCGATGCAATGCGGTTGTCCTGCCATCGTCTCCGATCACCCCGTGCTGGTCGAGATCGGCGGCGACGCCACGTTGCGCTGCGGAGTCAACGACGTCGACAGTCTCGCCGCGGCAATGAAAGCGATCCACGACGACCCCGCGCTGCGTGAAGATCTCAAACAACGAGGCTTCAAACACGCGCAGCGTTTCACATGGGAAAAGACAGCGCGCATCCTGCTCGATCTCTGCATCGAGGTCGCACAGCGTCGCGGCCACTGAGATGGCTGCCAACCGGTTCGTGTCGTTTCCATATCTGCTCCTTCGGTCCACCACGGCCGCCGGCGGCTTGCTCGCAGGGCTGATACAGACGTTTGTCTTCGCGCGCGTCCTCGATCCGGAGCGATTCTCGGTCTACATCCTGATCGGAACGCTTGGCGTAACGTTGTGGCTCGCCGATCTCGGCATGGCGAAGATCCTCTTCGTCCGATTGCGGAGCTGGTTCCTCGGCGACCGCGACAGCGACGCTCAGATCACTCGCTACACGACCGCGGTCGTGATGCTTTACTTCGTCCTGAACCTCGTTTGCGCGCTGCTATGCTTTGCAATCGCGCATTTCTGGTTTCACGCCACCATACAGTCGAGCGTCGAGATGGCGCTCTTCTTCCTGTTTACGGCGCTCACACTGATCTGGTTCGTGTTGCGCAATGTCAGCGTTGCCGTCGACGAGTTCCTCTTTTTCGAGGCCATGGAGGCAACCCGCCGCATCGCTCACATCGCAGTCATGCTCGCGACGCTCGTTGGCCTGCCGTTTTTCGCGTTTCTTGTCCTCGCCAACCTCATCTGGGCGGTACTGTTCGCGATGCTTCTCAAGCGGCTCGCCGCAACGCGGGCCGTCACGCTCAAGATTGAGGGCTGGTGGACCGATTTCGTATCGTTTCTGCGCAACAATACAAAAGAGGTGCTGCACAGCGGCACCTACTCGGCGAATGAGTTCTTCCTCTACAGCTTTCCCTATGCCGTCGTTCCCTGGGCATTCGGCCTCGGCGCTCCGACCATCATCCTCGACACGGCCTTCAAGGTTTTCCGTGGCGCGACCGTTCTGTATTGCGCCGGCTGCGACGTCGCTGTGCCGCGCCAGACCCGCGCCTACAGCGAGGGCGACCGCAGGAGCCTGATCCTGGCGACACTTGTCGCGGTCGGCTTGAACACCCTGCCATGCCTCGCCTTGATCGCGATGCTCGCGCTGTATTCGGATTGGGCTTTCTCGTTCCTCTTGGGTAACGCGGCGACCGTACCGATGGCGGTGTCGTGGATGCTCGTCATCATGCTGGTCGCGAGCCTGGTGCAGACGGTGTCGAACTATCTCCTGGTCCACACCGGCTATTTCCAGTGGATCTCTCGGCTAAGCCTGGTCGTCAGCCTCGCGATGACCGTGGCCACGATCATCGCGGTTGTCGCCAAGGTCGACCTCATAGGGTTCTTTCAGGTCTACACCGCGGTTTATGTCGTGAGTGCGCTGTCCTATTTGGCCCTTGCCATCGGCGGACCGCTGCGAAAACGGACGTAAGCCCCCAAAATCCGCTTCCATCGGCGCAGGGCCTTGCCTATAACGGCGCCGTCGGAGCGTGGCGCAGCCCGGTTAGCGCACTAGTCTGGGGGACTAGGGGTCGTGGGTTCGAATCCCGCCGCTCCGACCATTGCCCCCTGCGGCAGCCCCCTCAATCGCCCTTCAGGCTCAGGATATAGGCGACGATGTCATCGGCCTCGTCGCGCTTGAGAATGAGGTTCGGCATGGTGTCGTGGCTGGAGCGCAAGAACACGTTCAGCGACAGCGGGGTCGTTTTCGGCCGCTTTGCGATGGCGGCGAAGCTAGGCCCACGCAATGTCGCGCCGGCGGAATCGCCGGTGATCGCGTGGCATTCCGAACACCACGCCGCCGCAAGCCGCTTCCCTGCCGCCGGGTCACCAATGGTCTGAGCCGTTGCGCTGTTGACCAACGCTGCCGTCAGTATGGCGATCGCATATGTTCGCTGCATGGGATGTTCCTCCCAAACCTTATGACTGCAGGTCGCAGCGGCCGGCCTTGATCACGATCAAGGTCAAACCTCCAACATCGAGCAATCCTTCCCACTGGAGGATGCGGGATGACCTCGGTCTCAGGCAAAACTGATCCGGAGGTGCGAACGGTGACGTTTGCGGATGTGTCAGAGGCGATCATTCAGGGGATTCGCGATTTTCAGGCCGCGCCATGGTACGGGCTAATCCTCGGCGGGATTTATTGCCTGGCCGGCATCGCGATCGTACTCAGCGTCACCACTCTGGGAATGAGTTACCTCGCCTATCCGCTGGCAGCAGGTTTCGCTCTGCTCGGGCCGTTCGTCGCCGTGGGCTTCTATGAAATCAGCCGCAAGCGCGAAATTGGCGAGGTCGCAACGTTCTCCGACATCTACAAGGCAATGACCAGTCGCAGCGAGATCGGCTGGATGGCATTCGTCACGCTCTTTATCTTCATCATGTGGATGTATCAGGCGCGATTTCTCATGGCGCTGTTCTTCGGCCTCAACGCATCCTTTGTTTCGCTGACCCAGTTCATCGGCGTGGTACTGACGACGAATGAAGGTCTGCTTTTTCTGCTGGCGGGCAACGTCATCGGCGCGGTGCTGGCCGCCGTGCTGTTCTCGCTCACCGTGGTCTCGTTTTCGCTTCTGCTCGATCGCGACGTTGATTGCGTCACGGCGATGATCACGAGTGTGCGTGCCGTCGTGCGCAGTCCGATGCCGATGCTGGCCTGGGCGGCCGTCATCGTTGTCCTGTTGATGGTGTCCGCCGTGCCATTCTTCCTTGGGCTGATTGTCGTCCTGCCGGTGCTGGGCCATACGACCTGGCACCTGTATCGCCGCATCATCGTGCCGATAAGCACAGACGCCGAGCGGACCGGTTAGCGGGAATGCAGGCCGAGCCAGCGCGATTCAAAGCTGATCTCGTTCGCGGCGGGAGCCGCAGGGATGACCGGAGCCGTAGCAGGTTCCGGGGCCGGCTGCTCTGCTTCCGCAGGCTGCGCTGAGGGAATGGACGAGCCGAAGCCGCGGCCGTCGGTGGATGCGTTGCGGCTTGACGGCCGAGGCGGTGCTGGCGCGGTGTCGCCGGGTTCAGCCTTCGTCTCCTTCACCTTCACCGCATCGTCAGGCGCCGAACCCGGCCAATACAGCGACGTTTTCGGCATCATCGGCTTGCCTTCATACCAGCATTTGCGGCCGTCGATGATGCGGTAATACCAATGCCCCTTGCGCGCGGCAGGCACTTCAATGGCGCACGCGGTCGGTTCCGCAAATGATGGCGTCGGACATGCCATGCCGCAGACGATTGTTGCTCCAAGCGCGATGAGAACTGTTTGCTTGTGGTTCATTCCGGTCTCCCCTTCCCTGAGGACCGATGGTCGTGCCGGCGATGGTCGGAGACGATGCGCGCGGCGAGGTCGTGCCGACGACACCATTCAAGTGTGGTGCAGACGTGAATGACTGTGGTCAAAACTGAGGTTACGTGATGTCAGGGCGCGGTCGCGCACCGGTATCCCGAGGCGACCGACAGCACGGCCCTGCGGGATCATCGCACCGCAGTCAGCCGCAGGCTCAGTTCTGACCGCAATTGACGTGGATCAACGACGTGCGCGCCTGCAGCCGATGATATGGCCAAAATCCGACAGAGAGAGCGCCATGAAGGTCGAGCAGATCCACCACGTCGCCTATCGTTGCAAGAACGCGAAGGAGACGGTCACCTTCTATCAGAAGGTCTTGGGCATGGATTTTCTGATGGCGATGGCGGAAGACCGCGCGCCTTCGACCAAGTCTCCCGATCCGTACATGCATGTCTTTCTCGACGCCGGCAACGGCAACATCCTTGCCTTTTTTGAATTGCCAAAATCGCCGCCGATGGGGCGTGATCCGAATACGCCAGATTGGGTCCAGCACATCGCGTTTCGTGTGAAGGATCGAGAGGCCATGATGGAGGCCAAGGCGAACGCTGAGGCTGTGGGCTGCACGGTTGTCGGTCCAACCGACCATGCGGTGTTCCAATCGATCTATTTCTTCGATCCCAGCGGTAATCGCTGCGAGGTCACCTACATGACTTCGAAGCCGGAGCAGCTCGCCGAGCTGAAGAAACTGGCACCTGCCATGCTCGACGAGTGGGACCGCACCAAGCAACCGCCGCGCCAGGCCGCCTGGGTTCACCAGAAGGAATTTGCCTGACGCCGGAATCATCAATTCCGCGGAGCTCTCAGCTTTTCTCCGGCTTGATGTTGGCGTCGACGAGCACCTTCTCCCACAGCCTGTAGCCCAGCCTTGAGGAAGAACGCGAGCGCTGCGTCGCGGACTTAAGTCAGGCCGCTTAAGCGGCCTGGTCTACTTGGTCGACGCCCGCGAGTGCGGCTCGGCCGCGCTCGGTCAGCGTTACCGTCGAATGCAGTTCATTCTCCCTTATTCCGACGAGACCGCTCCAGCACAGTTTCTCGCCTTCCACGGTGTCGCAGAAGGCCGACAACCGGATATCCGCGGCAAGAAGCTTCTTGAGCTGGGAAATCTGAAAACTAGTCAGAGGCATGACGGCAAGTCCCTTCCAAAAACCCGATGACCTTTGGTCGCGCGCGGGCTCAGGACGGTTCAATCCCGTCGGCTCCCGGCAAATTTGAGGTAAATGCAGGGAATTTATGCCGTAATTATCGTTAGCTAATCGTTAGTGTCATTTCTGCCGATGGCGCGTTTGAGTTTCCGCAATCGGAGCGCCGCTTTGTTAACCGTGGCCGCGCAAAGCCCGGAACTTCGGACATTTTTAAAAGCATCGGTCACGCTCGCGGCGTATCTGACGCTCATCGAATTCCATCATGGCGTCAGGTCATCGCATGAGTGCACCGATCCCCGTGGATCAGGTCAATGCTTCGGCTCCGGGGGAACAGCGTGGCCGCGATCACCGCGTCGTGATGACGAGGAGGCAGGTCTCCGCCGCGCAATTGAGCGCGCTCGCATCAATCCCCGTTCCAGCCTGGAAGTCCCTCGCCGCTTCCTCGGTCGAACCGAATGCATGTTTCCTGCCGGCTTGGGCGCTGCCGGTCGCACGCTACGCGCGCGGACGCGGCGATGCCTTGGCGCTCACGGCCGTCGATCGCAACGATCCGCATCGCCTCACCGGCTTGATGCCGGTCAGATGGGCCAGACGCGCATTATCATTACCGGTTCCGCTGCTCGTCTCCTGGAATGCGTATGCGCCCTTCTCCGTCCCGCTGCTGGATCGCGACGATCCGGTTCACGCTGCGGACGCATTGGTCGATGCCGCCGCGTCGGCGGGGGCGCGCGCCCTTCTGCTTCAGACAATCGACATCGGTGGCGCCGCTTATGCCGCTTTGCGCATGGCATTCGAGCGGCGCGGGCTGACTGTCGAGAACATGCGCGGTTTCCGCCGCGCTGGGCTCGACGCGTCTCAAGAGTCCGAGTTGGTTCTGCGTGAAGCGCTTTCGGCGAAGAAGCTCAAAGAGCTGCGCCGTCAGCGTCACCGTCTGGAAGACACCGGCGCCGTGACATTCGAGATTGCAAGAACGCCTGCGCAGATCGGGGGCGCGCTCGAGGCGTTCCTCACGCTGGAGGCGTCCGACTGGAAAGGCGCGCGCGGCACCGCACTGTTGCAGGACGCCGGCGATGCCGCCTTCATCCGTAAAGCAGCTCCGGAGCTTGCCGCGCGCGGACAGTTCGAGATCGTCAGCCTCATGCGCAATGGTCAGCCGCTCGCCTCCGGGCTGATCCTGCGGGATCAGGGCCGCGCATTCTTTTTCAAGATCGCAATGGACGCGACAGCGGCGCGAACATCGCCCGGCGTCCAGTTGACGCTCGATCTGACGAAGCATCTCTGCGCGGATCCGGACGTCGTGTTCGCGGATTCAACGGCGGATGCCGAGCACCCGATGATCGACCACGTCTGGCGCGAGCGCATCGACATCGCCGACATCTTCGTCGCGCTCAAACCGCGCGACCCGTATGCGGCCGCTATCCGGGCGCTCGTCAAAGCCCGCTACGCAGCCATCGACATGGCAAGAACCCTTCGCCGGATCAGGGAGAAACATTCATGAATATCTTCGAGCCGACCGACACCGCCTCTTTGACCGAGGCATTCCCAAATCTGCCCTTCGACCTGAAGCATCATTTCACGAGCAGCCCGTTGCTCACTCTCGCGACCCTGTCCGAACTCGTCGGCAAGCTTCCGCGCGATCGGCTGGAATACAATGCCGGCAGTGCCGCGATCAGCCAGCGCCCCGAGACGACGCCGACCGTCGATCTCGAGCCGGAGCAGATTGTGCGCAACATCGAATCCGCCGGCGCCTGGATGGTTCTGAAGTCGGTGGAGCAGGAACCCGCCTACCGCAAGCTCATCGAAGACGCCTTGATGGAGGTTGCCCGCATGCGCGGATACGACAGCCTGAGAGCGGCCGGCTTCGAGGATATCCGCGGCTTCATCTTCGTCTCGTCAGCGAATTCGACGACGCCGTTCCATGCCGATGCCGACGAGAATTTCTTCTTCCAGATTCATGGCGACAAGTTCTTCCACGTCTACGACAACCGCGACCGGTCGATCGCTTCCGAGGAAGCGCTGGAATCAAGCGCGATCAAGCATCGCAACCTGCCCTACAAGGCCGAGTTCGACGCCAAGTGCACGACCTACAAGCTCAAGCCGGGCGATGGCGTGTTTGTGCCGTATCAGTGGCCGCACTGGGTCCGCACTGCCGACAGCTATTCGATTTCGCTGTCGTTGACCTGGAAGTCGGACGAAGTCCGCAGGCGTAACGACATTTTCGCAGTCAACGCGATGTTGCGCGGTGTCGGCATGCCGCAAAGCGCCCCAGGAGTGCATCCGATGTTGGATAGCGCCAAGGTCGCCGCGTTCCGTGCCGCTACGGCGGCCGTCGAGCCGCTTCGCCGCAGCGAAAGCATGCGTCGCGCGCTCCGCCGGCTCGTAAAGGGCCGCGACGCCAATTACTATTACCGCGATCCGAAGAAACAGGACGCCAAAGCGTCCTGATCGCGCGCCTCGATCATTCGGCCGCCGTCTTCTCCATTGCATTGTCTAGAAGGCGGCGGCATTCGCTCAATTCGAACAATGTGGCCTGTAACCTTCGCAAGTCCTCGCGCGACATCTGCGCGCGAATGGCGGCCGGCGTCGCTTGAGGCCGCGGCGACGGCGCAACCGGCGGCTCGTCAGGCAAGACCTCTTCGGGCTGATCCGCATCGTCGGAACCCGGTCCGTGCATCGGCTGCTCGGCTCCCGGCTGCCAGACGCTCTGGACGAATTTCAGCCCCTGATCCCGCAAAATCCGCTGCACACCGCGAATGGTGTAGCCTTCGCCATACAGCAGATGGTGGATGCCACGCAGCAGATCGACATCGTCCGGCCGGTAGTAGCGGCGGCCGCCCGCCCGCTTCATCGGCTTGATCTGGCTGAATCGTGTCTCCCAGAACCGCAACACGTGTTGCGGGACTTTGAGATCATCTGCAACTTCGCTGATCGTGCGAAATGCGTCGGGCGCCTTATCCACCGCAGCCCCCAGTCAATTCGCGCTAGTGCGTATCGGTGTCGTCCGCAACCTCATGATCGCCGCCACCATTGATCTTTTGCTTCAGAATGGCGGACGGCTTGAACACCATGACGCGCCGCGGGGAGATTGGCACTTCGGTGCCTGTCTTTGGGTTGCGCCCAACCCGCTGCCCCTTCTTGCGCACCACGAAGGAGCCGAACGAAGATAATTTCACGGTCTCGCCGCGCTCAAGGCAATCGGTGATTTCCTTCAGCACCTGCTCGACCAAGGTCGCAGACTCCGTCCTTGACAGCCCTACCTTCTGGTAGACCGCCTCGCACAAATCCGCTCGTGTAACCGTTTTCGCCGTCATCGCCCGCAGCCCCTAACCGGCGATCCTTCTTATTATTCAAGACGATATGGACTTACTCTTCCACGGTCAACCGAAGAAAGGCCTACAAGCGCATCATTCGTTGATCTGCCGGACGGAAGCGTAGCAGCGCAGCGCCTCTGCTACGCGGTCCCGGTACTGGCTTACATCCGGACCAGAGACGCGCCCCAGGTAAAGCCGCCCCCCATCGCCTCGAACATCACGAGATCGCCCTTCTTGATACGGCCGTCGGCGATCCCCGCACACAGAGCCAGCGGAATCGAGGCAGCGGACGTATTGCCGTGTTTATCGACGGTGATGATGACCTTTGCCGGGTCCAGCCCAAGCTTGATCACCGAACCGTCGATGATCCGGCGATTGGCCTGGTGCGGCACAAACCAGTCCAGGTCCTTCGCGGTGTATCCGGTGGCCTTGAACGCGTCCTTGATCACGTCGGTGATCATGGAAACGGCGTGCTTGAAGACCTCTTTGCCTTCCATCCGAAGGTGCCCGACGGTCTGGGTCGAGGACGGTCCGCCGTCGACATAAAGCTTGGTCTTGTGCCTGCCGTCGGACCGCAGATGCGTCGTCAGAATGCCCCGGTCGGACATCGCGCCGGGTTGTTCCTGAACCTCGATCACCACGGCGCCGGCACCGTCACCGAACAGCACGCAGGTCGTGCGATCCGTCCAGTCGAGGATGCGCGAAAACGTCTCCGCCCCGATCAGGAGCGCGCGTTTTGCGAGCCCGGTGCGCAGCATTCCGTCGACCGTGCCGAGCCCGTAAACGAAGCCGGAACAAACCGCCTGGATGTCGAATGCGAATCCACGTGTGATGCCGAGGCCCGCCTGAATCGTGGTGGCGGTCGCCGGAAAGGTATTGTCCGGCGTCGACGTCGCACAAACGATCAGATCGATGTCCTCCGCCGTCATGCCGGCATTGATCAGCGCCGCGAGCGCCGCCTTGATGCCGAGATCGGAGGTGAATTCCCCGTCGGCCGCGATATGCCGCTCGCGGATCCCAGTCCGCTGGACGATCCAGTCGTCGGAGGTGTCGACCTGTGTCGCCAGTTCAGCGTTGGTGAGAACCCGCGCTGGCAGATAGCAGCCGGCGCCGACAATAACAGAACGTAATGTCACGATGCGGCTCCCGCCGCGGGGGCCTCAGCAGCCACGCGCGCTTCGGGCACCAACGCCTGCTCAATCTTCGCCTTCAGATCGTTGCGAACCATCTGGTAACCGATGTCCACGGCGGCCGAGAACCCGCTCGCATCCGCGCCACCATGGCTCTTGATGACGATCCCGTTGAGCCCGACGAACACCCCACCATTGGCCCGGCCGGGATCGATCTTGGTAGCAAGTTTGCGAAACGCACCCCGCGCGAACAGATACCCGATCCGGGTCCAGATGGTCTCCCTCATCGCGGCCTTGAGGTAACCCGCAATCTGCCGGGCGGTGCCCTCTGCGGCCTTCAGCGCGATATTGCCGGCGAAACCTTCGGTCACCACCACGTCAACCGTGCCCTTGCCGATATCGTCACCTTCGACGAACCCGGCATAGCGGAGATGGGGCAGTTCGCGCTCACGTAAAATCTGTCCGGCCTCACGCACTTCATCCAGCCCCTTAATTTCCTCGACTCCGATATTCAGAAGACCGACGCTTGGCCGATCGATGTTGAGCAGGATGCGCGCCATCGCGCTGCCCATCACCGCCATGTCGATCAGGTGCTGCGCATCCGCACCGATATTCGCCCCGAGATCGAGAACCACCGACTCGCCCCGGAGCGTGGGCCAGATCGCCGCAATCGCCGGTCGTTCAATACCGGCCATGGTGCGCAGATGAATTTTGGCCATCGCCATGAGCGCGCCGGTATTGCCCGCCGATATTGCGACGTTGGCTTCACCTTTTTTGACGGCGTCGATCGCGAGCCACATCGACGACTTCCAGCGACCCTGCCGGAGCGCTTGGCTCGGTTTGTCGTCCATCTTGACCGCGACGTCGGTGTGAACAACCCGCGAGGCCGCCTTGAGACGCGGATGCTCCGCAAGTGCCGCCTCGATCGCAGGTGCAGCACCGAAAAAGGCGAACTCCGTGTCCGGATGCCGCGCATGAGCGAGCGCGGCACCGGGGATGACCACGGCCGGGCCATGGTCACCGCCCATGGCATCGAGCGCGATACGAACCTTGTCTGGCATGTGCCGACCTTAGCGGAGGCCTCGGATCACAGGAAGGCGGCGGAAGCAATAGAGGGCGCGGACCATAGCCATTGGCGCGAAGGATACAACCATCCGTCTATTTCCTCCCCAGCGGCGGCTTCTTGAGTGACGCCAATGCTGCGAAGGGACTTTCGGGAGCCTCCTGCGGCCCCGGGTCGAACACGGCTCCCTCCTTGCGTGGATAAGGGTCAATGCCGAGCAGGAAATATTCGGTTGCAATGGCCCCGAGGTCGACGATGCCGCCAATCAGCGGCTCCGCCTCCGCGGCATCGGTCAGTCCGACCGAGGTTTCGCCGTCCCGATCGGCCAAGCTGCCAGGCGCGCTCGGCGTGAAGATCAGATCGATCGCTTCATGCAGATTCTGGCTGATAGGTTCTAGGCTTACGACGCAATTTTGACCTACATTTGCAGTGACCTCGCCCTCGACATGAAGGCCCGCGCCTGTTCGACGGAGGTCGAAACTGGCCTGGAGAAGGTCGAGTTCACGCAAGCCTGCGCTTCTTGCCAGCGCCGCGCGAACATCCGCATCGGCTTCGATCGCGATGTGAAGGCCTTCTTCCGGAACATCTGCCAACGCAACCGGGTGGCTCCAGGGGTGGTCATGGTCGGACATGGCAATCCTCAGGGCTGAGCATTAAGCGCCGGCCATTCGATCTGGCCACTTGCCAGACCGCTGGCGTTCTGGTCCTGCAAAGCGCGCGTGGCCGTCTCCACATACGTCACCACCGGCTCCAGACCAGCCGCCTCCGCGTCGCCGAAGACGTTCCGGCGAAGCGCAGCCCGCAGCGCGTTTCGGTCCTGCGCTCTCAATGCATTCACATAGGCGCGGTGCCGGCCGAAAAAAGCCGACCCGAGACGCCGCATGTCCTTGGGAACCTTCAAATCACCCACGCCCTCCTCGCGGAGGTGGTCGTCCATATCCAGGCAAAAGCGGTCGAACACGGCCTGCCCCGCCGCCTTGGCCTCGTCGTCGCCTTGCGACAGACGTTCGAACACCAGGACGAGGTGCAGCATCAGGAGGTCCAGACGGCCGTTCAATGTGTCGGCGACGCCGTAATCCCGATAGAAAACCGGATTGCGCGCCTGCGCCACGATGGCGCCATAGAGCGCTTCGATGGTGGCGGCGCGGGGTTTTCTGCGAAACATACCTAGCATCGGTGTATTTCCGGTCTCGGGGGGCCGGTCAGCGGCGTAGCGCCCGAGGGGCTCCGTTGCAATCGCATGGTTTGGGGGGTAATCGAAAAGTCATGACTGCCGGGAACCGCATCAGTGCGTGGTCGTTTCTGCGCCGGGCCGCTGGCGCGGCGGCTGTGGCCTGTACGATTGCGCTGCAGGGCTGCGGCATGACCGAGCAGACCTTCCAGCGCGGCTATGTCGTCCCTGAGGGAGCTCTCGAGCAGATCCCGCTCGGTTCGAGCCAGGAACAGGTTCTGATCGTGCTCGGCACACCGTCCACCGTCGCGACCGTGACCGGTGAGGTTTTCTATTACATCTCGCAGCGAGCCCAGAAGACGGCAGCCTTCATGCCGCAGCAGGTGGTCGACCAGCGTGTCATCGCGGTTTATTTCGACAAGGAACGGCGCGTCACGCGCCTCGCCGATTACGGCATCAAGGACGGCAAGGTATTCGATTTCGTCAGCAAGACCACCCCGACCGGCGGCAACGAAATGTCGTACCTGACCTATCTGTTCAAGATCATCGGCATGCAGAACTGAGATCGGCGGCTCGCGCTAGCAAGTGGCAAGCCCCGGTCTGCGATCGTACGGACCTGCATTCACAAAAAAAGCCCCGCTTTCGCGGGGCTTTTTCGTTCGATGTGGGTCGCAGCGTCAGTGCGCGAGGATCGCGAGCAGAAGCAGGGCCACGATGTTCGTGATCTTGATCATGGGATTCACCGCCGGACCTGCTGTGTCCTTGTAGGGGTCGCCGACGGTGTCGCCGGTCACAGCAGCCTTATGGGCTTCCGAGCCCTTGCCGCCAAAGTGGCCGTCCTCGATGTACTTCTTGGCGTTATCCCACGCGCCGCCGCCCGGGGTCATCG
>VFQN01002480.1_pt1 | contig 28342 bp, 20 predicted proteins | sample 3512371 | NCBI WGS metagenome assembly VFQN01 (sample SAMN10412370, study PRJNA504923) | tailings metagenome | isolation source: Replicate 2 from Balatoc abandoned mine | place: Philippines: Itogon, Benguet | collected 2017-08-28
TACTTCTTGGCGATCGAGATCACGAGACGCAGGTTCGCCTCGACCATCTCCTTCTTCGCCTGCCGAGCCTCGCGCTCGCCCTTCTGCACGCTCTTGACGATGCGGCGGAACTCCGCGATCTCGAGACCGGTCTCGCTCGCGAGCTGGTGGATCTCGGTGCGGATCTTCTCGATCTGCTTGCGCTCGGTCTTAATCAGGCGATCCCAGGCCTTCGACTTCGAGGTCGCCATGCGGTCGAGCCAGGTCTGGTCGAGCTCGTTGCCGTAGTACTCCGAAATGAAGCTCGAACGCTGGACGCCGTGGCTGTCGGCGAGCCGCATGATGCGGCCCTCGAAGCTGATCAGGCGCTTGTTGATCGTGTAGAGCTGCTCGACGAGGCTCTCGATACGAGCGTTGTTGAGCGACAGGCTCTTGACGTCCTTGACGATCTCCTCGCGCAGCTTCTCGTAGGCCTTCTGCTGCTGGCGCGAGCCGGCTTCGCCCGCGACCTGCTGCTCGAGCTTCTTGTCCTGCTGCTTCCTGAGCTTCTTGTAGTTGCCGGCGATCGCGTCGAACGTCTCGAGGACCTTCGGCTTCAGCTCGTGCTCCATCGCGGCGAGCGAGACGGCGTTCTCGTACTCGTCGTCCTCATCCATGTCGCCGTCGCGGGGCTCGCCATCGCCCTCGCCGCGCGCTGCCATGTCACCGCCGACGCCACCGGCGGCATTGAGGCTGTTGCCACCATTGGCACCGTTGCCATGCATGACCGGAGGCGGCGGCGCCGCCTTCGCCTCGGGGCCCTCGTACGTCGCCTCGAGATCGATGATGTCGCGCAGCAGAACCTTGCCTTCGTTGAGCTCGTCCCGCCAGATGATGATCGCCTGGAAGGTCAGCGGGCTCTCACAGAGGCCCGCGATCATCGCCTCGCGACCGGCCTCGATGCGCTTGGCAATCGCGATCTCGCCTTCGCGCGACAGCAGCTCGACGGTGCCCATCTCACGCAGGTACATGCGGACGGGATCGTCGGTACGGTCGACCGAAGCCTCGGCGCGGCCCTCGGCCTTGGCCGGCAGCGCCTGCACGGTGACGGCGCGGCCGTCCTCCTCGTCGCCACTGTCGGCGGCGTCATCGGTAGCGGCAGCTTCCTCGCTCTCCTCGGCGTCGACGACGTTGATGCCCATGTCGGACAGCATCGCCATCGTGTCCTCGATGGCGTCGGGTGTCGCGTCATCCGAGGACAGCACCGCGTTGAGCTCGTCGAGGGTGACGTAGCCGCGCTGCTTGCCGGCCTTCAGCAGCTTCTTGACCGACTGATCCGACAAATCGAGGAGCGGGCTGTCCTTCTCGGCGACGTCGGCTGCTGGAGCGGCTTTTTCCTCGGATTTCGCTGCCATATGTGATCCATCTCCGATCGAATTGCTTTGCCCGCTGGGGCGCGCATATCTCAGTGCATTCGCCGCTCAGGCGCGGCCTTCGTGTTTCTGCTGCCGCAACGCGCGCGCCAACCCAAAGGCCGCGAGCACGATCCCGCAGGCCTCGCTTCCGACCGGGGCATATCGCCCGGTCGATGCGGCTGCGTTCGCGACCACGACGCCTTTCGGCCCGTCACTAAGCGGCATCTCTCTACGGCCCACTCAAGTCCCCGAGCATCTCAGCTCGCCAACCGACCCACTGCCGGCGACGTGGTCCACACTCCACGCCTCACGGCACTTCACGACCCGATGGCAGGGCTGCGCGCTCTTCCCTTCCCGTCTCGCCGTCCTCGATCTGGTTCTGCAGCGCCTTGATCTCGAGCAGACGCTCGTAAGCGTCCTCGCTCAACTCCTCGAGGTACCGTTGCTCTGCGACAACCAAATCCCGCCGCAGCCCTACCTGCCTCTCATGCAGGGCCACCGCGTGACACCAACCGGTCTCGACGGCTTCCTTGTCGGCCTCTGGTTCGGCGAATTTATCGCCGCGATGCGTGATCGCACGCTCGACGAGGGCAACGACGTGGGACAAGCCTGTTTCGGAGAGATGGTTGTGTATCCCTGCGGTGTCAAGGGGATTTTGCTGCACCAGGGCTGCCAGCAGCGCATCCCGCAATGCAACCGCTGCAGGCGCGGTAAACTGCATCGCCGCGATCCGCTCGGCGTGCTCCTCAATAAGCCACGGATGGTTGATCAACGCCTTGAAAATCAAGGCTTCTCTCGTCGGCACCAGCGACACACGCCCGGCCAGACCAGGACCGGCCGTGGCCGCCACCAGCTGCGCGGGGCGGCCCTTCTGTGGCATCCGGGCACGCTCGCGCACCCGCCAATCGGTCTGGACGTTATTTTGCCTCCCCCCGAATCGCGCGCCGCCTCGTGCGGCCGGGGGACCCCCGCCAGCGATCTCCCGCACCACCGCGCGGTTGAGGCTCCACAGCGTCTGGCGCGCCTCCTGCTCGTAGTGCGCCCGGACGGTCCCGTCACCGATCCGCCCGATCAGGGTCTTGAGACGCAACTCCATCGCCGCGCGCTGCTCCGGCGTCGTCATCGGCTGGACCGCCAGCTCGCGTTCCCACATCACGTCGAATAGCGCCTTCGTCCGCGCCAGGATCGCCTCGAACGCTCCGCCGCCCTGCTGACGTACGAGATCGTCGGGGTCGAGCCCGTCGGGCAGGAACGCGAACTGGGCGCTGATGCCCGGCTTCAGCATCGGCAGAATCGTGTCGACGGCGCGGAACGCGGCCCGCTTGCCGGCACCGTCGCCGTCGAAACACAGGATCGGCTCCGGCGCGACCCGCCACAGCAGTTGCACCTGCGCCTCGGTCAGCGCGGTCCCGAGCGGCGCCACCGCCGCCTTGAACCCCGCCTGATCGAGCGCCACCACGTCCATGTAGCCCTCGACCACCACGATCCGCGAGGTCTCGAACGCGACCGGTCGCGCGCGGTGGATGTTGTAGAGCTGGTTGCCCTTGTGGAAGAGCGGCGTCTCGGGCGAATTGAGATACTTGGCCGGTGCATCGGGATCGAGCGCGCGGCCGCCGAACGCAATCACCTTGCCCTTAAGATCCTCGATCGGAAACATCACGCGGTTGCGGAACCGGTCGTAGGGCGTCGCGATGTCCTCGCCCGAGATCTCCATCCCCGCGAGCGCCATCTCCTTGACGCTGAAACCCGCCTTCGCGAGATGCGCCTTCAGCACCTCGCGCCCGCCCGGCGCATAGCCGAGCCGGAACCGCTCCATCGTCTCGCGTGCGAGCCCGCGCCGCTCCAGATACCGCCGCGCCTCCTGTCCCGCCGACGACCAAAGCTGCGCCTCGAAGAACTTCGCAGATGCCTCGACCAGCGCCATCAGCCGCACCCGCTCGTCGATCTGCTCGACCGCCTGCTGACTGCGCGGCTCCGGCTTCGGCAGCGTCACCCCAGCATCCGCCGCCAGCCGCTCCACCGCCTCGACGAACTCCAGCCCCTCCGTCTTCATCACGAACGTAAAGATGTCGCCGTGCTCGCCCGAGGCGAAGCACTTGTAGAACCCCTTCTGATCGTTGACGAAGAACGACGGCGTCCGCTCCGCCTTGAACGGCGACAGCCCCTTCCACTCGCGCCCCGCCTTCTTCAGCTGCACCCGCCGGCCGACCACTAGGCTCACCGGCAGGCGAGCCCGGATCTCGTCCAGTATGTGCGGCGGAAAACGCATGTGGGCCTTTGTGTTGGGCGGACTCGTTGCGACCAGTCTAAGTGATTCGGCTGATCGCCCGGTGCTCAGGCCCTGATGTGGGTTGCGCAGCACCCGCTATCCACAGGGGAGCTTTTGCTTGCCGCGGTCCGCAACGCCTTCGTGTCGAAGACGCGCCTCCGGCACGATGGCTACTGCGGCCGCGGAACTGCCTCGCCGGTTGGCGTTCTCGCCTCGCGGTCTTCGACCGCTACCGAAATAGACGACGATCATTAGGTGCGCTCGAAGAGCGCCTTATCTGATGCGACCGCGTAAGTGACCGCGCCGGCGCCAGTAGCCGGAGGCGTTGGCGACCGGCGCCAACTAAGAAGCTGCTGCCGCAGCTCTAATCGCCGCGATGTTCTTCGCGTAGCTGTCCTTCGTGCCGCCTTTGAATACGGCGGAGCCGGCGACGAGCACGTTGGCGCCTGCCGCAACCACTTGCGGCGCGGTTTCGGGCGTGACGCCACCGTCGATCTCGATATCGATCGGGCGGTTGCCGATCAGTGCCTTAACCCGCTTCACCTTTTCGACCACGGACGGAATGAACGCCTGACCGCCAAAGCCAGGGTTGACGGTCATCAGCAGAACGAGGTCGAGGCGGTCGAGGACGTACTCGATGACACTCTCGGGCGTCGAGGGATTGAGTGAGACGCCGGCCTTCTTGCCGAGCGCGCGGATCGCCTGCAGCGAGCGGTCGAGGTGGGGGCCGGCCTCGGCGTGCACGGTGATGACGTCGCAGCCGGCGTCGGCGAAGGCGGCGAGGTAAGCGTCGGCAGGCGCGATCATCAGGTGGCAGTCGAAGACCTTCTTCGAGGCGCCGCGGATGGCTTTGATGATCGGCGGGCCGAAGGTGATGTTGGGCACGAAATGCCCGTCCATGACGTCGAGATGGATCCAGTCGGCGCCGGCAGCGTCCACCGTCGCGACCTCCTCGCCGAGACGGGCGAAATCGGCCGACAGGATCGACGGGGCGATGATCAAGTCGCGGGACAGGGATGGGGGCATGGGCGGGGCGCTCCAGGGCGCGGCCCGATAGCCGAGGCCGCCGCCCGCGATTAGCACGCCCACCGTCGCCGCGACAGACCCGCAACGTGCTGTCCACCAACACCCTGCAGCGCCTCACCGATTCCCGGTTGCATAGGCGGGCGGACGCTTATCCACAGCAATCGATCACTTTCCAGTGCAGGCCACGATTTATCCTTAATTTCCCGTTGACGCCCATAATAACCCATGACATCCCATAAATGCCCGTCCGCACCGGGCAGGAGATGCGGGGCGCGGCGCCAGATCGAACAGAGGGCTCGATCCGTGCGACCGCCCCCTCTCTGCCGGCCACCGAAGCGCAAAGGGGGCGCGCTCCGGGGGCCGGAAAGGCCGGTGGGGAAAGGCTGTTCTGGGTTGGTATCCGCGGGGGTGTCGGAGTCGGTGACGTGAAGCGGAATTCAGTCGCGGTTTGTCGTGTGACGAGTGAACGACGGGGCTTCGACTGAGGGGATGGACCGCTTTGTCTCGACATTCATCAACAAGATTGACGCCAAAGGACGCGTTTCCGTACCTGCACCGTTCCGCGCCATACTCGAGCGCGACGGCTACCAGCAGGGTGGGGCAGGACACGTCTACTGCTACCCCGCGCTCGACAGTCCTGCGATCGATGCAGGCGGCGAAAGACTTGCGCGCACGATCGACGGGCTTCTCGCGGGCCTGCCGGACTATTCGATCGAGCGCGACGAGCTCTCTGTCGCGCTCTACGGTATCTCCCAGGTCCTCTCGATCGATCAGGACGGGCGTATCGTGCTTCCTGAAGGCCTTCGCGCCCATGCGGGCATCACTTCCCAGGTCGCTTTTGTCGGCCTGGGTGAAAAGTTTCAGCTCTGGGAGCCGGGCAACTTCGAGCGCCGTCGCGCCGAGGCCCAGCAAAAGGTGCGCGAGCACCTCAAACTTTTCGGCGCGGGCCGTCGCTCCGGAGGTGACTCCGGCGGCGGTCAGCAGGGGGCGCGGGAATGATGGCGGGCCGAGGGTCGCGTTTTGGGGAACGCGGCACTAAGGGTGCGGCCCGCCACATTCCCGTGTTGCTGTCGGAGGTCATCGAGGCGCTGAGACCCGGCGACGGCGAAACTTTCATCGACGGCACGTTTGGCGCGGGCGGATATTCGACCGCGATTCTCGAAGCGGCCGATACGCGCGTCATCGCCATCGATCGCGATCCTGACGCGCGGGCGGCTGGTCAGGCGATCGTCGATAGATACGCGCCGCGCCTGACCTTGCTCGACGGCACCTTCAGCGATCTCGACCGGCTCGCGGCGGATGCGGGCGCGCCATTGGTCGACGGTGTCGTCCTCGATATCGGCGTCTCCTCGATGCAGATCGACCAAGCCGAGCGCGGCTTCTCATTCATGGCCGATGGCCCACTCGATATGCGCATGTCGCGCGACGGCCCAAGCGCCGCCGACGTGATCCGCGAGGCGCCGGAGGAGGTGCTCGCCGACATCCTCTACGAGCTCGGCGAGGAACGCCGCTCGCGCTCGATCGCGCGCGCCATCGGCCGCGCCCGGGCCGAGACGCCGATCACCACCACGCGCCAGCTCGCCGACCTCGTCTATCGCACGCTCGGCCGCCCGCGCGGCGACGACCACCATCCGGCGACGCGGACGTTCCAGGCGCTGCGCATCTACGTCAACGACGAGCTCGGCCAGCTCGTCGACGCGCTCGCCGCAGCGGAGCGCTGCCTCAAGCCCGGCGGTCGCCTCGTCGTCGTCACCTTCCATTCGCTCGAGGACCGGATCGTCAAACGCTACCTGACGCAGGCGAGCGGCAAGGCGGCTTCCGGCTCACGCCATCTCCCGCCCACGGCCATAGCCGCGGCGCCGCGTTTCCGAATTGTTAACCAACGGCCGTTAACCCCTTCTGTTGAGGAAGTCGCAACCAATCCGCGCGCGCGCTCGGCCCGCCTCAGGGCCGCCGAGCGGACCGATGCGCCGGCTGCGGCCCCTTCGGACGAGGCGGCGCTCGGCGTTGTCCGACCCCAGAGCCTCGCCCGTCGCTAGAGCGCGCCTGCCAAGCGCGCCGCGTCGAGGAGTGGTGCCGATGTCCCGCCTCATCACCGTCGCCACGATTCTGCTCGCGGTCGCCTCGGCATTCTTCCTCTACGCCACGTCCTACGAGACCCGGCGGCTCGAATTGCACGTTGCCGCGCAGGTTCGCGCTGCCGAGAAGGCGAGCCTCGACATCGCCATACTGCGCGCCGAGCGCGCGTACCTCGCACGGCCCGAGCGCATCGACGATCTCGCGCGCAAGATCGGCCTCGCCCCGATCGAGCCGCGGCAGTACGAGGTGCTGCCCGACTTTGCAACGGGCGGCGGACGCAAGCCATGAAGCGCGCGCCGCAGCCGCTGCGTGTCGGCCCGGCGATGGCACCGCGCCATCCGGGGCATCAGGCTTCGCGCTCTGTCGCACCTCATGCACCGCGCGTATCGCTTCCCGCCGGCCGCGCCTGGGTGATGCACGCCGCGATCGCCTCCGTCTTCCTCCTGATCGCAGGGCAAACCGTGCGCCTCGCCGCCAGCGGCGCGACGGAGACGCGCCTCTCGCGCGCGGAGCCGATTGGGCACATCTTCGTGCGTCCCGACATCGTCGACCGGCGCGGCAATCTCATCGCCACTGATGTCGACGCCGCGTCTCTGTTCGCCGACCCGGCCATCATCCGTGACGCCGACGAGGCGTCCGAGAAACTTGCGGCACTCTTCCCCGATCTCGACGCGCGAGAGCTGCGTCCCGTTCTCGCCGACAAGGGGCGCCGCTTCGCCTGGATCAAGCGCGGCCTGACACCGATCGAGGCGCAACGCGCGCACGACCTCGGAATCCCCGGCCTCGCCTTCCGCCGCGAACCTCGCCGCGTTTATCCGACGCGCTTCCTGACGAGCAATCTCATCGGCCAGGTCGACGTCGACAACCGCGGCGTCTCCGGCATCGAGCGTCACATCGACGAGACCGGCGGATCCGAATCCGCCATCGCGCCGGCGCCGTCGCATAAGCCTGCCGTACGCCTGTCGATCGATCTCGGCGTGCAGAACGCTATTTCGGAGACGCTCGGCCATGCCATGGGCCAGTTCGAGGCCCACGCCGCCGCCGGCATCCTCATGGACGTCGACAGCGGCGAGGTGATCGCCGCCGTTTCGCTCCCTGATCACGACCCCGCCCGCTTCAAGGACGCGAGCGACGACGACCGCTTCGACCGCGTCGCCGGCGGCGTGTTCGAACTCGGCTCGATTGCGAAGATTACGACGCTCGGCCTCGCGCTCGACGATCTCGGCGCCGCACCGACGCGCATCTACGACACCCGCGAGCCGCTGCGCTTCGGCCGCCATACCATCGCCGAGCAGTATCCGCCCGGCCGCCCGCTGACGCTCGCCGAGATCCTGATCCGCTCCTCCAACGTCGGCGCCGGCATCATCGCGATGGAGGCCGGGATCGCTCGCCAGCGTGCCTTCCTCGATCGCCTCGGACTCCTCGACACCATCCGCACCGAAGCTGGCCCCGTCGCCAAACCGCTGCTGCCGTCAAACTGGGGCCCGCTCGAGAGCGTCACGATCTCGTTCGGTCATGGTCTCGCGGTGGCGCCGCTGCAGTTCGCCGCCGCCGCCGCAAGTCTCGTCAACGGCGGCATCAAGGTACGCCCGACGCTCATCAAGCAGGACAGCATACCGCGCGGAGAGGCGCGCGTCGTCTCCGCCGAGACCAGCGCCGCCATCCGCGATGCGCTCCGCCGCACCGTCACCGAATCCCAGGGCACCGGACGGCGCGCCGACCTTGCGGGCTACGAGATCGGCGGCAAGACCGGAACCGCGGAGCAACCGGGCAAAGGCGGCTATAAGTCCAAGATCGTGATCTCGTCGTTCCTCGCCGTCCTCCCCGCGACCGCGCCGCGCTACGTGCTCCTCGTCTCGCTGTTCGAGCCCCAGGGCGTCGACGAGACGAAAGGCAAGATCACCGCCGGCCTCAACGCCGCACCCACCGCCGCCCGCATCGTCGCGCGCGTCGGGCCGATGTTGGATTTGATTTCGGCAGCGCCCGCCGCCAAGTAGTCGCCTTTCTTTGCGCGGACGCGTACGCCTCCGGTTACACGCGCCGCGGCCGCCACATGGAATCTCGACATCACAGTGCATACGCCAGTATTCCTTCTCCCCGCACTCGCGGGGAGAAGGTTAGGATGAGGGGCGGCGGCATAGGCAAACGTTTCAGAATTGGCCGCCCCTCACCCTGACCCTCTCCCCGTATAAAACGGGGAGAGGAGAAAGAAGTGGCGATCGAAGATCGCGCCCGTAGAGCGCCAGCAGGCGAGGCAGTTCCGCGGCGCGTGTAGGCGTCACGCCAGAGGCGTGCGTTCCGCACGACGCCGTACGCGACCGCGGCAAATGAAGGCTAGCAAGCACCATGCGACTTTCCGGACTGCTGCCAGATGAGATGACGGCGCCCGACGCGGCAGCCTCGCTCGAGATCACGGCGATCACGGCCGATAGCCGCGCGGTGAAGCCTGGCGCGCTGTTCGCGGCGCTTGCAGGAAGTCGCGCCGATGGTGCGCGCTACGTCGCCGATGCGGTGACCAAGGGCGCGGCCGCGATCCTCGCAGCCGATGGTGCGACGATCGACGCGCCGGCGCATGTACCAGTGCTGCGTGCCCGCGAGCCACGTCGCGCCTTGGCGCTGATGGCGGCGCGGTTTCATCCACGCCAGCCCGCGCACATGCTCGCGATCACCGGCACCAGCGGCAAGACCTCGGTCGCCGACTTCACACGCCAGATCCTGATCGCGCTCGGCCACCAGGCTGCCTCGGTCGGCACCATCGGCCTCGTGCGGCCGGACGGCGCCGTCTACGGCTCGCTGACGACGCCCGATCCGGTGTCGCTGCATGAAACGCTCGACACGCTCGCCCGCGACGGCATCACGCATGTCGCATTCGAAGCATCGTCGCACGGCCTCGACCAGCACCGCCTCGACGGCGTGCGCGTCACCGCCGCCGCCTACACCAACCTCGGCCGCGATCATCTGGACTATCACCCGACGTTGGATGCGTATCTCGCCGCGAAGTTGCGACTGTTCAGCGAACTCCTCCCGCTGGACGGCACCGCTGTTGTCAACGCCGATGGCGCGGAAGCGGTGCGCGTCATCGATCTCGTGCGGCGGCGCGGCGTGCGTTGCTTCACCACCGGCCAGCACGGCGAGACACTGCGCCTCGTCGAGACGGTGCGCGATGGCTTCACCCAGCGCATCACCGTGCGCGCCGACGGTCGTGACCATCAGCTCGTCTTTCCGCTGCTCGGCAGCTACCAGGTCGAGAACGCGCTCGTCGCTGCCGGCCTCGCCATGGCGTGCGGCCTGCCGGCGGATGCGGCCCTCGGCGCGATGGAGAGACTGCGCGGCGTGCCAGGTCGGCTCGAGATCGTCGCGCGTCACAACGGCGGCCTCGCCGTCATCGACTACGCGCACAAACCGGAAGCGCTCGCCGCCGCACTCGACGCGCTGCGTCCGTTCGCAACCGGCAAGCTCATCTGCGTCGTCGGCTGCGGCGGCGATCGCGATCGCGGCAAAAGGCCGATCATGGGCCGCATCGCCGTCGACGCCGCCGACATCGTCATCATCACCGACGACAATCCGCGCAGCGAGAACCCGGCCACGATCCGCGCGGAGATGCTCATCAGCGCGCCCGGCGCGCAGGAGATCGGCGATCGCGGCGCGGCGATCGCGGCCGGCGTCGCACAGCTCGGCGACGGCGACGTGCTGCTCGTCGCCGGGAAGGGTCACGAGGTCGGCCAAATCGTCGGGAATGTGACGCTGCCGTTCAGCGATCACGAGGCGGTACAGGCGGCGATCGAGGGGAGAACTTATGGCTGAGGCATTGTGGTCATGGGAGGCGCTCGTCGCAGCCGCTGGGGGCGTGGCGGTCGGCGCGCCGGCTGGTCCGATCACCGGCTTCTCGATCGACACGCGTTCGATCACGGCGGGCGAAGTGTTCGTCGCGCTCACCGATCAGCGCGATGGGCATGATTTCGTCGCCACCGCTTTCGCCAATGGCGCTGCCGCTGCGCTGATACGGCGCGACTTCGCGGCGCCTGCCGGCTGCGGCCCGCTGATTCGCGTAGATGATCCGCTACGTGCCTTGGAACGCGTCGCCATCGCCGCTCGCGCGCGTCTCGAGCCCAAGGCTCGCGTCGTCGCCGTCACCGGCAGCGCCGGCAAGACCGGCACCAAGGAGATGCTGCGCGCGTGTCTCGCCACCGCCGGCAAGGTCCACGCGCCGGAGAAGTCGTTCAACAACCATTGGGGCGTGCCGCTCACGCTCGCGCGGATGCCCGCGGATGTCGATTTTGCCGTCATCGAGATCGGCATGAACCACGCCGGCGAGATCAGTCCGCTGACCCGCATGGCGCGCCCGCACATCGCCGTCATCACCAACGTGCTGCCGGTCCACGTCGGCAACTTCTCCGACGGCGAAGCGGGCGTAGCCAAAGCCAAGGCCGAGATCTTCGAAGGGCTTGAACCAGGTGGTGTGGCTGTGCTGCCGCGCGACAGCCGTCATCTCGCGACTCTCACGTCCGCAGCGCAGGCTCGCAGCGCGCATATCGTTTCTTTCGGAACGACGACCGACGCGAACGTCGTCGCGCGGGACATCGCCCTCGGCGATACAGGCAGCGACATCGTCGCCGAGATTGCGGGGCACGCGCTGCGTTATCGGATCGGCACCGTCGGCGTCCACATCGCAGTCAACTCGCTCGCCGTCGTCGCCACGCTCGACGCGCTTCATCTGCCGCTCGATCGTGCGACAGCACCGCTTGTTGGCATCACGCCGCCGGTCGGACGCGGCGCGCGTACGATATTGAAGTCAGGCGATCGCGCGATCTTGCTCATCGATGAAGCCTACAACGCAAACCCGGCCTCGATGCGCGCCGCGATCGCCGTCCTCGGCGCCGTCTCGCGTGAAAGCTACCCGCGCCGCATCGCCGTGCTCGGCGATATGCTGGAGCTCGGCGAGGGCTCAGAGGGCTATCACCTCGGCCTCGCCGATCCGCTCGACACCGCTGCTGTCGATGTGGTTCTGTGCTGCGGCCCGCACATGCGGAAGCTGTTCGAGACGCTCCCTCCTGAGAGACGCGGCTCATGGGCTCCCGACTCCGCCGCTCTCGTCCCGCACGTCGTCGACGCACTGCGGCCCGGCGACGTCGTGATGGTCAAGGGTTCGCTCGGCAGCCGCATGGCGCCCATCGTCGCCGCGGTAAAGGCGAAATACGCCACCACCTGACGCGTCCTCCGACCTCGCCCACCATTGTGTGCGGTCCAAGCCTTCGGCTTGGTGCCGCGGGCACGGCGCGCTCGCGCGCCGACCGCACGCAATGGAGGGCGAGGGAAACACAAGCGCGACGGGCCTGAACGCAAAAAAGACGAGCGGGCCGGAGAGGACAATCCTCTCGACCCGCTCGTCTTCATGATCTGGAATTCGCCGATACGGTGGCGGCCGAAGGCCGCGAGGCAAAATCTCCAGCCGGCGAGGCAGTTCCGCGGCACCTGTAGGCGGAGCCGTCGGTGCCCGCGGCTACGATTGAGCGGCGGCCGCCTTAGCAAGCGCGACGCGGCGCTGGCCGGCGAGCTTCTTCGCCTTGGTGCGGGCGCCGATGGTGTTACCCGTGATGCCGCTCACCTTCTTGCGCGGAATGGCGTGGGCATTCTTCTTCTTCCGCTTGTCCGCATTGCGCATGGAGCGCGCTGCACGATCCGACATGATATTCACTCCTCAATGCGATGGCGACGCAGTGCGCCGTCTTGTGTTCGAGATCAATCCCAATCGCGCGGCGGACGGCGCTCGCGGTCGCGGCCACCACCGCCGCCGCCACGACGCTCGCCACCGCGGTCCCCGCGATCGCGGCGCGGACGCTCGCCGCCTTCGCCACCCTCTCCACCTTCACCGCCTTCGCGCGGCGGCTCGGGCGGCAGCTCCTGACCGGTCTCCTGGTCGACGATACGCATCGACAGGCGCACCTTGCCGCGATCGTCGAAGCCGAGCAGCTTGACGTAGACTTCCTGGCCTTCCTTCACGACTTCGCCGACCGTCTGCGGACGGCCGCGCGTGAGCTGCGAGATGTGGACGAGACCGTCCTTCGGGCCGAAGAAGTTCACGAACGCGCCGAACTCCATGATCTTCACGATCTTGCCCTTGTAGATCTTGCCGACCTCGGGCTCCGACGTGATGCCGCGGATGCGATTGAGCGCCTTCTCGATCGACTCGCGGTTCGCCGACGCGATCTGGATCGTGCCGTCGTCCTCGACGTTGATCTTGGCGCCACTCTCCGCAACGATATCGCGGATCACCGAGCCGCCCGAACCGATCACGTCGCGGATCTTGTCGACCGGAATCTTGATCGTCTCGATGCGCGGCGCGTGCTCACCGAGTTCGCCGCGGGCGCCGCTCAGCGCGCGCGACATCTCGCCGAGGATGTGGAGACGGCCGGCGTGGGCCTGCTCCAGCGCGACGCGCATGATTTCCTCGGTGATGCCGGTGATCTTGATGTCCATCTGCAGCGACGTGACGCCGACCTCGGTACCCGCGACCTTGAAGTCCATGTCGCCGAGATGATCCTCGTCGCCGAGAATGTCAGAGAGGACAGCGAACTCGTTGCCCTCTTTGATGAGGCCCATCGCAATACCCGCGACCGGACGCTTCAGCGGTACACCGGCGTCCATCAGCGCCAGCGAGGTGCCGCACACCGTCGCCATCGACGACGAACCGTTCGACTCGGTGATCTCCGAGACGACGCGCATCGTGTAGGGGAACTCTTCCGGCGCAGGGAGGAGCGGACGGACAGCGCGCCAGGCGAGCTTGCCGTGACCGATCTCGCGGCGGCCGGGCGAACCCATGCGGCCGGTCTCGCCGACGGAGTAGGGCGGGAAGTTGTAGTGGAGCATGAAGCGCTCCTTCCGCGTTCCCTCGAGCGCGTCGATCATCTGTTCGTCCTCGCCGGTGCCGAGCGTGGCGACGACCATCGCCTGCGTCTCACCGCGGGTGAACAGCGCCGAGCCGTGCGTGCGCGGCAGGACATGGACCTCGGACTCGATGCGACGCACGGTTTTGAGGTCGCGTCCGTCGATGCGCTTGCCGGTGCGGATGATATCGCCGCGCACGACATCGGCCTCGAGCGCCTTGAACACGCCGCCGAGCTTGACCGACGTAGCCGCATCGGCATCGGCCGGCAGCATCGCCTCCATCGCCTTCTTCTTGGCGGCGTCGATCAGCGCGTAACGCTTCTGCTTCTCGGGCGTCGCGAAGGCGGTGCGCAGATCCTCCTGGATCAGCGCCTTCATACGCTCCTTCTCGGCGCTGGTGTCGGTCGGCTGGAAATCCCACGGCTCCTTCGCCGACTTCTCGGCGAGCTTGATGATCGCATCGATCACCGGCTGGAAGCCGCGGTGGCCGAACATCACCGCTTCGAGCATCTGCTTCTCGGTGAGCTCCTTCGCCTCCGACTCGACCATCATCACCGCGTCGGTGGTGCCGGCGATGACCAAGTCGAGCGCGCTCTCGCTCATCTCGTCGATCATCGGGTTCAGGACGAACTCGCCGTTGATCATGCCGACGCGCGAGGCGCCGATCGGCCCGAGGAACGGCAGGCCCGACAGCGTCAGCGCCGCCGAGGCAGCGACCATCGACAGGATGTCGGGATCATTCTCGAGGTCGTGGCTCAGCACGGTAATAACGACCTGCGTCTCGTGCTTGAAACCCTCGACGAACAGCGGCCGGATCGGCCGGTCGATCAGGCGCGAGGTCAGCGTCTCCTTCTCGGTCGGACGGCCTTCGCGCTTGAAAAAGCCGCCGGGAATCTTGCCGGCGGCGAAAAATTTCTCCTGGTAATTGACGGTCAGCGGGAAGAAATCGATCCCCGGCTTCGCGCTCTTGGCGGCGACGACCGTCGCCAGCACGCTGGTCTCACCATACTGGGCATAGACGGAGGCATCCGCCTGACGGGCCATGCGTCCGGATTCGAGCGACAGCTTGCGGCCGCCCCACTCGATCTCGACCTTGTGCGTATTGAACATTTCCATTCGTGTCCTTCGTTCTCAGCAGCTCTAGCGCCGCTGCCCCCCTGGGCCCGGCGCTCTATCACTTCGCGAGGCAGGTCGAGCTCGGTTCCCGCCTCGCCCCATCACCTCTTCATTCAGTCATTCAGTCTCGAAGCGCGCGTCCGCGATCAGCGGCGCAGCTCGAGGCGCTCGATGATCTTCTGGTAGCGGGCCTCGTCCTTGGAGCGGACATAGTCGAGCAACCGGCGGCGCTGGCTGACCATCTTGAGGAGGCCGCGGCGCGAATGGTTGTCCTTCTTGTGCTCCTTGAAGTGGTCCGACAGACCGTTGATCCGCTCAGTCAGGATCGCGATCTGGACCTCCGGCGAGCCGGTGTCCTTGTCCTTGGTGGCAAAAGTCTTGATCACCTCTTGCTTGCGCTCTGAGGTCAGCGACATCGGATTGTCCTTTCGCTTGGCGACGGCTACAGCCGGCGCGCTCGGTTTGTCGGATGATGGCGGGCAGGGCATCTCGGGAGATGTCGCGCCGCATCTGCGGCCACAGCCGGGATGTCGTCCAGCAGGGTCGCACGGGCTCCGCACCCATCGAAAGGGGGCGCGAGACCGCTGCCTTATACACGAAAGTGCAACAGAGGCGAGCGAAAACAGCCGCAAACAGGCGTCAATTCACCCGCACCGGGCGGAAGCCGGCAGCCACCGCTTCGCTTTCGTTGCAGAACCAGCGTTCACCCTTCTCGGGCTCGATCCGCACCTTGGCGTACCAGGGGCTCCACGGCATGTGGTAGATGCGGCCGCCGTTGCTGACGTTGCCCTTGATGATGCAGTCGCGGGACGGCGCGTCGCGGGCGGCCGCATCCTGGGCGTCGGCCCAGCGGCCGGCGCGATGGTCCCACGCGGTCGTGGTCGGCGCCTGCCAGATGCCCGCCTTGCGCGCCTGGGCCTCCGCCTCCACGGCGAGGTAAGTGCTTGAATACTTGACGAATGCCCAGGCGAGGCCACGGCGGACCATTTCGGCGTTGATGTCGAGATCGCCGACCCGGCAGATGCCCAGCACGCGATTGTATTTGTCCATGCCGTGGCTCGCACAACGAACCTGCGATCTGCCAACGAGCCGCTGCAGCTCGAGCGTCGCGATCTGCCCGCACGCCCAGGTGCCGCCGTCGCCCTTGGCGCACGACTGGTCGCCCTCCGGCGCGTCGATGCCCTCGAGGCGGATGCGGGCACCGGCGACTTCGATCGTGTCACCGTCGATCACGCGGGCGATGCCCTGCACTTCCGCACCGTTGGGGATAGCCCCACCAAAATTGAAGATCGCGGGCGGCGTCACAGACGGCGTGCGAGCGGACAGACCACCCCAGATCGCCGCAGGAGCCACCAGCACTGCCGATAGCGCGGCTGCAACCAGACGACGAGTTGTACGAGCGCGGAATTTCGGACGAGACATCGCGAGGTCCTCCTTGCGGAGAGACCTCACTGATTCGCGTGTTGCTGTAGAGGCTTAATCGTGGCGCCATGCACCAATTCGCGCCATAAACGCCTTGAGAAAAAAATGAGGCGCCACAACGCGATACGGTGGCGCCTCAATCAGGTCGTCGTCTGGAACCACAGTGCAGCGAACACAAGTGGACAATCAGAGCGTGCATTCGTTCGCCGATTTTGGCAACTTTAGATTGTGGAAACTCACAGTTATTCGATCGGCCGTTGTAGCAAGCCGGCCGCCGCGCCGAGCAGCAGGATGCCGGCCGAAAGCCCGAGACCCGTCGCCAGGCTGCCGGTGATATCCGCGAGATAACCAGTCGCCGCGGGGCCAAAGCATTGGAGTATCGAAAAAAAGAGCGTGAACGCTGCCATTGCCTCGCCCCACAGGACCGCCGGGAGCGCATTCTTGACGAAGGCAGTGATCGTCGCTGGCACCATGAAGAAGCATCCGAACAGCAGCGCCGAGACGACCATTGTGGGCAGCCCGCCGCCGGCCAAGGGCAAGGCAGCGCCGACCCCGATCGTCGCCATGACCGCCGCGAACGGACGGCCCGCTCGCCAAGATGCCATCGGCCGCGCCCAGATCCGCGTCGATATCAACGTCGACATACCCAGCGCCGCCCAGACCATGGCGACCTCGGTACCGTTCGCGCCGAGTTCGCGCATCCAGGCCACGATGAATGTCATGTAGGCAAAATAGCCGATGCCGAAACAGCCATAGCCGACGAAGAGTGGTAGCAGGCGTGTTTTCGACCATGGCGCCGCGGCCCGAAGCGGCGGTGGTGCGATCACCTGCAGGGCGGCCAGTGTCGCGAAGACGGTCATCACCAGCGACATCGCCCCTAGTAGGAGCCAAGCTTCGGGCCACGCCGCGTCGCCCCGCCATTCGAGCAGGGGCGGAAGCGTGATCGCCGACAGCAGCAGCCCCGCACCGCCGCCGGCGAAGTATATCGCGATCGCCGCCGCAGACCGCCGCGCATCGTGCGGAAAGATGCTCGCCGCCAGCACGCCGCCGGTCACGAACGCATAGGCTGCGGCAATTCCCGTGAGCAGGCGGATTGCCGCGATCGCGCTGAAGTCGCGCACCAGCCCCGTCGCCAGAACGGTCAGCGCGGTCGCCAAGAGACTGATGATGAAGGCGAGCTTCGGTCCGAGGCGGCGCACGGTCGCAAAGGCGAGGAATGAGCCGATCAGATAGCCAAACGCATTGATGGTGTTGAGCGCGCCGGCCTGGGTGTAGCTCCAGCCGAGGTCGTCGCGCATCGCGGGCAGGATCAGCGCGTAAGCAAAGCGCGCGAGGCTGTTGCCGACAGCCATCCCGAACGACAGGCCGAACGCGGCGAGCAGTCCGGCCGCGGGCGTGGCGGGCCAGCTTCTGGCCGGTGGCTCGGCATCCATGCTGACCGGCCTTCCTCTTCTCAATTTTCGCTCGAAGTTGCCATCTATGACGGCATCAGCGCGGCTCGGAAAGGCCGGACCTGCTCTTTCGTCGCAAGTCCCCCATGCATTGCGCCACCACGTTGCCCGCGACCTTTCACGTACCGTCTACGACTGCTACACCCACTTCTCGGAACCACAGGCGCGGAAACCCCGGCCTGCGGCGACGCTCTGGAGATGCAGCTCATGTTCTCACTCACCGAGCTCGAGGCCGCCGCCGAGATCGTCGGCCGCCACATGCCGCCGACGCCGCAGTACCACTGGCCGCTGCTGTCGCGACGCGCCGGCTGCGAAGTTCACGTCAAGCATGAGAATCACACGCCGATCAGCGCCTTCAAGGTGCGCGGCGGCATCGTTTACATGGACGAGCTTCGCCAATCGGGCGCGAGAATAGCTGGCGTGATCACGGCGACGCGCGGCAATCACGGCCAGTCGGTTGCCCGCGCGGCCAGCGCGGTGGGCCTCGATAGCGTCATCCTCGTGCCGCACGGCAACTCGACCGAGAAGAATGCTGCCATGCGTGCGTTCGGCGCCGAGCTGATCGAGCACGGCGTCGATTTCGACGAGGCCAAGGACGAAGCCTACCGCCTTGCCGAGACGCGCAATCTCCACATCGTGCCGAGCTTCCACACCGCGCTGGTGAAGGGTGTCGCGACCGGCAGCCGCGAGTTGCTTACCGCGTTCCCCGACCTCGACACGGTCTACGTGCCGATCGGCATGGGTTCGGGCGTCTGCGCGATGATCGTGGCGCGCGACCTGCTCGGCGCGAAGACAGAGGTCGTCGGCGTCGTCGCCGCCAACGCCCCCGCCATCGCGCTCTCAGTTGCCGCCGGCAAGCCGGTGCCGACCAACACCGCCGCGACCTTCGCCGACGGCATGGCTTGCCGCGTGCCGGATCCCAGCGCCTTGGCCGTCATCTCACGAGGCGCCGCCCGCATCGTCACCGTCACCGAGGACGAGATCGCGGACGCCATCCGCGCCTATTACGAGGACACCCACAACCTCGCTGAGGGCGCCGGCGCCGCCGCGTTCGCCGCTCTCATGCAGGAGCGCGGCAAGATGGCCGGCAAGCGCGTCGGCGTGGTGCTTTCGGGCGGCAACATCGATCGCCCCGTGTTCGCGGACGTCCTCGCCGGGCGCACGCCGAAAGTCTGAGTCCCGCTACAGTCGGCGAAAAGGTTGCAGATCATCGGGTTGAAGAAGGTTTCGCCTTCCGGCGCGGCTTGCGGTATGCCATCGTCCACGTGCCGCTTGGGGTGCGTCGTCCCGGCGACCCAGCGCGGGCATTCGATACGGAAGTCTCGTGAAGTACATCAGCACACGCGGCGCTGCCCCGGCGCTCGGTTTCGAGGACGTTCTCCTTACTGGTCTCGCCCGCGACGGCGGGCTCTACCTGCCTGAGCAGTGGCCGGCGCTGTCGCACGCCGACATCGCCGCGCTCGCCGGCAAGCCTTACGAGGACGTGGCGCTCCGCGTCATGCAGCCGTTCGTCGGCGGCGAGATTCCCGATGCCGATCTGACCACGCTCATCCGCGAGGCCTACGCGACCTTCAACCATCGCCTCGTCGCGCCGCTCGTCCAGGTCGGCCCGTCCGACTGGATCCTCGAGCTGTTCCACGGTCCGACGCTCGCGTTCAAGGACGTGGCGATGCAGGTCCTGTCGCGGCTGATGGACCGCGCGCTCGGCAAGCGTGGCCGCAACGCGACGATCGTTGGCGCGACCTCCGGCGACACCGGCGGCGCGGCGATCGAAGCGTTCCGCGGCCGCGGCGCGATCGACATCTTCATCCTGTTCCCCGAGGGCCGTGTCAGCGACGTCCAGCGCCGCCAGATGACGACGCCGACCGAAGCGAACGTCCACGCGATCGCGGTGCAGGGCACGTTCGACGACTGCCAGAACATCGTGAAGGCGCTGTTCAACGACCTCGCGTTGCGCGACCGCCTCGCACTTGCCGGCGTCAACTCAATCAACTGGGCGCGGTTGATGGCCCAGATCGTCTACTACTTCACGTCAGCGGTTGCGCTCGGCGCGCCGCAGCGAGCGGTGAGTTTCTCCGTGCCGACGGGCAATTTCGGCGACGTTCTCGCAGGCTATGCCGCGAAGCGCATGGGATTGCCGATCGACCGGCTCCTCATCGCCACCAACGTCAACGACATCCTCAAGCGCGCCTTCGACACCGTCCGCTACGAGACGCGCGACGTCTTCGCGTCGATGAGCCCGAGCATGGACATCCAGATCTCGTCCAACTTCGAGCGCCTGCTGTTCGAGATGACCGGCCGCGATGCCGCCCGCGTCGTATCGCTGATGCGCGATCTCTCCGAGCGCGGTGGCTTCGCGCTGTCGCAAGGCGAGCACGGGCAGCTCACCGAAACCTTCGACGCCGAGCGCACCGATGAGGCGACGACGCTCTCGACCATCCGCGACCTCGAACGTGCGACCGGCTACCTCGCCGATCCGCACACCGCCGTCGCCGTCTCCGCCGCACAGCGCACCAGGCGGAGCGCCGGCGTGCCGATGATCACGCTCTCGACCGCGCACCCCGCGAAGTTCCCCGACGCCATCCGCCAAGCCATCGGCCGCGCGCCGCCGGAGCCGGCAACCGTAGCTCGCCAGCGCACGCTCCCCGAGCGCGTCACCGTGCTGCCGGCCGACGCCGCGATAATCGCCCGCCACGTCACCGCCCACTCGCGCGCGGGACGCACATGACATGAAGGGGAAAGAGAGCAATCGTCTCAACACGACCCGGCTCGCGAACGGCCTGACGATCATTTCCGAGCATATGCCGCACGTCGAAACGGCGGCCCTCGGCGTCTGGGTCGCGACCGGAGCGCGCCACGAGACCGCCCGCGAGCACGGCATCTCGCATTTCATCGAGCACATGGCGTTCAAAGGCACTGCCCGCCGCAACGCCCGCCAGATTGTCGAGGAGATCGAGGAGGTCGGCGGCGAGCTCAATGCCGCAACCAGCCTCGATTCGACCGCCTTCTACGCCCGCGTCCTCAAGGCCGACCTGCCGGTGGCGCTCGAGATCCTCGCCGACATCATGCTCAACCCGACCTACCCCGGCGACGACCTGGAGCGGGAACGAAACGTGATCCTGCAGGAGCTCGCGGCCACCCGCGATAGCCCCGAGGAGATCGTCCTCGACCTTCTGCAGGACGCCGCCTTCCCCTCCCAGCCGCTCGGGCGGCCGATCCTCGGCACGGCCAAAACCGTGACCGGATTTACCGCTGCCGACCTGCACGCTTTCCGGCAGGCCCGCTACCACGCCAGCGACATGGTCCTATCGGTCGCAGGGAACGTTGATCACAGCGCCCTGGTGCGCCACGCTGAAGCCCTATTCGGGGCGCTTCGTGGAGCCGAAAGAATCATGCCGGCGCCGGCCAAGTACAAGGGGGGCCTGCGTTTATCGCCCCGCAGGTTCGAGCAGGCCCACGTCGTCATGGGATATGAGGGACCGTCCTATCGCGAGCCCGATTTCTACGCGGCCCAAGTCTTTTCCGGACTGTTCGGCGGCGGAATGTCGTCGCGGCTGTTTCAGGAGGTCCGCGAGAAGCGCGGGCTCTGCTACGCGATCTACTCGAGCGCCTGGGGGCTGAGCGACACCGGAATGTTCACGATCCACGCCGCGACCGGGTCTCAGACCATGGACACCTTGATCGAGGTGGTCGCGACCGAATTCGACAAGGCCGCGGCCAAACGACCGAAACCGGGCGAGGTGCGCCGCGCCAAATCTCAGCTCAAGGCCGGGTTGTTGATGAGCCTCGAAAGCCCGATCGCGCGCACCGAGCAGATGGCGCGCCAGATGCTGGCGCTCGGTCGCCTCGTTCCGACGGCGGAGCTGATCGAGAAGGTGGACGCGGTCGACGCCGATCAGGTTCGCCACGTCGCCGAGCGGCTGCTCACGCACTCGACGCTGTCGTTCGCCCTCGCCGGTGCCGGCAAGGCCGGACGCGGCATCGTGGAGAACGTGGAGCGCCGGGCTCGTCGGCATTGATCCAGGGGGTGGCGGTGGGGCAGCATCGGATCCGGCCGCGACGGCACCCCGCCACAACCTTGTTCGCCGCGCAAACCATTGCTGTGTGTATGAATTGAGAGCGAGACGGACATGGCATTCCTGAGACCGTCCTTTATCGAGGAAGCGAGCGCCTACATTCGCGGCGACGGCTTGTCATTGCGTCCGCCGGAGATGAGCGACTACGAAAACTGGGCCATCGTGCGCCGCGAGAGCCGCGAGCATCTCGTCCCCTTTGAGCCGCAGTGGGCCTCCGACGAGCTCAGCCGCTCCGCCTTCCGCGAGCGCGTCCGTCTCTACCAGCGCAACCGCCGCGACGGCACCGGCTACGCGTTCTTCATCTTCCGTGACGCCGACCGCGCGCTCATCGGCGCGCTCACGCTGTCGAACGTCCGCCGCGGCATCACGCAGGCGGCGTCACTCGGCTACTGGATGGGTACGTCCTACACGCGCCAGGGCAACATGAAGCGCGCACTCGCCGCCGTGCTGCCCTTCGCATTCGAGGACCTGCGCCTGCATCGGCTCGAGGCCGCATGCCTGCCGCACAACCTCGCCTCCCAGCGCGTGCTCGAATCGAACGGGTTCGTGCGTGAGGGCCTTGCGCGGCGCTATCTGCGCATCAACGGCCTGTGGCAGGACCACGTCCTCTACGCGCTGATCGAGGAGGACTGGTCCGCATGAGCCTGCGGATGGCGCAGCATCGCAAGTGCACGATCGGGAGCGCCTCCTTTGGGCGCTTCGCGGTTCTGCGCGTGCTGCTGGCCATGCTCGCGGTGCTGGTACTCGCGACCGCAACCGTCGGTCCCGCGTCGGCCCTGGAGACCATCGAAGTCACGCAGGAATCCGACCGCATCGACATCAGCGCGCAAGCCGAGTTCTACGAGTCGCGCGGCGACAGCCTGCAGATCGAGACCGCGCCCGATCCATCGGGCGGCACCTTCCGCATGAACGTGCGCGCCGTGACGCCCGGCACCAACCCGAGCTGGGCGGTCTTCGCGCTGCGCAACCCGACCAACAAGCCGATCGAGCGCTGGCTGCTCGCCAACCGCTACACCATGGCAGGCTCGGGCGTGATCTGGCCGGACCTCGACGCCCGGCGGATCGAGGCGATCACCCAATCGGAAGGCTTCGTCCCCGAGCGCGTGCAGAACGACCGCGCCGACGTCTTCCACATCAGCATCGAGCCCGGCCGCACCATCACCTTCGTCGTCGAGCTCGCGTCGGAGCGGATCGCGCCGCTGACGCTGTGGAAGCCGCTGACGGTCGAGCAGCGCCACCGCGACCGCCAGCTCTTCCACGGCATCCTGCTCGGCTTCACCGGCCTGCTCGCGATCTTCCTCACCGCGGTGTTCGCGGCCAACCACAAGGTTATCTTCCCCAGCGCTGCGCTCGTTGCATGGTGCGTGCTGGCGCTGCTCTGCGTCGACTTCGGATTCTGGCCGCGACTATTCCCGATGCGACCGGAGGACAACGCCCAATACCGCGCGGTGGCGGAGGCCGCCGTCGCCGCAAGCCTTGTCATATTCATGTTCACGTTCCTGCGCGGCAGCCTGTGGAACGGCTTCCTGCGGATGCTGTTCGTCATCTGGATCGCCGGCCAGCTCGTGATCGTCGCGACGGCCGTGCTCGATCCGCGCCTCGCCGCCACGGTCGCGCGGCTTTCTCTCGCCGCTGTCGGTGGCTTTGGCGGCCTGGTGATCCTCTATTTCTCGCTGCGCAACCTCGACCGCGCGCTGGCGCTGGCGCCGACGTGGATCCTGCTGCTCGTCTGGCTGTTCGGCGCCGCCATGACGCTCACCGGCCGCCTCTCGGGCGAGATCGCGATCTCGGGTCTGCTCGCGGGCCTCGTGCTGATCATGCTGCTGATCGGCTTTACCGTGACCCAGTTCGCGTTCCGGGTCAGCGAGCCCGCCTATGGCACCAGTGCGTCCGATCGCCAGCTTCGCGCGACCGCGATAGAGATGGCGAGCGTCGGCGTGTGGGAGTGGAACGCGCGCCGCGACGAGATCAAGATGGATCCGGTGATCGAGACGACGCTCGGCCTCAAGCCGGGCGATCTCTCGGTCAAGGTCGACGACCTGCTCGGCTACCTGCATCAGGCCGACCGCGAGCGCGTCCTGCTGCTGTTTCAGGGCCTGAAGGAGAAGTCCGGCGGCACCGTCAATATCGACGTCCGCATCCGCCACGCCGACAGCACCTACCGCTGGTTCGAGCTCGAAGGCGCGACCGTGCCGACCGCCGACCGCCGCTCGCTGCGCTGCGTCGGCTTGATTCGCGAGGTCACCGATCAGCGGCGCGCCCACGAGCGCCTGCTGCACGACGCCGTCCACGACAGCCTCACTGGCCTGCCCAACCGCGAGCTGTTCATCGACCGCCTCACCGTCGCGATCACGCGCGGCCTCACCGATCCGACGCTCCGGCCGACGATCCTTCTGCTCGACCTCGACAAGTTCAAGAGCATCAACAGCTCGTTCGGCCTCGTCGTCGGCGACAGCCTGCTGCTCACCGTCGCGCGCCGGCTCCAGCGCACGCTCAGCACGACAGACACGCTCGCGCGCCTCGGCGGCGACCAGTTCGCCATCCTCATCCCCGGCCAGCACGATCCGCGCGAGCTCGCCATGCTCGCCGAGCGCCTGCGCCGATCGCTGCGTTCGCCGGTCAAGATCGCCAACCAGGAGATCGTGCTCACCGGCTCGATCGGTATCGCCGTCGGCGACTCCGCGACACCGGAGACTGCACGCGAGCTGCTGCGTCAGGCGGAGACCGCGATGTACCGCGCCAAGCGCGCCGGCACCGATCGCATTGAGATCTTCTCCGCGCAGATGCGCGGCGAGAAGGACGAGCGCATCGCGATCGAGAGCGATCTACGCCGCGCCATCGAGCAGGGCCGCCTCACCGTCCTCTACCAGCCAATCGTGGCGCTCTCGACCGAAGCGCTCATCGGCTTCGAGGCGCTCGTCCGCTGGGAGCATCCGCGCTACGGACAACTGAGCCCGTCCGAGTTCATCCCGGTTGCGGAAGAAACCGATCTCGTCGTCAAGCTCGGCAGCTACGTGCTTGCGCGCGCGATCGACGAGGTCGTGCGCTGGCAGGCGGCGCTGCAGCGTCCCGACCAGCCGCCACTGTTCGTCAGCGTCAACGTCTCGAGCCGCCAGCTCCTCAAGGCCGACATCGTGCCTGAGATCCGCCATCTGCTCGGGCGCGCCGTCGCGCCGCGCGGGTCGTTGCGCCTCGAGGTCACTGAGTCGCTGGTGATGGAGAACCCGGAGCACGCAACGCACGTGCTCGAGCTGCTCAAGAGTGCCGGCGCCGAGCTGGCGCTCGACGACTTCGGCACCGGCTACTCCTCACTCGCCTATCTCCAGCGGTTCCCGTTCGACACCATCAAGATCGACAAGGCGCTGGTCCAGGCCGGCACCGAGAGCGATGCCGGCGGCGCGATCGTGCGCGCCAGCGTGACCCTCGCCCACGAGCTCGGCCGCAAGGTCGTCGCGGAAGGCATCGAGACGCCGGAAGACGCCGCGTTCCTGCGCTCGATCGGTTGCGAGTACGCGCAGGGCTTCTACTACGGCCAGCCGATGTCAGAGCGTGACGCGCTCCAGCTCGTGCGCCTCGTCGCCAAGTCGGAGAAGAAGATGGGCCGCCGCGCCCATAAGATGGGTTCGTCCCGATCTGCGGCGAATGGCAAGGATAGCGCGCCCGCCACGCCGGCGCCGGCCGCCTCGCGCGACAGCGGCCCCACCGCACCAGCAGAGCCCGCGATGCGCAACGGCGCCGCCGCACCCGAGCCGTCGCGGCCGAATGGCGTCCGGCCGCCCGCACCGCCGAAGCCCAGCGCGCCGCCACCCGGCCCTCCGCCCGGCATGCTCCCGCCGATACCCGGCAACAGTTTCCCGCACACCGTCCCGCTCGGCGTGCGCCCGAACGGCGTAGCGCCCAACGGTGCCGGGCCGGGCCAGCCGCCACCGCAACCGCCGCCCGCGATGTCACCGGCTGCCATGTCTCCAGCAGCAATGCCGCCGCTGGCGACGCCGCCACCGCCGCAGGCCCCAATGCAGCCGGCAGCGTCCAACACGATCCCGCTCGGCCGCAACGGTCCGCCGCCACCGCCGCCCGCTCCGATGTTGGCGCCCGACGCACGTCCCCACGCGGCCGAGGCGCCGGGCCAAGGTCGCGCGCCACCGCCCAACGGAATGCCGCCGATGCCGCCGCAGCAGATGCCGCCCCCGATGGCGGCGTCGATCGCACCGCCCAATGGCGCGGCTCCGCCGCTGCCACCGGGGCCGATGTCCGGCGCACCAATCCCACCGCCCATTCCTGCAATGCAGCAGCAGCCGGGCGCGGCCGCATCACCGCCGCCGCAGCAGCAGCACGCCCCGGTCAATGGCATCGGCGCCGCGCCTCCGCCGTCGTCCGCACCACCGCCTCCACTTCTGCCGCACCAGCGACGCATGCCGCCGCCGCCGCCCAGCGTGCACGGGCCACCGCCGCCGGTCGGCTCCGCACAGCGGACACAGGGCTCACGCACCGGACCGCACGCGGTTCGCGAGACGACGCTGCCGGCTTCGCTCGCCGCGAGTCTCGCCCGCCTCGCAGGCGCCGAGGCCGCGCCGCCGCGTCCCTCCGATCCGCCGCTCGATCCGGCGCCGCGCGAGCGCAAGCGGTCAGGCACGTAGTGCCACCCCGCCGCGCACGATCTGTTCGTGGTGTGATGTGAACCGCGCGAGCTTACGCGTGCCCGGCTTCGCTGATGAGGTGCGAAAGGTCGACGCCGATCTTCGACAGCGCGCGGACGTACTTGAGCTCGTGATCCGTGTCGAAGATCAGGTCGCGGTCGGCGGGACAATGCAGCCAGCCATTGGCGCCGATTTCCGCCTCGAGCTGCCCCGCTGCCCAGCCCGAGTACCCGAGCGCCAGCACCGAGCGCCGCGGCCCTTGCCCCGCCGCCATCGCCTTCAAGATGTCGATGGTCGCGGTGAGGCAGATGCCATCGCCGATCTCTAGCGTCGCGTCTTCGACGAAGTAGTCGCTGGTGTGGAGAACGAAACCGCGCTCGGTCGAGACCGGGCCACCGTTCAGCACGCCCTGCTCGAGGAAACCGTCCGCCGCGGGCTGTTGGTTGTCTTCGCCAAGCCCGAGCTGCGACAACAGATCGGCCAGCGACACGTCTTGAGAGCGCTGGTTGACGATCAGACCCATCGCTCCCTCGTCGGAGTGCGAGCACATATAGATGACCGACTTGCGAAAGCGGCGATCCGTCATCGTCGGCATTGCGACGAGAAGCTGGCCGTTAAGGTAGCTCGGCCCGGAAACCCGTGATTTGCGTTTCTGACCCATGGCCAACAGTAACCCTGGCAACCGCCCGCTGTGAAGCCGTGTTTTGCGGGGTGCATCGATTGCGCTGTTCTCCAGCGACCAAATACCTTCAACGCCGACGTGCACTTAAACTTGATCCGGCGCGAGGCATTTGTTCGCTTCAAATGCCGATATGACTCTGTACCATTCGCCGAGGTCCGGCTTCCGCGCCTACGGCACCCGCGTGGTAGCTTCACACGGAGGATAGAGTGCGCCGACGTTTTCCAACTTGGGCCCGCAAACGCCGTGAGCTGGCGCGCGCCGCGCTGATGCTGGCACCGCTTGTAGCGGCACCGGCCCTGACAACGGATATCGCGGCCGCCGGAGAGGCGGCACTCGCGTCGCCCTGGGTCCCCGACCACAACTCTAGCGCGCGTCTCGTCGCGGGCGGCAGTCCCACCGGCGCTCCCGCGGGCACTATCGCCGCTGGTATCGAAATCGAGCTCGCCAAGGACTGGAAGACCTATTGGCGCAATCCCGGCTCGTCGGGCGTACCGCCGACGCTGAGCTCGGAGCCCTCCTCGAACGTCGCCGCCGTCGACGCTCTCTATCCAGCGCCGGTCCGCCTCGCCGACAAATCCGGCGACACGATCGGCTACAAGGGCCGCGTGATCTTCCCGATCGCCGTCCGCGCCGCCGACGCCGGCAAGCCCGTCGCCCTGGTGCTCGAATTTGAGTACGGCGTGTGCAAGGACATCTGCATTCCCGTGCAATCGCGTCTCGAGCTCACGATCCCGCCGGAGACCGCGAGCAAGACGATTGCTGCCGATCTTGCCAAGGCCTTCGATGCCGTGCCACGCGGCGCCGCAACACGCCGACCGACCGACCCGCGCTTGCGGGCAGCGAAAGTGCAACTCGCCGGCGACAAGCCGGCAGTGTTCCTCGAGGCGGAGTTCCCCGGCGGCAGCGAAGGCGGCGACCTCTTCCTCGAAGCGCCGGGTGGTCTGTGGATCCCGCTCGCAAATCGAGCGGGCGAAGCAAAAGGCGACGTCGCGACTTTCCTCGTCGATCTCACCGATGGCGCCGACATCGCCGATCTCAAGGGCAAAACGATCCGCGTCACGCTGGTGTCGCCGCGCGGGCAGTCCGAGACGACCTTCAAGATGGAGTAGTGGACCACACTTACGGGTCGTAAGCCGCTGCGCGACCACGCAAAATCAAGGAGATCCGGGGCGCGGAAATCGTCGACATGTCGCGCTTGCGCTCGTGTGCCGTGCGAGATATGTTCCGCGCGCCGTTCAGCCTCGAGCCTCCGCGCCGGGCCTGGCCACGGTCCGGAGAGGTGGCAGAGTGGTCGATCGCGCCGCACTCGAAATGCGGAGTACGGGC
>VFQN01002482.1_pt1 | contig 28332 bp, 29 predicted proteins | sample 3512371 | NCBI WGS metagenome assembly VFQN01 (sample SAMN10412370, study PRJNA504923) | tailings metagenome | isolation source: Replicate 2 from Balatoc abandoned mine | place: Philippines: Itogon, Benguet | collected 2017-08-28
CTTCGAGAACGACCACGTCGACTTCCTGGCTCGTGGACAGGATCTTGCCGGGGTGCACGTTCTTCTTCGTCCAGGACATTTCGGAAACGTGGATCAGGCCTTCGATGCCAGGCTCGAGTTCCACGAACGCGCCGTAGTCGGTGATGTTGGTCACGCGGCCGGTGAACTTGCCGTTGATCGGATACTTGGCCTCGATGCCCTGCCACGGATCGTCGAGCAGCTGCTTCATGCCAAGCGAGATGCGGTGCGTGTCGTGATTGATCTTGATGATCTTCACCTTCACCGTCTGGCCGATATTGAGCACTTCGGTCGGATGGTTGACGCGGCGCCACGCAATGTCGGTGACATGCAGCAGGCCGTCGATGCCGCCGAGGTCCACGAACGCACCGTAATCGGTGATATTCTTGACCACGCCGTCGATGACCTGTCCCTCTTCGAGATTCTGCACCAGTTCCTGACGCTGCTCGGCTCTGGTCTCCTCGAGAACGGTGCGGCGCGACACGACGATATTGCCGCGACGGCGGTCCATCTTCAGGATGAGGAATTGCTGCGGCACGCTCATCAGCGGGGTAACGTCGCGGATCGGCCGGATATCGACCTGCGAGCGCGGCAGGAAGGCCACGGCGCCGTCGAGGTCGACCGTGAAGCCGCCCTTGACCTGATTGAAGATGGTGCCCTGAACCTTCTCCTGGTTCTTGAACGCGCCTTCGAGCTTGCCCCAGCTCTCTTCGCGACGCGCCTTGTCGCGCGACAGGACGGCCTCACCGAGCGCGTTCTCGACGCGCTCCAGGTAGACCTCGACCTCGTCGCCGATCTTGATCTCGTTGCCGCGGCCGGGTCCGGTGAACTCGCGCAACTGCACGCGGCCTTCGGTCTTCAGTCCGACGTCGATGATGGCGACGTCCTTTTCGATACCGACAACTTTTCCCTTGATCACCGAGCCTTCATGCAGGTTTCCCTGGGTAAAGGACTCTTCGAGCATCGCGGCAAAATCTTCGCGCGACGGACTGCCTACAGCTTGGGCCATGAACTCTCCTGTTTGCGGGCGCCTGTTCGATAAACGATGTTCCGAACGCACGGGTCAAAGGTCCCGCAAGACCTTTGACACCGCCGAAAAGGGGCGGGTCGGCGCGATATGCCGTTCGACCGGAACGATGATGGCTTTGTCCAAATGGACGTGTCCTGGGCCTCCGGAAGAGGCGGCGGAGCGGGCTGTTCCTCCAACGACGAAGGGCGGTTAAGCCGGCCTTCGGCCCGCCCGGACGGCCTCGACAATGTCGATGGCGGCCTGGACCGACGGGGATATAGCCAAATGCGTGGTATCCAGCAAGACCGCATCCGCGGCTTGCTTCAGCGGCGCCACCGTGCGGTTGGTATCGCGTTCGTCGCGCGCCCTGATGTCAGCGAGCACGGCCGCGTCGTCTACCGTCTCTCCCCTGCCCCGAAGTTCCAGAATGCGGCGGCGGGCGCGCTCTTCGGGGGTGGCAGTTACGAAAATCTTAACCTCGGCATGGGGCGCGATGACGGTCCCGATATCGCGCCCATCGATCACGGCACCCGGCTTCGACCGCGCAAAATCATGTTGCAGCGCGATCAGGGCTTCGCGGACAGCCGGGATGGCAGCGACGATCGAGGCAGCCTTGGCGACCTCGTCAGACTTCAGATCGTCCTCCGGGAACCGGCTCGGATCGTAGGCCCGCGCCGCCGCGACCGCAGCGTCCGCGTCGTCGAGCCGTCCCACCTGCAGCACCGCAAAGCCGACGCCGCGGTAGAGAAGGCCGCTGTCGAGATGTCTGAAACCGTAATGTGCGGCGAGACGCTTGGCGATGGTGCCCTTGCCGGAAGCGGCCGGGCCGTCGATAGCGATGATCACGACAAGTCCGCCCCTGTTGCGCACATCAGATCAACAAAGCCCGGGAAACTGGTCGCGATGAACGCCGCGTCGTCGACGGCGACAGGCTTCTCACTCGCAAGCCCCATCACGAGCGCCGACATCGCCAGGCGATGGTCCATATGCGTGGCGACGATGCCGCCGCCGGACACCCGGCCCTTGCCATGGACGACCAGATCATCGCCCTCAATCTCGACCGCCACTCCGTTGACCCGCAACATGTCGGCTGTCGCAGCCAGCCGATCGGATTCCTTCACACGCAGCTCGCTCAGGCCGCGCATCCGCGTGGTGCCCTCCGCAAATGCTGCGAGCACCGCCAGGATTGGATATTCGTCGATCATTGAGGGCACGCGTGCGGCGGGCACCTCGACGCCACGAAGCGACGATGCCTTCACGCGCAGGTCGGCAACCTCCTCACCGCCATCGTTCTTGGCCGACAGCATGTCGATATTCGCACCCATTTCGCGCAACGTGAGGAAGAGACCGGTGCGCAGGGGATTCATCATCACGCCTTCGATCACGATATCCGAGCCGGGAACGATCAGTGCTGCAGCGAGCGGAAACGCAGCGGACGAGGGATCGGCCGGCACCTGCAGAGGGGCCGGGACGAGTTCGGGACGTCCTGTCAGTGTGATCTTTCGCCCGTGCTCGCCGAACGCTTCGACGCGCACCTGCGCACCGAAATGCGCCAGCATCTTTTCGGTGTGATCGCGGGTGGCTTCCTTCTCGATCACGATGGTCTCGCCCGGCGCCGCCAGCCCCGCCAGCAGCACGGCAGACTTGAGCTGGGCCGACGCCACCGGCGGCGCATATTCGATCGGGATCGGATTTTTGGCGCCCTGCAACGTCAGTGGCAGCCGTCCGCCTTCGGCAGCGTCGAGGGCGCGGGCCCCGATCCGGATCAGCGGGTCCAGCACGCGCTTCATCGGCCGCTTGCGCAGCGATGCATCGCCGTCGAACACGGCCGTCACCGGGCAGCCAGCGACCGCACCCATGACCAGCCGGCAACCGGTGCCGGAATTGCCGAAATCCAACGCGATTTCAGGCTGAGCGAAGCCGGCCACGCCAACGCCGCGCACTGACCAGGCCCCCTCGCCTGTCCGCTCGACCGCGGCGCCGAGGACCCGCATCACCTTGGCGGTATTGATGACATCCTCGCCCTCGAGCAGGCCCGTGATGCGGGTTTCTCCGACTGTCATGGCGGACAGAATCAACGCGCGATGCGAGATTGACTTGTCTCCCGGCACGCGGACACGGCCCCTCAGTGGAGAGGATTGGCGCGCGGTTAACGGTTTTGGGGTCAGCGAATGGCTCAACTGGGTCAGATCCGGCGGGAAAAGAGGCGCCCTCCTAGCATGCGGCCGCTTCCCGCGTCATTAAAGGCAGACGCAAAAGCCGCAGAACGGACCACAATCGGTATTGACAGCGGTCGCCCAAGCCGCCAATTCAGCCGCTCATTCGAAAAAGCCTTAGGGAAACCCCGACCGTGGCAAAGCCAGAGCTCGGCACCAAGCGCGTCTGCCCGGTAACGGGCCGCAAGTTTTACGACCTGAACAAGAATCCGGTGATCTCGCCCTATACCGGCGAAGTCGTGCCGATCGCGCCAATCGCTGCATCACGCGGCCGAGCCGAGAAGGTCAGCGAGACCGCGGAGCCCGAACTTGAGACGGCCGAAGAGGGAGCCGAGTTCGTCTCGCTCGAGGACGCCGATGCGGAGTCCCAGGGCAAGAAGTCGGATGCGCCGGATGCCGTCGACGACGATATTGAAGTCGAGGACGATGGCGGCGATGACGATACCTTCATCGAGGAAGATGAAGAGGGCGACGATGACGTGACCGATATCATCGGTGACGGCATCGAGAAGGATGAGGAGACTTGATCCTCCGCCCGAGGTAAGCTAATCGCCCGCAACCCGCTGCGGGCGGGACGTGGTTCGGGGCCATAGCTCAGCTGGGAGAGCGCTTGCATGGCATGCAAGAGGTCGGCGGTTCGATCCCGCCTGGCTCCACCAATCCTCGCCGCCTGGGTGGCGGCACCAGAAACGCAACTGAACCGGTGGCCGCCTCAAGAGGCGGCTTTTATTTTGTCCGGCCGCCAGTGTCCCGGATTGATGCTATCCTTGCTCATCGGTAAGTGTTGCTGACTGCGCAGGGCGAAAGTCCTTGCCCAAAGCCAGCGTGAGAGGGACCGGATGCGCCTTCCCCGCCTGTATGCGGTCTGCGCGATTGCATGGCTCTCGGCGGCATGCCCCGCCGCTGCCGTGACTGAAATTCATTGGTGGCATGCGATGCCTGGCGAACTCGGCCGCGAGGTCGAACGGCTCGCCGGCGATTTCAACCTGTCACAATCCGAATACAGGATCATCCCGGCCTACAAGGGGCTTTATACCGAGACCCTGACCGCTGCGATGTTCGCGCTGCGCTCGAAACAGCATCCCGCAATTCTGCAGACCGCGGAAGTGGCGACGGCGACGATGATGGCCGCGAAGGGCGTCGTATATCCGGTGCACCTGTTGATGCGCGCGCAAGGCATCGAGTTTACGCCAGCAGCGTTCCTGCCGGCAGTTGCGAGCTATTACGCGGACACCAACGGAAACCTGCTGTCGTTTCCGTTCAATGCGTCCACGCCAATCCTCTACTACAACAAGGATCAGTTCCGGCTGGCCGGGCTCGATCCCGCCAAGGCTCCGGCGACCTGGCCAGAGGTAGAGGCTGCGGCACGGGCGTTGCGTGACCGCAAGGTCCCGTGCGGCGTCACCACCGGATGGCCCTCCTGGGTCAATGTCGAGAATTTTTCGGCACTCCATAATCTGCCCATCGCCACGCTCGAGAATGGCCTTGGTGGCACCGGCGCGCGTCTGCAATTCAACAATGTGGCGGTGACGGGCCATCTTGCCGCACTCGCGGAATGGCAAAAGAGCGGATTGTTCGACTATTCCGGAAGAACAAACGAGGCCGAGCGCCGGTTTTACAAAAGCGAGTGCGGCATCCTCATCTCATCCTCCGCAGCTCGCGCCGATATCATCGCCAATGCGAGCTTCGAGATCGGCTATGGCATGTTGCCCTATTGGCCAAATGTTCCGGGTGCGCCGCAAAACTCCATCATCGGCGGCGGTTCGCTCTGGGTGTTGCACGGGCGGCCGGATGCGGAATACCCGGGGGTGGCGCGCTTTTTCGCGTTCCTGTCGCGGCCCGACGTGCAGGCGCACTGGCATCAATGGACCGGTTACGTCCCGGTGACACGGGCTGCCTATGATGAGACCCGCTCGCTCGGCTTTTACGAGCGCAATCCTGGAACCGACATTTCGATCCGGCAACTGACGCTGAATCCGCCGACCGCGAACTCCAAGGGACTGCGGCTCGGCTCCTATGTCGTCATCCGCGACATCATTCAGGAGGAGATCGAGGACGCCCTGGCGGGCCGCAAGGCGCCCAAGGCTGCACTGGATGACGCGGTGCGCCGTGGAAACCAGATTCTGGGCCAGTTCGAGCAGGCGAACCAGTAGAACCAGCCTGTTGGCGCCGTCCTCCCGCGCGCTTGCGACCGTCAGAATTCTGCCCATATATGGTTCAGTTCCGGCGGGTCCGCCGGGACAAATAGGGGGTGCCTCTTTGGGCCCCATGTCAAAGTCGCTGGAAAGGACTTTGAGATGTCTCGAATGCCTTCGTTGTCCAGCCCGTTCCTATTGGGTTTCGACGAGATCGAGCGAGCGCTCGACCGTGTGACCAAGGCGGCGGACGGATATCCCCCTTACAATATCGAGCGCGTCCCGCGCGACGATCGCAACCCCGAACGTCTGCGCATCACGCTCGCCGTGGCCGGCTTCACCCTCGATCAGCTGGAAGTCAGCATCGAGGAGAACCAGCTCGTCATTCGCGGTCGGCAGACCGACGACAAGACGCGCGAGTTCATCCACCGCGGCATCGCCGCCCGACAATTCCAGCGCACCTTCGTGCTGGCCGACGGGATGGAGGTGCTGAGGGCCGATCTGAAGCATGGGCTGCTGTCGATCGATCTCGCGCGTCCTGAACCGGCGCGCGTCGTGCGAACCATCTCGATTACCACGCACGAGTAACTATATCCGGAACGTGACCCGGATATGCGACGATCGGCAGACGGAACCGATGGACCATAGGGGTAGTTGATTAGACGAAGGAGTTGCAGACATGACCCACGAACACGCCGAAAAGCCGATCATGTCGCCTCAAGCTTTCGCCGTCCTTGGTGGAGGCAAGATCGCGTACGTGAAGCAGATCAAGTCCGAGAATGTGCATGAGCTCTACCCGCAGGCGCCGGAAATGCAGCCCGGTATGCAGCTCTTCGCGCTTCACGCCGCTGACGGCACGCCAATTCTCGTGACGGATACGCGCGAAGCCGCGATTGCGAATGCTTGGAACAACGAACTGGAGGCGGTGAGCGTCCACTGACGCCAGGCCACAGCACGTGACGCGGGCCACGGCGGAGCGATCCGGCCGTGGCCTTTCTTTTTGAAGAAACCGTGGTGAACTGGTGTTGCGGCCGAACGCTAGGCCGCTTGCGACGGGGGCAGTGTCAGGACGGCGTAAAGCGCATCTGCATCCCGCGACTCGCGCAGCTTGTTGGCGACATCCGGATCACGGAGCAGGCGCGCCACGCGCGCAAGCGCCTTCAGATGGTCCGCGCCCGCGCCTTCCGGCGCCAGAAGCAGAAAGATCAAGTCGACCGGTTGCCCGTCCAGGGATTCGAAATCGACCGGACGATCCAGCCGCGCAAACAACCCGAACAGTCGATCGAGCTTCGGCAACTTGCCGTGCGGAATCGCAATGCCATGCCCGATGCCGGTCGAGCCGAGCTTCTCGCGCTGCAACAGCGATTCGAAAATCATGCGCTCGCTGAGACCGCTCAATTCGGCCGCGCGCGCAGCGATTTCCTGAATCGCCTGCTTCTTTCCGTTGACTTTGAGCGCCGGGATTACGGCATTCAACGCCACAATATCGCTAAGCGCCATTGGAGACGGTCCGCATGTCCGTCGTTAGGGGGATCGAATTGGAGCTGTCGGGGTTGAAGAGCGGCGGACCATAAGGACGCCCCCGCGGCCCGTCAATGGCTTCCGCCATACCCGCTGCGGTCGGCTTATCGCCTCTGAAAAATGCGAAAAAACCCTTTTCATTCAGAAACTTCGGCTGATTCCGAGGGGTCCCCCTCCTAGCGGCCGATCGCCGCGCTCTGCTTTTCGCGCCGCCGCTGAACCGACGAGGCGATCCGCATGCCCTCACGGTATTTCGCGACCGTGCGCCGCGCTATATCGATCCCCGCTTCCCGCAGCTTTTCGACGATCGTGTCGTCAGAGAGAATATCGTCGGCGGTCTCGGCCTCGATCAGATGCTTGATACGATGACGCACCGCCTCCGCCGAATGCGCCTCGCCGCCGTTCGCCGCCGCGATCGCTGACGTGAAAAAATACTTCAGCTCAAAGATGCCTCGTGCTGTCGCCATGTATTTGTTGGCCGTGACACGCGACACCGTCGACTCATGCATCGAGATCGCATCGGCGATCGTCTTGAGGTTCAGTGGACGCAGATGCTGCACGCCATGCGCAAAGAACGCGTCCTGCTGCTTCACGATTTCAGCCGAGACCTTGAGGATCGTGCGCGCTCGCTTATCGAGAGCGCGGATCAGCCACGTTGCCGACTGCAGCTTTTCGGCCAGGTATGCCTTGTCGGTTGAGTTGGCTGCATTCTTCGATACGCGCGCGTGATAGGTCTGATTCAGAAGGATCTTCGGCAGCGTGTCGGAGTTCAGCTCGACATGAAATGATCCGTCGGGTGCCGCGCGCACAAACACGTCGGGTACGATCGGTTGAACGGTAGCCGATCCGAAAACCAGACCGGGCTTCGGATTGAGGCGTTTGATCTCCGCGACCATCTCAACGAGATCTTCGTCGCCAACGCCGCATATCCTGCGCAGCGTTGCAAAATCGCGCTTGGCCAAGAGGTCGAGACGACCGAGCAAAGCCTCCATCGCGGGATCGTAGCGGTTCAACTCTCTGAGCTGAATCGCGAGGCACTCGGTCAAATTGCGGGCGCATACCCCGGCAGGATCGAAAGCCTGCAATATCTTGAGCACCGCCTCGACCTCTGTGGACTCGGCGCCGAGCTTCTCGGCGACCGCAGTCAGGTCGCCAACGAGATAACCGGCTTCATCGACCATATCGATGAGGTGCTGCCCGATCATCCGCCGTGCCGGATCGGTGACGGAGAGCGAGAGCTGTTCGGACAGATGATCGGCCAGAGAGCGCTCAGCCGAGACAAATGCTTCGAGATTGTACTCACCGTCGTCACGGCCACCCGATCCGACACTCGCCCATTCCGAATGCGCCGCTGTCGCGTCATCGGTCCGCGCGGAGCCGACCGGGGTTCCGCCGTCTTCGGGAAAGACGTTGTCCAGCCTGGTTCCGAGGTTGTCCTCGATCACGTTACGGCTGGTTGCGAGATCGTCGCCCATCCATTCCTGAGGACCGGCATCGTCGGAAGAACCGGCGGAAGCTTCCTCGTGGTCGACGGCGCCGGCAGGGCCCTCATCCTCGGCGGCGCGCTCCAGCAGCGGATTTTTCTCAAGCTCTTCCTCGACATAGGCTACGAGGTCGAGATTCGACAGCTGCAGCAGCTTGATGGCCTGCATCAGCTGCGGCGTCATGACGAGCGCCTGACTCTGGCGGAATTCGAGACGAGTGGTCAGTGCCATCTGACACTCCTACCCCAGCGGCACGATTTGTGCATGTGCAAAATACGCGCAAGGATAGATCGCGGAATCCGATTGCAATCATAGGAAATGCCCGAAAAACAGGCAGAAAATCGCGCTGCGCACGCATTATAGGCGGAACTCTTCGCCCAGATATAGCCTGCGAACATCCGGGTTATTCACGATATCCTCAGCCCGGCCCTCCATCAGCACCTCGCCGGAGTAGATGATGTAGGCGCGGTCGGTCAGGCCAAGGGTTTCACGGACGTTATGGTCGGTGATCAACACCCCGATGCCGCGATAGGTGAGGTGCTTGACCAATTGCTGAATGTCGCCGACCGCGATCGGGTCGATGCCCGCGAAGGGCTCGTCGAGCAGCATGTAGCTCGGACGGCTGGCAAGCGCGCGCGCGATCTCGACACGCCTCCGCTCACCGCCGGACAGCGCAATCGAGGGCGATTTGCGAAGTCGGGTGATGTTGAACTCATCCAGCAGCGCATCAAGGTCACGCTCGCGCCGTTTCGCGTCCGGCTCGACCACTTCCAGCACTGAACGGATATTTTCCTCAACATTCAGTCCGCGGAAAATCGAAGCTTCCTGCGGCAGATAACCGATGCCCAGACGCGCGCGCTGATACATCGGCAGAGGCGTAACGTCGTTGCCGTCGAGCTCGATCTTGCCAGCGTCGGCTTTGATGAGTCCGGTGATCATGTAGAAAATCGTGGTCTTGCCGGCCCCGTTCGGACCCAGCAAGCCAACCGCCTCGCCGCGCCGCACGAACAGACTCGCACCGCGCACAACCTTGCGCGGACCGAAGCTCTTCTCGACCCTATGAGCCGCGAGATACCCCTGCGCGGCCTGTGACTGCTGAAACTGCGGGTCGGCCCGGCGAGGGCGAGGGGGCACGAAGCGCGGCTCTGCATCGCGCGGCGGCGCCTCGGCCCTGGCAACTGCAGGGGGTGCCGCCACACGGCCGCCGCCGGGCCGCTGCGGCGATTCCTTTCGGAAGAGATCCGCGCTAACCGTCTCCGGGTGGAGCGGATGTAGCCATTGGGGCGTTCGATGGCCCTGATCGGCCACCAGAAATTCGTCCCGCAGCGGTTCGATTTGCAGCGCCTCCGGAACGGGCTGGTGAGCGGGGGACGGCGTTAGCGGCGGGCGCTTCGGCTTGCCATTGCCGACCAAACCACCAATCTTGTCCAGCTCGACCCGCCAGCTACCGGACGGCTTGCGCTTTCGCGCCTTTCCGGGCTTCCGACGGCGGAATATCGAGAGGAAATCAAGCACCCAAATCCTTTCAAGAGGCTCTCCGGCCGCCTGCTACCGACATATTCTGTCGGAATCACGGTTGCAACGGAACACCACGCAGCGGATCAGTTGGTGACGGCTTCTGTCGAGGACGGCAAGATTGTAGGCTTTTTCCTGACGGTCGGCTTCTGATCCTGTCCGGATTTTTCGTCCTTCCCGTCCGATTTGTCGTCCTTGCTGGTGGAAAACACGCCCTGAACCCGGCCGCCCTCGACCCTGGCGAAGTTCGTCGTCAGATCGACCACCAGACGCTCGCCGCGCAGCACGTTCTTGCCCTGTGTGATGACCACTCCCCCGGAGAGGGTAATGGTGTTGGTCTTCATCTCGAAGATGCCCTTGGCACCAGTCGCGGTCTGGTCCTTCGTAGTGACGATCACGCCACCGAGCGCTTCCAGCCGCCGAATTCCCTGACGACCACCCGGACCGGGTTTCGCGGCCTTCATCGTGCTCGCCTTCGGACTGGCCTTGGCGTCCTTTCCTTCCTCCTGATCGTAAAAGACACGCAGCTCCTTGCACTTCATCACCGTATCGCCCTGCGTGACGATAACGTTGCCGATGAAAACCGCCATCTTGTCCTTGTCGCGAACCTCGAGAGAAGCGGCCTCGATCTGGACCGGCTGATCCTTATTGGTGCCGAAACCCTGAAGGGCGTTCGGCACGCCTGTGTCCTTGGCCTGGCCCTTTTGCTGGGCCTGCGCGACGGAGCCTCCCGTCACGACAATGGCCAAGGCGACCGCCAGAAGCAGTCTCCACTGCAGACGACCTGTCTTCATTGGGCGGTAGCCTGATTGGCTTGCTGCGACTGCATTCCGCGATTCAGGGCTTCCGGTGTCAGCGTCATCACGACCCCGCCATCAAAGCGGATCAGCCCGCCTGTCTCGGTCACTTCAAGACGATTCGCATCGAGCGTGCCCTGGGGCATTTTCATCTGCACCGGCTTTTCCGACACGATCCGGCCCTTCTTCACTTCGACCTGCGCTTCCGTCAGACGTCCCTGATAGCCCGCTGTCGATATGATCAGGATCTCGTGGTTAAGCTTCAGCAGATCGGCCTTGGTGTCGTAAATGCCTTCGACAGCCGACAGCGTCACCTTGCTCTTGTCTTCCATGTCGATCCGGCCCTTGATCTCCTTCATCTCAACAACGGTCGGGTTCTTGGTATCCTGCGAGGCCGAGGTGGCGGTGACTTCGTATTCGCGCTGATCCTTGGTGAAGCCGGCCAGCCGCGGCGCCTCCATCGTGATTTTCGACCCGGAAATAACCAGGGTTCCGAATTCGGTTGGGACCCGGAGCCATCGTGCCGGATTGAGATAATTGGCGGCCATCAGACCGCCAAGAGACAACACGAGCACGGCTGGCACCGCCCGGCGCAGAAATCGCACACGACGGCTGTGCCGGCGCGCGCCGGAAATAACCGCCTGCGGCTGAGCCGCGGTCGGCTGACCCGGCTGGCCCCAGTCCTCCGGTCCGGCAAGCATGCGGTTCATGGAGAGTATATCGTCCTGCCCCGGAATGGATGGTCACCCACTGCCATCTTACCGCCGGAAGGGCAGAAAATCGCGTCCGAATATGGCCCGGGCACGGCGGGCGTCAGGAATGCGAGAAAATATCCTCTTCCGGCCAGCCCATGAGGTCGAGCCGCGCCCGGTGCGGCAGGAACCCGAAACAGGCCTCGGCCAGATCGGTCCGGCCCTCACGTGCCAGCATGATGTCCAGCTTTTCCTTGAGAGCGTGCAGATAAAGCACATCGGACGCCGCATAAGCGACCTGAGGCTCCGACAGCACTTCAGCGCCCCAGTCGGAGGATTGCTGCTGCTTCGACAGGTCCACGCCCAGGAGTTCGCGCGCAAGGTCCTTGAGCCCATGCCTGTCGGTATAGGTACGGCTGAGGCGCGAGGCGATCTTCGTGCAGTAAAGCGGCGTCGGCCACACGCCAAACGCGTTCGAGAGCACCGCCACATCGAACCGCGCATAGTGGAAAATCTTGAGAATGGCCGGGTCGGCGAGGAGCCGCTTCAGATTTGGCGCATCCGCGCCACCAGCCGGAATCTGCACCACATCGGCCGAACCGTCTCCAGGGGACAATTGAACGACGCAGAGCCGGTCGCGGTGCGGATTGAGCCCCAGCGTCTCGGTGTCGATCGCGACAGAATGCGTATAGCGCGAAAGGTCAGGCAGGTCGCCGCGGTGCAGGCGAATGGTCATTTCGATCTCGCGGCGAGGCTTTGTATTTGGTGCCCAGGAGAGGACTCGAACCTCCACGGCTTTCACCACTGGTACCTGAAACCAGCGCGTCTACCAATTCCGCCACCTGGGCAACGGGCAGACACATAGTTGGCAGGGTCTGCCATTGTCAACGATAGGACGGCTGTACAGCCGTAAATCGTTGCGGTATCCCGCACGGATCGCCACCGAGGGCGGATCCCAAGGCAAATCTCATGGCTATCCAGACCAATTCGGACACCCTGATCACGATTTTCGGCGGCTCCGGGTTTCTCGGGCGCCATGTCGTGCGGGCATTGGCGAAGCGGCGCTATCGCATCCGGGTCGCAGTGCGACGGCCGGAACTCGCCGGCCATCTGCAGCCTCTTGGTTCAGTGGGCCAGATCCATGCGGTGCAGGCCAATCTGCGTTATCCGGCCTCGGTGGAAGCGGCGGTCCGCGACGCGTCGGTCGTCATCAATCTGGTCGGAATCCTGTTCGAGCGCAGCCGGCAAAGCTTCGAGGCGGTTCAGCATTTCGGCGCCGAGCAAGTGGCGCTGGCCGCCAATGCGCACCGAGCCCGACTTGTCCATGTCTCGGCGATCGGCGCCGATGTGGCCTCCCCATCGCTCTATGCGCAGTCAAAGGCGCGCGGGGAGCAAGCCGTTCGCGCAGCCTTGCCGGATGCGGTTGTCATCCGGCCATCGGTGGTGTTCGGTCCCGAAGATGATTTCTTCAATCGCTTCGGCTCGCTCGCGCGCTTCCTTCCGGCGCTTCCGCTGATCGGAGGCGGACATACCAGGCTTCAGCCGGTTTTTGCCGGCGACATCGCCGAGGCCATCGCCACGATCGTTGATAACGAGATGGGCGCAGGCAAGACCTTCGAGTTCGGCGGACCGGAGGTTCGTAGCATGCGCGAGATCATGGAATATGTCCTCGCGGTCACCGAGCGCCGGCGCCTGCTGATGCCGCTGCCATTCGCGCTCGCCAAGGCGCAGGCCTGGTTTCTGCAATTTCTACCCAACCCCCCGTTGACGCCGGATCAGGTCGAACTGCTGCGCAGCGACAATGTGGTGTCGGAACGCGCGATCGAAGACCGCAGGACGCTTGAAGGGCTGGGGATCACGCCCTCGTCCTATGAGGCTATCGTGCCGAGCTATCTCTGGCGCTTCCGCAAAACCGGCCAGTTTCGTACCGGCCGGTTTGCCTGATCGCCCGCTTAGAAGCCGATCGCGAGCAGCAACAATCCGATCGACCCGACGATCACGCGCCACCACGCGAACAGACCGAATCCGTGCCGCGAGACGTAGTCGAGAAACGTCTTGACCACGAAATAGCCTGCGACGAACGAACAGGCGAAGCCGATCCCGACCAGCACGAGGTTATGTGAATTCATCTGATCGTGGTTCTTGATCAGATCGAGGGTAAACGCCCCCGCCATGGTCGGCATGGCGAGGAAGAACGAGAACTCCGCTGCGGATCGCTTGTCAGCGCCAAGCAGCATTGCCGACACGATGGTGGCTCCGGAGCGCGACACGCCCGGGATCATCGCGAAGCATTGGCAGATGCCGATGATCAGGCACATCGGCAGCGAGAACTGCATGACGTCGCGATATTTGGGTCTGAACTCGAGCTGGTCGATCCACAGCAACACGGCGCCGCCCGCGATCAAGGTGAAGCAAACGACCCAGGCATTGAACAGATACGTCTTGATGAGTGAGTGCGCCGCCGCGCCGATAAGGGCCGCCGGCAGGAATGCCACCAGAACGCCGATTACGAAATTGCGGGATGCCGGGTCGGAAAACATCCCCATGAAAAGCCGCCACAATTTGTGGAAATAGATCGACAGGATCGCGAGGATCGCACCCAGCTGAATCAGCACGACGAACGTTTTTCCGAATTCGTCGTCCGAGAATCCGAGAAACCGCTGCAGAAGTAACAAATGACCGGTGGAAGAAACGGGCAGGAATTCGGTCAACCCCTCGATGATACCGAGGACGGCCGCCTTGATGAGATCGCTCATGCTGAAAGCCCTAGCGCGCGGCCCGATGCTCTCGGCTCGGGCAGAGCCCTTGTGACGCGAACACGGTCGGGCGGCAACGAAATTTCGGATAACTCAACACTTCGCCGCTTTTTCCAGCATTATCCGCTGGCTTCCCCGTCTTGATTCGCAAAGCAGAATGCTCACCCTGTTCCACCATCCCTTCTGCCCGCATTCCCGCTTCGTGCGCCTCGCCCTCGAGGAATTCGAACTCGAAGCCGATCTCGCAGAGGAGCGCGTCTGGGAACGCCGGGAGGAATTTCTGATACTCAACCCGGCCGGGCAAACGCCGGTCCTGATCGTGGAAGGGTTGTCCGTGGTCCCGGGGCCGAACGTGATCGCGGAGTTTCTTTCGGAAATGCATGGGTCGCTCGGCGACGGCGTCGCGGACCGCAATCTGATCGGCGTCGACCCGGTCCAGCGCGTCGAGGTGCGGCGGCTGATGGCCTGGTTTGCCGAAAAGTTTTCGGCCGAGGTCTCTGGCCCACTGGTCAACGAGCGCCTCCACAAGCGCTTCATGACCCCCGATCAGGGCGGCGGACCGCCGGATACCGACATCATGCGCGCGGCACGCAAGAATATCCGCTATCATCTGGCCTACGTGAACTGGCTCGCAGGACAACGTGACTGGCTCGCGGGCAAGCACCTGACCTTCGCGGATCTCGCCGCCGCCGCTCACTTGTCAGTCGTGGATTATCTCGGCGATGTCCCCTGGGGCGAGCATGATCATGCCAAGCATTGGTATGCGCGCATGAAGTCGCGGCCCTCTTTCCGTTCGATCCTGGCTGACGTGTCCGGGGCATTACCGCCGGCCGCTCATTACGCCGACCTGGATTTCTGACCACACCGGCTCAGCCCACTCCTCTGCGGTCGCGGAGCGATTGCACGATATCGCTCGCGGCCGCGCGCAGATCGGCGAGATGATCGCGCACCATATCGTCGATCGAGCGCGCCGCCTTAACCCAGATGATGTTGATCACGCCATGCACGCGGCTGCCGTCAAGCAAAGGCACCGCGATGCCGGCAAGCCCGTCGGGAAACGGCCGGCCAAAATAGCCTCCGGCAAAGGCCGGATCGCGCGTCGCGTATCCATTCTGCCGCGTGTCGGCCAGAATACGTTCGAAGCGTTTTGGGTCGCGCGCGAGCCGGTTTTCCGGCGCATCCGATTTCCGCAATCGCGCAAGGATGCGGTCGCGCTCCTTCTCGGGGCAGAATGCGAGATAGGCACGACCGACAGCAGTCAGGGTCCAGTTCACCGGCGTACCCATCCGATGATTCAGGAAGTAGATCGAAAACGGCGTCCGCACGCGGCTCGATTCACGAACCTCCATGTAGTCTCCCGCGGGCACCATGAGATCCGATGGCCACGATACCTTCTGGCACAATCGATCGAGCACCGGCGCGGCCGCCTCGGCGACAGCCTCATGCTGGTCACGCTTGCGCACGAGATTCGTGACATTCGAACTGATCCGATAATGACCATCGGCCAGCCGACGCGCCACGAAACCGGACACTTCCAGCGTCTGCAGAATTCGTAGCAGCGCCGGCTTCGATATTCCGGTGCGTTCATAAAGCTCGTGCAACGACGAAATCGGACGCTCCTGCAAGGCGAGCAACACATTCAGGCCTCGCTCGAGACTGCGAATGGTGTCCGACTTGTTCAAACCCCAATCCTCCACCGCGGATGTTGCGCCGCGAAACGTCATGTTGTGATGCGAGAACGCACTTCTAACATTCCGCGGGGCGGAATGCAGTCCGTTTTTCGTTTGGATGTCCTTGAACAACGCTGATGATGAAAAAAACAAAGCCGTCATCGGCACTCAGGGAGGACAGCGATGCAATCAATGATGAAGCACCGAACGATAGCCGCGCTGGCGCGTACCGGACTGATCGCCGGCGCTTTGCTTGCCGCCACATCATGGCAAGCGGACGCGCAATCCTACCCGTCGCAGGTGATCCGCATCGTCGTGCCGACCGCTCCGAGCACACCGCCCGATATCATCAGCCGCGTGATCGCAAACGAACTGCAAAACGCCAATGGCTGGAAGGTCATCGTCGAGAACAAGCCAGGCGCGGTCATGACGATCGCAGGCGCCGACGTGGTGAAGCAACCGGCTGACGGCTATTCGATCTTCGCGATGAGCGTGCCGATTTCCGCTGCTCCTGCCATCTTGCCGAAAATGTCATTCGATGTGCTGAAGGATCTGACGCCGGTCGCCAGGATTGCGACGTCCTACAATGTCCTCGTCGCTCATCCTGACGTCGAAGCGAAGTCGGTCCGCGAACTCGTCGCTCTGCTGAAGGCCAATCCTGACAAGCTCAACTTCTCATCGGGCGGTTTTGGCACGCCGGCACATCTCATCGGCGAAATGTTCAAGCTCGAGGCCGGCGTGAAAGCGACGCATGTGCCCTATCAGCAATTTCCGCAGGCGATCGCCGACCTGCTCAGCGGCACCAACCAGTACATGTTCATCACCACGCTCCCGGTGACCGAGCTGATTGCCTCAGGCAAGCTGCGCGCGCTTGCCGTGACGGGGCCCAAGCGTATTGACTCGCTGAAGGACGTGCCGACGATTGTCGAAGCGGGTTTCCCGAATCTCGTTGTCGAGGATTGGGTCGGTTTTGCCGTGAAAGCCGGTACGCCCAAGGAGATCATTGCGACCCTCAATCAGGCCATCAACAAGGCGCTCGCAAAGCCCGGGGTCCGCGCCGCATTCGCCAAGGTCGGCGCCGAGCCCGCGGGCGGATCACCCGAGGACTATGGTGACCTGCTGAAATCTCAGGTCGCGCATTGGGGCAAGGTCGTGAAAGACGCCGGGATCAAGCTGCAGCCATGAACGCGGGACAGTCGGGGCGTACAGATTTTCGCGTCACCTTGCTTGGCACCGGGAATCCCTACCCGTCGCCGGAGCGTTTCGGACCGAGCGCCCTTGTCGAGGCCGGCGCTCAGCGCCTCCTGATCGATGCCGGACGAGGCGCAACGACCCGGTTGTGGCAACTGAAAATCCCGATCAGTGCAATCGACCGGTTGTTGCTGACACACTATCACTCCGACCACACCGGCGGCGTTCCCGATGTCTGGCTCACCGGCTGGCTCCCGCCGGTCTGGGCCGGCGCCCGGAAGACTGCGTTTCGGGTGATCGGTCCTACAGGAGCAAAGCGTTTAATGGCGGGCCTCGAACAGGCCTATGCCGCGGACATCGAGATTCGCGTCGTCGACGAACGACTGCCGCGCTCGGGTATCGCCGTTGACGTCCAGGAATTCGACCGCGACGGCGTTGTATTCGAGCAGGATGGGCTGAAGGTCACCGCCTTCGAGGTCGACCACGGCGATGCAATCAAGCCGTGCTTTGGCTACCGCTTTGACTATCGCGGCCACTCGGCCGTGCTCTCCAGCGACACACGCTACAATGAGAATGTCATTCGCTACGGGAAGGGCGCCGACCTGCTGGTCCATGAGGTCATGGCCGTCCGTCCGGAATTACTGGCGGAGCCCGGCATCACCCATATCATGGCGCATCACACGAGTCCGCAGGAGGCCGGTCGCGTCTTTGCGCAAACCCGGCCTAAGCTCGCCGCCTACACCCATTTCGTACTGCTGGGCAGCCCGCGGGTACCGGCCATGGATGTCGATGAGGTGCTCAGCGCGACCCGCGAAACCTATGACGGGCCTCTGATCGCGGGCGAGGATCTGATGTCGTTCGAAATCGGAGAGACGGTCACGGTTCGCCGCTTCGGCGCGGCGGACATCGCGGTGTGACGCCGTTCAGTGACGCTGCTGAGAGGCCAAAGCGCGGGCTTTCGGCCCGGGCCCGCGCATATAGTGGCGCTCGGGGCGATAGCGGTCGTGAGGCGCAAGGCGCTTCAGCAGAGCTTGCAGGGTTGCGACGAGTTTGTAGACCATCGGTTTGTTCGTGTCTTGGCGCGGGGCTGACCCCCGCTCGATATACGGCCGGTTCACGCTATTGGACGCATGCGACAACGATAACGTTCAAATGCGAACGCTTCATTAAACACTTCTCGAGTGACGACATGATGGCCCGATTCGATGTTGGTGCCGCAACAGCGCCCCTTTTCGTTCTTGATCGCGCCGACTAGTTTAGTGCTCGCATGTCAAACTCAGCGCCGAACTTCATTCTCTTCATCACCGACCAGCATCGTGCCGATTATCTCGGCTGCTACGGGCATCCGATCCTGAAAACGCCGTATATCGACTCGATTGCGGCCCGCGGAACTCGGTTCCGGAAGTTCTATGTTGCGAGCCCGGTCTGCATGCCGAATCGCGCCTCGCTCATGACGGGCCGGATGCCCGCGGTGCACGGCGTGCGATCCAACGGAATTCCGCTGTCGCAAGACAGTGTCACCTTCGTCGATCTGCTCCGCGACGCCGGCTACGACACCGCGCTGATCGGCAAGAGCCACTTGCAGAATTTCACCAAAACGCCGGCGCTGTCCTATCCGGCCGGTCCGCGCGAAGGCTATCGTCAGCCCTCCCCGGGCCTGCGGCAGGCTATGCGGATCGACCTCACCGGCGAGACCTATCGCCAGGAGCTGCCGTCCTACTGGGCGCAGCCAGGTGCCCACATCGCGACGCCCTTCTACGGGTACGGTCACGTCGAGGTGGTCACAGGTCACGGCGATGATGTCGACGGCGATTATCGCGCCTGGCTGCGCGACAAGGACCCGTCAGCGCTCAGCCTGCTCGGACCGGAGAACAGTGCGCCGCACGACTACACCGTGCCGCAGGCCTACCGAACGCGCATCCCCGAGGAACTGTACTCTACCAACTATCTCGCCGACCGGGCCGAAGCCTATCTGCGCGGGCGAAATCCCAATTCGGATCCGTTCTTCCTGACGGTGTCGTTCCCGGACCCGCACCATCCCTTCAATCCGCCCGGCAAATACTGGGACATGTACAAGCCGGAGCAATTCCCGGTGCCGGAATCGTTCCGCAGGAACGACTGGACGCCGCCGCCGCTCGTGCAGCAGGCGCTCGACGAGCGCGCTAGCGGCAAGGCCAATCTCCACGGCATGCGATCGATCGGGACCTCGGCGCGCGAGGCGCAGGAGGCGCAGGCGCTGACCTGCGGGATGATCGCGTGCATCGACGACGCCATCGGCCGCGTCCTGCAAGCCCTCGATGCATCGGGCCAGCGCGACAACACCGTCCTGATCTTCACCACCGATCACGGCGATCACCTCGGCGATCATCGGCTGCTGCTGAAGGGCTGCGAGCAGTATCAGAGCATCCTGCACGTGCCGTTCATCTGGTCGGACCCGCGGACACCCGATGCCGCCGCGACCGATGCCATCGGCTCGACCATCGATATCCCGGCAACCGTTCTCGACCGCGCACGTATTGCCCCCTATGTCGGGATGCAGGGCAAGAGCTTGCTGCCGTCGATGGGACCGGACGGCCGCGCCGTGCGCGATTGTGCATTCGTGCAATACGAGCATCAGATGGGCGACAAGGATGTCGACCACATGCCGCGCTGGCATACGATCGTCGACGAGCGCTACCGGATGACCGTGATGTCGGATTCGGGGCTTGGCGAATTGTATGACCTGCAGTCCGACCCCGGCGAGTTCGACAATCTGTGGGACAGTCCCGACCATGCCGATCTGAAAGCGCGGCTGATGGAACGGCTGATCCAGCTCGAGATCGAGCACACCGACACGGTGCCGTATCCGATCGGGCGGGCGTAATCGGTGGTCATGCGCGGGGCTTGCCCCCGCGCATCCATCTCAGGAGCCTGCGGCAGTCAGTCCGCCTTGAACCCGGTCTCGTCGACGATCTTTCGCCAGCGTTCGATCTGCGTCTTGATGTCGGCGGTGAGCTTGTCGGGGCCGGTGATGCCGGTGGCTTCCATGCCCTGGTTCTCGAACTTCTTCTGCACCTCGGGATCGCTGTGCGCCTTTTCAGCCGCCGCGATATAGGCCTTCACGATCGGTTCCGGCGTGCCCGCCTTTGTCAGCAGGCCGAACCACACCATCGCGGTGAAATCGTCATAGCCCAGTTCGGCGAAAGTCGGCACGTCCGGCAGGAAGCGGGTGCGCTTCGCACTGGTGACCGCAATCGGGACGATCTTGCCGGCCTTGATGTGCGGCATGGCATTGCCGAGCTGCATGAAGCCCATCAACGAATGGCCCGCGACCATGTCCTGGGTCTGCGGACCCGATCCCTTGTAGACGATATGCGCGAGATCGAGCCCGAAGCGCTTGTTCAACTGATGGCCGAGAAACGCGGAGGGCGTGCCGGGACTGAATGACGCGTAGCCGAGCTTGCCGGGATTGGCTTTCACCCAGGCGACCCATTCCTTCAAATCCTTGGCGGGCACACTCGGATGCACGGCGAATACGAGCGGAGCCTCGACGCCCTTCACGATCGGAATGAAATCGTCGATGCCCCAGCGCAGGTTTTTGTAAGCGCTCGGATTGATCTCGGTCATCGCCTGGGTGCCGACCCACATCCACGTGCCGTCGGCCGGCTGATCGACCACATATTGCGCGGCGATGGTGCCGTTCGCGCCGGGCTTGTTCTCGACGATAATCGTGCGGCCAAGCGTCTTGCTCATGTGCTCGCCGACAATCCGCGCGTACGGGTCAAGAATGCCGCCGGCGGCCGAGCCCACCATGATCTTCACGACCGATGGCGGCTCCTGCGTCCGCGCCGGTGCAGAGAAAGCAACGGCAAAAGCAACAACGGCAACCGCGTGGCCGATCTGGCGCAATACAGGCATCAAGGTGTCCTCCCAGGCACGTTCAGCTTTTGTTGTTTGCAGCGCTCGCGCGCACGCCAACAGTGTCCGGGAGGGGAAAGCGAAACGCAAGCGCGGTGCGGCGCGCGGGTCACCGCGGCCGCGATGATTATGGCAAATCAGGCCTGGGCAATATCGCCGTCTATCGTCTTGTGTTCGGGGCAGCGCGCTGCTTGCCAGACCGGACCAAGATCGACCACTTCGGCCTCGAGACATTCGACCTCGAGCCTCAATGCGCCGCCCCCTGAGAATGACAGCGTTATCACGCCGCCCGGGGCATCGGTCTCACTGAATTCGACGGCGAGGAGGTTCAGCACCTGTTCTTTCGCCGCGCAATCCAGGCTCTTGCATTTGCAGGAGAGCACCCGGTCAAACCGAAGAGCGGCGCGCCGACGGCGCCAGGATGGCGTCTCCCCGACCGCAGCTTCCCAGTCGAACCGGTTCACTGCAATCACGACGCGATTTTCGTTCGGGCGCCACAGCACCTCGCCGATCTTGACGACGGCATCCTGCAGATGCGCAGAAACGATCTCGAGATCCTCGCGATCAAGCGCGATGAGCTTCAACATGTCCATGACACGGCCTTTTGGGTCGGTCTTGATAATTTCGTAATTCGCCCTGACCGCTAGTTAGGCAAAGCGCCATGATGTCGCAAGGGGGTGCCGGGACGGAAGTCCAACTAAACGCACTGCACCCCTGCATCGGATTTACATCGGCCCTGAGCCTCGCCCGCGAGGGGGTCGGGACCAGCATTTATCTCATATGGCAATCGATTAATATTCGGTGGTGGCTCCCGCGCCACCAGACCTGTCGCTAGCCTCCGCTCGCTGGGCTCCTGGATTTCACCTGGCCTTACGAAGGTCAGCGACTGCGGGGTTAAAAGATGAACCGCTTGGCACGATGCTGTTTGCTGCTTTCCATATCGCTAACTCTGATCATCGGCTTCGCCACGACAAGAGCCGACGCGGATGCCTGGCCCACGCGCCCCATACGTCTCATCATTCCGTATGCCGCCGGCGGAGCCGGCGATACGACGTTTCGGCAGGTGGCCCCGATCGTAGAGAAGCGTATCGGCCAGCCTTTCGTCATCGAGAACAAGCCGGGCGCCGGAGGAAATATTGGCGCGGCCGAAGTCTCGCGTGCAGCGCCTGACGGCTACACACTCCTGCTCGGCGCGACGAACAATTTTGTCACCAACCAGTTCCTCTACAAGATGGGCTTCGACCCGTTGAAGACCTTCGCTCCGATCACGGTGATGTCGAACGCACCGACGGTTGTCACGGTTCATCCGAGCGTGCCGGTCAAGAGCCTCAGGGAACTCGCTGATTACGCCAAGGCCCATCCTGGCAAGCTCAATTACAGCTCGCCGGGGATCGGTACGCCGGCTCATCTCGCCGCGGAATATTTTTCCAGCCTTGCGGACGTCAAAATGGTGCATGTGCCCTATCGCGGAGGCGCGCCCGCCGCGATGGCGCTCGCGTCAAACGATGTGCAGGTCTTCTTCACGCCCTTCACGCTGATCGCGGGACTGGTGCAGAAGGACGCGGTCCGCATGCTGGCGGTTGCCGCACCGGCACGCATGCCCTTCATCCCCAATGTCCCGACGACGGCGGAAGCTGGATTTCCCGACCTTATCACCGGTAACTGGTGGGGTTTCGTCGCTCCAGCGGGCACGGATCAGAAGATCATCGACCGTCTCAATGACGAGTTCCAGACAGCGTTGAGAGATCCAGAGGTGCAGCGAAATTACGGGCAGCTGGGAATGATCGCTGTCGGCAATACCGAGGCTGATTTCGCAGACATGCTTGCGAGCGAGGCGGCACGCTGGAAGAAGGTCATCGACGCGGCCGGTATCAAGCCGCAATAAAAAAATGCCCGCGAGCCATGGGCGGACCAGCATTACCCGCTGATCCGCTCGACCTGACCGCCACAGGCGCCGAGCTTTTCCTCCAGCCGCTCGAAGCCGCGATCGAGGTGGTAGACACGATTGACGATGGTCTCCCCCTCGGCCGCAAGTGCTGCAATCACAAGCGATACCGAAGCACGCAGATCCGTCGCCATGACCGGAGCGCCGCGCAGGCGATCGACACCCTCGATCGTCGCCTCCTGACCATCCAGCGAGATCTTTGCGCCAAGCCGCGCCAGCTCCTGCACATGCATGAAGCGGTTTTCGAAGATCGTCTCCGTAATCCGGGATGTGCCTTTGGCCTTTGTCATCAGCGCCATCAACTGGGCCTGCATATCGGTCGGAAAGCCCGGGAATGGCTCGGTCGTCACCTCGACCGGCTGCAGGCCTGCGCCGTTTCGCGCGATACGGACCCCCTCATTGGTGGACGTCACCGTGGCTCCGACCTGTCCCAGCACGTCGAGTGTCGATTGCAGCAATTCGGCGCGCGCACCTTGCAGCATCACATCGCCGCCGGTCATCGCCACGGCCATCGCGTAAGTGCCGGTTTCGATTCTGTCGGGGACCACATTGTGACGTGCGGGGCCAAGCCGGGACACACCTTCGATCTCGATGCGTGACGTGCCGGCACCGGTGATCTTGGCCCCCATTTTCACCAGGCAATCGGCGACATCCTTGACCTCTGGCTCTTGCGCCGCGTTCTCGATGACGGTCGCGCCCTGCGCGAGCGACGCCGCCATGACTGCGACATGGGTGCCGCCCACCGTCACCTTCGGGAACACGATCTCGCCACCACGCAAGCCACCCGAAGGCGCACGGGCCACGGCATAGCCCGCCTCGATATCGACCTTGGCGCCAAGGCGCTCCATCGCCATCAGGAGAAGATCGACTGGCCGTGTACCGATCGCACAGCCTCCAGGCAGCGAAACCTTTGCCTCGCCCATCCGCGCCAGCAGCGGCGCAATCACCCAGAAGCTCGCCCGCATCTTGGAAACGAGGTCGTAGGGCGCGGTGGTATCGACGATATTGGCCGCGGAAATCTTGACTGTCTGGCCGGCATGTTCGCCCTCGCCCGCGCGCTTGCCGGAGAGCATGACATCCACGCCGTGGTTGTTCAGGATCCTCTGGAGCTGCACGACGTCCGCCAGATGCGGAACGTTTTCCAGGATGAGCATGTCCTCGGTCAGGAGGCTCGCGATCATCAGCGGCAGAGCCGCGTTCTTGGCTCCGGAGATCGGGATGGTGCCATGCAGCGGCTTGCCGCCCGTGATTCGAATGCGATCCATCGTTCCCCCACAAACAGAACGCCAAAAGCCGACACTAGCGCATTACTCGCCCGCATGGGGCTGGAATATGGCGCAATCTCAGTCCGCGGGTCCTGACCCCTGATCCGAACCCTCGATGCCCCGCTCCTGCGAATCGGCGGCCGCACGCTGACGGGCCTGCGCCTTGCGGCGCTTGAGATTGTCCCGCAAAGCCTTGGCAAGACGTTCCTTGCGCGGATTGTTTGGTGCCGCTGCGGTGTTCTCGTCCATATATGGCGAGAAACCCGAAAAAGACGTTGCTGGCAAGGCCGGACCAGGCGGCGGATTCTCAGGCCGTGAGAGCAGAGCGTCCGGCGGACCCGTCAGTGGTCGCGAGGCGTCCTTCGGGTGCGATTTTCGCTTTTGCAGGAGGAACATGATGCGGGTGCTCTTGAGCATCGCCCTTTCCGCTTCGACATTGTTCTGGGCCGTCGATGTCGCGACAGCGCAAACCCGTAAACGGGTCGCGCCTCAGCAGCCGCGGATGCAGGCGCCTGTATCGCCGCCCGCAAACCCCTACGGCCTGTCGAATTGTGCCGACCGTCCGTTCGCCCGGGACTGCGACCGACGCGGGACGTGGTGAGGTTGTCGCCGGCACGCTCGTTACCGATATCCGTCACAACCAAACAGACTGCTCGCTTCCAAGCAGGCTACTCGCCAGCACCACCCAAATTTTCGGAGGCTGAAATGCGTATAACCGCGAGACTGATTCTCGCCGGGCTGTTGATCACCGCGACTGTGGCGGCAGCCGCCGCACAGACCCAGCGGCGCAAACAGCCCAATCAAAGAGCTCAGCCTGCTCAAAGCTCGCAGAACCTGACATCCGACCCATACGGCGAACGATCGACCAGCCCCGGCGCGGTCCCGTGCAGCCAACGCCCGTTTGCGCCGGGCTGCGACAAGCGTGGCTTCTGGTAGGTCATCGCACCCGTTCAGACAAACGGTCCGCGTTATCCAAAAAGCTGCCGGTGATGCTTGCCGCGACACGTCGCTGCGGGTATGAACGCCGCCGCAGTCACCCGCTTCGCCGGAACTGCTCCGAGCACAGGCCTCCGCTGGACGGAGACCGTCAGAAGCGCTGCCGTAGCTCAGTGGTAGAGCACTCCCTTGGTAAGGGAGAGGTCGACAGTTCAATCCTGTCCGGCAGCACCAGCATCCAATGGAAATCCGTTCGAGAAGGCCTTGCCTCTCGACTGTGGCGCATAAATTACATTTCAGTTTTGTTATTTTTGCGCACGCGCTTTCGCCGTCCGGGCCCGCGAGCCCTCCGGACATCCGATCAGCCATCAGACGAGGTTTGATGCGCGGCCGATTTTACCGGCGGGGCCAACTGGTCCGGGCGGACATCCGACCCGGACCGGCTTCCAGAGAAAGCACCACGAATTCCGCGACGCCTTTGCGTATTAGACGCCGCGCTTCTTGCGCTTGTTCGAAGCGGCCTTGCGCGCTGCATAGCGGGCGTCGCGGGCAGCCTTCTGCTCGGCCAGAAGCTTCACCATGTTATCGGCGTCTTCCTTGGCCTTCAGAGCGGCGAGTTCCTCTTCAAGGCGCTTTGCTTCTGCTTCGGCGGCAGCACGAGCAGCGGCTTCGGCCGCAAGCCTCTCAGCCTCGCGTTTTCTGGCTGCTTCGCGTTCTGCCTGACGTATGCGGCGCGCCTCTTCTACGGCAGCACGCTCGGCGCGGCGCTGCTCGAGAACGGGGTCTTCGGCCTTGGCGAGGAATTTCTGTAACATCGCCTTCCGTGCTTCGGAGGCATTTTTTTGACGGTCCTGAAGGTCCGTGTCTCGAAAGCTAGCCATTCCCACTCCAGTTTGATCCAGCGCGCGGCATATATGCTATTCGGGGGCCCTGCTTCAACACCGGATGGGCAAAAAAGCCAGAAAACAGCACCGCCTTTCGTTCATGATTGCTTCCGCTCAATGACGATGGCGTGACCACGAAGGACTCTTGATGCATCCCGTCTCAATCCGGCCCGAAATCGTCGCGCGGGTTCTGGCCCGCCGCGGCCGTATTGACTGGTTCGACCGGCTCGATCCGGCGCGCACCGCTCTTGTTATCATCGACATGCAGACAGCCTTCTGTGCGCCCGGAGCACCTGCCGAAGTGCCGCTTGCGCGCGAAATCGTGCCGGCGATCAACCGTCTGAGCGGAGAGCTGCGCAAACTCGGATGTCCGGTTGTCTGGGTGGTTCACGCCAATACCAGCCGCGGCGGACGCAGCGACTGGGATCTGTTCTTCAACCATGTCGTCAGCGAGGACGTCCGCGAGCGCACTATGGAAGCGCTGGCGCCCGGCCAGCAAACCATCTGGTCGGAACTCCACGTGTCGCAGGATGATCATACCGTGATCAAGAACCGCTACAGCGCCTTGATTCCGGGATCGTCGCAGCTTGAACGCCTGCTCCGAAGCCTCGGCATCGACACCGTTCTGATCGCCGGAACAAAAACCAATGTCTGCTGCGAGTCCACGGCCCGCGACGCTATGATGCTCGACTTCAAGACCGTGATGCTGTCGGATTGCTGTGCGGCACTGTCCGACGACGAGCATCGCGCGGCGCTGGAGACCATCTTCCAGCAGTTCGGCGACGTCTCGAGCGCGGACGACGTGCTGCGCAAGCTCACCGCGCCGGCAAATACATGACCGACCTTTCACAACTGACCGATCTCGTTCGCCAACATGGCGAAGTCGCATATGCCTTCATTTTCGCCTATGCGGCATCCCATGCACTCCTGATGGCGCTGTTCGCCGGATATGCGGTTCAACTCGGCGTACTCGATATGCAGACGACCATCATCCACTGCCTGGCCGGCAGCTTCGTCGGCGATGTGTTCAGGTTCTGGCTGGCACGGCGCTATGGCGAGCGGCTGCTTGCAAGATGGCCGCGCATTTCGGCGCACGCGTTAACTGTGAAAAAGCTGGTCGATCGCCATGCCTTGTGGCTGCCGCTGATCCATCGCTTCCCTTACGGCATCCGCGGACTGGGAGCCTTTGCCTTTGGTCTGTCGAAAATGCCGTGGGGGTTTTTTCTGATCGTCAATCTGTGCGGCGCCGCGATCTGGGCCGTGTCCGTCGTTATGGCCGGATACGCTTTCGGCAAAGTGTCGGACAAGGTTCTCGGTGATACCGTCTCGGGTCTGAGCCTCGCGATGCTCGTCGTGTGCCTTGCGCTCTCCTGGATTCTCAGCCGAAAGCTCGAACAAGCAATCGAAGCCGACGCCAACCGCAACGGGTAGTGCTACCCGATAAGGCTGTGGCCAGGCGGGCCGGCCACAGCGCGTTCACCGTCAGCTCAGGCCGCCAAACAGCCAGATCACAAGAATGATCGGCAGAGGAATGCCAATCAGCCACAGAAGAAGCCCACGTCCCATTTCCAGCCTCCGAAGGTTCGCTTTTTCGAGGTGATGAACGCCTGATCCTCGGGCTGGTTCCGGCCAGAAAAAGCTCTTCTGACGCCCGCGGGGCGCGCCCAATTGAAGTGTCTTGATCGGAATCAAGGCTGACCTGCAGGGAATGAGGCCCAGCATAGCTCGACAAACAGTGTCGAACGCTTCTAAAACCAAGAGGCGGATGAACGGCTAGGCGCCGTGGCGCGACGAAACCAGAGCAACCCTCTGCGGGATACCCTATCGTCATGAACTACAAGGCCTTTTTCGACAACGCCCTGAACCGCCTCCACGACGAGCGGCGCTACCGCGTGTTCGCGGACCTGGAGCGGATCGCCGGCCGGTTCCCGCAGACGATCTGGCACTCGCCGGAAGGCGCCCGCGACATCATCGTCTGGTGCTCGAACGACTATCTGGGAATGGGTCAGCACCCCAAGGTTGTGGGCGCCATGGTCGAGACCGCCACCCGGATGGGGACGGGCGCGGGCGGCACCCGCAACATTTCCGGCACAAACCATCCGCTCGTCGAGCTGGAGGCCGAACTCGCCGACCTGCATGGCAAGGAAGCGGCGCTGATTTTCACGTCGGGCTATGTCTCGAACCAGACCGGCATCTCGACGCTGGCGCGGCTGATCCCGAACGTCCTCATCCTTTCGGACGCCTATAACCACAACTCGATGATCGAGGGCATCCGCCACTCCGGCTGCGAGAAGAAGATCTTCCGTCACAACGACCTAACGCATCTCGAGCAGCTCCTGATCGAGGCCGGACCGAACCGGCCGAAGCTGATCCTGTTCGAGAGCATCTATTCGATGGATGC
>VFQN01002483.1_pt1 | contig 28322 bp, 24 predicted proteins | sample 3512371 | NCBI WGS metagenome assembly VFQN01 (sample SAMN10412370, study PRJNA504923) | tailings metagenome | isolation source: Replicate 2 from Balatoc abandoned mine | place: Philippines: Itogon, Benguet | collected 2017-08-28
GTGGTCGCTGGACGACCTGATTCGGAAGACTTCAACACTGAACTAGGCCACTACCAAGCAATTGAACCCGCCGGTGACCACCGTGACGCCGAGTTTCCGCGAGCGACCGGCGGGGCTGGCGTTGTGCATCAAAGCGTCCGACGACGTCCGCCCGCGCCCGCCGGCGAAGGGGGTCGGCGAGCCGGCGGCCGACGCGGGGAAGGTGATCGGCAAGCTGCCGCAGGGGCTCCGCGGCCTGCCCGTGTACGTGGACCACGGCCGCCTGCCGACCGCGGACGTGGAGAAGAAGTCCGACGCCGCGATCAACGGCACGACGGACAACTCGAACACCCACTTCGCCACCGTCGGGCTGTGGGCGGCACGCCGCCACGAGGTGCCGACCGAGCGGTCGTTCGCACTGCTCAACCGGCGGTTCAGGACCAGCCAGGCAGCCGACGGCAGCTGGGGCTACACCTACTCGTCCGAGGGGAAGTCGGGCGGGTCGAGCGCGCTGACGTGCGTCGCCCTGCTCGGGCTCGCCATCGGGCACGCGCTCGACCTCGACAAGAACGACAACGCCCGCCCGGAGCAGGACCCGAAGGTCCTCAAGGCGTTCAAGGTGCTCGGCGGGCGGGTCGGGGCGCCGACCGGGTTCGTCGGCAACCGGCCGACGCACAAGGACGCGGGCGGGCTGTACTATCTGTGGGCGCTGGAGCGCATCGCGGTGCTGTACGACGTGAACACGCTCGACGGCAAGGACTGGTACAAGTGGGGCGCCGAGATCCTCTGCACCCACCAGCAGACCGACGGGAGCTGGCTGGAGGGCGGCTACCACGGCGAGCACCCGGCGCTGAACACCGCCCTCGCGGTCCTGTTCCTGAAGCGCGCGAACCTGACCCCCGACCTGTCGCGCCGCCTCATCGTGGACCCGACGGCGCTCACCGCGCGCGTGGCGCCAAGCCCGCCCCCGCCCTCCCCTCCCCCGCCGCTCCCGCCCGAGCCGACGCCCGAACCGCCGCCGCCCGAACCGACACCGAAGGCGGAAACCGCGCCGCCCGCGCCGCGCACCCCGACACCAACGACGGCACCCGACACGCCGGCACCCGCCCCGGCGCCGAAGGAGTCCAACCTCGGGCTGTACATCGGCATCGGGTCAGGCGTGCTACTGCTGCTCGGGCTGCTGGCGCTGTTGCTGCTGCGGTCGCGGCCGGAGGAGAAGCCCGCCAAGAAGGGGAAGAAGGGCAAGGCAGCCGTGCGCCGCCGGGACGACGATGACGATGACGACGAAGAGGAGGAAGAGGAGCGACCGCGGAAGAAGAAGCGGAAGTGACGACCCACTCGTGCGAGCGACGGTGAGGCGGGTGAAGTCGTGGTGGGGCCGGCGTCTCGCCGGCCGTCGGGCAGCCGAGACGGCTGCCCCACCATCCCCACCCGAAGCCCGCCGCTCGCCTTGCTCCGGCTACACCCCCAGCATCTCCGCGATCCCCTGGAGCACGTCGCGGTCGCTCTCGGGCCGCGTCGCGCTCCGCGGGTGCGTGTCGTCGCAGGCGATCCACCCGCGGAGCTTCAGGAACATCGCCGCCGAGTGCTTGTACGCCGGCACCGGCGCGCGGAACGCGAAGAACCCCAGGTACTGCAACACGTCGTTGAGCCCGTGGAACCGCGGGTCGCCGTCCTTCCAGTACCGGTCGCGCTTCGCAAACAGGTCCGGGGCGAACGTGCTCAGCCCGAGCAGGTAGTCGCTGCCGTACGCCACCATGTCGATGGCGAGGTCGTTCCCGGTCAGCACCAGGAAGTCGGGCCGCACCGCGTCGCGGAGCTGGAGCCGCTCCCACTCCTGTACGCGGTCGAGCGACGAGTGCTTCGCCCCGAGCACCTTCTTCACACCGAGCAGACCGCGGTAGGCGTCGAGCGAGTAGATCTTGCCGAACGGCGCGAACATGGTGCCGAGCTCGAACCCGATCAGCCCGTCGCAGTGCTTCCCCAGCGTCTCGTAGGCGGCGACCAGCTCCGCGTCGGGGAGCGACGTGAGCCCGTAACTCTGGAAGATGACCGGCGTGCCGCCGCGGGCGACGATCGGCGTCATCGCGTGCGTGTAAGCGACGGCGTCGAATGCCGCCCCCGGCGCGTCGCCGACGAACGCCCCCGCCACGAAGTTCCCCCCGCCAAGGACTGCGTGCGTGCGGTCGAGCACGTCGCGCTTGGTCCCCTCGTCGAGAAGGTTGCCGAACCCGGTGTCCATGTTGACTGCCGGGATCAGCCCGGCGGCAGCGGTGCGGGCGACGTGCGCGTCGAACCCCGGCCAGTCGATGTCGCCGGAATCGGTGAACGGGAGCAGAATCGCCGACATGCCGGTGATCGGCCGGCGCGGGCGGAGCATGGCGATCGGGTCGAGCATCGGACGGCCCACGTCGGAAGGAACCGCGGGACATGATACGGACGCGGCCGGCGCTCAGTCCTTCTTCGCCCCGGCGGCAAGCCAGGTCACGGCGTCGTAAATCGTCACCCGGTCGGGCGGAAGGCCGCGGTTGTCGTAGGGCGTGCCGGTCACGACGGCGACCGACCGCATGGACGGGTCGAAGACGAGTGTCTTGACCCCTCGCAATCGTCGTACCAGGCGTCCGTCTCGCGTGAACAGGGCCGACCATACGAGGGGACGGATCCGGCCGGGCGAGTTGTCCTCCGAGTACACCACGACGTACCGTCCGTCCGGGGTGAAGCGGGCGGGTGCCCAGTGCTCCGCGTCGAGCTCCGCTCCCTGAAAGGCAACACGCTCGGCTCCGGTCGTGGTGTCCCAGATCACCACGCGGCCCTTCTCCGCACTCGCAATCACCTCGCTCCCGTCCGGCGACAACGCGGCGTCGAAATACGTGTCGCCGGCGCGGCCGAATGCCCGTAGCTCCTTGCCCGCGGTGATGTCCACGAGACGGGGCCGTACGCTGTTCCGCATCAGAAGTCGCTCGCCGTTGGGCGTGACGATTTCGCTCAACTGCTGCCCTCGTGCAAAGGAGCCCACTTGGTCTCCGGGCAGCCGGACCGACACTCCTTCTTTCCCGGTGACTGGATCCCAGACTCGAAGGTCGCCCTCGGTACTCGCGGCTAGGAGTCGGCCGTCGCGTGCGAATGTGAACCAACGGAACTGGTTCTCGCCGGACAACTTCATCGCGTACACCTGCCGCCCGGTTGCTGCGTCCCACACGCGGAGTCGGCTAGTGTCGTTACCCGTGGTCGCGATCCGGGTTCCGTCCGGGCTGAAGTGGATGTCGTCCGCGTTGCGCCTCAGCTGCCGGATGTTCTTGCCGGTGGCCGCGTCCAAAATGGTGACGGCGGACCAGCCTGCGACCGTGAACCGCTTGCGATCCGGGGAGAACGCAATCGCCAGCCCGTCGGCATCGGCCCCGCGTAGGGTGCGGATGTGGCGACCGGTGGCGGTCTCCCACAGGGTCACTACCATGACCTCGGTTTCGTTCTTCGTCTCCGCCCCGAACGCCGCGACGCGAACGCCATCCGGCGAAAATTGCACCAACGACACATACGTACTGTCGTGTTCCGCGAGAGCAAGTTGCCGTGGTCTTGGCGGCTCGGCAGCGGGTCGCGGCGGGTTGGGTTGCCGTGCGTCTGCGACGGCTAACCCGGCCACGGACACGACGAGAACGATGAGGATTGGACCGACTCGACGGCGCCAAACGGCGTGCATGGTCCCACCTCTTCCACGCCAGTAGAACACACGGCGCGGCGGGGTGTTGGCCCGTCACTCCTTCTTCGCCCCACCGGCGAGCCAGGCCGCGGCGTCGTGGACCGTCACATCGTACTTCGGCGGTGCGTAGTCTGTCGAAGGGATGCGCACCACCGTGACCACCGACCGGCCGGCGTCATCGAACTCCAGGTCGGACAGGCCGCGCTCGCGGCGGACGAGACGGCCGTCCGGCGTGTACACCGCCACCCACGGGACCATGTCCCGCCCGCCGTCAATCGGCTGCGACCACTGCGCGAGGAGGTGGCGGCCGTTCGGTGTCGACCCGATGAAGGGCGCGGTCCTCGCGGCGTCGGGACCTGGGACGGTAAAGGTCGCCTTCTGCGTGCCCGTCGCGGTCTCCCACACCACCACCCGCCCGGCCTTGTCCGTGGCAATCACGGTCTTAGCGTCGTCCGAGAAGTTAGCGAACTCGAAGACATCGTCGTCGCGGCCAAAGGTGCGCACCACCCGCCCCGTCGTGCCGTCGAACAGCGTGGGGCGGCCGGGGCGCGTGCCGACAAACAACTTGCCGTCCCGCGCCGGCACCGCATACCGGCCCGCCTCGCCGGCCAGCGTCACCGGCGGGTCTTCCCGCCCGGTCGCCGGGTTCCACCACCGCAGCCGCGAGGCGTCGGTGACGACCAGGAGGCGGCCGTCCGGGACGAAGAGTGCCCACAGGTACGTCTCACCCTGCACCTGTGCCGGGGTGAACACGCGCTTTCCCGCCGCCACGTCCCAGACGTGGACGTCGGTTGACCTCGGCTCCTCCATGCCGCCGGTCGTGGCCAGGTACTTGCCGTCCGGTGAGAACATGGTCGCGTAAACCCCGTCGTGCGCGAACCGGCGGAGTTCCGTTCCGCTCGCCACTTCGCGCACGATCACCTCGCCGGCGTCGGTCACCGGCTGGGCGAGCCGCGTCCCGGCCGGGGAGAAGCAAAGCCCGTTGGCCCCGGCGTCGCGGCCGCGGAACGTGTGCAGGTGTCGACCGGTGGCCGTGTCCCACAGCGTCAGCACGTCCTCGATAGCCGCGTTCACCGGCTTCGACCCGCTGATGGCGATCACCCTCCCGTCCGGCGAGAATGCGGCCTGCTGCACGTCGGGGCAGTCGTGTTTGTCGACCGCCAGGCGACGCGGGGCGGCGGGCGCGGCGGCCGCCACCGGGCGCGGCTGGGTCGCCGGGGGCGGGGGTGGCTGGTCGGCGGGGGGTTGCCGGCCGACCGCCGCGGCGAGCCCGACACCAGCAAGGACTGCCAGGGCGAGAACCAGACCAATCGGGCGAAGCTGAGTGAGGCGCATGGTTCGCACAACTCCCCGGGCGATTGTGACGACGTGAACCGAAATCTCCAGCGGGTCAGCGCCGGCGGCGAACGCGGCCGCCGCGCGGGCGATCCCCGCGGCGGTCGCGGCCGACGGCGGGGCGCCGACCGGTAGGGTGAGCAGCGCGGGCACCACGACGCCGCGGCGCGTCAGCCGCTCTCGCAGTTGCTCGCGCGCCCGGGACAGGCGCGACAGGATCGTCCCCTTCGGGCAGCCGAGTCGCTCCGCCGCGGCCTCGTTCGTGACGCCCTCCAGGTGGCACAGCACGAACGCCCGCCGCAGCTTTTCGGGCAGCCGGTCGATCTCCTCGTCGAGCACCGGCCCGAGGTCATCGGGTGTGACCGGTTCGACGGCCGGCTCGGGGGCGTTGGCCGCGGGCCGCTCGGCGCGTCGGACCAATGCCGACTTCACCCGCAGCGCCGCGCGGCGTGCCGTGCGGTGGAGCCAGCCCGGCAGAGCCCCCGCGGTGCGGATCGACCCCGCGCGGCGGGCGAGGGCGAGGAAGGTGACTTGGAAAGCGTCGTCCGCATCGGCCGACCGGCCGAGCACTCGCCGGCACGCGGCGTGGACCATCCCGCCGTGCCGCCACACGATCAGCTCGAACGCCGCCTCATCCCGGTGGTCGGCGAACCGACGCAGCAACTCGGCGTCGTCGGTGCCGGCCGGGTCGGGACGGAGTTGGCGGGCGAAGTCGGGGAACGGCGGCATCAGTCAGCTCCCGACGGCGGGCGGCCGTCACCAGGAGAGAGCCTTGGCGAGCAACACCGCTTCCGTGAGACGCGGGATTTTCCCCGGCGCCATGCGTGGTCAGCACGGAAACCCAATCCGGCCCATCAGATACGCGCGAGAATCGTGTCACGGGTGGCACGATTCCATCACCCAGATTCGTCGCCGGTTTCGGGATGTCGACCGGGCAGGCAAACCGGCCGGTAGACTGCGGGTGAGGTGTCGGGTGTGACTCCCCCCGGCGGCTGCCGGCCCGCGCAGCGATGCGCGGCCGACGGCCGCCGCTTGGGCGTTTCGAGCCATAAGCGTTTCCTGCGCCGGGGTCACGCGCCCGCGGTGCTCGGGGCTTCGTAGGTCGGGTCGAGTCTTCGAGACCCGACGCGGGCGAGCAGGTGCGAGTGGCGCGGACCGGATGCGAAACCCCACCTGGGTTCTTTCCTACGCCGGGTCACTCACTCATGGCGCCGCGTCGGGTCTCGAAGACTCGACCCGACCTACGAAAGACCCGAGCCTGGCAGTCCGCAGAATTGAGGCGTGGCTGGTCACGGACGAACCGGTCGTGCGTGAAGGTCACAAAATGTCACGTATCAGACCCGGAATCGTGGTGCGTCTTGGACGCAAGATCAAGACCTGACTGACTTTGGATGAAAATCGTCGTCCGCGACATCCGGAAATCCGGTCACTTATGGTCACGTATCAAACACAGATGAGACCGAGGACGGAACCCCGAGGACTCCGTCGAGCGAGGGGTAGTCGATCATCAGTCGTCCCTGAAGTCGTCGGTCGCGGTCTCGCGCTGCTTGTCGGTGATGGGCACCTTGGCATCGGAGACGAGGTCGCGGACGACGAGCTCCGCCGTCCGCTTCCGCAGCCGGCTCTCGGGCTTGAGGATGATGCGGTGGGCGAGCACCGGCTGCGACATCTTCTTCACGTCGTCCGGAAGGGCGAAGTCGCGGCCGCCGATGGCCGCGAGCGCCTGCGCCGTGCGGAACAGGGCCAGCGACGCCCGCGGGCTGCCGCCGAGCAGCACGTCCTCGTGGCCGCGGCTCGAATGGACGATCTCCAGCACGTACCGCTTCACCTTCTCGTCCACGAAGATGCCGCGGATCGCCTCCTGGCAGGCGATCACGTCGTCCGCCGACACGACCGGCTTGAGGTCGTCGATCGGGTGCCCCTTCTGGAGCCGCGACAGCATCTTCCCTTCCTCCTCGATCGTCGGGTAGCCGAGGCTGAGGCGGACGAGGAAGCGGTCGAGCTGGGCCTCCGGAAGCGGGAACGTGCCCTCCTGGTCCACGGGGTTCTGCGTGGCGATGACGAGGAACGGCGCCTTCAGCAGGTACGTCTGGCCGTCCACGCTGACGCGGCGCTCGGCCATCGCCTCCAACAGCGCCGCCTGGGTGCGCGGGGTGGCGCGGTTGATCTCGTCGGCGAGGAGTGTCTGCGCGAACACCGGACCGCTGCGGAACTCGAACTCGCCCGACTTCTGGTTGAACACCGACGCGCCGGTGACCTCGGACGGGAGCAGGTCGGGGGTACACTGGAGCCGCTTGAAGGTGCAGCCGACGCTGCGGGCGAGGGCGCGGGCGAGCATCGTCTTGGCGACGCCGGGCACGTCTTCGAGGAGGATGTGCCCCTCGCAGAAGTACGCCGCCAGCGCGAGGTTGAGCTGCGCCCGCTTGCCGATGATGACCTTCTCGATGTTGGCGATGATCCGGCCGGCGACGGCGGCCACGTCGGGTTGGGACATCTCGGCTCGGGCGCGGGGTGGTGACGGGTTTCGGGTAGGCTACGGAGGATGACGCCGGCCGACCGGCGGCGTTCCGGCGGCGCGGCGGAAATGCGGGCAGGTGTCGCGGGCGGGGGTGGTAGAGTAACAGCGATCGGAACCGGGCACGGGCTCGGGCACGACACGCAGTGAGTGCCCGAACCCCGCCCGTGTCACGCGCGTCCCTGTTCGCCTCCTCACGCTCACGATAACCGTCACCCCAAACCCGGGAGTGCGGATGCCGACTAACCTGCCCGCCGCCGTGCTGAACGAGCCGGTCGCCCGGCACGCCCGCACCGACTTCACCACGCTCGACCCGGCGTGGACCGTCGGCGAGGCGCTGGAGCAGATGCGGAAGTCGCCCCCGGCCGGTCGGATCATCTACTTCTACGCGGTGGACGCCGGCCAAACGCTGCTCGGCGTCGTCCCCACCCGCCGGCTGCTGCTGAGCCCGGCGGACGCCCGCGTGGCGGACATCATGATCCGCGGCGTGATCACCGTGCCGGCCGAGGCGACGGTGCTGGAGGCGTGCGAGTTCTTCACCCTCCACCGCCTCCTGGCGTTCCCGGTGGTCGCTGCCGGCGGCCGGCTCGTCGGCGTCGTGGACATCGACCTGTACACCGACGAGCTGGCAGACCCCGGCGATTCCGGCCCGCCCGCCGCCGGCCGGGAGGAGGTGTTCCAGCTCATCGGCGTCCGGCTGACCGCGGCCCAGCAGATGCGCCCACTCCGGGCGTTCCGCGGGCGCTTCCCGTGGCTCCTCACGAACATCGCCGGCGGCACCGCGGCGGCGGTCCTGTCCGGCGTCTACGAAGACGAGCTGAACTGGAACCGGGCGGTGCTGGCGCTGTTCATCCCGGTCGTGCTGGCGCTCGCCGAGAGCGTCGCCATCCAGTCGGTGACGCTGGCTCTGGACGCGCTCCGCGGGTTGGTGCCGGGCTGGGCCGATCTCGGCCGCCGGCTCCGCGCCGAGTCGGTGACGGGCGCGCTGCTCGGCGCCGCCGCGGGGCTGCTCGTCGCCGGCATGGCGGCGGGGTGGAAGGGCGTGCCCGAGCTGTTCTGGGTGGTGCTCGGCGGAATCGGGGTGGGGGTGACGGCGGCGGCGGTCGCGGGGGTGGCGGTGCCGTACCTGCTACGGCTGGCCCGCCGCGACCCGCAGGTCGCGGCCGGGCCGATCGCCCTGGCCTGCGCCGACATGCTCACCCTCCTCGCCTACTTCAACCTCGCCCGCGCCCTGACCTGACCCAGCCCACCGGGCTTGAGCGAATCGGGGCCGATTCCGCCGAAACCTTCACGTCCCCGGTGCGGTGGCGCCGATACTCCGGGTGACGACGGCCGGTCGGCGGCGACGCTTGTTGCCTTCCGCCCGGCGAGCGTTGTGGAGGGAGCGCCATGCGGGTGGCGATCGGCCGGTGGCGGCGGGCGGCATGGCTCGTGCTCGTGGTCCTCGCGGCCGCGCCCGGGTGCATGCACACGTCGCACCCCGGGGCGTTCCCCGGCCCGGACGGCGCCGGCGGCGCGCCGGGGCGGTCGGCGATCGCGGTACCGCCCCAGGGCGCGGTCCCGACCGAACTCGCCAAGGTCACGCTCCCGCCCTACGTGATCGAGTCGCCGGACGTCCTCATCATCCAGGTCGTCCAGCGGGCGAAAGTGCCGGTCGTCATCGACGGCGTGATTCAGAAGGATCCGGAAAACCCCAACAAGAATCTCGAACAGGACGGCACGAAGCAACTCCCGGTCCAGGACATCTCGGGCCAGTTCGCACTGCGGCCGGACGGAACTGTCGGTCTTGGATACTGGGGTTCGGTGACGGTCGCCGGGCTGACACTCGACCAAGCGGTCGAAGCGATCAAGCAGCACGTGCTCCGGTCCGAGGCGCTCAAGGGGAGTCAGATTCAGCCGCAGAACCTGATCGTAGTGGTGGACGTCCTAGCGTACAACAGCAAGCGGTATTACGTGGTGACCGACGGTGGCGGGTACGGCGAGCAGGTGTTCCCGTTCCCGATCACCGGCAGCGAAACGGTGATGGACGGGATCGCCAACATCAACGGCCTCCCGGCGGTGGCGAGCCGGCGGAACATCTGGGTCGCCCGCCGCTGCCCGCACCCGAACCAGCCGTGGCAGATTTTACCCGTGGACTGGGTCGGCATCACCCAGCACGGGCTGACCGAGACGAACTACCAGATCATGCCCGGGGACCGGATCTACGTGAAGGCCCAGCGGCTGGTGACGATCGACACCGCGATGGCCCGGGTCATCAGCCCGATCGAGCGGATCTTCGGCGTCACCCTGCTCGGGGCGAGCACCGTGAACCAGGTCCAGGGTCGCGGCAACGGGTTCGGCAACAACACCGGGTTCTAACACCACGAGGGGTAGGCCATGCGGACGACGCTGCTCGGCACGGCGGGGTGGGTTCTCGGGCTCGCGGCGACCGCCGCGGCCCAGCAGCCGGGGTATCCGGCGTTGAACCCGCAGAACGTGATGCCCAACATCTTCAACCCGCGCACGCAACCGCTGAGCCCGTACCTGAACCTGCTCCGCGGCGGCAACCCCGGGGTGAACTACTACTACGGCGTCCGCCCCGGCACGGTCGGCGGCGGGGCGGCGTTCGGGGCCGGAATGATGGCCCCCGGCGGGGCGCGGCCGACGAGCTTCCCGTTCCAGTACACGGAAGACGACGCCCTGCTCCTGCCGGAGCCGGGCGCGGGGCACGCCCTGCCGCCGGCCGGGCACCCGACGGTGTTCAACAACACGCTGGGGTACTACCCCGGCGGGCCGGGCGGCCAGCGGCCGCGGCCGGGAATCATGGGCGCGGGCGCCACGCAACAGCGCACGGGCACCCGCCGCTGACGGACCGACGACGACCCGCCGGGACGGACCCCGGCGCGCGGAAGGAGCCGGACATGGAAGGCAGGCGGTCGATCCCCGGCACGCGGCGGCCCTGGTGGGTGCTGGCGGTGCGCGGCGCGTCCGGACTGGCCGTGGCGTCGGCCGTATCCGCCGCGACGGCGGCCGACGGGCCGCGGGCGGCGGTGCTCCTCGCGCCGCGCGTCGGCGCCCCGGCCGCCGTGCCGGTCGTCGCCCGCGGGGTGGCCGACGACGACCCCCTCGCCACCTCGCCGGTCGTGCGGCGCGGCGGGCCGGCCCCGTTGCGGCCGCTCGTCCCGCCGAGCGCCGCCAAGACGCCGACGGCGGACTGGCTGAGCGGCGTCGATCCGAACGTCGTCCCGGCCGGCGGGAACGTGCCGTCGAAGGGCGCGGCGCCGATCCGCCTCTCCGGCGACCCCCGGACCGCGGCGGCGCTACCGCCCGCCGGCTCGCCGAAGCTCGCCCCCCCTCCGCCGCTGTTCCAGCCCGGCGACCCGCGTCCGCTGGCGAAGGGCGTCGAGGCGATGAAGGGGTTCGTCACGCCCGACGCCGCCGCGGCGGCCGACGCGCGATCGCCCGGCGACCCACTCCGGGGGACGGCGGCGAACGGCGCCCCGGTCCTCGCCGGCCCGCCGGCGTGGCGGTGGTACGGCTACGGCTCCGTGACGCCGGGCGCGAACGCCTACGCCCCAACCGGGCAATACCCGCGGGCCTCATCGAACTGGTACTCGGTGACGCGGGCAACGCCGGGCGCCTTCCCGGTGCCGGTCGTGGCCCCGTTCCGAAGCGCCCCCGGGTCCGAACCCCCGAGCTACGCCGGCGGGTCGCCCGCCCCGACCCGACCCGCGCCCGCGGCCTTTCAACCGACGCCGGCCGAGAGCGCCATCGCTCCGACCCCGCGGTTCAACCCGACTCCGTTTCCGGCGCCGGCAACCCCCGCCGGCACGAGGACCGGTCCCGCCCCGGTCACGCAGCCGGCGGCCGCGATGCCGCCGCCGGTCGTCCCGATCCCGACGATGACGCCGGTAGCGGCCGCACCGCCGGCGCTCGCGCCGATCCCGTTACCGCCCCCGCCGTCACTCCTGCCGCTGCCGTCGACGAGGGCACCGGAGCCGGTCGCGGTCGCGCCGCCGCCCCCGCTACCCACAGCGGAGCCGCCGGCCGCGCCGCGCCCGATGACCGCGCCGCCGATCCTCCCGCCGCTGTCGGTGATGCCGGTGGCGACCGCGATCGTACCCACCCCGGCCACTGCACCGCCGACCCAGCCGGCGCCGGTCCCGACCACCCAACTCCCGACGATTCCGTCGGTCGCACCGTCCGCGGCGCCGTCCGCGGCGGCGCCGGCCGCCGCGGCGGACGAGATCCGCTGGCAGTCGAACCCGACGTACCGCCCGGGACCGGCGCCGGGGACGTGGCTCCCGCCGGCCGACCGGGCGCGCTCCGTGGGTCAGCCCGGCGCGTCGCTCGAGCCGCGGCCGATCGTCGCCCGCGGGCAGATCGGGGACGAGGTGCAACCGCCGCCGCAGCCGGCCGACCCGGTCGAGTCGGTCGTGCAGGCGGTCTGCCGCGGCCGGGCGACCGGGATCGAGGTGCGGCACACCGGCCCGCGGCGGGTGGCGGTCTGCTTCGAGGCGCGGACGCAGACCGACGCGACCGCCCTGGTCCGCGACCTGAGCGCCCGGCCGGAGTTGGCCCCCTACGAGATCAACTTCTGTGTTCTGGTGAAGTGACGCCCGCTGCCGCCCGTCGGAGCTTCGCCCACAGTTCGGCGAAGTCGTCCGGCGGCTTCACGTCCCAGCCGACCGCCTGCCCGGTCTCGGGGTGAACAAACCCGAGCCGAGCGGCGTGCAGCATCGGCCGCTCCGCGCCGCTCCGGTCCGGGAGCGGCTTCCCGTTCAGCGGTCGGTCGTAGACCCGCTCCCCGCACAGCGGCGTCCCCGCCTCGCCGAGGTGGATGCGGACCTGGTGCGTCCGCCCCGTTTCGAGCCGGCACTCGACGACCGCGAAACTCCCGAGCCGTTCCAGCACCGTGACGTGCGTGACCGCCTTCTTGCCGCCCTCGGTGAGCAGGTCGCGCGACGTGCCGCGGCGCCCGTCGCCGCGGTCCGGGACGAAGACCGACTCGATCCGCCCCGGCTTCGGCACGCCGCGGGTGAGCGCGAGGTACCGGCGCTCGGCGGTGTGCTTGCGGAACTGCGCGGTCAGGTGCTCGGCCGCGGCGCGGGTGCGGGCGAACACGACGAGCCCCGACGTGTCGCGGTCGATGCGGTGGACGGCAATCACCGGCCGCCCCGGCGCCCCGAGCGCGGCCGGGAGCAGATCGGCGAGCGTCTTCGGCAGGAACCGCTTGCCGCGGCCGAACTCCGCGGCCTCCTCCTTGTGCCGCATGGTCGTCAGCCCGGCAGGCTTGTTCACGACCACGACCGTGTCGTCGGAGTAGACGACCGCGTCGCCGGGGAGCAGCGAATCGCGGGAGACGTCGGAAGGCGGCTTGACGCGCAGCGGCTTCGGGGCGGGTGGTTTCGGCTTCGCTGCAGGCTTGGGCGCGGCGTCGGGCGTCGCGTGCTTCACCTCGACGGTGCCGCTGTCAAGCTGGACCTGCTTGCCGACCTTCAGCCGCCGGGCCACGTCGGTCTCGACCTGCTGGCCGACGCGGACGTGCCGCTTCTCGATCAGCCGTTTGGCCTGCGCCCACGACAGGGCGTACCGCATCTTCAGGACCGACGCGAGCGTCTTCCCGTTCTCCCGGCGGTCCACCACGAACACGATCGGCGGCATGGGTCAGTCCACCACGAAGGTCTTCTCGTCGATCGTTTCGAGCGGGCGGTACTCGGTCACGACGATTTCCAGGAAGCCCTTCCCGTCGTGGGTCAGGCGCGACCGCATCGGCACCATCATCCCGCCGGCCGACTTGTACTCGGAGAACGTGGTGAACTCGTCCACCTTCTTCTGGTCCGGGCTCAGCCCCTCGCGGCGCATCGCGGCCAGGAGGCCGGTCTTCTGGTCGAAGTAGAGGCGGGTGTCCTTGAGCCCTTTCGACTTGACGAGCAGAATCGACGCGGGGCGCCCGTCTACCGCCACCCCGGGTTCAGTCGAGAGGGCGTACTTGCCGCCGTCGAGGAGCGGGTACAGGAGTGACATCTCCTGGATGACCGCCGACTCCCTCAGCTCGGCCTGCATGGCCGGGTCGAGCCGGCTCGGCGTGCCCGCCTCCGTCTGCTTCACCTTGTCGCCGTTCACGACCTGCACCAGCGTCGTCTTCTGGCCGAACGCCTCGACCGCCATTTCCATCTTCACCTTGCCCGGGATGGCGAACGCCAGGCTCCCGGTGAACGGGAACTCGGTGCCGTTGATCGTGACCTTGCCCGCGATCTTCGACGCGCCGGCCGGGTACTTCTTCAGCACCGCGATCCCGCCGTGGGCGTCGATCGCCTTCCTGACCACGTCGGCGGGGGCCGGGCCGGCCGGCTGCGCCGCCGCGACCGCCACGCCCAGCAGAACCCCGAGCACCCCGCGCGCCATCGCCGCTCCCCCGGAAGACGCCTCTTGCCCCCGATCCCGCGGGCGACACCCGCGTTAGAATACGGTCCGCGGGGCGGCGTCGCAACGACCACCACGGGGGAGCCATGCGGACGATCGACGTGCGGACCGACCGGCGGACCGAGTTCGTGGAGATCACCGCCGACGTGCGGCGCGTCGTCCGCGAGGCCGGACTGACCGACGGGGCGGTGGTGGTGTACTGCCCGCACACGACCGCCGCCGTGACCATCCAGGAGAACGCCGACCCGGACGTGGTTCACGACATGCTCCTGTGGCTGAACCGCCACATCCCGAAGGACGTGACCGGCTTCCGCCACGCCGAGGGGAACAGCGACGCGCACATCAAGAGCAGCCTCGTCGGCCCGTCGGTCCTGGTGCCGGTGGCGGGGGGCGACCTGGTGCTCGGGACGTGGCAGGGCGTGTACTTCTGCGAGTTCGACGGGCCGCGTGGCCGGGAGGTGAAGGTGCAAACCATCGGGAACAATTCGTAAACCCCGCCGCGGCCCGGCGCTCCCGCCCCGGCCCGATCGTCCTTGACGGCGCGGCGGCCGCCGTCGTATGGTCCGGTATCCCCCTCCGCCCCGGACCCCGTCCGATGCACCTGATCGCGCCCGACATCCTGGCCGAAGCCCGCGGGATGAGCGGGGCGATGGTCGGAACCGCGTGCGTGCTCGGGGTCGCGCTGTGGCTGTTCGGGTGGCGCTGGCACCGGTTCTGGGTGGTGGCCGGGGTGACGCTCGGCGCCGGGCTGATCGGGCTGAACGCCGGGAAGACGAGCGGCGGGCAGGTGATGGCGGTCGGCATCCTGCTCGCGGTCACGGCCGGGATGATGGCGCTAGAGTTGGCGAAGGTGCTGGCGTTCGTCGCCGGCGGGATCGGGGCGTGGCTCACAGTCCAGTGGGTGCTCCCGCAGGCGCAGGAGCTCTGGGCGGTCTTCCTCTCCGGCGGCCTGTTCGGGCTCCTTCTCTACCGCCTCTGGACGATGCTGCTGACCAGCCTGATGGGCACGCTCCTCGGCGGGCACGCACTGTTACTGCTCCTCGAAGGCTGGCTGAAGTTCGACGCGGCGGCGTGGTCCGGCGCGAACATCGTCGCGCTCAACGGCGTGGTGGTCGCCGTGGTCGTGCTCGGAATTGTGATCCAGGCGCGACAGGCGAAGGACGAGGAACCCACGGCGGCAGAGAAGGCCGACGAAAAGAAGCCGAAGGGTGAGAAGAAGAAAGGCCGCCACGGCAAACATGACGGCAAACACGACGACGAAAGCCACGACGACCACGGTCACGACGACCACCACAAGGACGAGAAGCCAGCCCCGGGTTTGTGGGGCCGGCTGACCTCCCTATCGCGGCCGAAGTAGCCCCGCGGGTCACGCCCCGGAGGTCGCCCCGGGGACGACCCGAGCCGCCGTGCGGAATGGTTTCACCGCCGACACGTCCGGTCACTGAACCTTGAAACTGTACTTGTGCGTCTTCTTCTCGCCGTTCGGCGGGGCGATGGTCACGTCGACCGACACCGCGCCCTTACCCTCCGGGTGAACGTCCACCTCGTGGTTCCCCGGCCCGATCGGCGCCTTGCCGTTCACCCGGGTCGTGACCAACTTCACGACCGCCTTCGCCGTCCCCTGGGTGACCTTCGCCGTCACCTGGGTGCCAGCGATCCCCTTCGCCGGAATCCGGACCACGTCGCCCTCGTTGACCGTGAATGGCACCTGGTCCTCCGGAATCACCACGTCGGCCGAGACCGCCGCGCCGCCCAGCGTCGCCAGCATCGCCGCGAACACGAACTTCCGCATGGCGTCACCTTCCGCCCGAGTGGGCGGGAACTGGGGAGTGAAACAGCCGAATCCGGAATGACCGGACTGGCATCGATCTGCTTATGACGCCACAACGCGACAGCAACCAACCATGGACAACAATTAATCGTATACGAAAAACACACAATCTTTCTTTCTGTTTCTCCTTGCATCCTCGACCGGGTGGCGATAGTTTCGGTTCAGACCGGCCGCGGGACTTTGACGGCTGATTGGGCGACAGTTCGGCAGGTTCACGGCCGGTCCCTTTCAGAACGCGAGCGGCTTGGAAGTCGCCAGAAAGTGTGGCGGACGAACCAGAGCCGCCCGTGGGTCCACCGACGCCGCGGCGCGGGAAGAAGTGACCATCATCACGTTCGCGCTTCACGCGAAATCCGCTCGGCCAAACGCTCGTCACATCCGGCACGCTGCTTGCTGTCGATTCGACTCACTCGCCCGTCCCCCGAACCCCCAACGCCAATGGACACCGTTGAGCCCATCACACTCCACACCGACGTGATTGCCGATTGGGTCACGACCCTCACCAAAGGAGCTCGTGCCTCCCTGGATCGGATGGACACCCGCCTGACGCTGGCCGAGGCCAAGGTTCAGTTGATCCGGCACATGATCGAGCGCCGGCGGGAGTTGCGGTGCGAGTAGTCGGCGGTTCACCGGTGGCATCGAATCGCCGCCGATAGAGATCGGGGTCAGGTGCCAAATCTGTCGCACCCGACCCCGCGGCGTTCCACTCCAAACTTCCCGCCCTACCACCTATTCGATCTTCAAGCCGGAACCCTTCTTGGTCACCTTCGCCGTGGAAGGCGACCGGCTCGGACCGACGTCATCGGGAATGGGCGCTTCGGGCCGGGGCAGTGAACGCCTGAGCGTGGCCGGCGTGACCAACGGCGTGCTCGTCGTGTGCGCCCTGAACCTGTCGAACTTGACCCCCACCGAGAGGAACCCGACCTGGACGACACCCAGGCCAAGCACCCCGCATCACCGAATGCCCTCGACCGCCCGCCAGGGGCCGTCGGGCGTCAGCACCTGGCTTGTCGCGGTATTGTCGCCGAACACGGTGCGGTTGCGGAACGCCCACACCACCTTCTTATCCCGCGTCACCTCGAAGAGCTGCGGCTGGTCCGGCCCGGCGTGGCAGTTGCCGACGATCAGGTTCCCGTTCGGCAGCGCGTGCAGTGTGGTCACCCACGCCAGCGTGATGCCGGGCAGCTCCTTTTGGTCGAGGCTCCACACCACTTTGCCGGCGCGGTCCACTTCGAGAACGCGGTGGTTGTTCCCGCCGGCGATCACGGTGTTGCCGTTCGCCAGCCGGACGGCGCCGTACACGCTCGTGCCGTAGCTTTCCGGGCCGTGGCCGGGTGCCTCCTTGCGGCCGCCCAAGTCGAGGGCGTACTCCCACACCGTCTTCCCGACCGGGTCATACTCGCGGACCAGCCCGTCCCCCTCCTGGCACACGAGGTAGTTACCGCTCGACAGCTTTCGCACCATCCGCGTGTCGCGGTGCGCGTCCGGCCGCTTCACGCTCAGCGGCACCTCGCGGACGATCTTCCCGGCCTTGTCCACCTCGACGATGCGCCGGTTGCCGCTCTCGGCGACCATCGTGGTGCCGTCCGGCAGGCGCTGGAAGGCGTGGACCTCGACCCGACCCTTGTTCGCGCCCGCCGGCTTCGCCTCATACCGCCACACGACCTCCTTCGCCGGCGTCATCTCGGTGACGGTCGCCGGGCCGGTGTGGAGGAGCAGGTTGCCGTTCGGCAGAAGGTGGACGTCGTGCGAGTTGTACTTGCACTCGACCTCCCACTCGACCTTCCCGTCCTTACCGACGAGGGCGACGTGCCCCTTGTCCTGCGCGAGGACGCGGTACGCGGGTGGGTCCGCCGCGGCACCGGCGGCAAGTGACAGCGTGATGACACCGACGAGGAGCGGACGCATCGGAACTCCTGGCGAACGGCCGGCGTGAGCCGGCTGGTGGGGGAGGCAGGTGCCCGGGACAACGACCAGCCGGTTCACGCCGGCCGTTCGCCGAGAGCATCGTACTGGGCGCGGAGCGTCGCGCCGACGTCGGGGCGGACCATCGCCACGAACGCGATCATGCCGTCAAGCCAGGCGCGGAAGTTCTCACGGCCTTCGCGGTTCTGGGCGTCGAGCCCCTCGGCCTTCGCCCGGTGCAGGATCGCCCGCAGCCGGCGGATCGTTTCGCGCGACACCGACGGCTTCTCGTTCACGACCACGCCGGTCACCGTCTGCGCCGTGTTCCGGCGCATCACGCGCGTTTTCTTCTCGTTGACCGTGAACCCCTCCTCGGCGGCGAGGTGACGGACGCGGGCGAGCAGATAGCCGACCTTCTCCGCCTGCTCCGGTCCGCCCGAGAAGGTGAGGTCGTCGGCGTAGCGGGTGTAGGCGAGGCCGAGCTTCGCGGCGAGGCCGGCGAGGCGCTTGTCGAAGCGCCGCGCCACCTGATTCGACAGACCGGGACTCGTCGGCGCGCCTTGCGGCAGGCCGCGTGGGCCGGTGGCGACCTCGTAGGTGGTGCCGGCATAAGTCGCGGTGCTGCGCGGGCACTCGGTGCAGAGCAGCGCGAACACGGTCGCCACACTGCCCGAGTAGCCGTGCCGCTCGAACACCGCCCGCACCCGCGGGAACACCACGCTCGGGAAAAAGTCGGCGAGGTCGAGGTTCACGACGACCGCCTTGCCGACGTGCGGGCCGGCGTTCGACAGGATGCCGCGGCCAGGCACGAACCCGTGTGCCGGGTCGGTGACGGGGAACTTGCTCACCACGTTTTCGAGAATCCAGTGCTGTGCCCGCTTGAGCGTGGCTTGCGGGGCGGCGAGCGTGCGGACGCCGCCCGACCGCTTCGGCACCTGGAACTTGACGTAGTGCGTGCGCGTCGCGGCTTCGGTGTGGAACGCCAGCCAGCGCAGCTGCCTGACCCTCAGCCCGAGTGCGGCGGCCGCGTCGGCGGGGGTGTGGAGCACCGGCAGGCCGAACTCGCCGAGGCGGTCGGCGTCGCTGAGGCGCAGGTGAAGCCGGCCCGACACGCCGCGGCCGAGGAAGATCACGTCCGTGTCGCGGCGGCGTTGAACGGCTTCGGCACGGTCCTTCTTGCGGCGGGCGGATTCCTCCTTTTTCTGCTGCTTGAGCCGCTCCTTCGCCTCGCGGTACGCCTGTACCGCCGCCTCGCCGGCCAGCCCGCTCTTGAGGGCGACGTTCTCCAGGCTCGGCTTCACCTTCGCGTACTCGTCGCCGACGCGGTGGATCTCGGCGAGTTCTTCCGGTGTGAGGAGGCCGTGCGTGACGAGGGCGCGGTCGATGAGTTGTGTGCGCAAGTCGTCGGCCGGCGGGATGATGCTGGACCGCCCCGTCTGCCAGGCGTTCCCCATCAGGTTTTTGCCGGCCGCAGCGCTCAGGATTTCGCCGCGTGAGATCGGCAAGAAGTCCGGGGCGGCGTAGGGGTCGGCGGCGGGCGAGGAAGCACGCGCCGCGGGGCGCGAAGCCGCAAGCGGTTCGGGCGGCGGTGGGGGAGCGGCTGGTGGCGGCGGTGATGTAGGAGCCGGTTCGGCTTCGGACTTGTCCGGGCGGCGGGCCATCCAGTCGTACAGGCTCATCGCTCACCGCACCGGACGTTGGAACCCTGGGTCGTCGCGCCCGACGTCATCCGTGGACCCGAGACGTTCACGACGCCGGGAGGCCTTGCCCCCCGGCGGGAACGCAGGTTGGCTCAGTCCGCCGGGGGGCAAGGCCTCCCGGCGAAAAAGACCAACGGCTCGGGGAACGCAATCGCAAGCAACCGCGACCGCGGCGGAGCGCCGCAGCAGTTGTTAGGCTCGGACGCGACGACCCAAGTTTGGCGGGCACTCGGCCCGTATTTCACACCCCGGCAGGCGCGAACCGTCGGTACCACGTCTCCAGCGTGCCGCCGGAGGGGTCGGGGTTCAGCGCCTTGTTGCGGATCGCTTGCAGGTGCCGGCACGGCCCCTTCCGCAGTCCGCTCGTGAAGAAGTACGAGCAGCTGCACTGCCCGGCGACGATCCGCTGGTCGGCGTCGAGCGTCACCTCGACGGTGCTACGCCCCTCGGCCGTGCCGGCGAGGTGGCGCATCACCTTCGCGTCGGTGTGGTCGAGCGTCAGCTTCACATTCCGCGGCGGCATCTGCCGGGCGGCGACGGTCTCGGGGTTCTCGGGGCCGATCACCTCGGCCGAGAGCGTCACCGGCATCACCTGCCGCCAGCGGTAGACCTCGTGTGGCAAGTCGTGGATCACCTGCCCGAGTAGCGCCAGCTTGTTCAGTCCCGCCGATACCACCGGCGCCGGCGCGTGGACGCGGGCCGCGAGCGCGTCGAGCGACCAGCGCGTGTCCTCGCGGAAGGCGGCGGCGACCTCGTTCATTACGTTCGGCGACGGGTCCACCGGCGGGGCGAGCTGGTCGAGAGCGCTGCCGCCGCTCGTCCAGTCGTTCGTCGTCCACCCGGACAGGCCGAGCGTCAACTGCATCTCCCCCATCCGCATCACCCAGAAGCTCGGCAGCCCGGTGCCGAGGAGGTACACGTCGGCGCCGTCGAGGATCGGCAGCAGCCGGGCCAGAACGCGGAGCCGGTCGCGGCCCCACACGCGGATGATCTCGGCCCGCGTGCCGGGGTACGGCGTGGTGTGGAGCACGATCCGCTGTTCCCACGGCTCCAGCACGATCGTTGTCGGCTGGCCCGGGAACAGCTCGAACCGCACCGCTCGCGGCGACGCGGTCGCCTTGTGGCGTTTGAGAAACGCGAGGACGGCGTACACGCCCTCGCGGCTCACCGGCACCCGGCGCATCGGCAGGCTCATCGCGGACTGGAGCGTCGAGAACCCGCGCAGCCAGCTCGGCGGGAGTTCGATCTTCTCCTCGCGGTACGCGGCCTGCTCGGCCTGCGTCTGCACCTCGAACCCGAGCGGGTCGATGGCGAAGCGCGTCTCGCGGTAGCTGCGGATCTCCTGGAAGTGCTCGTAGAGCCGCCACGAGTAGTCGACATTCGTGGTGCCGAGCGACACGTCGCGCTCGGCCTCGAACGCGCCGCGGTCCACGGTCAGGCAGCCGTAGCTGCTCTCGTCCGAGCTGAAACACTCGAAGAACAGTACGTCCGGGCTGACGGTGATGACCGGGTCGCACGGCATGAGCAACCGCCACAGCTGCGGGTCTTCGCGGGCGAGGTACGCGTTGTACTTCATCCGCGCGTCCCAGTACCGGGAACGGCAGCGGTTGAACCGCGCCTCCAGCCCGTGCGGGACGGGCCGGTTCAGCTCGCCGAGCAGTTCCGTCCGCTTCGCCTTCACCGCCTCGCGGCGGATGCGGGCCTCGCGTTGCTTCTCCTCGACTTTCCACCGCTCGTACCCGGTCTTGTCCTTCTTCTTGAACCGCAGGTCCGAAATCACCACGTCGTGCAGTGCCGACACCGCCTCGCGGAACCGCAGCGGCTGCCGCAGCGTGCCGACGAAGCTGACGCGGTCGCGGCGCAGGTTCGGCGCCAGCGACACGGCCAGCCCGACGGTCGTGCGGGCGACCTGACTGCGACCGTGGTAGGCTACGGCCAACTGCATAACAACTCCGGGCGAACGGCCGGCGTCAGCCGGCTGGTGGCGGTTCCAGCCACCTGTACCAACGACCAGCCGGCTGACGCCGGCCGTTCGCCAAGATCAGCGGTGCCCGCCGCGGCCGACTTCGGCCGTGGACCGGAGACGTTCACGACGCCCACCACGCCCTGGTGGTGGCGGAAAACGCCGGTTGGCTCAGTCCGCCACCACCAGGGCGTGGTGGGCGAAAAAGACCAACGGCTCCGGGGGCGCAATCGCAGGCAACCGCAGCCGCGGCGGAACGCCGCAGCATAGTAGGCTCGTCCGCGACGGGCACCGTGGCTCAGGTTCCCAGACTCAACTCCGGGAACGTGGTTTCGATCAGGGCGCGGTGCTGCGGGTGGCGGGCGACGAACCCGACCACGCCCGCCAGCCCGGCCCGGAACTCCGGCCCGCGGACCGACCGCAGCGCCGCCGCGACGATCGGCAGCAGTTCGCCGGCCTCGTCAGGCTGCCGGCCGAGCCGGTTGAGGATCTGCCGCACGACGAACGGTTTCGCCCGCCCGCCGCGGCTCACGTTCAGCAGCACCGCCGCCCACAGGAAGCGCACGCGGTCGGCGGGTAGCGCGTCGGCGGTGCCGGGCTCGCTGGCACGCTCTTCGAGCATAGCGACGAGGCGCAGGCGGATGTTGTCGTAGGGCGACTCCAATAGCCGCTGCCACACCACGGCGCTCTCACGCGCCCGGTCGTCGGTTTGCAGCCAGTCCCACCCGGCCTCCCGAACGTCTTCGTGCCGGGCGTCCAAAAATTCGAGCGGCCACGTCGGCTGGAAGTCGGGCCGCTCGCCGAGCACGCGGCACGCCCACTTCACCATCCCGGGGCGGAGCGTCTCGGCCTCGGCGTCGCGCAGCCCGAACACGGCACGCACCTCGTCCGCCGTCATCGGCCGCTTGTCGCCGAGCAGGTGCAGGCCGAGCCGCGCCAGCGGGATCGGACGGGCCATCGCCAGTCGAATGGCGTCGGCGAAACTCACCTGATTCGGCTTCAGCACCTTCAAGATCAGCGCGGCGAGGCGGTCCAGCACTTCGGGGCGGGCGTTGTCGAGGAGTTTGAGCCAGCGCTCGACCGGGATCTTGTCAAGGCCGGGCACTTTCTCAATGAGTTCGGCGGCGAGTTCGTTCAACTCCGGGAATGGGAGTTCGAGCCAGCGCAACAGTTCTTCGAGCGTGACACGGGCGAGGCGGTCGGGGGCGTTCTTTTTGAGCCACTGGATCGCCCACAGCCGGACCGTGCCGCTATTCGCCGTCAACAGGTCGAACGCCGGTTCCGGCGACTTCTGCCACAGCTTGCGGAACATCGGGTCGGGCTGGAGCTTCGCCAGCGACCCGCCCGACGCCACCCGCCACCCCACCGGCTTCGCCACGATGCTCGGCGAGTAGTGGAAGAGGACGTGCGTCAGCCCCCAGTTATCGAGCAGGCCGAGCCCGTCGGGCACGTCCGCGTCGGCGTACAGCTTCAGTGCCGCGGACACGGCTGGCAGATAGCGTTCGGGGGAGTTGCGGCCGAGCCGGCGGAAGTAACGCCAGGCGCGGCGGCGGAGGTAGTTCCGCGTCAGCACCGAGAAGAGGAACTGGTGCGGCCCCGGGATGTTGATGGTGTGCTCGTGGCGCGAGACGACGGTGTCCGGTCGCAGCACCACCGCCTGCTCGTCTTCCACCGTCCCGGTGCGGTAGTCGTAGCGCTGGCGCGTCACCCGCGTGCGGCGGATGGTGCGGTCGAACGCGACCAGAAAGCGGCCCATCGTAGCGTCGTCGCCGGCGGCCTCGGCGAACTTGAAAATCCGCTTCACGAGCGGCTCGTGCCGCGGCGCGTTGAGCGGCAGCGCGAGGTAGCGGTGGAGGAGGCGGCGGGCTTCGATGCGCGGGTCGGTGTACCACGTCTCGGCGAACACCGCCAGCGCCTTCGCCTCGGCGATGCTGCGGATGTGATCGACGAACTCGGCCGCCCCCGAGCGGAACAGCTCCATCGCCCGGGACCAGCGCGGGTCCGGCGCTCGCGGCGGGTCGTTCTTCTTGCGGAAGAAGGCCATGACGCACTCGCGGGGCGGTGTGGGGAGGATGGTACGCCGCCCCGCGCCGCCCCGCAAGCGCCGTAGCCGGAATCGTGTCACTCGGCGCAGCACGGGCAGCGGTCGGGCACGAACACCGTCAGCGTCGCCGCGTACTTCACCTCGCTGTAGGCCGACTCGCCGGCCGGCGCGGGCGTCGTGTGGTGCGCCACCACCAGGTAGTAGTTCCCCGCCTTCGGCGTGAACGACACCACGCCGTCGTCGGGCGTGACGCGCTCGTACTCGGGGTCGAGCCCGTCCTTGAGCGCCACCCCGCGCGGGACGAAGCTGACCTTCACACCGGGCAGCGCCTTCCCGTGGTGGAGGAGCTTCACGCGGATCGGCGTGCCCGGGCCGAGCGGGGCGACCGGGTTCTTCACCGGCACCAGTTCGAGCGGGTGGCCGAGCGCCTTGTCGAACCCACCCCAGTCGTCGCGCACCTTGTCGAGGCTCGGGCTCGCCAGGAAATACGCCTTCGCACTGCGGACCGCCCGCACCTGCTTGCCGTGGTTCACCACCGTGTCGGAGTTCTGCGCGGCGACGTAAAGCCCGGGCACCGCCGGCGCGAACCTCGCCGTGTGGAACCCTTCCTTCGGGGCGTAGCCGAGATCGATCAGGTCCGGGCGCAGGTCGTACTTCTTGCCGTCCGGCGCGACGACCTCGAACCGTCCGACCGACTCGGCGGCGAGTTTGCCGGCGATCTTGAAGTCACGGTGGTCGTTGCCGTGGTTGCCGAGCATCAGGTCCAGATGCACGGCGTCGCCGACACGCACGATGTGGGTGTTCGTTTGGACCCAGGTGTCGTGGGCCGGCGCGGAAAGCGCCGCGGCGGCGACCGCCGCGAGCGCGAGGAGGGTGCGGTACATGGTGAGGTGCTCGGTGGGTGTCAGAAGCCGGGGACGACCTCGCCGCCGTTGCGGGTGGCGAGCGGCCGCCAGGTGGTGAGGAGGTCCACCGAGTCGGTCACGAACCGGACGCTGCCGTCGGTCATGAGCACGTTCACGCCGCCGGTGTGGAAGCTGCGGGCGGGGGCGAGCCCCTTGTTGTGGCTGCCGTTGCCGCAGTCCCACTTCCCCCGCGGGTTCGGCGTGTAGTAGTGGTTGTAAAGCGTGTTCCCGAAGTGCCCGTTGATCCACTGCTCGTTCCGCCGCGGGTTCCACACCCCGTTCCCGCCGTCGCAGTCGGCGGGCGTCGGGTCGTTCCCACCAGCCACCTCCAGCACCACGAACCGCGTGTCCCCCGGCGGCCCGCTCACCGCCTGCCCGTTCCCGAGGATGCTCTCGCTGAACGCGACGGTGTTCGAGGTGCCGTCGGTCACATCGGCGATCCGCACGGGGATCTGCGCGAACACGCCGTTGCCGTCGCCGATCTTGGTGTAACTCGTCACGTTCCCGGCCGAGTCCACGACCACGCCGGTACCGTTGTTGGCGATGTAGTTGGTGCCGAAGTACTCCGACCCGGGCACCTGCCCACCGGCGGGGTCGCTCGGGCAGATGAACAGCCCGACGCGGTTCTTCCCGGCGAGGTCGTTCTGACTCTTGGCAGCAAGCGTGCCGTCCGGGTCGATGAGCTTTTGCAGGCTCTCCTGCTCGACGTAGGCCAGGAGCCGGGCCGGGGCGGACACGACCTTCGGGTAGGCGTTGCGGCCCTGCGGGAACGTGCCAAGGGCGCCGTGGTGGTTGTGCATCGCCAGCCCGAGCTGCTTCAGGTTGTTCTGGCACTTGATACGAGCAGCGGCCTCGCGGACCTTCTGGACCGCGGGCAACAACAGCCCGATCAGGATGGCGATGATGGCGATGACGACCAGCAACTCGATCAGCGTAAAAGCGCGGCGACGGAGCATGACCATCCCCCTCACGGGATGAGGACGCAGCGGTGCGGGGAACCGGCCGGCGCGGGCGCGCAGACCGGGTACGTGACGACATCCGGGCGAAAGCGGCTGGTGAGGGTCAGCCGCGCGGCGGGGGGTCGGACGGGTCGGTGACGAAGTGTGGAGAACCGGAGTCGGCCGGGAGCGCGAACGCGGTCGGGGCGGGTTGCGACTGATCGGCGACGGGCACAACCGGCGGCACGGCGGGGATCTCGGCGAGCAACCCGGCTGGCCCCTCGCCGCGGCACTGCTTGGCCTTGAAGGCGGAGACCCACGTCACACCACCGTCGAACTTCGCGGTGGTCGGCGGGCGGTGAGCACACGCCGGCTTGGGCGCTTCCTTCGCCTTGCACTTCGGGCAGGCCGGCGGCTCGGGTTCGGCTACACAAAGCGGGCAGTGCGGCGCCGGAGCGGGGGTCGGCGGCGGGGTCTTGCAACAGCAGTCCGGCGTGGTGCCACAGGTCACGGCGCACCCGCACGCCTTCACCGCCCCGGCCTTCGACCGCACGACCGGAAACCCGAACGCCGCCACCGCCTGCGCGAACACCAACACGACCGCGAGAGCGGGGCGGGCGAGGCGTCGGAGGGTGCGGGGGATCCGGGGCATGAGCACGCCGGGCGGGTGGGCCATGCTGACTGTAGGGCGACGCGCCGCCGTCCGCAAGCGCCGACCGGCCGGATTTTCTCCAGCCCGGTCGGGCTTGACGCCCGCCGGGGGCGGTTGGCATAGCCCGGGTGCTCGGGGAGAGCGCGAGGGGGAATCAATGCGCAGGAGCCTGTGGCTCGGCTGTGCGGCAGTCTTCGGGCTGACCGGGTGTGCCACCACGCCGCCGGCGGACAACCCCACGCCCGTCCGCACCGCGGCCCGCGACGATTGTGAGAACCCGGCCCTCGTCTCGCCCGGGCAGCCGACGGCGCTGTCCTACCGCGAGGTGTTCGAGAAGTGCATCGACGTGGTGGACGACTACTTCGAGGTCGCGTCCGCCAACCCGTACGCCGGGCAGATCGTCACCGTCCCGCGGATCGCGCCGGGGTACGAACAGGTGTGGAAGGGCGGCAACCCGGACCCGCGCGAACGGCTCCTCGCCACGTTCCAGACGATCCGCCAGACGGCGGTCGTCACCATCAAGACCGGCGAGCGCGGCGGCTACCTCGTGGAGGTGATCGTCGAGAAGGAGTTGGAAGACCTGGCGCGGCCGAGCCGCCAGACGGTCGGCGCCGTCTTCCAGGAGGCGCCGACGGTGGACCGGCAGCTCGAAGTCGTCCCGGCGGCGGCGATCGCTCCGGCGGGCACGTCCTGGTTCCGCGTCGGCCGCGACTTCGCCCTCGAACAACAACTCCTCCGCCGCATCCAGTCCTGCCGCTGACCGGCGTCACGCGGTCGGACCGGACGGCTTCTTCAATCCGGCGAGTTGGGTGACCAGGTCGTTGACCGTCGCCTTGAGCGCGGCGATCTCCGCCTCGGCCTCACCGAGGCGGCGCTCGATCTCGGCCGCGCGCTCGCCGCCGGCGCTGGTGGCCCGCGGCGCGCTTTCAGCCTCCGCCGCGAGCGACTGGCGCGTCGACAGGCCGGCGGCCTCGTCGGGCGCGTGGAACCCGTGCGTGACCAGCGCCCCGCGGCGGTCGGGCGGGCCGAGGTAGACGACCAGCTTCCGCTCCGCCAGCGGCTTCAACACTTCTTCAAGGTCATCGAGCGTGTCGATCGCGGCCATCCGGCTGGCACGGCCGCGCAACTCGCCCTTCGTCTGCGGGCCGCGCAGGAGCAGTTCCGCCAGCACGGCGAGTTGCGGGCCGTTACTCGTCCACAGGTCATAGAGGAGGTGGCGGAACTTATCGACCCGGCCGCCGGTGAGCCGGTTCACCAGCCCCTTCTTCTGGAGCGCCGACAGCGTTTCTTCGACCTCGTCTTCGGTGAGATCGAGAACCGGGTCGCGGTTGCTCTTCTGGTTGCAGCCGGTCGTGAGCGAGTTGAGCGTGAGCGGGTAGGCGTCGGCGGTCTTGGCCGTCTTCTGCTTCTCGACGAGCACGCCGAGCACGCGGCGCTCGTACTCGGGGAGCGGCTCCCACTGCGGGGCGGGATCGGGGCTCATCGGGCAGTCCTCCGTGCGGTGAGGCGTTGTTCTAGTGGCCCGACGACCGGCGTGAGCCGGCGGTTCACGCCGCCCCTTCACCCCTTCACCCGTTGCGGGCAGGCAAACGCCGGTGCCTAAATGGCGTGAGGTGTCGGGTGTGGCCCCACCGACTCTGTCCGCGGTCGAGGATTTCGGACTCGGCGCGTCACACCTGGACCGTGCTTCTTCCTCAGTCCGTTTGCCGCGCGGGATGCGCTGTCGTGGTGCGCGGGGGCGGTCGTCCAGGCGAACGGCGCAGGTGAACCGCACCGACCAGCCCCAAGTACGGCACGGCAGGCGCGACTGTCGCCGGCACGATTCGGACGCACGACCGAGGCGTGGCTAGCCCCGGACGAGTACTCGTCGTCCGCAAATACTCAGAAAAAGTCACGGATCAAGCGCGAATGAGACCGAGAACAAGAACCCGAGATCGCACGGATTCCCAGGAAAACAAGCCTCGGAACGGCTCTCCCGCCGGACGGAACGAGCACCCGTCGTCCGCGACATCCAGAAATCCGGTCACTTATGGTCACGTTTCAGACGCGGATAAGACCGAGGACAGGAGCCCGAGGCTAATCGCGTACGGGTCGGAGCGCCGCGCGGGTCCGGCCGGTCCGCTTGATTCCCGTCTAGCGAAAGCTAGAATGTCACGCGGCCGACGCCCCACCTCCGTCCGCCCGCGGCGCGCCGAATCCTCTGCCCCCGCCGACCCTCGAAGTGTTACCGGCCCGCCCGCCGGTCGCGGATTGGATGGCCCGGCCCGCCGCGCATAGGATGGGGGGAGACGACGGCCCCGCCCTCCCGGCCCGCTCCGGGACGGGCGCCCGGCCGACCACCGGAGACGGCTCGATGTATGAGCGATTTACCGACCGGGCCAGGAAGGTGATGCAGCTGGCCAACCAGGAGGCCCAGCGGTTCAACCACGAGTACATCGGGACCGAGCACGTCC
>VFQN01002484.1_pt1 | contig 28312 bp, 46 predicted proteins | sample 3512371 | NCBI WGS metagenome assembly VFQN01 (sample SAMN10412370, study PRJNA504923) | tailings metagenome | isolation source: Replicate 2 from Balatoc abandoned mine | place: Philippines: Itogon, Benguet | collected 2017-08-28
CCCCACTTACCCCACCAGCCAGCGCCAACCCCAACCCCGCGGGCCCTCCCCCAGGCACCCCCGCCCTCCCCTCCCCCTCCCCTGCCTTCCCAGCCCAAGCCGCCTTCACCCCACCGCCCCAGCTGCCCAGTCCGCCTGCCTCCCTTTTCCCCCAGCCCTCCCCTCCTCGGCCGCTGCCTCCATTCCAGGGCCTAGACGTCCCGGCCGACTTGCTGGACCCAGCTAACCCACAGGTACGCCTGCTTGTCCCTGCACCTGCCTGCACGCACACATGCTTCTACGCTAACCTGCTTGCCCATCAAACGCGCTTGTGCGTACGCCTGCTTCTTTGTACACTAAACGGTGCCCTCACCTGCTTTGTTTACACGAGCGCTTACGAACGATTCCAGACAACCAGACAAGTGCGTCCCCCAATGTCTCGCCGCAACCACCCACAGGGCGTGCTGTCGGTCACCCAGGAGGTGGACTGTACGGAACGACACCTCTCCCTCTTTCCCTCATAAAGTTATCCACAATACCTGATTGTCAACCAATCTGTCCCCGTTGCCCAACCGCAGGGCGTGCTGTCGGTGACGCAGGAGGTGACGCTCTTCAACGTGGAGCTTTCCGACCCCGCCGCCCTGGCCGCACTCTTCCCCACCGCCACTGCCGTACAGCCCGTGTCGTACGGCGTGGTGGCGCCCGTACAGGTCGCGCCGGCGGCCAGCGAGGTGCGCGAGGGGGTGCTAGCCGTACAGACTGTGCGGGGTGAAATGATGGGTGGAACCCTTTGGCCGCTTTGCGGCAACTAGGAAAAGCGGTGACGATGGGTAGCCCTGCGGTACGTCCTACTGTACTGGGCATGCTTAGCAAGGCCTGTTTCCCACATGCACAAATACCATTGAGCTTCGTTCGTTCCTCAGACGTCATTGGAAGCTCCCCGTTACGCTTCTTGGCACATGTCGTGCCCTTTTGCTTTACCCGCACCCACGCAAGCCAACAACTATGGCTTCTGTCCTACCCAGGCGACGGCCTAACCTGTGTCATTATTGCCTTGCGCACTGCTGTTTTTGTGCCCGCATGCACACACAGGCCAGCTGCAACGATGCTGGCCTGCTGGAAATCGTCCAGGGCGAGTTCACAACCTATGTACCAGCCTCATGGGCTGGGGTCGCCGCTGCCGCCAGGCTCACTTGCACGCCAGCCCCGTCCGTCTCCCTACCAGCTACGCCGGATCCCAGCAGCACCACCAGCAGCAGCAGCAGCAGTAGCGCAAAAGCGCAGCAGCGTGTGCTAATTGCTGCAGATGCTGCTTCTGTCGGCGCTAGCTCAGGCCTGGCCTGTGACACTACGGTGAAGATAGTTATGGACGTGCCGGCTGGCGCAGTACGTAGCGACGCGGGTTCCAGCAGCAGCAGCAGTAGCAGCACGAGCAGCAGCAGTACGGGCGGTAGCACCGGCGGCGGTACGACAGTACGGGGCACTGTGTACGACAGCCTGCAGGCCATGTACGGCCAGCAGGGTGGCAGCGGCCCTAAGATCTGCAACCCTTCCTTGAACGACATTACAGTGTCAACAAAGGTGTGCAGGGAGGGAGCTGGAGCGTGGGCTGTTGGCGCTGACATGCTGTGCCCCTGTTAGGGGTGCCAACGTTCTTTCAGCCCGTAGCCCAGAGGCCGCTTTGCGCTCCTTCGGGGTGCTCCTATGCCCTGTACTCCGTTGAAGACGCTGCGTGTACGACATCGCGCAGCAATCCAACATGCACCCACAACTTCATGCTTTGCGCCGCACGCCTGCTGCTGCTCATGCCGTGCACGTGTGGCCTCATAACAGATACCGCCCCGATAGTGTGCCGTAACCCACATCCCGTACCTCAACCCACGACCCACATCCCAACATCCCACACCCCACGCAGGTTGTCTCCTCCTACCAGCTGCCGCTCCCACCTGGCACCTTAACCCACATCCCGTACCTCAACCCACACCCCACACCCCACGCAGGTGGTCGCCTCCTACCAGCTGCCGCTCAGCTCCCAGGGCGCCTCCTACCAGCTGCCACTCCCACCTGGTACCTTAACCCACAACCCGTAACCCACGGTGACCCACACAGGTGCTCGCCTCCTACCAGCTGCCGCTCAGCTCCCAGGGCGCCCAAACCTTCGCCCAGGCGTGCACCTCCCCGTCCTCCCTGGCACGAGGGGATCTGTCCAGCCTGGCGGGCGTTACGGGCTGTGCCGTACTGCCGGTGCCCGGGCAGGTGCGTGTGACACGTGCCACGTGTCGCGTGCCGGCGCGTGCGGAGCCAGTTTGCACGAGGGCCATTCCTGCTGTTGGCAGGCCAGGGTGATGCCCTTGTGCCTAAGGGGGCCAGGATGGCCAGTAGTGTATTAGGTGGTGCCCCCTTGCGCCACTGCTAGCTGCTAACACCATGCATCTAACCCACCGTCGTGCCCACAGGACACACCAGATAGTCAGCAGAGCAATGGTAACAGCGGCGGTGGCGGCGGCGGCGGCGGTCTGGCGCCAGGGATAATCGCCGCCGTCGTGGCGGGCGCGATGGCGGCGTTAGTGGCGGCGCTGCTGGCGGGCATTGTCGTACGACGGCAGGTCAAACGGTGGCGGGAGGCGAAGGAGCTGGAGGACGATACGGCAAAGGTACGGCAATGCTCTGCCGCACGCCTAACTTAGCGGCATGTCGCGCTCTCCTGCCACTCACCTCTCACTGCCCGTTTCAGCCGGCGCACAGCCGCTCTGCAATGGGTTTTGCCTGTCCGGCATTTGGCAGCGACATCCACCTCCTCTCAAAGCTTCCCCTAACGCTCGTTGCCATGCCCCTTGCTCCATGCCCCATTGCCGTACCACGCAGGCCATGAGGGACCCGTCGTACATCGACCTGCCCCTCGCCGGCCCCGCGCTGCACCGCTCCCGCTCCCGCAACACCCGCGCCCCCGTCGTGTACTCCAAGCGCTTCGCCAGCTCGCCCCACTCCCGCATTGACCGCAAGCCGCCCAGCATCAGCCGCACCAGCGCCCCTCCCATCACCGCCGATGACCCAACCTCCGAAATCTCCATCTCGCCCGCGCCCTCCGGGGCCACCTCCACCGCCCCCCTGATCATCATCCCACCCTCATCCAACCGCGCCGGCAGCCCTAGGTCGCGCCTCAGCCTCCCGGGCACCTCCACCGGCGTCATACCACCGGTGGCAAGCCCATACAGCGCCCACGTACCGCTCTCGCCCCGCCGGGCGGGTAGCCTAGGCGGCGCCGTCGGCGGCGGCGGCGGCGGCTTCAATGGGCTGCCGCTCAGCCCGCCATCGATGCGAGGCCGCGGCCGGGCGCTGGCGTTACACGAGCGGCTGACGTCAGGCGGGTCGTTGGTGTCGGCGGTTAGCGGCGGCGGCGGCGGCGGCGGCGCGTTGCAGAGCCGCGTGCCGCACCGCGCCACCACGCTGCCCGTACGGCTGGAGATCAGCTCCGTACGCGGGGTCGACTCGGACGTCGAGTCGCCCGCGGACTCGCCGAGCAAGCAGCTGCTGCGGGCTGCCGCCGCCGCTGTCGCCGCCGGCGGGAGCAACGGCGGCGGCGGCGGGGCGGAGTTCCCTGGTCTGGCAATGATGCGGAGCCATTCCTCCAGGGCCAAGGTGTGGCCATCACCCACGGCAGGGGGCGCCGCCGGGCCGTTTTCGGGGCCCATGGCCGTCGTCACAACCAGCGGCGGCGGCGGCGGCGGCGGCGGGCCCGCCTCGCCGGGCGCCCTGCCGCTCGGCTCCTCGCCGGGCAGTGTGCAGTCAGCGTCGGGCGTGGCGGCGGTGGCCACCGCAGCGCGCAGCAGTTACAGCGGCTTCGGCTTCGGCGGCGGCGGCGGTGCCGGCGGCGGTGTTGCCGGCGTAAGCCGCCGAAACTTTTTCAGCTTCGGGTCTGGCCGCATGGGCCGGCCCGCCTCCGCAACCGGCGCCTCTGCCGCCGCCAACGCCGCCACCAATGCCGCCGCTGGCGCGGCGGCTCGCGGCACCAGCACCGGCAGTCCCGCCACCCCGTCGGTCCCTGAGCAGGCTGCGGTTAGCAAGCTGCTGCTGATGGAAAGGGCCGGAAGCTTCGGGGCGGCTGTGGACGACTCGGGGCTGCCGCCACAGCTGCCGCAAACCGCATCGGCGCCGCCGCCGCAGACGTCGGCAGCGGGGGGGCCAACGTCTGCTCCGGTCATACACGTGGTGCCGCCACTGCCTCCCATGCCTCCGAGTCGGTCCTCTTCGCCGTCGCCGCTGGGGGTGGACAGCCGTTGGCGGCCCATCCCAACGGCGCGGCAGGTGTCGCGGTCGGGACGAGCGCCGTACAACGGCGGCGGCCGCGTCAGTGGGAGCGGCATGCACGGGCAGCGAGGGGTTGCCGACGGGGGGCAGCGAGGGGTTGCCGACGGGCGGATTGACGATTGGGAGGTGGTGGAGGCGGCGAGGGCCAGGGGTATCGTAGGCGGCATGGCCGAGGGGGTGGTTGAGTCGTTGGCGGCCGCGGCGGCGGTCGTGGCGGCGGAGCCGGCGCCGCCAACGACTGTACGGCAGGTGCGGCAAGGACGGCCGGCGTGCGCGTCGCAGCCGGGGTACATCCTGCTGCGAGGAAGCGAGGCAGGCGGCGGCGACGGAGGCGGAGGCGGAGGGTCGGTCAACCTGACGTCGCCTGGGGGGATGGGCAGCGACGGCGACGGCGGCGGCGACGCGGCGCCGGCAGACCTCGACGACGAGCTGCTGCTCAGCCGCCAGCAAAGCCAACGCGTGGACGGCCAGAGCCGTGCGCCTTTCCCATTGGAGTCCCTGCCGTACATCAAGCCCGCCGCCTGGCAGCGGCGGCCGGGGTCCGCCGGCTCCGTGTGCTCCTCCGCCTCCGCCACCGCCGCCGCTGGCGGCGGCGGCGGCGGCGGCGCTCCCGCCGAGGTGTCCCCATTCCGCGGCTCCGGCATGCAGGGCTACTCGCCGGTAGCGGGCGGCACAGGGGCCTCCGGCGGCGCCGCCGCCTTTTTCCGGCGGGCCATGAGCGGCCATACCACCTGGGAGTTCACACCGGACGGTGTGGAGCAAGGCGACAGCGTCACCAGCGGCGCAGCAGCATCGCCAGTCGTGCTAGCCCACGCACCAGGGTCCCACACCGACGGTCTGACACCCGACACGAGCATCACCAGCAACATGGACACCCACCTGAACACCGCCACGGCGCGCACGCTGCTGCTGCAGACCTCGCCCGTGCTCCGCTCCCTCACCCAGCGCCGCATGTCGCCGCTATCCCCCAGGTCCAACCTGAGCCGCCCGCCGCCGCGCTTCTCACACGCTGGCATCAGCATCCCATGCCCTCCCTTAGCCCTGACAGAGGTCCTGGCCACCGGCCTGTCCGCTGCAGGTGGGCTAGGGCCAGGGTCCCCTCTCGGGCCTGTCAACAGCAGCTCCAACCTCGCGCCCCGCGTGTCCCTAGGGGGCACGGTTTCCGGCAGGCGGCGTACGGCAGACGACCCGCCCGCCGCACTCGCCACGGAGCGTACGGCAGACTTCGTCATCGACGACGTTGCGATCGAGTGCAGGGAGCTGAGCGGGCCGTGCTTGGTTTTCCGTACTCAGTGGTGGGCTGCCGTCCAGCCTGGGAGTACGGGAGGCAGCGGAGAAGACGGCCAGCCGCACGAGCAGCAGGTGGCATGGGTTGGGCTAGAGGCGATGCCGTCTGAGGGGGCCTTGGCGGCGTTCCTGCAGGGCTCGCGGTGGCAGGAGTTCAGCAGGACGGCCGAGTTTGTGCAGTTTGCAGCGGAGTGGAAAGAGCGGTTGCCGGTGTGCCTGGGGCAGGACTGAAGGAGCGGGGCGAGGGGCAAGGTACGCGGAGGACAGCGGAGGACGTGTGACACAGGATGAGTGGTGATGTGGGTTCAGCCTGTTGTGGTGGTCTGTTCCGTGAGTACCATGAGGATGTCGGAGGGACTGACGCATTGGTCTTGCTTCAAGGTTGTTGAGTTGCTTGACGGGACAGTTGCTGAGCGTGATGAGCGAGTGGGTTTGGCTGGTACATGGGAACGTGTGCAGTTGTAAACGCAAGTTGAGCGTGTGGGCGGGAAGGCACATGTGAGGGATAGAGTTGAGTGTGGGCTAACATCAAAAGCCCGGTATGCCGTACGCACGGCACCGCTGCCGCATTGGAACCAACTGTTCCCTTGCGTTGTGTTGTGCGAAGGGTCGTTAGCCGTTTCATGCAGGTTGTTGCAGCAGGCGCAGGTTGTGGCGGAGGTTGTCAGGCCGCACGGTCGCAGGTGGTTAGTGGTTGGTGGTACACTGTCATAACTGAATTGCCACTCGATGCATCCGACTGAAACAAGCAGGAGCACGTGTGAGGATGCTTACACATAAGCAGCAGCCATGCAGCACACTGCACGGCACCTTTTGGGTAGCGGCGCACTGGGAACTGTTGTCATGCTAAGGAACGATAGCAGGGGCTATGACCGCAACGTGGTTGCACCGGTGGATCTCCCCAGGGTGCAACATGTCTTGGCAGGTACTGGTATGTCTTTGCAGCTGCCAACATGCAAATGGTTAACCCACTCGTTACGTGTCTCACGCGCGCATCGTCATGCTCTTGGCAAGGTGCAATGCTGCGGCCCGCCGCACTTGGACCTTCCGCCACTCCCCACGGGCGTTGGCTGCCTAAGGCCCCGTCGATTGCCCATTTTCCCGTGTGTGCATGTAACCGGCCTTCTACCTCACGGTTGGTGAGACTGCATGTGAACTGACTGTCAGGCAGGGGCTTGGTGCTCTCCTGCTGTGCTGTTGATGCCGTTGTCGTACGGAATGCTTTCCCGTACCCCACAGCATTTGCATTTGAGTTTCGGTGGCGGAGTGATGGCGCACTCGCGGCGCATGAGGCCGTGGCCTTCCCCTAATGAAGTGTTCTTTGCTTCTTTCATTCATTGCGCTGATTGTGCCTGAGGCGCCGCACTGCGCGCTTAGTACTTGGTTTACGGGTTGCGTGGCACGGAGCAGCCCTTGTCCGCGTAGGCGCATCGGCTTGGACCGGAAGGGTTGACATCTAGCACCTGGATGGAAGCACCCCAAAAGCATCGGATTTGCACGGCTGACATGGATGCGTATGTGTGCGTGGCCAAGGAGAAAGGCCAGGCTGCAAACGCCATGGGCCGCTTGTCAAGGAACGCCACGTGCAACGATTGTGCGCCTTGTACCCGTACGGTGACGCCATGGATACCGTCCCCAGCCCCAAGGATGAGCGAGATTCCACCACCAGCACCCCCTGGCACGCCAGCGGCCAGGGCGGGCGGGGAGGGACCAGGCGGGACACAGGGCAGGGTTGCAAGTATCCTCCAGTCCTTCACCTGATTCTGCACGGCCGTATCAACATCCCCTTCCCAGTCCACGCATGCATCCTCACAGATCCTCATGCCTGCTCATATCCATCACTCATCCCACACTTATTACTTCTACCCCACCCGTCAGCCTCCAGCCTTCCCCCCTGCCACGCATCCATATGCGATCCTGCGCATGCACCTGGTGCAGCCAAAGCTGCGCAGCATCATAATACTCGTGGTTTTAACCGTCCCTTGTATAGCGATCTGCTTTTGCGTCCCTAGTTGCTCATATGGCGCGATGGTTTGCTGCCTGTCGGCTGCTGCTGCTCGCCGCTCTTGTCCAGGTTCCTTCACCGCTGATAGCCTCTCAAGCGCCGATATCGACGTTTGCCGCAACTTCCGTTGTCAAGCTGCACGCGGGTGCGTCTATCGCCCTACGCTCGATGTCCCATGGTTCATAGCGCGCGCTTTTTGCGTCGGAACAGGAAGCAACATGCCTCCGCAACCCGGGCATAAACCCTATACGTTCTCTTACTGACGGTTGTCATCATTGCAAATCCCTCAGATGCGGACCTCGGACTCCTGGTCCTTCGCCTCAGCGCCGCACCTCCCTGCGCCAGTGCTCAATGCTCATTAGTGCCAGCGGCGCCTCAACACGATGTGCTGGGCGCTCAGCAAGGCGCAAATGGAGAATCCGTGCTGCGTGCAAGCGGCCTGGTCCTCGGAACCAACGTGGTGCAGCTCCCGGCATGGGACATGACGAGCACAGGGCAGCAGCAGCAGGAACACATGCCGCCCGTGGACTCGCTCAGCCACAAAACAGACCAGAGCAGCATTGCTGATGGTGCTGAAGCAGCTCCTGATCAGCCCTTCATTGAGTTCAATCTGCTATGCCATCATCGGGTTTCTGCTCCTGCTACAACCCACGGACGCCTCATCCCCCGAGACGCATGCACGCCTCGGCCCCAGCGAGTCCAAGTCAGCATGCTGCCACAAGCCCAACCTCCGTCCACAACGGCCTCCACGACAAACTCGTCATCAGCGTGCTCACGCACAGCATCACTGGATGGTGGCTGTGCCCCGCCAGGAGGAGGAGTTCCAATCGTAGATGTGATGGTGGGTCCTGGTGGCGAAGGCGGCGTGGGGGTCTCCCCTGCATGCAGTGGGAGCAGCAGGTGGATGTGGGGTAGCAAGGCGCTGGTGACTGGTCTGGTGTTGGTTGGTTGGGGCGGCGCTAGGGTGAGTGTGAAGCGGTTGTATGGAGCGCATCGTGAAGGTGTAAACGGTTAGCTGCATGCAGCAATGGTGGCGTGTTGCACGTGCCTGGCGAAGCGGCTCCTGTACTTGGTTGCAGCCGTGAGCAAGGGGCAATGCAAGGTACAGAGCTGGTTAGAGCTGTGTGGAGCATGAAGGGAGCTTTCCTGGGATAGAGCCTTTTACCGTGCCCTTGCGTGCCGGCATGGTGCACATCTTGCCATGTCCCCTGAGACACCCAGACTGAAATGCTACACTTCCACGTGTCACACTTGGTCCCTGTTACATGGTTGCCTCACAAGGGCCAGCAGCAGGGCAGCATCGCGCATCACAGCCGAGTCCAGCTCTGTCAGCAGCATCGCCAGCCGCCTGGGCTTATACACATACACCTATACGCCCTTTGCACCACCACCTCAGGAGGCCACCATGGGCAACCTAGCTAGCGACACAGCCAGGGCCTGAGCCTCTTGGTGCCTCCACTGCAGCTATATAGCCTAATACGACCAGCACCAAACGAAGTATGCTTTCTGGGCAGGCCAGTTAATACCCCAGCCCTAGGTCATAAGATTGATGAACGGTTATAAGAACTGCCGCCATGGGCCCGCCCGGCTCCCTGCGAGGGCCTCGCTTAGGAAAGCCCCGCCACAGCTACAACTGCCAGGCCATGTAAACACGGCGCCCTGGCATGGCATCATAACCACCAAGCTACCGGTAAAGCACTGCAGGACATGCGGAGACCTATGGTGAACAGCACCGTGTACGGTACACCGCATGTGTGATGTACGGCAAGCAGTGCCACGGGCGGTCCAGGGGAGACCCCGCCCAACGGAGGCGGGGCACGCAAGTGTACCTCTTGCACAGAGGCACCGACGGCCGTGCATGTATGCAGTCTCTATATATGCTGCCCGGACTGCCTGCTGCTAACGTGACTGACCTGGACTGACTACCTGCTCGCATACCGTGCCACGTACCACGGGGCCGCCGATACCACTCCCACTGCCTGAATGAAACCCAGTGTTGAGATATAACCGCGCAGACCTGCCTACTACTGCCAGAAAGCAATGACCATTATGCCTGCCCCCGCCCCAAAAAATGTTGCATTGCCGCTCTCACCAGCCCTTCCACAGCAGACGAAACGCCCCCAGGGACTGCTGACGAAGCAATGCTCCACACCGCGTTCCCAACCTGCAAGGACCCTCCCGCCCCCTCCAACATGCCTACCTAGCTGCACACAACACGACTCCTACCGTACTTACATGCGCTATGCGCCAAGATGCCTAAATGCTTAAGTGTAGTGCCCCCCAGTTAAGGCCCGCTCCTCCTGCCTTGGTAGAAGAGCAACGCTGGGTCCATTCCCGTGGGGGTGCCCGCTGTCCCCACCTTTTCGTTGGTGTACTTGCTGACCTGCGGGACGGGTGCACCAGGAGATGAGATAAGCTCGTTGTGCCATATGTAATGGCCAAGTAGGTTGGGAAGCGGTGTGCTGCGGGGAAGTGGCACGGGTGGCGTTGGGGACATGTGGGGTGCAAAAGCCGTAGCAACGATACTGCGCGTTCCGACCAGTGCCCTGTCAAGGTAGCACACCTAGCTATCTGCTTCAGCCCCAAAGCCCCCCATCCATGTACCGAACCCAGCTATGCTATGCTGCCCTGGGCTGTACGGCATCCTGCCTTGTCCCAGAAGCAACCCAGTGCGCAACCCTGCTGATAAGCACTTGCCTTGGTCGTGTTTCGAAGCGTCTGTATTGAGACGTTCACGTCTTTTGTCATATAAAACTTCCGGCTCCGAGCAAACTGGTTGATCTGACCCGGCGTCTGGATGACTGCGCTTGACCCGTGGTATCGCATGGGGGTGCCGCTGATGGGGTCCTTCACCCCGGGCTGCTTTTGTGATATGGGTGTGACAAGCAGGTTGCCACTGACGGGCGACTCCACCCTGTACACTACGGATGTGTTGTCGACGGACACTTCCCCGCCATTTTTGCTGTACAGCGATAGCCGACTGGCAGTGCTGCTGTGGGTTGTGCCCCGGAAGGTGTCCTTCCCGAGGAAGTCCATGGTAGGGGGCCTCCCCAGCAGGTGCGGGGGTCAAAGGGGACTGGCAGGCCTGGAGCGCCGCTGCCGTCGCGAATGCGGCTGGAGATCAAGTCGGCCTCAATGCAAGTTGGCTGCAAACGCCAATGCTGGGGCCGCAGCGTGCTGCGTGCTGCGGCTGGATGGGCGGAAGGTCGACCACGGTGGTGACGCACGCCTGCGGGCACACAGGGCCATTTATTACATCTAAATTCCTCCTAGTGCATGACATTGTAGTGCTGCCGACGTTTCGTGGCTGTTCGGGCTAAGGGCCGTCGACATACAAGTGAAACTCCAGCCAGCCTCTTCGCGAGCAAAGAAGCATCGTGCCACTTACTCAGGCAAAATTAAAGGCTCAATAGCCTTTAGGGTTCGCGGTGCAGCACAGCCCAGGAAGGGGAGTAGGTGACTGGAGTGGTCTGTGACAATGTTGCGAGTCCCCAAAACCCAAGTAGAGCTATTGGCAGCTTTTAAATTTGACCTCGAAATAATTGGCTTGCTCAGTGTGTTGCAGAAAGCTTTCGCGGGGGAAGGGTCGCACGTGTGGCTCTACCCCCAGTCCTGCCATGGCCGTGTAGCAGGTCGTACCCAGGCTCATGCTCACTGGAGCACCAAGCGACCCTTTGGCTTGGCGTCAATTACAACCTACACTTACGTGAGAACTGTCTGCACTGCGTGTCTGCTGCTGCTGCACACTGCTGTTCTTCCGGACCTGAACTGAACAAAGGGCAGGCACGATGTCACAGCTTGCTATGCCGCTATTGGTTGTCAATATGGGATGTGAAATGGTGTACATCCTAGAACAGCGCCTGAAGGCACAGAACATTGCCCCGGACAAGGCCTGTAAGGTCTTAAACGACGTGATCAGGACAATGTTTGACGCAGAATATGTAGATAAGTTGTTTGCACCTCAAGACATGTACACGGTGTCGCAAACGCGCAAAATCTTCGACCGGCTGGCGCATTCGAGCATAATGCGCCTGAGCGAGTCCAGGTTGGTGCAACCAGGCTACATAGATCATTCACCGCACAGAGCGCTGGGATGCTATAACTCATATCGATCGCGAAGCGGCGGTTGCGACCAAGCTGCTGCATGCCAAGGGCTCCAGCCATGCCGGGGCATGCGCCATGCCATGCCGCCGTGCCCCGTCATCGATACTACTCACCCCCATGCACCAGCACACAAGCCAACACGGCAAATGGTAATCAGCTAGCCTCCAGGCTGGAGTGCACGCTTTCACCTTTCAGCAGACATCCTGTTACCACAGGTCATGCCGGTCCCTACACCACATTACGTCATGCACGCCCCAACCCACACCCATGCTGTGCGCCCCGGTCAACGCAGCATGGACAAGCTGTTTGACCTGATGATGATGGGGCTCAAGTACCAGCTGCTGTGTTCCACCAAGCTGGAGCAGATGGTGGACGTGAGTACGGTATCGAGCAACAGCCGCGCGGGTCACAGACCTATCTACTTCAACAACACATGGCACGGGGTGCACTTGGGTCCACCGGGGTCGATGTGTAGCGATGCAGTTGCGAGATCATGGTAGCATACTGTAAAGCAACTGCTAGTTGTGGGCGAAGCGGGTAGCATGCGGTAGCACGTCCACCATCACGGCTATCGTGCAGGCGCTGCCCAATCGTCCCACCGTGCGTTGCTACCGCACATTGCCACTTCCCAGCACCTCCTGTAACACTCAAACGCAGGCTTTTCCTAGCAAACCCCTCCCATCTGTCCCACGGCGGACTCGTCTCATTACTCGTGACACCCCCACCCCCCACCCGCCCTTGGCTCCCCCGCCACAGATCACGCTGTTCCACCTGTCCACCATCACGGCCATCGTGCAGGCCCTGCCCGACCACTCAGCCGTGCCGCTCATCACCACCGTGGAGGGCCTCGTGCGCCGCACCTACGGCGGCAGCAGCGGGGGCAGCAGCGGCGGCGGCGGTGCCCCGCTCAGCATGGGCGCTCAGCACCTGCTGCGGCAGACGCTGCTGCGGTTCTTCCAGGACAAGCGGGTCAAGGTGTCGCTGTTCCTGCAGGTAAGGGGGATCAAAAGAATCTTGTTATATGCATATATATAGTTGATATTTAGGAGTACGATTGAAGCCAAGCGGGTCAAGGTGTCGCTGTCCCTGCAGGTAAGGGGGATGAAGTCTAGGGGGACTGCAGGGTACCGTTCGCAGAAGGGCACTTGTGCTCCATGCGATTGGTGCTGCGAGCATGGACGCAGGCCTCTCATGCTCCGCTGCGACTGGACGACGCAGCCCACACAGGCCTGCCTGCGACGTCGGCATCGCATGCACGTCACCCTCCTCTCGCAAAGCCCCCTCCCCCTCCCTCCCTTCCTCCATCCTCAGGAGGGCATCCAGTCGTCCATGGGGCGTGTGGTGCTGCCCTCGCCGCACAACGGCTACGTGGGCACCGCCACCACCTACGACCTGGCGGGGGGGCTGGAGAGCCAGGAGCGGGTGACACTGAAGGCGGCGTCGGTGAGTGGACATAACCACCACGTATGACCAGGGGGTGGGGAGTGGGGGGTGGGGTGGGGGCTGGAGAGCCGGATCACGATGAAAGTAGCATCGGTGGGTTACGCCATCCCGAGGCGTGTGCTAGCATGTGTTAGAGAGCATAAGGAGGTGCTCAGGTTTGGTGCACAGGAGGGGCTGGAGGGCATGGCCGGAGAGCCAGGAGCGCGTGACACTGAAGGCGGCGTCGGTGAGTGGACATAACCACCACAACGTACGGCCTGGGGGGTGGGGAGTGGGGGGTGGGGGAGGGGTGGGGCTGGAGAGCTGGGAGTGGGTCACGCTGACAGCGGCGTCGGTGGGTGGCGTGCGGGGCCTGGGGCGGTGTGCATTTATACAGACTTGGGGAGCAAAATGGGGGTGAGGCAGCGAGGGCTGGAGAGCCAGGGCCGGTTGGCGCTCAAGGCTACGAGTTGTGGGTTGAGAGTCAGCTGGAGGTGGGTGTGCGTGCGCTGCAGCACATAGGGCGGGGCGGGGGCTGGGAAGCCACCAACGGGTGAACCTAACCGGGGTACTGCGTGGGTGCGTGCTACACGTGTGTGCGGTGGCTGTGTTGGTGTGGGAGACGGAAGGGCCCCGGTGATACCGGCCAGTGCCGAGGGGCCCAAGGGGGGACAAGAAAGCAGTAACGCGGGTAGGCGGCAGTGGTGGTAGTAGTACGGCAAGGTTATAAACGACCCACTGCAATATCGGTCCGCCGGCCCAAGGGGGAGGCAAGAGCAGTCGTCAGCGGCATCGGCGGGCAGGTTGCCGTCGTGGACAAGCGCCTTACGAGAGGTGCTTGGTTCCTTAAGGCTGTCCTGGCTCTTGGGTCCCCCGCCGCAATCAAACCTCCTCTGCTCTCCAGCTGCCAAGCTGCCACGTGCACTTAAACAACTGTTTCCTCCCTCACCTCCCCACCCGCAGATCGACCCGCAGGAGTTCTTCGTGCACCCCGCGCCCCTTGGCTCCAACCTGTACAACAAGGAGCGGCCAAAGGTGGTGCCGCCGCCGCGCAGGGGGGACGCCATCACAGGCCCCATCAAGCCCGAGGAGGACTACAAGACGGTGGGTGCTTCAGGTTGACGTGAAAATTCTACATTATCACATACCAGTATGTGTGGGATATTTGCGCGGGTCGACGAATGTTGTAGATCGCCCTTCGTGGAATCGTTCTTGGGCATAGCGTGATAGTGGTTGTAGGGGTTAGGCGTGTACCCGGGGTTACGGGGGAGCGGGATGACGGGTCGCGCTGGGCGGCAGGGCAGGGAGGGGAGGGGCGATGCCATCACAGGGCCCATCAAGCCGGGGAAGGACCTAAAACCGGTAAGCCCTGGGAAGCCCTGGGAACATCGTTGCTTCTGCAATTTTGGTCTCCTTCTTGTGTACTGGTCCGCGTAATAAGGCGGCGGGTACCCAAATGTGTGTGCGCAAATGTTGATACCCACATACCCACCACTTCCAACTGCAGGCAGCACATCGATTTGGCTTTCTCAACTCCCCATGCAGACGGTTGACGAGTACGGCGACAAGGCGGCTGGCGGCGCCAAGAAGTCCACCCCTCTACGAACATTTATATATATCGATGTCCTATACTATGTAGCTGACTTTCCTTGATTCTCTTGTGCAGACGGTTGACGAGTACGGCGACAAGACGGCTGGCGGCGCCAAGGAGTTTGCCTACCTGTCGGCGCTGCTCAACGTCAAGCCGCCAGCAGCTGACAACTTCAAACTGGACCTGTTCGGGGGGCTGGAGGACGGGGCGGCCTTCGCGGCGGGTGAGTTTACATTTTTACATTGTTTGCCGTGGCAGCATGGGGGCTGCGCGATAGAAGCAGCGTGGGCTAGAGGACGGGAAGGCATGCGCGGGGGGTAAAGCCAAGGAAGGGTCTGAGCGGCCGGCGTGCGAGTCTTGGGCAAGGGGATGGACTGGGAAGGGAACCGACTCATGCTGGACCTTCCCGGGTGGCTGGAGGACGGGGCGGCGTTGGCGGCGAGTGAGGAAAGGGGTGCACGGGGAGTGGGGGACTAGAGCGCTGAGAAGGGTGTGTGTGTGGCGGGGCCCAGGGTGCGGCGGCCATTGGGGCGGCTGGAGGACGGGGCGGCGTCTGCAGCGGGTGAGCCGCGGAGCGCAGCTGGAGCACGGGAGGGCGGGTACCGTATGTGGCGTTCCACGCTTGCACACGCACAGCTTCAACGCCGCTGTTGTTTCCTGTTGCCAGGCTACACCAGCTAGCTGCGCTCCCTCACTGCCCCTGCTGACTCCACGCGAACACGCCTCCACCTCCACCAGCACCGGGCACCCCCAAGCCCCCACATAACAGTTGAACTTTGTCAACATCCTAAAGGCACCTCCAAGGCCCCCGGCTCCACGTTCGGCCCCAAGGGCCACGACCAACACCTGGCACCAGCAGCACACTTCACATATTATATTTTTTACCCGTGTAAACCACAAAGCGAGACACGCCTTTTAATGAAATATAATGTACTTACCTTTACACCTCACCAGGCTCCTCCAAGCCCGCCGCCTCCACGTTCGGCCCCAAGGGCCACGACCAACACCTGGCGGGCGTCATGGGCAGCCTCAAGGTGGCGGACGGCCAGGGGCAGGGCCAGGGGGACGACCTGCTGGACCTCATGGACGGGGCGTGAAGGGGTAGGGTAGGGGTAGGTAGGTGCAGACCTGGTGCACCCATGCGTTTGGGCGGCATGCGGAGAGGGCACCTCATGGACGGGGCGTGAGGAGGATGGGTGGGTTGTGGACAGGCACTGTCCTGGTGCCACCTTGCCCGCCCTCCATGCGCGTGACTTGGGGGTGGAGGTGGGGGCGCCTGGAGGAGGGGATGTGAGCAGGGGCAGGCGCGGATGCAGTGCGTGCTCCTGCGTCCTGCCTCCCTGTGTTGCGTCAGCAGCCCGCGGGTGGCTTTGTTGGCGGGCTGTGAGCACGAGTCGATGGTGATCCTGCCTCCATGTGTGGTGGGGCGGAGGCGGGCGGGCGGGGGCCAGCCTGCTAGCATGTATGGAGCAGTGGACGGGGCGTGGCGTGGAGCGTTGTGGGGACTGTGACGCAGCGGAAGGTGCAGAGACCTGGATTCTGCCCTGTTGGGCACGACACCGCGTGTGCACATGCGGTGCCCCGGGGCACAGTCTGAGGCAGGACGTAGCGAGGGGCGAGTGGATGGAGATGGCTGGATGCAGGTGACTAGCTGAGGGATATGGTATGCGTGCACATGTGCGAGCGTAGATAGACAGTAGTGTAAAGCGTGCGAGGTGCAGTCGGACAGGTCCTACAGAGGGCGATTGCGGACGGGTCAGCGGTGGGCGCCGCAAGGAGCTCGTGCCAGTGGGAGGGGAAAGCCAGAAGGGGGAGGCGCCGACCAGGGTTGCAACTGGGTACCGGTTATGTGGTACTGCGCTGGGGCTGTGTGCACTGTGCGGCGGTTGTGGTGCATGTGCAATTAGATAGATAAAAATGAAATAAGATAGGAGCCTTGTGCATATTGGTGTCGGCGGCAGCCGCAGCTGAGCCGGGATTGCGTGCCAGCGTGCACCGTGCAGTGGATCGCGGGTCGGTTAGGGCGTCGTTCTTGGTCCTTCAAGGACTGGGTGTAGGAAGTGGTGAGAGCGGGAGTGCAGAAACGAGAATTGACGCAGTTGGGTCCGGGTGTCCGGGTCAGGGGTCCGGGTGCTCCCCTGGTCCGGGTGCCCTACCTTGTGCATAATGCTAATGCTTGCCCTGAAGGCTCCCCTGCGCATCCCTGCCTTGTCACCAGGTGTGCGTGGCACGCGTGCAGTGTAGTGGAGTGCACTGCAACTGGATGCCCGTCTTGTAAAGGCCAGCTGTACCTCCCCCGCTCGCCCTGTGTGGAAGGTTTGAGGCACTGCAGGCAACTGCCTCGCATTGCGCTTACACTCATCTTTGACGCATTGGCGGCGTGTGGAAGGACAAGCCAAGCGACGTGAGGCCAGCCAGCACCCTGGCACAAGACCTGTAGCCTGCCGTGACTACTGTATGTGGTGCCGGCAAACGAAAAGCATCACCCTTCCCTCCACAGCAGGGCCACCACGTTATGTGCTGCCGGCAGCAGACCCCTTCGCAGTAGGCAAACATGGCAAACAACAAGTCAGCTAAGCAGTCTTGTGGCGGCAAACCCATGTGCCGGCAAGGGCAAGCACCACGTGCACCCCGTTCGTGACCTCATCACGTGTCGCACTTTTGGAACCGTCTAAAACAAAGCCGCGCCACGTCCGTGACCTCGTCACGCTGCACGTGTGTCCAAGCTGTCTGTGCGCAATGTGGACAGCAACCCTAACTTGACACGTGTCAGCCCTCGCTACCGCACCAGGAGGGACCAACGCACGCGTGCCCCACGGACACGTGTGCTCATGCTGGGTTGCACCGGTGTCCGTCCCGCAAATGCCCGCCCGGCCCCCAATGATGCGGCAGGCACAGTCATGTATCATGAATACAAACATTCAATATTATCTCCAAAGCATGGCCTCAGCCCTATGTTGGCCCTATGTTGACTACTAAGCGTTCCAGAGCCTCGGTGGGTGCTTTCCACCGAGCACCGGCTCTTTAGGACCGCAACGACAGCAAAACACCCCCACACCTGGACCCAACTGCATTGCGTTATTGTACCGGCAGTGCGCACTGCAACCACACAACAGTCAGACACCTCCTGAACACCATTCCTTCCCTAACCCTGCCCTCTCCTACACTCTCTACATCGACCTCCTCTCTCGGCTCCCCACGTTCCGCACCTCCCTCAACCTCCCCGCTGCTCTACCTGCTTCGACGCGCCCACCCCCACCCCGCCAAAATCCCTCATCACCACCCCCGCCCCGTCTCCCAGCCCCCACCTACTTCCCCTCACCCTCCCAACCGTCCCATCCCCCGTCCCCCCACCCCCCAACCACCCCCTACTGCCGGAACGGCACCCACTCTATGAACGAGTCGAAGCACAGGTTGAACACTTCGCTCAGCTCGCAGCACAGCGCGCAGAACGACCCGTGCATGGGTGCACCCGCCTCCCTGCACGTCCCCGAGCAGTACACCGCCGCCTGGCAGCGCTCGCAGCGGGGGGCGCCGCCGCCCAGGGCCCCCAAGCTGGAGCCGCACGCGGAGCAGTGGGACTGGCGGTCGAAGTAGAGCTGCGCGGTGTAGAGTATGGAGTCGAGGTTCATGGGGATGACCTTGACAAAGTTGAGCTCCTCCACCTGGGGCAGGGAATGAGGGAAGGCAGCAAGGGAAAGCGCATGTTAAGCAGGCAGCGTTGCCGTGTGGACGACGAGGGTTTCAATGGCGTTTGGATATGGAGTAGAGGTTCATGGGGATGACCTTGACGAAATTGAGATCCTCCACCTGGGATTGCCGTTGAGAATGCACAGTTTTAACACCGTCGGTGAAGTGGGCAATGAGACTGGCTGTACTCGCCCTCACCCAAACCCATCCCTAACCCACAATCCACTCCCTTGCCCGTAACCCGTCCCAACATCCCAGGAACAGAGACCCCCAACCCCTTTGTTGAAAGCCCTCCTTTCTTACACAACCCAGCCTGACCCGTCTGGCCCCTGGAAGCCCTGGCCAGCCAGCCCCCAGGGCCCCTCCCCTGCCGTCCTTCCCTTCGCCCACCTTGATGGCCTCTGTGCTGAGGTCCGAGAAGTAGCACCTCATGGCGTAGCGCACGAACACCGTGTGCCCCGTGCGCAGCTGCTGCATGTCCAGGGAGCCCGAGGTGGGGAAGAACAGGATGCTGCGGGGGTGCAGGGGGTTGATTGCAATGAATGAGAGGTGTCAGCTTGCGTATGAAGAGGAATGTCGATGTTCCAGGGAAAAAGGAAAGGGGGCGGGCAGGGATGGGGAAGAACAGGATGCTGCGGGGAGGCAAGGGAGGGTTTAGGGGTGGCACGTGTGGGATGGGCGCAGGAGCAGGTGGGCCAGAACGGCGTCCGGGGTGAGGCACGGAAGACACGTGGTCCTGCACCCCCCAAACTCCCATGTATGTGTACCGCCGGTAGGCACCAATTGCAGCAAGACACGCGGCGCGACCTCTCTCACACTAGCCATCTGCACGGGATGGATGGGAGTAGCTTGCTGTACGGTGGGCAGGGGTGGGGCCCCCGCCCCCTGCCGCCCGTGCCCCAGCCGCGAACACCCGGCCACACGCCGCTATCACGACCACCAGCAACCGTGCCATCGCGGTACCGTGCCCCGTCCGTAAGCACCCAGCCCTACGCCACTACCAGTCAGGACCACCACTGCTAGTGCCGTCACGGCTCCGCTCGTGCTGTAGCTTCCAGCGGCCACACCGCCTCCTGCCGGCCTGCAGCAGCCTCTGCCCCTGGCTACACGCTGCCCCTGGCTACACGCTGCCCCTGGCGCCCGAGCTCCTACCCCGCCACAGGCTACGGACGAGGGCCCAGGCCAGGTTGCCGCAGCTGCCACCCCCAGGTCCCTTGTCCCCCTCTCCTCGAACCCTTCCGCCCCCTGGTGTCCGCTGCTCCCTGCGTCCCGCTCGCCCGGGCTTGGGGGGCCTTCTTGCCCCGCAAGTCCCGTTGGCGCCCCCCGGTCCCTCCTTCCCCCAGGGCCCTGCCGTTGCAGGGACCCGAGCCCCTGGCGGCGAGTGCCACGTGCCCTGTGGGGCGCCTCAGCTGTTCACCGCGGCCGCCGGCTCGGCAGGTGCCGCCAGGATGGCTGAGCCGCGGGCAGGTGCCCAATGGTCCATGCCCGACACTCTACTGTACAGCCCGCCCACCTGCGCACGCGGCTGGTCCCCTGCCACACCTCCACTCGACGGCACGCACACAGCAAGTCGGTACCAGAACATAACAACAGTTTCAGTACATGATAGGAAAAGGCATGTCTCCCGCGCGCACCTGTGCACGCTGCCGGTCACGTCCCGCACCTCCACCCGGTGCCCCAGCACGGGCAGCTGCGACAGCGAGTCGTTGACAATCTCCCCGAAGAACGTCCACGTGCGGTTGGGCAGCAGCATGCCTGGGGAGCGGGAGGGTGAGGGGGTAGGCGGAAGCATGATGAAGTGTCAAACGAGGTTGCAAGCACGCATGCCCGCATGCGGTTAGCCCCGTGATGTGTTGCACTGAGGCAGCGGGTGGCTTGTGCGCTTAAGCCGCTGTGAGGGGGGAAGGTCGCGCCAGGGACGGTTGGACCTACGCTGCGGGGCCAGGGAGGGCAGTACTCGGCCCCCAGGTGGTCCGGCCCCCGGGGCAACGCCCCATGCCTCAACGCCCTGGCGTGGCGCGCAGATTGGATTGCCCCGCCCTGCCTTGTCGAGAGCGGGCCCCATAGCAGTTTGTTCCCGCATACAGTCTCGGTTGGGACCCAGTCGGTGTAGCGATGCGGTTGCGGGGACCCAGTCGGCGTAGTGCACCGCCCACTAGACCGCTTTCCTGCCCTTGCTCGTTGGCTGGCCAAAGCAACCCCCGCCCGCAGGCCCCGACCCACATCGCTGCGCCACCCACAGGCAACAAACCACGACCCATTCGTGGTGTGGAATAGCACCCGGTCCTGCAGGATGACCGGACCCCATCTCTGCGCAACCCCGTGCCGGTAACACACAAGGCAGCAGCTGGGGAGCTGTCATGCCGACACTAGGGGCACTACGGCACATGTGACCTGTACACGTGTGCGAGCGAGACTGCAGCCGCACGCCAAACATGCATATGCAAGCCCGTGCAGGAGATACAGATGCACGGGGGTTGTAGCACGGTGTCACACAGAACCGCTGCCTACGCACCGTTGGGCTGCTCCGTAAAGTAGTTGTTGTCGAACTCATCCGCTTGCGGCAACTCCCCAAAGGACGGAAAGTAGAATCTATTTTGCAAGCTAACGTGTGATGGTAGAGCCTGATTCGCAGGGGTGGGGAAATGGGGGCGGGTGGTCTATGGTGTAGGGTTGTACCAGGTATGCGCTGGGGCTGTGAGGGCCGTGCTGCCCAGAGGTCCAACCATCCGTATCCATATGTGCATGTCGCTGTAGTTTGTGTTCTATATCATGCCGATGCCGAAACTGTTGCGCTAGTGCTGCTGGTTGCCGGCGAGGCGCAAAACACAATTTGGCGGACAACTCAACAGCTGCGCCGAATGACGCGAGCTAATACAACGCACCATTGGCTCGCAGGCCCCTAAAGAAGCAGTTCCTGGCTACCACGATGTCCAGACGCTGCTAAGCTGTCTGGTCAGCAGGTTCTGCTGCTAAGGGAGACCACAGTCCACCGATTGTGCCGACCGCTGTCGCTTGCAGCCTCCTAGGGTAGGCCCGAAGCTATGCCACACGGGCAATAGTCTTACTGTCTTAAAGGGAAGTTAACGGGTGTGCGGGGGCACAGGCCGCCGCTGAACTTGGCTTAGTACTGGCTAGCGACCCTGGGTCAATGCAAAGTGTTGCACGTTTCTCATACGAATGCATAAAGCGTACATTTGAACAGCGCATTCGCCACGGGGCATGGTCGTTGATCGTGCAAAATCACAACTTGGTCGTACGTGGACTTTGCCTTTTTTGCACAGGCAGTTGAATGCTCGCTCCTCTCCTACCTTACTAGTACTGCACGCATTGCATTGCCAGTCAAATTGTGTGCACTGGTTGCAAGCTTGCCTTGGGCGAAGCGCGCGCTAGGTGACGCCCTTCTGACGCCCGACGCGTTGCCAATAAGCTGAGGGCCCCAACGGGCCCAGCTCGGAATCAGACTATTTGCTCCTGTAGTGCAAGATGGCAACAATGTCCACGTACACCTCCGGAAACCGGTGTTGCGAGCGTCACGCCTCTCGCCCGGGCGTCCTACTGGCCCCCGCAAAGCCCAGAGCAACATATACGAAAAGACAGATACGTGTTACAGCCGTGTCGGGACCCAATGGACCCGGGGACAAGAACAATGATAAGGAGCAGGTGGGGCTGGGGGCATGGGGCACGGCTCCGCTGCTCCTGCCGGAGCTACTGCAGATATTTCCAGCGCCATGCAGCCAGTGTGCGAAGTGAAGGCACCACACGGCCTTGATAGCTCAGCATAATAGTGCTGCGCAGCGTAGGTGTTGGGTGGGGTTGGTCCCTACAGAAGCACTTCGGGGATTCACGTGGTGCTAGAAACCCTAGGCCGCGGTCCTTGCAAGACGCTGGCTTCGCTGTATCTGAGCTTGCATCCCCTCTTCGTACTTTGCTGACACCCACACCAGGGCCTCATGCGGCGGCTGCTCTCCCAGGCGGAGCGGCATGCCAGCAACCTCCTGCACGCCATGACGCCCAAGGCCGAGGTGGGTTAGGGTGGGGCGGGGTGGGGTGGGGCGGGGACGGCTCCACTGCTACAGCACACCAACCTCCTGCATGCCATGACAACCAAGGCAGAGGTGGGTTAGGGTGGGGTGGGTGGGGGGAGGGGGTCGAGTGCACTGCTTCATCAGCACACCGATTGCATGCATGCCATAACGCCCAAGGCCGAGGTGGGATACCGGTATATGTTGTGTTGTTTTCAGGGCGGGGTGGAGTGCGTGGGGCTGGGTGGGAATGGTGCGGCGAGGTCATTCCGCTCGTTCTACGGTTGGGCGCCCAACGCATTACGACTCGGCGGGATGCTTGTCACGCTGCCGACGTGGTGGGCTTGGGCGGCCGCTGGTATCGATCCGTTAACACTGAGCACACCAGCAAGCTCCTGCATGCCATGAGCCCAAGGCCAGGGTGGGGTGGGGTGGGTGGGTCAGGGACGCCGCAGGCAGGTCACTCTGCTCCCTTCCCTTTAACCGCCCCACGCGTGCCGGTGGAAAATTAAGGACGCACCCGGTCACGCCAGCTTTCCCAACCCACCGCATTATGCCCCCGCCACACCGTCCATCAACATCCGTCCCCCAACTGTTTCTAACCGCTTCCAACTGCTTCCAACCGCCTCCAGGGCGACGTGGCCGACGTAACGCTCATCGTGCTGTCCACGGGCGTGTTCATGTGGCTGGCGGCGGAGATGTACCGCCTGTACGCCTTCTCGTACATGTCGTACATGAGCGAGCACGGCGAGGGCTACGCGCACACGCACAACATCATGCACGCGGCGGCGCACCACGCGGCGGCAGCCAGCGGCGTGTTCAGCACGTGGAGCAACAGCGGCTTTTGATCGTACAGCTTGGAGGCAAAGTAGGATAAAAGTCGGTGGACAGCAGTGGCAGAAGCGTCAGGGGCGTTGGTGGCGGTCGTCTAGGGTCGTCATTCTCCTGCGGTACTGCTGAGGAGGAGGGGGCAAGTGAGGATGGCGCGGAATTGCTGAGCGGTTTGGTTTGGTTTGGTTTGGGTCGGGAGTGTACGGGCTGCTGTTGGCAGCACGGCGGCTGCCAGCATGTGGACAGCAGAAGCCGGAAGGCGCCAACATGTCACTGCATGGCGCGAGGCACAGCGGGGCCGGAAACCAGTAGGCCTGCGGAGAGCAAGGCTAGCGGCACGCGGTCAGACACGCAGGTGGGTTGGTGTGGCATGACAAGGCACGATGTAGGGTGCTTGGAGGCTGGTGGGGGGGCTTTGAACGGGGAAGGACAAGGTTCTTGTTGGCGCGGTGCGTCCGTGGTGCTACCTGTCACGAGGCCGCGGAATAATCATTACGGCACGGCGCCGTTTGTTCCGGCGGAGGAGAAACATATGTATGTCGTCGCAATTTTCGCCTGAAGGCGTGTTGTTCAGGCTGCTTAGCGTTGTTGAGGGCCACGCTGTGTCTTGTGTGCAACCCGTTGAGGAGGAGGTGGCGCAAGGCAGCGTGTGAGTTGTGCATCAGGCGCGAGTAGCTTGCAATTGGTGTTGGGATAATCCACTTTGGGTTCCACCAGGTCGCACACAACATACGGTGGAATGAGTCAAAGGAGGATACGGTGTTATGTTACTGCGGCTCGATGACGCTTTTATACCCTAGTGCTTTAGGTTTGCGGGGGCTGTGTTGGCCAGGCAGGGGAGAAGCCCCTGGTGTTGCCATCCCCGAGGTCGTGTGCCTTGGGCCTTGGAAGGTACGTATGTCGTCGGTAGTGGTATGTACCAGTCTAAGACCAGAGCCGTGACGTTGTAGGACGGATCCTGGTCTTGGAGGAGGGGTTGACATGTCCGTCTTCGGCTCCAGCGCGTAGCAAAAACAGACTGCGCCCGACTGCACACCTGACATGTACCCAGGTCGGTAGTGGTACGAAGGTGGGGAACTTGGCAGTACCAGCGTGCTGGGCATGATCTTGCATCCAAGTCATTATTGAATGTTTCGGGAAAAATTACGTCGCAGTGTTGAAAGGGAGCAGAGGGGATGCTGCCCTGGCCTGGCAATCGTGGGTGGCGATTGGGAGCAGGTCGAGCAGGTTGGAGCCATGCGCACATGCCTGTAACTACCTGGGGCCTGCATTCATCGTTGGTAAGCAGTCCAAGCACCCGGCCGTTCTGCATGTATGGCACAGGCCGTGCAGCCTCCGCATATCCTGTCCCAGCCAACAGGAGGGGGTGTCAAAGAGGTGTCGTACGTACTAGACGTACCCTGAGTTCCATCTACAAGCAACCCACACCAGCATATGCGTCTGTGCATGTCTGTGCACGCCGTCCTGCACGCACTTGGGACCTCCTTCTGCTTGGAACGCTAGCCGGTGTTGGAGGACCTGGCTCGCACATGGCTAGCACCCATGCTTGTAAGGTTGCTCGCGTAAGTTGCATGTCCCTGTTTCCACCTCGATTCCGTTAGGTGCCCATACGATTCGCGTTCTGTAATCTTTTGACGTGGCAGGCCCTTGTCCTGAATGCCTAGCACTAAAAAAGGTTGGTTGTCCGCGCGCCCGTGCCAGCCCGCTCCGAAACGCATACATGCACGCGAGCAATGAGGACGAGCTGTTTGCAATGATACACGAACGAGGCTGAATATTAAATATGGTGTAACCGGCCAATAGAATTTACGACTGACTCGCGCTTAAAGCTCGCAGTCAAATATTACAATACAGTTGGCAGTGAGACACCTTGAATACATTGCATGAGACACCTTGTTCGGGACAACCACTGCAACTACAGCAACTGCAAATCGTCAAACCGCCAGACGTACAAAGCACGCGCTGTAGGGGCTCCGCCACGCTCGACACGTAGGAATCCAGTGGGCAATATCATATATGAGATGCAATTGCTTTAGACGACTGCTTCTCCCTGGCGTGCTGGCGTCACACTTGCTACAGCGTTTCCTCGGCGCCACGTCCGTAGCTTAATCCAGCACAACAACATCCTAAACACGGTTGAATTTTAGCACGAACTTGCAAGCTTGGACAATTCTTATTTCGCATAAGCGTGAGCGAGCCAGTGGGCTGTCGGCTGTGGCACCATCCGATGGCATGAGGGTGACCGGGCCAGCCGGCCAGGTTCCAGCCCGCAGCCGCCCGACACCGGCCTGGGCTTGAAGTACACCAAAGCGTGCCATAGCAGCCAGTCCGCGCATCTGCAAGTTACTGTTCTCGTGCCGGCCCCTGCGGGGAACTTCGGCACCCGACCGCAGCGGGGAAGGCAAGCTTGCCGCTCCGCCATGCCATCGCTCTTCCTGCTTCTGCTTGGCTTGGGTTGCTGTGCTCCAGCCATGGGAACGGCTCGCACCTCCACCAAGCTGACAGCATCAGTCGCGTCCCACACACACATGGCGGCTGGTGCTGAGAGCGGGGGGCCTGGGGAGGGTGGCAGCGGGTCCCATGCCCATGCCCGGGCAGCCTGGGCTGTGGGCAGTGTTGGTCAACTGGACATGAGCACAGACGAAGGTCAACGGACGCAAGGGCAGGAGGGTGGCAGCACGGAGGCTCTGTCAAACCCGGCATCAGGTCAGCGACAGCAGCAGCAGCAGCAGCAGCAGGTGCAGCTCGTCCACCGGCGATTGCAGCAAGAGGGGCAGCGGGCGGGCGAGCGCCGTGGTGGTGGTGACGGCAATGATGAGGAGAGCCCCCCTGGCCATGATGGCAAGGACCGAGGAGACACGGGCAAGGCAGAGGTGAATGAGGGGGAGGGCAGCTCCTACTCCTCCTTTGCTGGCGCGTCCTCAGGGCCCGCGGCCGGGTCCGAGACCCTCTCCTTCCCCTCCTCCCGCCGCTGCGTCTTCATCCTGGGCACTGGCCGCAGCGGCAGCACTGCGCTGATGGACGCGCTGAACCAGCTGCCGCACTTCCTCATACGGGGGGAGCAGGAGGGGGCATTTTGGTTCCTGTACCTCACGTACAGGTGTGTGTATGAGGCGGGGACCAGTAGAAGGAGTTGAGGGTGACAGCGCACTCGCTAGGGATGCCGTACGGTAGTGAAACCAGGCGGCGTCAGACGCACATACAGGCACACGGTGTCCATGCGCTCATCATGCTTCTGTGCGCGACCGCTCTTCCCTGTTTGGCTCAGCGCTTTATTTGCAATGAGCTCGACACGGCTTTGCCGTACGTAGCCCTGCCGTACAGCTGCGCAGCGCTCCAGCCGTCCGTGCAACCCTCCTCGCCCCGATTTCGCAGCTGTGTTGCTGACGCTGCGTCGTAGTACTCCTACCCCCTCCCCGACCCCCCCCTCCCGCCCCTGTCTTTCCCCCGCCCCCAGGCAGATGATAAGGTCATGGAGGCACTCTAAGGACTACGTCGCAATGGCTGAAGAGGTGGAGCGGAGAGAGGGCGTGCAGGTGGGGGCGGGGCTAGGCGTCAATGTGTGCGGGGTGTTACTGTTGGCACTGGGTCTGGGTCTCTACTTACGTGACATCATGCTTGTAAGCAGTCCAACCTGCCTGTCAGTAACAAGCCTGCCCTTATGCCTGTATGCCCCTGCCGCACCGTTATCCTCGTCGTTACCATCCTCCACCATCACCACCTGCACCCCCCTCATCAGGCCGCTGCCCACTTGTGCTACCGTACCCCGCCGCAAAGCAGTCTTTGCCCTTTTCCCCTAGCCCCCTCTTGTGCCACGATCCTATCACATCCGCCTTACGTGATTCTCTCATCGCACCGTGGACTACCCCGCCGTAACGCGGTCCCTGCCCTTTTCCCACACCCCCGGTTGTGCTACCATGCTATTGTGTCCTTCGCCCGACCCCAGGCCGCCGCCCACCTGGGCTACCCCGCCGTTAAACGGTTGTACGACACCGCAGCTGTAGAAAACAAGCTGCCGTGCTTCAACGACCTGCACCCGGACAGGGTGGCGGATGCGGTGCGGGCGATGTACACGATGGCCTACGGATACCACGGGCCGGGTGAGAGGCGGTCATAACACTATAACACGGAACGACTTTAATTACAAACCGAGACCAGTTTACCGGACACCACGGGCCGGGTAAGGCACCCTGCCTGCATCCGCACCTCGTGCGTGGTGTGGCAAGTGTGGCCCACGGTATGGTGCTCCTACAAAACGCACTAGCCCTCACCTGGCCTACACACGCCCCACAACGAACGGTGCGGTTTTTTGTTACGACTGGTCCATTATGCACGCTCCGCTGCTACACATGCCGCCCCAGCCCCGGCCCCGCATTTAGACACCACGTGCACACGTGTCCCCTTAACTTTGCTTTGACATATGCGTTGCATCTCCCCGCACTGCATCCTGCTGCACACGTGTTCCCGCTCGCACAACGCACCCTGCCAACTGCAGGCTGACCGTTACCATCTCCGCTCTTCGGCCGCTCTGCGGTTACCCCCTCCACATGCTGGCCTCTTAGTGTCTGTTTCTGTGCGCTCACCCAGGCTCACCGATGCGTCCTTCCCCCCTGCAGGCGTGGTTTCTGGGTTCAAGGAGATTCGCTTTGTGGCTGGGCGAGCGTTCCCCCTCGAGACTGGCTATGCCCTGTTCGAATCCTTCGTAGAGTGGCTCATGTCGCTATGCGATGACGTCAAGGTGCGTGGGTGCCACGTATGCGGTGTCTAAGCGCAGTCGAGTCCTCCTCTCGGGGTGCCACAACCCAGATGCCTGTCTGCCCGTTCGCACACTACTGGCCTTAACCCACACCCCTGCAGGTGCTGCTCAACTCCCGGTTGTCCAGTCTGCCTCCCTGGAGGACAACTGGACGCTGGAGTACATGCTGTTGTGGTCCACTCACACCTTCGCACCCCGCCCTTAATACACACACACCGTAACCCACACCCCTGCAGGTGCTGCTCAACTCACGGCTATCCCCCTCCCTGGAGGACAACTGGAAGCTGGAGGACATGCTGTGGTCCAACAACGTC
>VFQN01002485.1_pt1 | contig 28305 bp, 39 predicted proteins | sample 3512371 | NCBI WGS metagenome assembly VFQN01 (sample SAMN10412370, study PRJNA504923) | tailings metagenome | isolation source: Replicate 2 from Balatoc abandoned mine | place: Philippines: Itogon, Benguet | collected 2017-08-28
AAGGGGCCCGAAGGGCATATATTGTTACCCTCCGTGTTAAAGGATTTGCGAGCTCGTGGCATGCACGTGCAGCACCAGGGCATCTCCCCTGTGCAGCACCTGCGCGCATGTAAACACGTTGATGAGAGCACGCAGACGCCTGAAGCTGGGGGCAGGGGAGCGTTTTACCATGGGGTTGGGCTTTGAAAGGGAGCCAGAACTGTACGAGTACAGTATGTGGGTGCAGGTCAGGTGGGTACAGACCAGGGGGACTGGGAGTGCCAAGATATACAAGAACAGCACTGTGTCCAAAGGGCAAGCACTTGCTAGCGCCCGTAGACGCTTAATAGGTACAGTACGCTTTGCAGCAGATTGTTTGTAGGTGTGTTGCCGAGCCTAAGGTTATAAGAAGCTGAGCATCTGGGCATCTATTTTGTACGTCGAGGAAACAGTGTTGGCAGCCGACGCAGTACGCAGTATACCCTTTACATCTTCAACAAGCAGTCGTTGTGCTCAGCGGAGTACACGACCTGGTACCTCGAAAGCTTTTCAAGTGAAGCATGGACAGCCCGCCGGCAGACTTATACGACGACGAGAGCTCGAGCGAGAGCGATGACGATTACTTTGACGATTTCAGCTATGACCGTGGTCAGGCGTGGGAGAAGTTGCAAGTGCTCATCGCGAGTCTCGAGCGGAGCGCAGCACCTGCGACAGTGTCAACAGCCAGGGGAGTGCCCATCCGTAACGATGTGTCTCTTAGTACGCTTATCGGCGGGACTCACGACTGGACCATGAGGGCGACGCCTCCGCAGGCTGGCCAGATCATGTCCGTGCGGACAGGTGGTGCAGCTCCTGGTGCAGCTGTCGGCTACGCTCCCTGGGATACGGTAGAGGTCAAGGGGCCAAAAAATCTCTCTTCTCTGCCCATCGACATCATCCTCGACATCCTGCAGCTGCTTCCACCCCAGGAGCTCGCGTGCAACGGCCGGCTCGCGTGCAAGGCCGCCGCCCGGCGCTTCAGCCAGCCCGCCGAGTGCACCGTGCGGCTCAGCATCCCCATGAACCCCCACGTGGCGCAGTGCTGGCGCGAGGGGGCGCAGGCGGGCCTGGCGCAGCTGCCCTTCACGCGTAAGATGGCCCTGCTCCCAACTGCTGCCGGCAGCGGCTGTGTGGCCAACCTGGAGGCCGCCTGGGCGCTGGTGGAGCCGGACCTCGCACCGGAGCTGCTGCCGCCCGATGAACCAAGGCGCTACGCGTACATGTGGCGCTGGTACCGATCCAGAGGTGGAGGAGACGCAGCGTCTGCGGCGGCCGCTGCTGGCCACCTGCACCTGCTGCCATGGATCCTGGAGCATGGGTTGCCCCTGGACCCCAAGTGTGTGCTGGCAGCCGCCGCGCCCCACGGCGACCTGGCAGCGCTGCAGCACACCCTACTGCTGCTGCACAGGCATGGCTGCCTGAACGCGAAGACGGCCAGCGACCGCATATTTCTGGAGCTCGTCCACGGGGTGGCAGAGGGCGGCGGACCGCACGCCCCCGCCAAGCTGGCCTGGCTGCAAGAGCACTGGCCGGACAAGGACGAGGTCGTACGGCTCCTGAAAGCGGCACCCCATTCGGCATGCACGGCAGCCGACCCGCTGCCCGTGCTGCGGTGGCTACTGGGTCAGGGAATAGACCTCCGGAAGCCGCATTACGTTTATGGCGCCTTGTTCAACTGCAAGCGCGAGGTGCTGGAGTGGCTCATGCACGACGTGGGCTGCCCGGTGCCCAAGTTGGACCAGGGCGCGGGCGGTGCAGGCTGCTGGGATGCCATGGACCAGGAGGGCACGGCAGGCGGGCAGGGCGGCGCAGCGGACGACGGCGCCATAGCCAACCTGCGGTGGCTCCGGCAGCAGGGAGTGGACCTCAATTCGCTATGGGAAAGAAGTTGTTACCTGTGCAGCGGCAACATGAACCCCATGCCAGGGGCCGTTGGTGCCCAGGTCAGCTGCCTGGGTGAAGTGCAGCTGGGTGTGGTGCGTTACCTTCACGAAGAGTGCGGCGTGGGGTGTACGTGGATGGATGCGGACACAGTGGTGTGCAGTTGGAGCCCGGAGATGGTCGCATGGCTGTGCGCTCATGGGGGCTGGCTCACCCGGCGTGCCTACGGAGTAGCCTACTGGTCCGGCAACCTGCCAGCATTGCGTTGGCTGCTGCACGAGGCACATGTTCCCGTGGGTGACCTCACCGTGTTGGATGTGCTGAAGTACTGGGGCTGTGACGGGCCAGGGTACCCAGGCTCAAGGGAGCTCCTCGAGGCGGTGCGGATGCTGCTTGAGGCGGGCTGCCCCACGGGGGGTGACAGGGAGGCGGTGCAGGCGGCAGCGCGCAAGGGAGACCTATCCGTGCTGCGCTACCTGCATGAGGAGCGGGGCATGGAGGTGGGGCCCTGGGCGCTGGCCAGCGCTGCGGAGGGCGGCTGCGAGGCGGTGCTGGAGTGGCTGGTGGCGGCCGGGTGTGGGCAGGGCTTGGGAGGGGACGCATACGTGGCTGCTGGGATGAATTATAACTTCGGAACCCTGAGCCGGCTGTTGCTGCTTGGCGTTCCCATGGACAAGGAGGTGCTGGTTAAGGCCGTGGGGGCCGACAGGAGCTGCCCTCTGGTGATGCTCAAGCTGCTGGCGGACTGGAGCGGGGCGGTGCTCGATGGGCGGGCCGTGGGCCAGGCGCTGGAGGCGGCGCACAATAGGAAGGAGCGGCAGGAGGAGGCGATTGCGTGGCTGAAGGAGCTGTGGGCGCGTGTGGAGAAGTGAGGACGAGGATTTTGGTTTGCGAGGAGTGGCAGGCGACGTTATAGGTTGACGACGTCGCGAAATGAATTCATCGGTAGAGGTGGGGTTGGCGTGGGGGCAGGTCTGGGTGGCAGGGCACGGGATATCCGGTGAAGTGACTGGTAAGGCGCTGTAGTAGGCTGGTTGGTGACATGTGGCTGCAGGGGCATTCGGACAAGCAGGGGGTATGTGAGGCACAAGGCGCTGTGTGGCAAGGGGATACGGTATTGGGGAAGGCGGTCTTGGACCAGGGTGCAGGGGCAGAGCAAGGGAGCTGTGGGTGAGTGCACAGGCATGGCGTAGGGCAGCATCATAACGGCACCATATGGAGCGGCACAGGGTCGCTTTGTGTGCATGAGCGTGGCAGAGGGAAGCTCAAGACGAAGGGGGAGGGGGTCGCAATGGCAGCAGTCTTGGGCAGCGGGGTGACCCCCGCTGGGATAGCTGTTGGTGTGGGAAGCCAGTCGACAGCCGTGTGTTGGAGGACCCATCCATGCGCTTGATGTACACCCAATGCGCAGGTTTTATCATGTTGGTGGCACTGACCTTGCTGACGGCGGGAACGCCAGGCATCGGCGGTACATGCAGTGTGTGCTACACGGCGGTGCTTGTACCGACCTGGACAGTCTCAACTTACACGGTCCGTTGGCGCATGTGCGTGCTTAGGCGTGCGTGTAGAAGTATCGGTAACTGGTACATTAAAGGGCCTTAAAGGGCATTCCTGCCGGCTGGCGTTGTGTACGACGGACGGAGTGCCGTAGTGTTGAGTCACGTTGCGTGGGACGACCACTGTATGAGGCTATGAGCAGCCTGCTGTCGTACGCATACCGGTACAACATGTCATGTCTTCTGTCGTTGAACTGGAACCGTACGGCATGCGGCTATCACCCAGTTGCTAGTACACGGTGTGCATACCGGTACGTGCCTGGGACGGGCCCGGTAGGGAGACGGCACAGCAAGTCGTCATTACAACCGCGCGCTTGGTGGACAAACAACGCCCCTGTACACGAGCTGTCTTGTTGCCGTTCTATCGGAGGCCGTTCATCTGGATGGCCATTCCAGCAAGCCTGAGTGCTGGTTGTGACACATCTCCTCAGTCTCAACTGTACGTAGTACAAGATCAGGAAATACGTTTCGTGCTCACAAGTACCAGTACATTCCCGAATGCACACAGCTCCAACCTGGCCCCGACTCCTTCTCCACGATAGCGTAGGGTCACAAGTGTTCCTGCAGTACCGTACACTGGTACGTGGTATCTAGGTAGCCTCCTGAAGACAACAGGACACAGTTGCGGCACTGGTTGGCGCTCTGGTCAGTCTGGGTCAGTTGGTCCTGATGCATGCTCACTTGCTCAGTGCTATGCAAGGCAGGATGCTGTGCGAGGTCCCGTTGCATACCGTACGGCATGATTTTCACTTGTCCCAAGCCGGCTAAGCGCCATCATTACGTGCAAGGCCAATCAGTTTAACCCCTGCCGCCACAGTCGACTGACGTCCAAGCCACCATTACGCGCAGCCAGCGCCGGCCATACAATTGACAGCAATACCAAGTACGGCCATGTCGTACCCTGCCTGCGAAATGACCGTGCCTTGGTTGCAGGCACCTGCCAACCCCATGCACGCAGCTCTCGCTCCTTCACCCATCTCAACCCTCCTTGGGCTGTCGTGCCGTACCCTGAGTGCTCATAGCCGCGTTGCCCTCCACGCGTGCATGCATAATGCTGCACTGAGCCCCCACTGGCCCACACTGCCCCCACTGGCCCACAGGTCACCCGTCTAGGTCCCACCACCTGCCCTCGCCTGAAAGTCCCAGGTAAGCCCCAACATCACAAGTCCCAACAACCTCTCTATCACCGCAGTGATCCTGCCTCCCTTAACGCCATTCACGCATCTCGTACCACGTCTTGCAAGCAGCAGCACCTGACGCCACCGTGGGGTCACTGGGACTGTCAGTACCTAATGCGAGCGGCGGCAGCGCCTACGGCGGACAGCAGGCACCCGTTTGCATCCCTGCCAGAGGCAATACCGTGCAGCCCGTTGGCCCCCAAAACCGTTACTGCGTACACCTCATCCCAGTGCATGCTACCCTTGTCCTAAAACCAACGTTGCGCGACCCAGCCTCCTTCGCTGGTTGCCTTCTTTTCTCCTCCGCCTGCTGTGGCCCCCGAGCTTCCACCTCATGCCGCCGCCTTCTGCGGCCTCCCTCGCCGCTTCGCTACCCGCTCCCCGGCGCCACCCTCCTCTCCTGGTCCCTGCGTACCCTGCTGCTCCTCAGCCTCCGCCTGAACGCCCTCACCCTCCTGCTTCCGCGGCTGCCGTTGCTGCGTCTTCCGACCATTGACCTCGCCGCCTCCCTCGCCCCCAGCCGCTTGGCCCTCCGCCAGCCGGGCAGCTAGCCACACCTCCTGCCGCCCCCTGTCCCCACGCAGCTCCTCCCACGCCCAGTAAGACACACCCACCACGTTGCCCGACCCCAGCACCCGCTCCAGCTGCCGCCGCAGCAGCTCCGCAGGCCCGGTCCGTGTCTCCGTGTGCGGGTGGTTGGTCAGCAACCGCCCTGGGCCCTCCACCTCAACCACCACCCGCCGCCCACCTCCCAGCTCCACCACAGCATCCGCCGTGCACCGCAGCTCAGTCACCGCAGCTTCAGGCGTTACTGACACGATAGTACAGGAGGGCACACGTCTGGCTGCCACGACCCCTGCAACACTGTCCTCTTCTGCCGCCATACGGCTCGCTGTCCGTCCGTCCACCGGCGCCATCTGCTTTCGCCCTGCCCGCTGCTGCCCCGGTGTCCCTTGGCCCGTCTGCTGCCCCCCGGCCTGCTGCACCATGCCCTGCAGCACGGAGCACACCTCCTCCCGCAGGCACTGCAACCGTCTCGAAGCACCGTACACGCCTCCGGGGCCCTCCCCTGCAGCCTGCTCCGCAGCTCGCAGCAGGTCAGGAGGCAGGATATGCCGCATATGACCCGGGCTGCTGCTGCTGCTGCTGCTGCTGCTGATACCACCGCTTTCATCCAAGCCCACCAACCCATCCAGGTCCAGCTGCACCTGCCAAAGCTGCCTGAGCTGCTCCTGATTACCCACACCCCCCCCCCCCCGCCCCCCCCCCCCCCCCACCCCCCCCCGCAGCCGCCCCCACGCCCCCCGGTGCGGCCGCCGCCCCCCCCGCCCCCTCACCGCCACAGCCCACACCGAGTCAACCAGGTCACGCACCTCCACGGCCCCGCCTCCCGCTGCCACTAGCTGCACTAGCCGACCCAGCAGCCCCTCCACCAGCCCGCCCTCGTAGCAACGCACCTCGGCCAGGCTCCGCAGTAGGGTAGCACAGTCCTCAGCCGTAGCGTCACCGTACTGCTGCTGCTGCTTAGCCAGCCCTGCTGCCGTACTCTGTACGAGCGCGTCGCCCGGACGGTGCTTGGCCAGGGCCAGGGCATGCCACAGTCGTGCCCAGTCGGCCGGGGTGGCGGCGGAGCGGAAGCTTCCCCGTGCAGCCGCCGCCGCCGCCGCCAGCGCCCGGTAGCTGTCACTCGTGCCGCCGTGGCCGCTCCTTGCCAGCGCCAGAGCCGCCCCTGACAGCTCCTGGGCCGTCAACTCCTCGAGACCACCGTTGAGAAGTTGGCACGCCGCGAGCTCCGCCGCCTCAATGGCGTGCAGTGCTACGAGCTGCGCGTCCTCAAGGAGCCCCCCCGTTCCATATCGACCGCCGTTGCTGACGCTATTGACGTAACGCCCAAACACCTCGCCGATCATCGTCAGGCCTTGGTGCAGCTGGCATGCCTCCCACCCGTCGAAGCTGCTGTTCACGTGCCTCCGCTGGCCGGGCGTAGCATGACTGTGCGTCACGGCTGCCACTATCGTCATCATGTCGACGTGCTGTCTGAGGCCCGCCCGCTGCCCCTCCTCCGTCCTCTCTGCCAGGTGCGGTTGCAGCCGCCGCTGCACATGCTGGACTATATCCAGCACTGACTGCGCCACGAGGACCAGCGCTGCACGCGTCCTTCTGCTGATGCTCGGGCGGAACACAGCCTCGTTCGCCAGCAGCAGCTTCCCCAGCGCCGCCACAGTGTGGCAAAGCTCCCGATTCTCCACGGCACCAGCATGCAGCGCGCATTGCGCAAGCGCCAACTGGAACCGCCTTGGTCTTCTCAGCAAGTGCTGCAGCCGAAGCAGGGCCAGCAGCATGCGGAATGGCCACAAGGGAGGGACTGGGTATCGGCGGGGAATTTGCAGCACCAATGCGCTGGCGTGTAGCAGCGGCTCGCACAGCGGCTGTGCGGACGGAGGGCAAGCTGCCACCGCCTCCCACAGCCGGACATGCTTGTCCGCGTCAATCCCAAGGCCCGGAGCAAGTATTGTGGCATACCGCATTCGATATTTGGTGCCAGCGAGCGCGTGCATCCGCTGGATGACCTTCTCCGCGAGCGGCACCTCCTGCCCTGCCACCACCCCAATCAACCTCCCTGTCACGGCCCCTGCCCCTGCCCCTGCCTCCGCCCCTGCGCTTCTTGCTGCCTCTGGCGCTGCCTCCGCCCCTGACACCGCCCCTGCCCCAGTGCCCTTGCCACCGCCTGCGCCATTGCTGCCCCAGCCGTAGCCCGTTTTGGCGCAGGCTGACAGCATGCCAATCAGTGGGTCCAGCTCCCTCATTTGGGGCACGATTGTCATGGCCTCCGTGGCCAGGCTGTGTATTAGCTTGCGCTTGGCCGCCTCTGCTGCGTGGGTTACGTCGGGGCGAGAGCTGAGGTTGCCTGGGTCAAACTGCACGGGAGAAGCAAAAGGAGGGATGGACTGAGCGTGCCTTGGTAGCGAGCCTTGTAGGGGTGGGCGGTCGTTTGCGCGAGCACAGATGTGCGAAGCGGGTCCCGCGGCCAACTTATTGCCGCTGTCATGGCATGAGTGCGTGGTTGCGTGTCCATGCAGATCAGAGCTGCGCGCCATGCAGGTATCTGCCCCTGGGCCCTGGGCCCTGGTACCGGTACATGTGTGTTACTTGTGTTACTGCAGACGCCCCTGACCCCTCCTACAGCTGCACCTCGGCGCACAGCAGCACAAGTACAGCCGCACCATACCGAACTTGCCTGCGCCAAGATGCTGAGACTCTCAGCTACGTAACCGGACTGATCCTCCAGGTTCATGCGCTGCAGCACCCCGCCCGCTAGCTGGGCCTCGAGGACCAGGAGCTGCTGCTGCGCAGGCGTGCTGGGGCCACCGCACGCTTCAAACAATGCATCGAGGCTGCCTTCCAACGTTGCAGAGCTAGGCCCACCGGAAGGGGTTGAGGCATTGCCGGAGAGAGGGTCGGAGGCGAAAGCTGCTGCTACTAGGGCCCCCGAACCTCCCGGGCCCTCGGCTGACGCGGCAACGGCCGCGGTTCGCTTGACGTGAACCCTGCGACTGCCAGCCGCAGCGCAAAGCCGCGGTTCAAGGTAGCTGGAATGACACATATTGGTGTCGCGGTGTACAGGTCGCTTTATCAATGAAAGGGCGCAAGGCGCGATTCGGCCCATAGCCCGCGCAAGCGTGGTTAGACCCAGGCTGCGACACCTGGCTCCACCACTATGCAACCGCCAATCCATCGTCTAACTTTTGCGCCGGTAGCAGCGTTCAAGGCTTGCGGCTCACTGAAGAGCACGAACCGTATCGGCGGCAAGCAGCAAGGGTTCAGCGACTTCTCATGCCTTTCGTTGTTACATGTGCTATGTAATTATTATTATTATTATTGTACTGCGCTGTATTGCGTTCAGACGCAACGAGGTTAGCTAACTTGCTCGCTGCGGCCGAGGCCCGACAGGGGGACGCTGCCAAGGACGCCCATGCACACGCTTGCAACGGTCGGGCCACTGGCCGCCTGGGTCTTCTGACAAAGGATAAGGCATCTACGGCTCGACTTCCGCAGGCGTTTCAGCAACCCCGCAATCAGCACCCGTAATCCTTATCCTTCCCACGCCGGGCACAAAGGGGACTGTCATGTCGGGAACACCGGCTGTACTCGAGCCGCAGGCGGGCACCGCAGCCGCCGAGGACAACAAGGCTCTGCCACACGGGCAACACCCTGCCGCCGCAGTCAAAGCTACCGATGGCGCAGCCAGCGTTGGCCATACAAGCGGCAGCAACACCAAGAACGTCAATGTCCTACCGTGCCTGCCAGGAGGCAGTGCCGTGGTCTAGGCACCTGCCAACTCCACAAAGGACGCAGCTACCGGTACCCCACCCACCACAGCCGAGCGTGCACCCTGTGTCCTCTAGACGCCACCCGCGCTCCTCACATCCACCGTGGTGCAGCATGATGCACGCAAACTGCACCAAGCCCGTCGCCAGCACACGTGTCCCACCTCCCGCCTCTCCCTTCCCTGCCCACCATGACCATGTACTCCGCTCGCCCACAAGTCCCCACTGAAGCCCCACCCCCGGACACCTCAAAATGACTACTACACTATCATCGCAGCAGTTCTGCCTCCGCCCGCACCGAGTCCAGGCGCCGAGCGATCTCCTCGCAGTCGGGGCCGCCCAATCGCCGGGCCTCGAGGGCAAACCTGCACACGCACCAGCATACGCCAGCAAGGGCATACCATGTGTCAACGACTCACGATTGCACGCATTCCTGGAGCAGCAGTAAGGCGCGAACCGCATGGAGCTACGGGTCCTGTGGCCGACGAGATACACACAAGACCGGAGCCAAGGAGCACAGTGCGTCCGTAGGGGCACCACCAACCAGGCCCGCAACCAGCGCCAGGTGAGGGCACTGCGCTGATGGCGTTTAACTCCCCTCAACTCTTGTGCCATGCGCTGGACCCACCTGTCGGCCGCGTCTGCAAGCGCCCCCGCCTCGCGCGCCCGCCCCACGCCGCCACCCGCGCCGCCGCCCGCCCCTGCCAGCATCAAGCCGGCGGGCGCCGCCGCACGCAGCTCGCTCAGAGCCGCCGAGCACACCGCTGCCGCAGACCTGTACGCGCCGAGGAGACCGTCGTGAAACGGGCACGGGGTCAGCACCTTGCAACAACACGGTGCAGGAGCTGTGCACATATCCACAGCTGTCATCCTGTTCCCGTGCAGCAAATCGACCTAACCGCTAGCGCACCGACAAAGCACCCGCACCCAAACACCGCATCAGCACACGCACCTGAGCAGCTGCGTCTTGACCCGCACGCTGCTGAGCGCCGCGTCCAGGCCGCCGCCGCCGCCCACCCCCACGCCGCCGCCCCGCCGCGACAGCAGCGCCTCGTACACACGACGTACGGCAGCCGCGGAGCCGCACGTGGCAGCCTGCGGGCGGTACGACAGGTTGCGCACTCGGGTTGAGGCATGAGGCTCAGGCACTGCCCACACACCAAGGGATTCGTAGGCACGCAAGCAAGCGCAGATGCCGCAACCAGCCCTCGCGCCCTTGCGATCCTGAAGCTACCATGAAGTGCAACCCCCGCTGCCGCCGCTGTGCCATCTCTTTCTTGGCTGACCCACCATGAGCGCCGTGACGATGAGGTCGCTGGCCCGCTCGCCCTCCGCCGCCGCGCCGCCCTCCGCGCCCGCCGGCCACAGCCCCGCCGCCGCCGCCTCCAGGCGCCACGCCACGTGCGGCAGCGGCAGCGTGAGCTGGTCGGGGTGCAGCGAGGGGCCCAGGGCCGCCACAGCGTCGCAGGCGTCGGCCAGGCGGGACAGCGCGGGGGAGTCGCGCCGCGCGTCGTAGGCCTGGGGCGGGGGTCCGAGAGGTTGAGTGTGAGGGTGAGCGCCATGCAGCTTGGTGTCAAGGTAAGCATCGCTTGCCTGTTGCTCGGCAGCTCGCAGGCCTACCTTGTGGACTTCACACCAGCTGCCGTAACACACGAAGCGCTTTGATACACGCCAGGACTGCATGTTTTCAGCCCTAAATGCACACGTGTAAACGGCAAGCTTGCTCAGCACCATCGGCCGGTCTTCTTCTTCCCGGAGGTGGCAGTGAGTGCACCATGCTATGTGAATACTTGTAAGGGATCCTATTTATCCCATTCCCGCACCGCATCCGCTACACGTGTAAACGGCAAGGGCACCCACCCTCAGCAGCTCGTGGTCCCACAGGGTGCGCACCACCGCCGCCGGGTCCGCAGCGCCGCCGCCGCCGCCGCCCGCGAACCGGATCATCTGCAGGCACACGTCCCACAGCCCGTACGGCTGCGCGTACGAGTTGTACAGCACCGACAGCTCCAGGGGAGCGCCCGACAGCTCGCCTAGCGCGCGGTCCAGCTCCGCGACGGTGGCGGCGGCGTCGGAGCCCTCAGCGGCCGCGGCCGCGGCCGAGGTGGACGGCCCGGCTCCGGCGCCTCTGGAAGCGGACGCCGCTAGCGACGCTCGGCGCGCCTGGGGATCGCACACGTGTGTAAGCGTTCACGCATGATGCACGCTTAGCAGAGTCTGCCGCTACTGGCATGGCAAGCTGTCTTGTTCTGCTGCTCCTGGCCCCCATGCACGTGTGCCCACCTGCAGCCTCTCCGCGATGGCCGCCTGGAAGCCAACCACCTGCGCGTCGCTGTCCAGGCGGGACACCAGCGCCTGGTCGCCGGCGGAGCGCGCGTGCAGCACCGCGGACTGGGGGAGGGGGCGGGGTCACGGGGCGGGGTGCACAGGGTGGGATACATCTCGACGTGTGCGACGTGTGTATAGGTACGGTAAACAGGTGTAAGCACCTAGTTACCGGGATGCGCGTCCAGCACCGCGGGCTGCAGGAGGGGAGCAGGCAATGGGGTGTGTGTCAATGTGTGTGTTAGCATGTAAGGCGTCAAAACCTGGTCGCTGGCGGAGCGTACGTGCAGGGCCTCGACCTGGGTAGGGCTGCACTAAAGCAAGTGAGCTGGGGCCATGGGGCGCTACACATTGGCGGTGTGCGGAAAGCGCAAACTCAGGTACTGTAGTAACCGTACGAGGCACACCGACAGGTCCCGTCCCATCACGTCACGTCACGTCATCCACCCTAGGTGGGCCCACCCCTCCGTTGGCCAGACCCTCACACAAGTGGCCCCACCTGCAGCGCTGCCACACGAGCCCTCAGCGGCACCGCCAGCTCCGGCCCGGGGCCGCTGCGGCGGCAGGCCAGCGCGCCGTGCACCAGGGCGGCATCCTGGAACCTATGCACGGAGCGCGAGGAAGGGCATCGCATAAAAGCGTAATCCGATAGTTGAAGGCGTCAGGGTGCAGGGGGCCCGGCGCGATAGTAGAAGGATGCAAGACAGGATTGTTGAACCCTCACAGGTTGAGTTATATCGCATTTGTGCGACACCTCACAGCGCCTGGTCCAGCGCGAGTAATGCTTGCCCACAGTTTAAAGCCAAGATGCAGGGCAGCCTTAGCAGCCCCCAGGCCACAGGCAGACAGCAGCTGGGAAGCAGTTGGCTGGCTGGTAGTCGGTAGGTACGCACGTTGAGTAAACGCTGTGTGGCTGCTGCCCACGACAAAGCGGGCTCCTTACTAAGCCACCCGATGGCACCCAACCGCTGCCCCCACCTGCCCTTGCCGACCAGCATTCGCGCCAGCAGCTCCAGCAGCGCCACCTGCCCCGCCGTGAGGGGGCCCACGGGGCTGCCGCCGGACAGCGCGGCGGCGGCGGCGGCGCCCGTGGGCGGTGGGCCCAGCGGCGAGGCGGCGGTGGTGGCGGGAAGCAGACCGCCCTCCCTGGGGTGGGATAAGAGCAGGGGGGGAGATGGGGCGAAGTCCGTGAGCCACGTCTTGCTCGCAGCCAAGCCCATTCGCATGTTGCAACTGTGCTTGCGGATGCTCAGGCGAGGCAGGCCCCACAGGCAGCAGGAACAGGCTGCCGCCCAATACGCAGTGATTCACACGTGTTGATGCTCGCCTACGCGAAGAAGCGCTGCACTAATACCCCACGCTCGCCCGGTGGCTCTCCAGCCCCCTCCTCTCTCCATCACGTTGACGCACCAGGCCAGGGCGATTTTAGGTCCCAACCCTCGCCCACCTCCCAGGAAAATATCGCTTGCCGTATTTCACACACTACCACTTCCTCTCGCATTATTTCGGTAGTACACTGTTTCCCCACCTTTCCCCCCACCTCCGACGCTCTGCAGTTACCCACCTGGCCAGGTAGCTCTCCAGCCCTGGCGCGTCCCTGCTGAGCAGCTCCTCCGCCGCGCCGCACGTGCCGATGACGAAGCCGTACAGCTCGTCCAGGAAGAACGAATCCGAGCTGGACAGCGCAGCCTGGGCAGGGGCGACGAACCAAAAAAACGATTGCAAGTTGTCAGTTGGGAAGAGAAATGGCGTGGGAGAAGACGCTCGGGCTGGGTAGCCCGGCGTGCCTGGTGGGGGACGTGGTTTGTGTGGGTTAGGTGCGAGGACGTTGGAATGGCCGCGTGTGGGGTGCTTGTGGATGGACAGCTTTCAAAGCCGCGGGTCGAGGCGCGGTCCGAAGGGAGCAAACGGCTGACAACATGGCAGGACTCTTCCCATCAGGGCAGGGGTAGCGATGCGTCAGGAGTCCTTCAAGACACCCCGCTCCGCAAGGCTCCTTGAATGCATATCACATACTGCTGCACCCCACCTTGAACAACGCCGCCTTGAACGCCGCCCGCTCGGCAGCGCTGAGGGCCGCCGCGCCGCCCGCCGCGCCGCCGCCTGCCGCTGCCCCTCCCGGCGCCCCGCCCGCCGGGTCCAGCACCGCCCGTAGCACGCCGAACAGGTGCGAGTAGGCCTCCCGCCGCCGCTGCCGCGCCGCCTCACACGCGGCGCCCAGCTCCGGGCGCAGCGCCAGGCAGTCGGGGTCGCGAGCGTTGGCGGCAGCAAGCGGAACCGTCACGATGCCCTGCAAGGCAAGGAGGCAAGGGCAGAGGGGGAGTAAACAAAGAGGGATAGACCAGATACGAGCAAGGGATGGCCTCGCGGTGCACAAGGGTATGGGAGCCAAGATGGACAACGTCTTGGGGCGCCAGAGCGTTCGTGACAAAGGAATGCAGGCCTTCCCTGGGCTTACGGTGTCCTGCGACCTTGCAGCTCCGAAAGCAGCAAGGCGCCTCCTGAAAACAAGCAGTCCTTCTAAGGGGGGACCCGCTTCCTGGTACGACACACACCATCGCAGCGATCATGTACCAGCAAGCTACTGCTCCCCCCGCGAGTATAAAACCCCTTACCCTCTGTGGGTTCCGTGCCCTACAAGTACAATCCTTGCACGCACACGCACGTGAACGCGCGCACCTCGTAGTGCTTCAGGTTGGCCAGCTGGTTGACGAGGCTCTCCAGGTGCACCACCAGCGGCACGCGCAGCAGCAGCGCCACGGCCTGCCGTACCGCCGCCTCGCGCTCCGGCCCGCCCGCCGCCGCCTCCGCCGCCTTGAGCAGCGCACTGGCCTGTTGGTGGGGCAGCCAACAGTGTACGCTACTCAGCAGCCAGCATTTTACACGGCAAGCACGGGCGTGGCGACACCAGTGCAATTTTCGACCGGTTGCACCGTGAACCACTGCGCTCCGCGCTCTGTTCCCGTCACTTCGCCCACACCCACCCTCCAGCAGCATTGCACCCCAACCCCATGCCCCTGACCCACACCCTCCACCAGACCCACCTGATAGTAGACGCGGTCCTCCTGCCGGAAGTACGACGGAGCCGCCGCCTGCAGCGCCGCCGCCACCGCCTCCGCGCCCGCCGCGCTGGCGCCCGCGCCCGCCACCGGCACGATGGCGCCCGCCCCTGCCCCTGCCCCTGCCCCTCCGCCCAGCCCCAGCCCCAGCCCCAGGTCCAGCTGCTCGTTGACTAGGCCGCTGATGAGCTTGGCAGCCACGGTCTCGCCGTCCGACTCCTGGACCAGGCTGCGCAGCGTCTGTGGGGTTCGGCAGGGTAGCCAGGTGAGTACAGAGCGCTGTGTTGGTGGGTTAGCGCGTGTGTGACCGACCCGTGCAGAATCGGTCCTTTGCGGGAGTTCGCAGGGACGTTTGGTACTACGGTTCTATGCCGGTATGTCTGCTAGGCGCACAAGCCCTGAGGGTCCTTGCGCCTCAATGAGCGCAACAGCCTGTCACGTGGAGCTAACCCACCAGGTTGGTCAGCCGCGCCATGTCTGCGGCGCCGCTGCCCCCCAGCTGCCTCAGCGCCAGGCGGCCCAGGTTGTGCGCCGACAGCAGCCGCAGCAGCGCGCATGCCTCGGCGGCACGGAGCACCAGCGCCCTGGACAACGAACGCATGGACCAGGGGCCGTTGTGTCAAGAGCTGCCTCAAATGAAGCAGCTGTAGTGCGCACACTGGGACCAAAGGTAAGGCGCAGCGGGGTTAAGTTGACCTACGACCGCCGGGAACAGGCCCAGCCAGCCGGTCGCCGCCCCCTTTCCAAACGCGAACCCACCTAATCCGCTGCGCCATCTCGTCCTCCCGTTGCGATGCGTGCTCCAGCCGCCGCCGCTTGTGCGCCGCCGCCATGGGGTCCTCCGGGGCGCCGCCGCCCGCCACCTGCCCACCGAACAGCCCGCCGCCGCCGCCAAACAGCGGCAACGCGCCCTGCGCACTGCTCAAGCTGCCAGCAGCCGCAACGCCGGCGGCGCCCGCCAGGCCGCCGCCGCCGCCAACCACGGCTGCCCGCGTGGCGTAGCCCTTCTGCTGGCGGCGAGCGATGGCCACCTCGAGGAAGGCCGCCAGCGCCGTTAGCCGGTCCTCCAGGGCCTGCCGCAAAAATCGTACGCACGCTTAACAGAAGAGTGAATTAGGGACCCACCGGGGCCCGGCGTCATACGAAGGGCAGAGATGAGCAACCTTGAATCTTGCGCCGTGCACGGAACCTGGTATGTCTACCCCCGTCCCCAAAGCCACAGACACACACACACACACACACCCTGCGCCCACCTCAAGGGTCCGCGTGCTGAAACGGCACGTCAGCACCCTCCCGCTGCCGCCCGCCTTGCCTCCCGCCGCCACGGCCACCTTCTTGTCGTACACGGGGGCCAGCAGGCGGGACGCGTATAGGCACAGGCCGCGGTGCCCCGCGCTCCAGGCGGGCCCCGGGTTGGGGTCCACGGCACGGCCCATGTACATGCCGTTGCCGCCGGCTCCGGGGACAGCCACGCCAGGCCCTGTGCGGCGCGCACGGGAGGTAAGATGAATACACTTGGATGCCCCGACAGCTTCAATGACACATCCTGACTCTCGTCGCTACCGTAATGAGAGCGCGAATAAGACGCGCCAACACCTCTCCAGCCTCTGATAGTACGGTTGACCCATGCCTCCTACACAAGCCTGCAGTACCAGCAAGCACTCCAGCCCCCTCACCCGCCCCGTCCGCCGGCGCCGCGTCCTCAGGCATGCGCGCCTCGCCCACCAGCAGCGGGTTCTCCAGCGCCGCCGCCGCCGCGCGCGCCGCCAGCGCCGACACGCCGCCGCCGCCCAGCGTGGTGGCGGCGGCACTGCCCGCCAGGTAGGGCGCGGCGGCGCCGCCAAGGGCCCCCGAGCCGCGGGCGCTCAGCAGCGACGCCGCCAGCGCCCCCGGGGGCCCGGCGGTGGCCACCATGTAGCACATGGCCGCAGACTCCACCGCGCCGTAAGCCTGCACGCCAGTGGTGCATCAAGAGCGAGTGCGGGTACAGAGGGCACTGCTGACAAAAGCACGAGATATGCGTCGTAGATAGCTGCATAGCGTACGCGGGTTCAAGAACTTCCATCCGGGCCAGGCCGCCAGCCGGAACCTCGCCATCCCGCAAGGCTCCCGCTCCCCCTGCCCAGCCTACGCCCCTACCTGGAAGAATGACCGCAGCTGCTCCTGGGAGTTGCGCTCCAGAATGTGCTGCAAATAAAGGCCGGGAAAGGAGCACAGCGTGGGGCTAGATGTTAGAGACAGGCCACAGCCTGACAAATAGTCTGGCCCTCAAAGGTAGGTTCAGTCAACCGCTAGAAAATGATTCAGTGCCATGCCATCCAATTTCTCCCCCTGTGGCATGCGCACATCGCCACTCCCACCCATCCGTTTCGTTGTCACATTGCAACAGGGAGCTCCCAATCCCACCAGCAGCAGCTCCACCGGCCTCCTCTTCTCCAGCTCCACCACGCCCGCCGTGCCGATGAGTGCAAAGCGCGGCGGCGGCCACCACACGGCGGACGCCAGCTCGTCGCCTCCCGGCCCCGCGGCGGGGGGCAGCACCTCGGGGCCCAGCGCGGGGCGGCAGGGGGCAGCCTCCACGGCGCACGTCTCGCCTGCGTTGGGATGATAAGGAGGGCGAATCATGGATTACGAATTAAATTGCATGTGGTGGAGTTCCTGGAGAGCCGAAGGCAGTGACAGGAGGCTCAGGAGGCTGAGGTGGGGCCTGGGGCGTAGAGGCCTCATAAGACAGCGCATGTTGATGAGCCGTGGCATGCAAGGCCTTGCAAAGCGGCCACCGAGTGCACAGGTTGGGGTAATGGAGCTGTGAGCGCACCTGGCACAAAGTTGTCCAGCTCGGTGACGCTCTCGCGCAGCCCGCCCGCCACGAAGCCGCCGTACCCGTACCCGTAGCTGCCGCCACCGTAACCGCCGTACCCGTAGCCGCCGTAACCGTAACCGCTGCCGGTGTGGGTGTTGATGGTGGCGGGCGGCAGGGTGGTGTTGCGCGAGGCGGCAAGCAGCTTGGTGGCGCCCGCGCCGCCACCGCCTGCCGCGCCGGCTGACTCCGACAGCAGGAGGCAGCCGGCCGAGTAGTGCGCAGCCACAATCTCCAAAGCAGCGGACCTGCAAGAAGTCCGAGGGCAGACATCAGAACACCATTCGAACACTGCGCGCCCATTGCAATTTGAGCATTTGGGCCACAAGTGCATAGGCTGCATCTAAACCTGTTGCCCAAGCAGCAGGTGGGGCACCTTCGGTGGCCTTTTGGCAGGTTTGTCTCTTCCCGTGACCCTCACCTTGCACCCCGCGCAGCACCTCTCAACCACCCACCTGGTCAGGTCCGCCGCAGGTCCGCGCGCCACGCCCGCATGCGGCAGAGCCGCCCTTGCAAACACCGCCATCAGGGTTTCGGGCCGCCGGGGGAAGGGCACTACGCCCGGGGCAGCGGCGGCGGCAGCAGCCTCCGCCGCCGCATCGGTGCCCGCCGCTGCGCCCGTGCCGCCCGCCGCAACGGTGCTGCTGCCGTACGCCCCGCTCCCGCTGCCGTACGTGCTGCCGTACGAGCCGGAGTAGCCCCCGTGGGGCCCGGTGCTGGCGTGGTGGGTGGTAAAGTAGATGCGGCGCCCGTCCGCGGTGACGGCCATGAGGTGCAGCTTGGCGGACTCGCTGGTGGCTGAAGGGTAAGTGAAACACGCCAGCACGACGGTGTGCCAGGAGTCAGTAGGCTGGGGCAGCGGCCGGTCTCTGTGGGGCTTCAATGCTCCGTGCCCTTGCAAACAGCACCGTCCCGCTCAAGTCTGAGCCTCGAAAAGTTCCCCTTTACATCGCCTGTCGGCATAACCCCCGCGCCGTGCTGCCCCCACTCCCCGCCCCTCACCCACCGATGGGTGCAATGTACTTGACCGCCGCGCCCTTGCGGTCCGCCGATGCGCCCCTGAACAGCTCCCGCCCGCCCACGGCGCCCGCCGCCGCCGCGTACACGTTGGACACCTCCGCCACGCGGCGGGCGGGCTCGTTGCCGTACGCGCCCAGGTCGAACACCTGCAGCCCCGACGCGGCGTTGAGCGCGTACAGCACGTGGCGCTCCGTGTCCACGCACAGCCGCTCGATGGGGGCGGGCGCGCCCAGGCCCAGCAGCGCAGGCACGAAGGAGGGGAGGTACTGCTGCAGCCCCGACGTGAGCCGGACCTGGGCAGGGCAGGGGAGGGCAGGAGAGGGGGAAGGGGAGGGCCGTGGGTGAGGGCTTGGAGGGGTGCGGCGTCTGCACCGTGGCCACAGGCCGTGGCTATTAAAGGCACAGGCCCCGCGGAGGCAGCGTGGGATAGCGGTGCTCCGTGTGCTGTGTCACGGTAGTGCGAGAGGGAGGGGTGATGGTAAGCAGGCCGTGTATCAGTTGTTTCCTTCTGTGTTGACCCGCTAGTTGCACAGTGGCTCCAACGCCCTTTGGCCCCTCGTCACGAGCGCCCCGCATCTTCAAACCCGAGCCCCTGCCCGGTCCGGGCTTCCGGCCCACGCTCACATCCCAGGCCCACCTTGGAGATGCGCTTGTGGCGCCACGTGTCCGCTGCGTGGTACGTCAGCTCGTACACGTGCCCGTCCGCGCCGCCCAGGAACACCCGCCCGCCCACGCCGCTGGCCACGCACGTGATCACCACGTTGTCGGTTGGGATGCTGTACAGCGGCAACGGCTGCAGCAGGATCTCGTCGGGCGCGGCGCCATCTGGGTCGGACGCGGACGGGCCTGCAGCTGCGCCGCCGCCGCCGCGGCGTGCAGGGCACACGCCCAGCAGCACGATCTCCGCCGTGGTGCAAAGCACGATGACGTGCTGTATGGCGGGCAGGAAGACGCCGGGCCGGGGCGCGGCCAGGCCCACGCAGCTGATGGCCTGGTCCTCGCCGCAGTACTCGATGGGCACGTCGGAGCTGGGGAGGTCAGCATGGACACCGTTGGGCATTGTTATTGCGAGACCACCGGCAGGTGTGTAGCAGACCCCTTACGTTGCCGCCTTTCCTGTATGCAACCATTTGCTTGGTGTGCCTGCACCATCAAGCCCGTGCCGCCTCAGCACGGAAAGCGACCAGTTGCCTGCCCTGGTATGTAAGGCTGCGTTGCTCCCCCACGGTTCGGGCGCGGCACGCACCTCCTGTCGTAGCGCCACAGGAAGAGCGAGTTGTCCACGCTGGCCCACGCCCTGCGTATCTGCGGGAACAGGCCGCAGAAGCACATGGCCTGGCAGGCGCGGTACTTGTCCTGCACCATGGTGGGCAGCTCCAGGATGGCGGGGGACAGCGGCCGCAGCAGGGAGGGCCACTGCGGGTACGGGGGGGAAGGAGGAGACACAAGGGCGCAGCACGGCGTGGCAGAGGATCAGCGTTGTACTGCCAACGAGGAGCAGTGTGTCACACAGTTTGCAAAAGGAAGGGAGCGGTTCAGGAGGCGCTTGACGCGGTGATGTGCGTTGCTTTGGGGCGTAAGAGTGGGAGGGGTTGGAGAGGGGTTGGAGGGAGGGGCGCTTGGGCGGCGACCGAACAAGCAGAAGGAGCAAAGGCCAACGGGGCACAGGCCTACGAGTCCCTTGTGGCGAGGGCCCCGTGGGCTGTCAACGCTTTCGCGCCTGTCCCTTTGGGAACCGCGACAGCCACGAATCCAGCGGATCCACCCTGTACATAGCTCACCGCTTGGAAGTGCTGCTGGTACGTATCCTCCTTGCTAGTGCTGGCGAGCAGATCATGTAGCTCTGCATCCCGCCTAAACTCCTTCGACACATCCGCGACATGTGCAAAGGTCTTGGACAGCTGCTCAATGTCCTGAAACTTCTGCAATGGAGCTGTAAGGGTATCCTGCTGCGTGGCGCCGCCGCGAGCTCCATCCGCGGGCGCCAAGTCCCGTTGCCAGGCCGCAGCGGGTGCGGCCATGGCCTCTGATGCTTGCTGACTCCGCAGCTAGAGTTTCAGTCACGCTCGGTCGGTCCTTAGGTCCGAGCGCGCAGGAACAAGTGCTAGAACATGACCCGCCAAAACTAGACTCCGAGCTCACGACTACGTAAAACCTGCACTCTACACAACTTGTCTTATCTTTTCACTGGATGTGCCCGATTCTACAGACTTAGATTCCATGTGCTGACTGAGCAGTCCGGAATGCCAGGTCACGACAGGCAGCGCTGCGCTCTGCCTGCGGGCATGCACAACAAAGCCCCCAGCTCAGAGACCGCCAGGACAGTGGCGCACACCTTCGACACCGACACTCACAAGCCCCGTTGGTAGTCAATAGTGCGAGTGCAGGATGCGGGGGTGTGTGCCCTGACTGGCTTGCAGGGGAGGTGGTAAGGTGGGGCACCAGGGCGAGGAGGGGCGGCACACGCTAACAGCAGGGGTAGATGCCATAGATACAGCTTCATCCTGTTACATGCAATGAGCCGAGGGATTGCATGTGGCGCTGTTTCTGCGCTCTTCTGGCCCTCATGGGTCACACAAGACAGGGTCCAGGTGCGCAGACGCAGCAGGCAGCCAGCTACAACGGCATAGCATAGCATCGGAGTTCTGGTACCGTTCTTGCCCCTTGCTGGAGTCCAGCGTCTCAGCATCTGGGAGCCACGAACCTGCACAAACCGAACGCAGGGCATGCCTGCAGAACGGCGGTTGGGTGGGTACGCAGCTCGGTTTGCCATGTTGTGTGTTGAGCTGCGGTGCTAGGACAGCAAGGCACGGAGGTCGGCTGATATTATGCGTGAGAAGGATGTAATGTGCAACGCTGCAACAGCGTAACAGCACATGGCGCGTGGGGTAAGTGGCGGGGGCCTCATCCTTGGCCGCCTGCGCCTGGTGACCTGGAGGTCTCCCCAGCAGGCCAAAAGCCTTCGTTGTTGTCACTTGAAGGCGCGCGACAACAGCCTCTGGGTATTCCTTTTCCAGGCGGCGGCTCGCTAAGGCGATTCAACTATGTTACAGGACAGCCGTTCTCCTCATCTTCGAGCCCTGGACTCGGGCGTCTCCAACGACGATGATACCTCGGTCAGGACGCCCTCGGCTTCAACCACTTGCCCGGTCCGCACCTGCCCCGCGTCCACTTCCGAACGATACCGATCAGCTACCATTGCGCACCGCCGCCACGCCAAAGGCCTTCCCCTCAACATTTATACCGGCAGCGGCAGCCATCTACATGCAGACCTCACCAGTTGGTGTGCTCCGCGTGCCACTACACTGCACGTGCTGTCGCCGGCGGGCCACATGTCACCGCACTATTTCCCACACGTCATCGATGCGCACTCGCATATACTATCGAGCTTACCCTGTCAGACGCTTACCATATGCCGCGCACTGCTCCTGTCCTACAGCACCAGTCAACATGCCTCACCCTGCACACGGTACCGCCGTACCTGTGCGTGCTTTCTAAGACGTCCTGTCAATCGCCGCAAGACGCTAGCCTCCTCGCCAAGATCGTCCCTCCTCACGCTGCACGATCCACGATCGCCACACTCCCCATGGGACTTTGCAGGACATGGGGTTTCGAAACCTTCAGCAAGCCCTCAAGCAAATGACAGCATCCCAGTGTGTCGGCGGCATCAAACTGGTCGCGTTGTCACGCACGTGCCCAACGCAGCAACCTCACCGTACTGCAAGCCAAGCCACACATGGCCTTACACCTCGTCCCTGTCCTCCTCTTGTACTCGTACAGATGGGCAGTTATAGTCTCCTTACGCATTCAAGTGCCTGACATATGTCATATGCCACGCAATTACGAGAAAATTGGAAGCGCACCTATGAAAGGGCACACGTCCCGCAGCTCAACTCTGTCTGGATCTACTATGTATATAACACCCATCCCACCATTGCGCCTTCCCCCACTCCCGCCGCAGCCAATAGGAGCTCATTACGCAAATGCCATGCAGGTAGACACGCCAGTCTAAAGTGCTACGTTGAAGTGCAAGTGCAAGTCACACACGCGGTGTAGCGCCCAGCCCCCGTACCCTTTGCCATTACTGCCAACCAGCCATGCGTGAAGCCACATCCCTGCTAGTTCACCGAATCCGGCGGCCAAACACCAGTATAAAAGAGGACTATTCAATGCATCAAAAAGGGAACGGCCAGACCGTGCAGTTCACCAAAGCGTCCGCGTTGCATTGGTCCTGCTTTCAAGTGCCATCAGTAACGTGAGAATCATGGCGGAAAAAAGGATGCGGAGTCGTCACTTGCTCTCGCTCGCAATCTATATTCTGCAATCTGCAAAACCGAGGGTCCAGACCTCACCGAACATGCCACTCCAAGCACCTCTGGCGGTGAAGCCAAGGCAAATGCCATGCACGCGCCACATTCTGGCGCATGCGCCTCCCCATGCGTCTGATCACAAACCCAGCCCTGCCCTTTGCACTCCCTGCTCCCACCAACACGTTTTTCCCGTCTCATTGATTTCGGATAAGGATACTATGTCGACAAGCAAAGTACAGCTCGGAGTCCTGCCAGCACCTTGTGATGGTCCCGGGGCGACCAGCACCCGTGGCAGCCAAGCGGCTTGCCGTATACCTCCGTCAAAAAAAGCGTATGATACACAAGCTGCACTATGACCTACATGCTGCCTGGCGCCCCACAAAGAAAGGAAAGCAACCCATATCATGCTCAGCAAACTCCAGTGCACTACACGGTCCCATATTCGTACATCCATACAAACGGGCTCGGAATCCCGTTCAGCGAGCCCCAAATACATGCTCCCCAAAATCCCATGCATATTAATTGACTGGCACCACCCGCAGCTCCACCTCCGCGCTAACCACCAACTCCCGCAGCGTCTCCGCAAAGGCGGCGCAGTACCGCTGCCGTACGCCCGGCAGCGCCGCCAGCGCGCCCAGCGCGTCGTTCATCGCGCCCCTGCATGTTGAGCAGACAGCGCGTACGGCAGGTTGGTATGGCAAGGCACATGACGCCGGGGCAGGTAGGAAAGCACAGCCGCCAAACTTGTGATGCAGAGCATGCGCGCCTTACAAAGTCCGCTGAGCAATGCACCTGAACCGGAGACTTGGTCCATCCCGTAAACGACGAAGTCAATTCAGTTGCGGTTTTCAAACCCTACAGATCATCTCAGTTGCAAATGCAACGTGATTAGCCGGCGCTTTCTTACTGCACCTCCTCACCTGACCCGTGGGTCATCCACCGTCAGCATCACGTGCACCACGCGCGACAGCAGCGCCGGAGGCACGTGCTCGGCGGCGGCAGCCGCGATGGCGGCGGCGTCTGCACCGTCGAGGGCCGGCCGGCGCCAGGGGTCGGCCTCATTGGTCAGCTGCCCTGCGCTATGGTCCATACCGGTCGCCGAGGGCGTTTGGGGCTGTGGCTGCGGCTGGGCCGGGGCGCGGGCGCCGTTCAGCACGGCACGTGCGAGGGCCTGTGGGGCAAGGAGCGGAAGCACCGGTTGCGCGCTCAGTGCAAGTAGAACGTTGCACGAGGGTTCAATAACCAACTTCTGCCCCTCCTGCCCTTAACGCTGCGCTGTTTCTTACTGTCCGTCGCACCTGCAGCGCCTCCGCCGCCGGCACCAGGCAGGCGGGGTGCGACGACGCCATCAGCCGCTGCACCAGCGCCAGCGCGCCGCCGCCCACCGCCGCCGCCACCGCCTCGGCATCGTCGTCGCCTACCGCAGCCGCCAGACACAGCATGCCGTACGCCTGGGGGCGGGCGGCAGCGGGTTGGGGCGTGACGACAGCCAGGCAGGACTGTATAGTGGGAGATGCAGCTCTTGCCTTCTACCCGGTACGTGAGGCGCAACTGGAATAAACACTCAAGCGCTTACTCCTGGGATACCGAAGATTATGACCGACAGCGGTCCGCTGGAACCGCGGCGTTGCTCACCTGCAGGTGCTCGTCGCGTTCCGCATGGAGCGTCGCCAGCAGCTCCTCAAGCCCGCCAGCCGCCAGGAAGGCGGCGCGGTGCCGAGCGGCAGGCGTGGCGCACAGCGCGCCCGCCGCCGCCACCGCGCGAAGGCGCACGTGCGGGTCACGCGCGTGCCGCAGCACCGTCACCAGCGGCGGCACGACCCACGGGTCGGTGGCGGCAGCCGCCACCGGGGACAGCGACAGGTGCTGCAGCAGCCAAACCGTGTACGTCAGCAGGTCTGCCGTACTCCCGGCTGCGGCGGAGGCTGCGGCTGAGTGGGTAGCGGATGCGTCGTGGAGCGGAGCGGCCAGCCACTCGAGGAGCGCGGCCATGGCGGCCCAGTCCATGGACACAGCTACAGCTGCCTTGGTGCTTGGCACGCCGCAGGTGAGGTTGACCAGCGCCATGGCGGCGTACTGCCGTACGGCAAGGCACGTGGCAGACGGCACGTAGTACGTCTGCGCCTCCGCCTCCGCCGCCGCCGCGGGACCGCCTTCCGTCGTGCCCTCCTCGCCGTCCTCCGTGTCCGCGGGGGCAGCAGCAGGCTGAGACGGGGGCACAGGGTGCTGCAGGTGGGGTGTGAGCAGGAAGGCCAGTAGCTTGGGCACGAAAAAGTAGCCCGGGCCGGCGACGGTGGCCTTTAGGTCGGGGTCGCTGGAGGACAGGTGTGCCAGCAGCCACACGCCCAGCTTGGACACGTCCCCCAGCAGCCCGCACACCAGCTGCCCCTGACCCGTCTGCTGGTGCTGCTGGGCCCTGCCTTGATGCACACCGTGCGCTGTGTGGGTGTGGGTAACGTAGATGTGCTGCAGCAGCAGCAGCTCCCCCAGTAGCGCGTCCAGCTCCCGCAGCGCCCCCGCCTCCGCCGCCGCCCGCTGGTTGCCCGAGTGCTCGTACGTGGCGTTCACCAGCGCCATCAAGCCGTACTTGGTAGCCGCCAGGGCGTACGGCAGTACGGCACAGCCCCCAGCGGCTGTGTCCGCAGGCTCCGTTTCCCCATTATGCTGCTGCCGCCGCCACCTTGACCCATTGCGACCGCTGCTGCTGCTGCTGCTCCGACGGCGTACGTCTTCACGGCAGTCCTCTTCCCCGCGGCCAACCTCCGGACCCCGCTGCTCCTCCGCTTCGCATGGCGGAAGGAACCCCAGCTGCGCGTCACGCGCCGCCACCGCCGCCTCCAGCGTCAGCCTGCCCCGCCGCACCAACGCCACCAGCAGCCCCACCACTCCACCGCTGCAGGCCTGCCCTCCCTCCTCGCCCCGCTCTTCGCACCTGACCTCGTCCGCTGGGCCCTCGCCGGCCCCTGTTCCCTGTCCGTACTCCTGCTCGCTGCCGTGCTCGTACAGCTGTCCGTACATGTAGCCCTGCTGCACCAGCTGCAGCTGCCCCATGGGCGAGCTGCACAGGTGTGCGACAAGCCACGCAGCCAGGCCCGCCAGCTGCCAGCGCACCTGCAGCTGCTGCTGGTGGAAATAGCTGTCGCAGCCGCAATGTGAGCCCTGATCGCTCGGTGCAGCAACAGCCGCGTGAGCGGCAACCGTCTCCCATCCGTGTGGGGGCTGGCCGCCAGGGACGAGGCCGGTATGCCGGTGTGGGAGGTGCTGCTGCACCGGCGGTGCAGGCGCGGCCGCCAGCAGCTGCAGCAGGGCGTGCAGCGCAGCGTCGTCGCGCAGGATGGCCTGGCGGGCGGGTGGGAGCCGATGGAACCGGTGGGTGGGTATACTCTTCGGTGAGGCAACAGCATGATTCAGTGAGGCCGGGAGAACAGCGCAGCTAGCGACAAGGGGAATGTGCATGTCTCGGTTCTCGGCACATCAGCCTACTCTCGGCTTCTCAGCTGTACCTGGGTCAATGACCCGGGGTTTGACTGCGGCACTTTATGCAGCAGCGGCTCACCTGGCGTACGGTGTTGCTGTTGCGAGAGCTGGTCAGGTTGACAAGGGTGCGCAACACGTTGGCGGTCACGGCAGGAGCACCAGCCACGGACCCAGCAACTCCCGCGCCCCCTCCTGACTTGTTGTGGCTGCTGCTTTGCGAACCGTAACCGATGCTGCTGGCTGTGCTGCTTGTCCTAGAGAGGCTTGCTCTCGAGGTCCGAGCGTACGGCGGCAAGCAGTCGCGAGATGCCCCTTCCTCTAGCTGTGCTTCGTGTGCTCCTTGACACGCGGACGCCAAAAGGCGAATGAGCGGCGGGAGGCACCCGGCCTCGCAGATTGCTGCTTGCAGACCGCGCCGGCTGGGCGAGAGGAGGGCCTGCTCAGGGGTGTGCGAGGAGGGTGCGTCAGTGAGGTCAGAGGACAAGGGAGGTCCCCTACGGTACGTTAACTGGGACGATTAGGACGCGTACTATGTTATCAAATCCACTTACCAGTACGTCGGTAATGTCCTCCAGAACAGCTGGGTCGTCATTACCCTGCAGAAAGCGTGAAAGGAACTAGGGTGTTGCAAGGGTATTGCTTGGCCCGGATGCCATGGACACGAAGCAGTACAATCACGTACTAAGATGTTGAAAAGAAATTCACATAGCGACATCGTTTGGGCTTGGGGCTTGCACCTCGCTCCCTCTGTCTTGCCTTGGCCAGAGCGTCGCGCAGGGAAGGAAGCGATTCTGCTGCCCTCTCAAGTGTCGCGTGGACGTGCTCGGGGTCGGCGTGGGCATCATCGAGCGCGCCTGTGAGCTCGCGCCTCAGCAACGCGAGAGGAGCGGTCTTCTGTCGAGCAGCAAACGCTTTTCGTCGAACGCCCTGTCATGGCATAATGGAGCGACATGCAAGGCGTACACGGAGCAGACTTTGCGCCGCTGGTCTGATGCAAGACCCAGAATTCTAGATACTCGCCCATCGTTCGGCTGAGAGCGGTCGGCAAGGAACACGGTCGAAACCTTGATGCCAATAACTCCATACCGACAGCTATCATTACATCATGAACACATTCATGCTGCTGCATAAGGCAGCGCGACAGTCTGGTGCGACAGTCTGGCGTTCCTCCTCACCTTGCGCCCTGCATAGACGGCAAGCGCGCCTAGTGCCGCAGCAAGGAGCATCCTCGCCTGTCTCACGCTCTCTCAACGCACGCGACACACTGCAGTTTACTGAGATACGCTTCCCGTAAAGCCCTAAATGACAGGGAGTGGTTTGTGAAATCTGGACGCTCTCTTCCATACGTTGTTGATGCGTGTTTATGGCATATACTGCACAAGACACGGCCTGTGCCCGTTACGGGCTATTGTGCCATAAACGTTGGTTAAGTTGGTTGTCAAGGTCGTTCCCCATGTGCGCGCAGCCGACTGATAGCGCCCGGTTGGCGCAAAATCATTTGTTTCTTGTAATACTGGCGCTATCGCGCCGACCGATGCTAGTATCTACCCCTAGTACCAGCTCCAGAACTGCTGCTCTCTCACTATCGCTGATACGTGATCAATCAACATATGTGACATGAGAAGTGATAAGTTATAAGCTCGTGACTATTAGCTTGTGCGGCTAGGGGGGGAGGGGCACACTCACACGCCTGCCCGCCTTTCGGGAGAGTTGGCCGCAGCCCATACAAGATGGCCTCGACAGCTGCACGAGCAACCTTGCGAGCCTGCAACCAGAGCTGCCGGGTTTGACTCGGCGCAGCGCTTTCCATTCTGCCCTCCCAGCCCACTCCACACCCACTTCACACCGGAACACCCGACGCCCACCGCCCAAGGGACCCCCGCGCGCACCTAGGCCCTCCACCCACCTCTACTCCTGGAGGAACATCCATAAACCTATCAAGCCCTCCCAGCCGCCATGGACTTCACGGCCTACATCGCCAACCTCCCCTCCGCCAAGCGCGCGCTGCTGTACCGCTCGCCCTGGACCTCCCTGGCTGTCTTCCGCAACCTGCCCCCCCTGGCACAGGCCTACGTCATGCGACTGCTGTTCCTGCCAGGGCCTTTCCCGATAGGTGGGTCCGGGGCACCAGACTTGCACTGCATGCGCAGGCGCCGGGCACAACCAGCCTGTGCTTGTGCATATCCTCGGGGGGGGGGGGCGGGTGGGGGGGGGGGGGGGGGCGGGGGGGTGGGGGGGGGACGGGGGGGGTTCAAGGAGAGGCCTTGCCGACCTGCGGCCAGCCCTTTGGATT
>VFQN01002486.1_pt1 | contig 28272 bp, 16 predicted proteins | sample 3512371 | NCBI WGS metagenome assembly VFQN01 (sample SAMN10412370, study PRJNA504923) | tailings metagenome | isolation source: Replicate 2 from Balatoc abandoned mine | place: Philippines: Itogon, Benguet | collected 2017-08-28
AGATGATGAAGCAGATCGGGTTCGACGTCATCATGCTGGCCGCCGCCCTTTTCGGGGTGCTAGCCGCCAGCATGTCGATCAGCGAGGAGATCGAGGGGCGGACGGCGATCACCCTGATGAGCAAGCCGGTCAACCGCCGGCAGTTCCTGGTCGGCAAGTTCCTCGGCATCCTGATGGCGTGCCTCGCCCTGTCGCTGGTGATCGGCTGGAACCTCACGTTCGCCCTGCGGGCACAGCCGGAGTTCGACAAGATCAACGAGGTGGTGGACGCGATGCCGCAGCAGGCGGAAGCAACGTTCGTGCCGGCGTTCACCGCGGCCGTGCCGAACCCGACCGCCAAGGTGATCGCCCGCGGCGCCGGGCTGTGGTTCGCCGACTCGTTCGCCCACTCGCTCGGGATCGCCCTCGGGTTCGGGCAAGTGATGATCCTGGTGGCGATCGCCGCGGCGCTCGCGACGCGCGTACCGTTCGTCGTGAACCTCGTCCTCTGCCTCGTGATCTACTTCCTCGGCCACCTCGCACCCGTGATCGTACAGGTGACACAGACCGGGGACGGCAGTACCGCGCTCGGGCTGGTCGGGTTCCTCGGCCGGCTGTTCGACGTGCTGCTGCCGGCGCTCGACTTCTTCAACATGGGTCCGGCGATCATCCGCGAGAGCCCGCTCGACCTGTGGCAGTTCGCCGGGTACGTCGCCACCGTGTTCGGATACTCGGTCATCTACACCGGCATCGCCCTACTGGTCGGGTTGCTCCTCTTCGAGGACCGCGACCTGGCGTGACGCCCCCGCCCAGTCTGCCCGACCCCACCGGCCGGCACGCCCGCCACCCCGCGTCCACGGATTCGGGTGTGCGGCCAGCCGGCCGGTCTGCTACCTTCAACAACAAGGGATGGTCGGGCCGGGAAGCTCGGTCGCGGCACCGGGGGGTTTCGTGGGCACTTCGGCGTTCAACCGACTCCGCAACGACTTCGTCAAGTCGCCCCGGGCGCGACTCGCGGCCGCGCTCGGCTCCGTTGCCGCGTCGTTCGCCTACCTTGCACTCCTGTTCCTGCTGTACCTGTTCGTGGATCTGCTCGTCTGGAAGGGCGAGGTGCCGGCCTATGCCGAGTTGCGGCCGGGCCGGAAGGCGGCGTTCGCCGAGGAGTGGGCCGCCCGTTCCGCGGAGGATCGGGCCGAGGGTGTTAAGCGGCTCGGGCTTCCGGAAGCGAGCGCCGCGCGCGTGGCCGCGGTCGAACTGAAGCGCCCGCCGACGCCAACTGAGTGGGAACAACGCTGGCGGGCCGGGGCGTACCTGGCCCTCCGCGACAGGGCGAACCAGGAGGCGGCCGACGCCTACCTGCCGGAAGTCCCCGGCCCGGACGCTTCCGACCCCGCCACCCGCCCCCAGCTCGGGTTGCTGAGTCTGATCACCCGGGAGCGGGACCGCTGGACCGGGCGGTTCGCAGGTTGGCTGGCGCGGTGGAACGGCTGGGCGTGGCGACCGGGGGCGAACGGTACGGCGAACGACACCTACCTCGCCGGCCTCTTCGTCTTCGCCCTCGGGCTGGCACTGGTCCGTGGGGTATTGCTGAACGCCGTGGCGTATGCGGCCGCGCTCGCCACCCTGGAGGCGGTCACACGGCTGCGGCGGGCGATCTACTTCCACATCTTCCGGCTCGGCTCGCTGGCCGTCCGCACCTCCGGCCCAGCCGAGGCGGCAGGACTCGTCACGGGGCAGGTCGAGGCCGTCCGCGAGGCGGTCGAGGCGTCGTTCACCGCGCCCTTCCGACACCCCGTGCTGCTCGTGCTGCTCGTGGTGCTCATCCTGGGCATCAACGTCTGGCTGGCGGTCACGTTCGTGCTGTTCGCCATGCTCGCGTGGCTGATCGGCGGGCAGGTGGCGGCGTACTTCCGCCGCGAAGCCCGGGCGGGGACACGGCAGGCCGAATCGGCGCTGGCGCTGCTCCGCGAGAGTATGGGCCTGATGCGCCTCGTGAAGTGTTACCAGATGGACCGCTTCAACCAGTCGCGCGTCGAGCGGCAGATTGCCCAGGCCGGGCGGGCCGGGTGGCGGCGCTACCGCGGCGAGGCGCTGGCCCAACCGATGCTCGTGGCGGTGGCGCTCGTCGCCGCCGTCGGGCTGCTGTTCCTCGCCGCGCGAGCCGTCCTCAGCGGCGACCTAACCACGCCGGGGATGGCGGTGATGGCGGTCGCGCTCGTGTCGCTCGCCGGCCCCGTCGCCGGGTGGGTGGACGCCCGCCGCAAGTTCTCACGCGGGGCCGAGGCGGCGGACGCGATCTTCGAGTTCCTCGACCGCAAGGGCGAGGCCGCCGAGGCCGCCGACGCCGAGTTCCTCCCGACGCTGACCGGCCGCATCGAGTTTCGCGGCGTGTCGCTCGTCGAAGCCGGCACCGGGCGGCGCCTACTCGACGACGTCAGCTTCGCCGTCCCGGCGGGCGGGAAGGTGGCCGTGGTCGGCTCCGACCCGACCGAGACGCACGCGCTCGTCTACTTGCTGCCGCGGTTCCTCGACCCGACCGCCGGCGAGATCCGCATTGAGGACAAGAACATCCGCTGGGTGACGCACGAATCGCTGCGGGCGCAGGTCGCGGTCGTGATGCAGGACGACCTCGTGTTCACCGACACGGTGGCGAACAACATCAAGTGCGGCGACCCTGGGTACACGCTGCCGCAGGTCATCGAGGCGGCGAAACTCGCCCACGCCCACCAGTTCATCGAACGCCTCCCGCAGGGGTATGAGACGGTAGTTGGCGGCGGCGGGGTAAGCCTGATGCCGGGCCAACAGTTCCGCATCGCACTCGCCCGCGCCCTCCTCCGCGACCCGAACGTCCTCGTTCTCGAAGAACCCTTCGGCCCGGTGGACGAGGACACACTCGCCCTTCTCGACGACACGTTGGAGCGCGTCGGTCCCGGCCGGACGATCTTCTTCCTCGCCCACCGGCTGTCCACGCTCCGGTCAGTCCACCGCGTCTTCCTGCTCCGCGGCGGGAGACTCGAGGCGGCGGGTAGCCACCGCGACCTGTGGCAGAATAATGACCAGTACCGCCGGCTCCAGGTGCTCGCTGACGCTACAGACGAGACCGCCGCCCTCTCCGCCTCCGACTGATTTCCCATGTCGCCCCGTCGAGTTTAACCGCAAGGTGCGGGTATGGCTTCGCCCCTGGACCTGGGAGACGAGGTGACCGCGGCGCTGGAGGCGGCCGAGTTGGCCTCGGCGCTCATCAGCCGTGAGTACGCCACTTTTGTTGCGATCCCCGACGCACCCGTGTCGATCAGCACACACGTCGACAAGGCATCGCAGGAACTGATCCTGGACTTTTTGCACCAGCGATTCCCCGGCGACGCGTTGTGCGCGGAAGAGGACACGCCGGGGCTGGCAAAAGCGACGCGCGCCGGCCGCCGGGTGTGGGTGGTCGACCCGATCGACGGCACACGCGGGTTCGCCAAGAAGACCGGCCAGTTCTCGGTGATGATCGGGCTGCTCGTTAACGGCCAGCCGGCGGTCGGCGTGGTGGCCGAGCCGGCGCACGACCGCACGACCTACGCCTGGACCGGCGGCGGCTGCTGGTACAAGGTCGGCGACGGCACCTCGGTCGGGTGCCGCGTCAGCCGACACGGGCTGAAGGACGCGGTGCTGACGCAGAGCTGGGCGAAGCCGGGCCAGCCGAGCCGCCCGGTGCGGGCGCTAGCACCGGCGGGGGTGGTCGAGACGTACTCCGGTGGCGTGAAGCTGGCGCAGGTCGCCCGTGGCGAGGCCGACGTGTACGCGAACGTGTACGAGACGTTCTTCGACTGGGACATCTGCGCAGGCCACGTCCTCGTCACCGAGGCCGGTGGCCGTGTCACCGACCTCTCGGGCCATGCGGTCGTCTACGGGGCCGAGCGATTCGCCCAAACCCGCGGTCTGCTGGCGACGAACGGCACCTTCCACGACACCGCGGTGAAGTTGCTCGCGGCGGTGCCGGCGTAGGTCAGGGCCGCACGTCGAGGCAGACCAGCTTGTCCGGACCGCGGATGTAGAGGCGGCCGTCCACCAGCACCGGCTGCGACCAGTTCTGTTGACCCACAAACCCGAGCGGCACCGTCGCCACCGGGCGATACTCCTCGGGCGTCGCCTCGACGAGGATCAGGTCGCCGGTCTGCGTCAGCACGACCAGGTAGCCGCCGACCGCGATCACCTTCCCGTTTCGCACGCCCGCCGCGTCCCACTCCTCCACAGGCGCGCCGTCGATCAGACTGAAGCAGGTGAAACGGGCCGCGTCCGCGTCGCCGTCGAAGCCGTACAGGTGTCGGCCGACGATGACCGGCGTGCTGTGGTGCGAGCGCAGCGCCTTGTTCCGCTTGGCGTACACCGGCTCGAGCCGTACCTGGTCGCCGTCGGCCTTGATCCGCAAGAGCGCACAGCCCATCCCGTAGGCGGCCGAGACGAACACGTAGTCGTCGAGCACGACCGGCGAAGCGATATTCCCCTCGAACCGGGTCGGCCACGAGTAACTGCCCATCGGTGTGCCGTCCGAGCGCAGGCACAGTAGCGCGTCGCCGGTGAGGGCGAAAATCAGCGGCACGCCGTGGACGGTCGCGGCGACCGGCGAACTGTAGCCCGCGGGGTTCTTGCCCGCCGTCCAGTGGACCTCGCCCGTTGCCTTGTCGAACGCGACGACCGACCCGTTCCGCCCGCCGGCCTGGACGATCACACGGACGCCGTCGAGTAGCGGCGAGCAGGCATAGCCCCACTGCGGCGCCTTGCCGCCGAACTCGCCTGGCAGGTCGTGTTGCCACACAACCCGCGGCGACTGCCCGGGCGCCGACGGGGCTTCCAGGCACACACACAACCCGGTCGCGCCGACGGTGTAGACGCGGTTCCCGTCCACGGTCGGCGTCGCCCGCGGGCCGGCGTCGAACCCAACGCCCGCATAGTTCGCCGGGTACGAATGCTCCCACAGCGGCGTGCCGGTAGTTGCGTCGAGGCACACCACGCGCTCGGCGCCGCCCTGCCGGTCTTGCGTGTAGAGTTTGCCGCCGACGACCGCGACCGACGAGAACCCGCCGCCGAGCGGCGTCGTCCACACGGGCTCGGGCCGCCGCTTATCCCAGTCGGTCCGGAACGGGCCGTCCGGCGCGCGGCCGTTGCGGGTCGGGCCGAGGAACTGCGGCCAACCGGCCGCGCTCGCGGCCGTGGGCGGCGGGGCCGGCGGGGCGTGCTGGAGTTGCGCGACCTCGGCGGCGTTCGCGGTGTCGTGCGCGAACCACCGCTCGAACACGCCGTTTCGGGACATGAAGAGCGCGCACCCACCGACCACCACGACGGTGACCGTGACGAGGGCGGGGGTGCGATACCCGTGCGACGACGACATGGGAAAACTCGCGGCGGTGGGGTCGGTCAGGCGACGGGTATCCCACTCTAGCACGACCCCGCCGCCCCCGCGCGACCGGTCACGCGCCGGCCGCGATCTCGGCAAGCGATTCGCGTGCGGCAGAAATGGTGCGGGCCACGTCGGCGTCGGTCATCGCGGCGGACAGGAACGCCGCCTCGAATTGGCTGCACGGCAGGTACACGCCGCGGTCCATCATGGCCCAGAAGAACCGGGCGAACCGCTTCGTGTCACTCGTCTTCGCAGTGTCGTAGTCGGACACGGGTGAGGCGGTGAAGAACAGCGTCCACATGCTACCGACCCGGTTCAGCTGCACCGGCACGCCCGCCGCCGCGGCCGCGTCTCGCAGCCCGGCTTCGAGCACTCCCCCCATGCGGTCGAGGCGCGCGTACGGCGGGCTCGCCTTCAATTCTTTGAGCGTGGCCAGCCCCGCCGCCATCGCCACCGGGTTGCCGGACAGCGTGCCGGCCTGGAACACCGGGCCGGCGGGCATGATCTTCGTCATCACTTCGGTCCGCCCGGCGTACGCGCCGACCGGGAAGCCGCCGCCGACGATCTTGCCGAGTACGGTCACGTCCGGGTCGTCGCCGAGGAGTTCCTGCGCGCCGCCGTAGGCGAGGCGGAAGCCGGTCATCACCTCGTCGTAGACGAGCAGCGCGCCGTGGTGGCGCGTCAGTCGGCGGAGCTCGGCCCGGAATTCGGGCGACGGCGGGACGAGCCCCATGTTGCCGACGACCGGTTCGAGCATCACACCGGCGATCCAGTCGCCCTTCGCGGCGAACGCCTCGCGGAGTCCGGCCACGTCGTTGTAGCGCAGCACGAGCGTGTCCGCCGTGCAGCCCTTCGGCACGCCCGGGCTGTTCGGCACGCCGAGCGTCAGCGCGCTCGACCCGGCCGACACCAGCAGCGAATCGACGTGCCCGTGGTAGCAGCCGGCGAATTTGACGATCACGTCGCGGCCGGTGTGCCCGCGGGCGAGGCGGACGGCGCTCATCGACGCCTCCGTCCCGCTCGACACGAACCGCACCATCTCGACCGACGGGATCGCCTCGACGACCCGTTCGGCGAGCTCCGTCTCGAGTTCGCACGGGGCGCCGAAGCTGGAGCCGTCTCGCGCCGCGGCGACGACCGCCTCCAGCACCGCCGGGTGGGCGTGGCCGAGGATCATCGGCCCCCACGAGCCGATGAAGTCGAGGTAGTCGTTGCCGTCGACGTCGGTGAGGTACGCCCCGCGGCCGCGGGCGATGGTGATCGGGCTCCCGCCGACCCCGCCGAACGCCCGGGCCGGGCTGTTCACCCCGCCGGGGATCACTACCTGCGCGCGGGCGTGCGCTGCCGCGCTCTTCGACCGGTTCATTTCTTCTCCCGTGCCGCGTCGAGCACCCCGCGGGCCTTCCGCACCGCGGTCATGACCCCCGTGTCGGGGTCGTCGTCGTACATCTCGACCAGGTCGCGGGCGAGCACGCGCACGGCGATCCACTTCACCGGTTGGTTGTCGGCCTTCGCCTCCGCCTCGGCCTTGTCGAGGTCGGACAGTTGGGTAGCGATGAGCGTCCGCCGCTGGGTCATGCCGGCGTCCGGCTCAACCTTACCAATCGCCGCCCGCCGTTCGCTCGCCAGCAGGAACCAGACGTGCAGGTCGTGGTCCTTCTCGGCAATCCCGGCCGCCGTGTCCCACGTCCGCCGGGCCTTCTCCTTGTCGCCGAAGGCGTCGAGCCGCAAAGCCCGCACCGCCAGCGACTCGACGCTGTCCGGGTTGAACGCGGTGGCGACCTCGAACCTCCGGGCGTCGGCGACTTTCTTCTGAAGCTGCGGCAGGAGCGCCTTCGCGGCCTCGATGTCTTTGACCCGCTTCTCGCCGAGCCAGCCCCACGTGGCCTTCTTGAGAACGGACTCGTCGGGGGTGTACGCGAGCTTCGCCTCGTCCGGGAACTTGGTCCGGACGCGCCCCCACAATCCGGCGGCGGTTGCGAGCTGGCCATCCTTCTCGGCCTGCACCGCCGAAATGGCGGCGGCGTAGGCCTCGGGGTCGAGCCCCTCCGGACTGTCCCGCCACTTCGACCCGAACCGGTTGACGAGAACCCTCTCGGCCTTCTCGACCGTGCCCGCGCGGAACATCGCCGCCGCGGCGTCGGTCCGCTCGCCGGGCGTGTCACCGTGGGCGCTCAGGTAGCGTTCGGCCGCCTCGATCTTGGCGTCCGACGTGACCGCCTCCTTGTTCTTCGACTGTTCGATGACCCGCTCGACCGGGGCGTACAGGGTGTCGGCTGACGGCGGCTTGAGCATCAGGTACACGGCACCGGCCAGCGTTGCCAGTGCGAGCAGGAGGAACGCCGCCTTCACCGGCGTGCGCTGGTGGAACGGCACCGCCTTCGCCTTCTTTTTCTTCTTCGCCGGCCGCCCCTTCAGCGCCCGGGCGGCCTCGCGGTCCTCCTCGGTGATCGGGGCGGTCTCCGCGGCGCGCGGGCGGTCCACCTTGCGGGCGTGGGCGGCCTCCAGGCCGGCGCTCTTGCGCGCCGTCGCGTCCTCCTCGACCTCGCCGAGCATCCGCGCCACCCACGCCGCGTCCACCGGGCGCGCGTCCTTCTCCTTCTCCAGCAGTTGCAGGATGAGCGTCTCGAACTTCGGGGGCAACTCCTGCACCAGCTTGCCGAGCCGCGGCGGCTTCTCGTGGACGTGTTTGAGGAACATGTCCACCGTCGTGTCGGCGGTGAACGGCTTGCGGCCGGTCAGGAGTTCGAAGAAGACGATGCCGAGGGAGTACAGGTCGGATTTGGCGGTGAGGTTACGGTCGCCCTTGCACTGCTCCGGCGACATGTACGCCGCCGTGCCAATAGTGCTGTTCATGCCGGTGAGGGCGGTCACGTCGGTGTCCTTGGCGATGCCGAAGTCGGTGAGCTTCAGCACGCCGTCGGTGGTGACCATCAGGTTCGACGGCTTCAGGTCGCGGTGGATGATCCCCTGCTCGTGGGCGTGCTGGAGGGCCAGGCACAGCTGCTTGCCGTACCCGGCGACCTCCTCCCACCCGAGCCGGCCGCGGCGGGCGAGCACGCGGTCGAGCGCCTCGCCGTCGATGAACTCCATCGCGATGAACGGCGTCTTCTTGTACGTCCCGGTGGCGAGCAGGCGGACGATGTGCGGGTGGCGGAGCTGCTTCAGAATGGCCGACTCGCGGTCGAACCGGGCCATCGCCCCCTCGTTCCCGAGCAGCCCGAGCGCGACCACCTTGAGCGCCACCGGGACAATCTTCTGCTCGTTCTTCTGGAACCGGGCCATGTAGACGGTGCCCATGGCGCCGCTGCCGAGCTCCCGCTCGATCGTGAACGGGCCGACCTTCTGCCCGACCAGCATGGCGCCTCCCCGAGGTCCGTGATTCCGGGCATTGTAGCCCATCGCGCGGGTCTTTCCGCCCCCAATCCGGCCGGTACCGCCAACGGCGGTGCGGCCGGAACGTAACGCCCGGTAACGGGTTGCCGATCCCGTCGCACCGACACAACCGGTCGGCTAGAATGGGGTCGTCCCGACGGTTCCGCCGCGGAGCGCGCGCATGGCCACGGTGATCGAGACGAGCGAACCGGCCCCGAAGTTTGCCACCCGCGTGGACGAGCAGATCGCCGAGGCCACCAGCCGGATCCGCGGGCACGACCTGACGTTCGGCGGGCTCCTCATCGGCGGGCTGGTGCTCGCCTACGCCGCCGGGATGATGCTCCTCGACAAGTCGATCGTCCTCCCCGAGTGGGTCCGCCAGGTCAGTCTTCTCGGATTTCTCGTGGTGATCGGGGTGACGGCTTACCACACGCTCGTCCGGCCGCTGCGCCAACGGGTGAACCCGCTGTACGCCGCCGTGGCGGTCGAGCGGACGATCGAGGACGCCAAGAACAGTGTCGTCGGGTACGTCGAGGCGCGGGAGCGCGGCGACGTTCACGCCCAGGTAAAGGCGGCGATGGGTGCCCGGGCGGCGAAGGCGGTGGACGAGGCCGACGTGAACCAGACCGTGGACCACCGCAGCCTCGTTTACGCCGGCGGCGCCGTGGTCGCACTGTTCCTGACGCTCGTCGTGTTGTTCTTCGTCTTCCGCCCCACGCAGTTCCAGTCCCTTCTCGGCCGCGCCTTCACCCCGTTCTCGTCCGATGTCATCGCCAGCCGCACGCAGCTCACGTTGGTCGAGCCACAGGGCGGCGACGTGACCGTAACCGCCGGCCAGTCGGTGACGGTGAAGGTCGAGGTCACCGGCCAGATTCCGAAGCCCGACCGGACCGACAAGGTCCGCGTGCTCCTCCGCTACGCACCAAACACGCCGTACGACGAGATCCCGCTCGAACCGGGCGATACGTCGCGCGAGTGGTCCGTTCAACTGCGTCCAGAACAACTCCGCACCGGCATCTGGTACAAGGTGGCCGGTGGCGACGGAGAGACGGCCGAGTACCGCGTCACGGTCCGCACCGCGCCCCTGTTTACCGACTTTGAGGTGAGTTACGACTTCCCGGCGTACCTCCGCAAGGAGCCCGAGAAGGCGACCGACCCGCACCTCCAGGCAATCCGCAATACGAAAGTGAGCGTGCTCGCCAAGGCGAACCGGCTGGTCCGCGACGGCCGCGCCGCGTTCGAGCCGCCCGGCCTCCCGGTGGTCGCCGGCAAGGGGGTATCCGGCCGTCCGGACGCGCTCCGCTTCGACTTCCTCCTCACCACGCCGGGCAGCTACAAGCTCACGTTCAATGCCGCCGACGGCGAGCGCAGTCCGGACTCGCTCCCGTTCACCATCAAGGTGGACGAGGACCACGCGCCGACGGTCGAAATCCTCTCCCCCGAGCCCGACGACATCACGCTCCCCGCGAACGGGTTGCTGGGCGTGGACGGAGCGGCCGGCGACGACTACGGTCTCGACAAGATGACGCTGAAGCTAAAGTTCGCCGGCGAGAAGGCGAGTGTGCTCGCCGACCGCCCGTACCTCGGCGGCAAGTCGTTCCGCCGCGAGTCGGACGGCACCTACCCGCGCAGCCTCGTCGAGTACAAGGACTCGGTCGAGTTGGCGAAGCTGACCGACCCGGCGGGCGCCGCGGTCGAGCTCAAGGAGGGGATGGTTCTGGAATACTGGCTGGAGGCGACCGACAACCGGACCAAGCCCGGCCCGAACGGCCCCGAGCCCGACCCGAACGTCGGCCGGAGCAAGGTCAAGCGCGTGCGTCTCGCGCCGCCGGTCGAGAACGCGGACGACCGGCAGAACCAGGACACCCGCCGTGATGAGCGGCGGACCGAGGAGAAGAAACACGCCGACAACCAGCAGCAGCGCCTCGACCGCGAGGACCGCGGCCCGCCGCAGAAGAACCCGAACGAGGCGCCGAAGAAGGAAGACGCGCAGCCCATGCCACCGGACATGGGGAAAATGCCGCAAGACATGACTCAAAATGACATGGGCAAGCCGGATGGTACGCCGAAGTCGCAGCCCGAGAAGGGGATGGGGCCCAAGGCGCAGGAGGGGATGGACAACCAGACCGGCATGCCAATGCCCGGCGCCAAGTCGAACGACATGACGAAGCAGGACAACAAGGGGATGTCGAACGACATGCCGATGAACGACGGAATGGGGACGAAGGGCGACACACCGCCGCAGGCGCCGATGCCGTCGGACCCCGGCAGTAAGGATGTGCAGGACCAAGCGAGCAAGGTTCAGGATCAACTCAACCAGGAGCGGAACGGCGGCGGGGGCGCGAAGTCGCCGCCGACCGCGAAGGACGAGGAGCGCACCAACTCGGCCGACCAGAAGGCCAACCCGCCGATGGGCGGGATGCCGCAGGACAACGCGGCCAAGAGCAACGAAGGCGGAATGGGCGCGAGCGAGAACCGCCCGGAGGGGAAGGTTCAGCCGCCCGAGCCGCCGTCCACCACCAAGACCGAGCCGAAGGGCGGCAACCCGATGACGGGCGGTGCCAAGTCCGCGGACCAGCGCCCGAGCGAGCCGCGGAACGAGCCGCTCGGCGGCGACCCCGGCATGGAGCGCGAGACGCCCAAGGGCGGCGAGCCGCCGATGGGCAGCCCGATGATGAACAAGGGGATGCCGCCGGACAAGGGCGAGCCGATGGGTAAGAGCATGTCGAAGGGTGACCCGTCGGCCGTTGGTGACCCGAAGCCGGCCACGCAGCAGAAGGGCGACGACCCGATGATGGGATCGGGCCAACCGAACCCCGTAGACGGCGCCGGCAAGGCCAAGACCGCGCCACCGACCACCGAGCGCGGTGCCGAGCGCGACCCGCAGCCGAACCCGATGGGCGGTACGCAACAACAGCCCAACCCGCGCCCCCAAGAAGGCGGTGAGCCGAAGACGGAGCGCGCCTCGGAACCCGGTTCGGTCCGCCCGATGCCGAAGCAGGGCGAACCGGGAACGCCGGAAGCCAAGGGGAACGATGCAAAGGCCGGCGACCCGATGGCCAACGCCGCCGAGCCACGCACCGGTCCGATGTCGAAGGGCGGCGACCCCAAGATGGGCGGCGACCCCAAGATGGGCGGCGACCCCAAGATGGGCGGCTCGAATAGCGGCATGCCCGAGCAGAAGAATGTCGAACCGGGCTCCGAGCGCCCCAACCCGTCGGACATGCAGCCGAACGGCCCGCCGCAGCAGGCTCCGATGCCGAAGTCGGTGGACCCGACGGGCGGAGCCAAACAAGGCGATCCGAAGACCGGTCCACAGGCCGGGCCAATGACACCGATGAGTAAGCAAGGTGGCGACCCGATGCCGGGGTCGAAGACCAACCCGCCGAAACTAGACGCGAAGCAGAAGGCCGAGCTGGAGCAGGCGGCGCGCGACTTGAACAGCAAAGACCCGGCGAAGCAGCAGGACGCCCGTGAGAAGCTCGATCGCGCCCTCGGCAAGGAGGCGCGGCAGAAGGCGGAGGACATCGCCAAGGGACTAAACTCCAACGACCCCGCCGAGCGGCAGCGCGCCGAGCAACAGCTCGATGAGCTGCGCCGGCAGGCCGAGCAAATGGCCGGCAAGGAACCGATGCCGAAGGGCACCGACCCGATGCCCGCGCCCATGCCGGCACCGAAGGACACGGGGAACGCGAAGGCGGGTCCGATGGAGGACACGAACACAAAGAATCCGGGGATGGGTGACCCGAAGGGTGCGGACATGAACCAGAAGGGCGGGGCGAACCAGAAGTTCGATCCGAAGGAGTTGGAGAACGCCCTGCGCGACCTGAACAGCAAGGACGAGGCGAAGCAGAAGGCGGCCCGCGACACGCTCGACAAGACGGTCGGCCAGCAGGCCCGGCGCGAGGCCGAGCAGCTTCAGAACGACCTGAACTCGAACGACCCCGAGCGTCAGGCCCGTGCCCGCGAGCGGCTTGAACAGTTGCGGCAGCAGGCCGAACAAATGGCGAAGAACAACCCGCCGGGCAAGGGCGGCAAGGACGACGAGCGGTTCAACCCCTCGCCGGGGAGCGTGACACCGAACAACGCCAAGGCGATGGACGCCGACCCGCGCAACCGGGCGAAATCGGCCCAGCTGAACCTCGACCAGTTCGAGAAGAACCGCTTCAACCGTGACCTCCAGGACCGCTTAGGTTGGACCCAGGAGCAGTACGACCGCTTCCTCGAAGACTACCGCCGCGAGGCCGACCGCCTCCGCCGCGACGCCGACGAGGCCGACCGCCACCCGCCCCCACCCGCCGCCCCGCCGCGACCGGCCAACATCAATGCCGGTGGGAAGATCGAGGGGAATCCGAACACGTCTCCCGGAACGGCCGGCGTCGGCGGGCCGGCGTTCGCGGCCCCGGGGTTTGCCGAAGCTCTCCAGCGCTTCCGGCAAGGGGCGACCCAGCGTCCGGCGCCGAAGCAGCCCTGACACACCGCGACCGGCCGGCAGACACCGGCCGGTCGCCTACACTGAGGGCAACTCTCACTGGGCTGCCCCATGTCCGCCGCAAACCGCTACCTCGTCTCGTTCGACGCAAAGGCCACGTTCCACCGCTTCGCCGACGTGCTCGTCGTCGGTGCCGGTATCGCCGGCCTACGCGCCGCGCTGGAGGTGCCCGCCGACCTGTCGGTACTCGTCGTCACGAAGGACCGCGTGACCGAGAGCAACAGCTCGTACGCCCAGGGCGGCATCGCCGGCGTCCTCTCGCCGGAGGACCACTTCGACAACCACGTCGAGGACACGCTGGTCGCCGGCGACGGGCTGTGCGACCGGTCCGTGGTGGAAATGGTCGTCCACGAGGCACCGGCGCAGATCGAGCAGCTCGTCCGTTGGGGCACGAAGTTCGACGTCGAGAACGGGACGCTCGCCCTGACCCGCGAGGGCGGGCACAGCCACCGGCGGGTCGTCCACGCCCTCGGCGACGCGACCGGGTTCGAGATGATGCGCGCCGTCATCGCCACCACCCGCACCGCCCCGAACGTCACCCTCTGGGACGACACGTTCACCATCGACCTCCTCACCGCCGGCGGCGCGTGCCGCGGCGCCGTTGTGTGGCACCCGACGTTCGGCAAGTTGCTCATCGCGGCGAAGCAGGTCATTCTCGCGGCCGGCGGCTGCGGGATGGTCTACCGCGAGACGACGAACCCGCCGGTCGCCACCGGCGACGGGATGGCGGCCGCCTACCGCGCCGGGGCGGAACTGCGCGACATGGAGTTCATGCAGTTCCACCCGACGGTGCTGTACGTGGCCGGGTCGGCGCGGTCGTTGGTGAGCGAGGCGGTCCGTGGCGAGGGGGCGTACCTCCGGGACGTCGCCGGCGAGCGGTTCATGCCGGCCGAAGACCCGCGCGCCGAGCTCGCCCCGCGCGACGTGGTGGCGCGGGCCATCTTCCGCACGATGGAGCGGACGCGGCACCCGAACGTCTACCTCGACCTGTCGCACCTCGACCCGGTGATGGTGCGGAACCGCTTCCCCGGGATGAACCGCGTGTGCCGCGGGTTCGGGCTCGACATCACGACGGACCCGATCCCAGTACGCCCCGGGGCGCACTACATGGTCGGCGGGGTGACAGTGGACGCCGCCGGCCGCACGACGCTGCCGGGGCTGTGGGCGGCCGGCGAGGTGACGAGCAGCGGCCTCCACGGCGCGAACCGACTGGCGTCGAACAGCCTGATCGAGGGGCTCGTTTACGGGGCCCGCTGCGGCCGCGGCGCGGCGGAGGCGGCGCGGGCGATGCCGGCCGGGCTACGGGCGCCGGACGTGCGCTTCGACATCCCGCCGGACGACCCGACCGACCGGCTCGACGTGGCGGACCTGACGAACGCCCTGCGGGCATTGATGGTGCGGAACATGGGGATCGTCCGCACCGCGGCGCGGATGAAGGACGCCCGCCGCGAGGTCGGTTTCTGGTGCCGCTACGCCCTCGGCCGCGAGTTCACGAGCAAAGCCGGCTGGGAGTTGCAGAACCTCCTCACGGTGGCGCGGCTGATGATCGACGCCGCCCTCGCCCGCGACGAGTCGCGCGGGACGCACTTCCGCAGTGACTTCCCCGCCCGCGACGACGCCCGCTGGGGGCTGCGTCACGTCGCCAGCGCGCCGGCGGAGGGGGTGCGCTGACAGTCGGCCGTACTTCTCGGGAATCGTGGTAAGAAGTGACCCCGCCCGGCGAATCCCTTCCGCAACGAGCAAATCGACCCGGGAGTCGTCATGACTCGCGTTCTCGCCGCGCTAGTGGTCGCCACACTCGTCTCCGTCCCGGCGCCCGGTCAGCCGGAGGAAGACCCGCCCAGCCCAGCGGTCTTCAAACTCACGACCACGCCGGCGGCGCCGGTCCCGGCGCAGCGGTACGAGTTCGTGCCGCTGGCGACCGAGCGGACGCCCGGGAACGCCGCCGTCGACTACGCCCGCGCCGCGGATCTCCTGTCGGAATGGCCCGCGGATCCCGAGGAAAACGAGGCCCTGGATCTCACCCTCGCCGAGTGGGAGGAGGCTCCTGTCGACGACTTGCCGATCGCCGCCGTGACGGCGCACCTGCGGAAGTACGCGGACGGGTTCGCGGCTTTCGACGCGGCCGCCGTGCGGGACCATTGCACCTGGCAGCCGGCGAAAGACCTGGCGGACTTCCAGAAGTTCCGGGCGGCTGTGCGACTCAACCGACTGCGGGTACGCCGCGACCTCGCCCGACGCAACTTCGACGCCGCGGCCCGCGCCATCCGCTCCGGCATCCGGCTCGCCAAGCACACAGGCGAGCGGACGACCGCCATTCAACTGCTTGTCGGCACAGCCTTCATGGGGATTTCGTGGGGCGACGCGATTGAATTCGTCGGGCGACCCGGGTCGCCGAACCTGTACTGGGCGTTCGCCTCGCTCCCACGCCCGCTCATCGACATCCGTCCCGGTCTGGACGGTGAAGCGGCGGCGCTCGACGCGGACCTCCCGGACATTTCCGAGCTAGAGAAGGCGCCAGTCGCGGTCGACGTGGCCGATCGGGCCGCGACAAAGTTGTACACCGCGGCCGCGCTGCAGTTGATCGACGGACCGCAGCCGGCCCCGCCGGCGGGCGCGGAGCTTACCGCCCGCGTCGCAAAGGCCGCCCCGGCAGCTCGGGCGTTCCTGATCGATCACGGGCGGAAGGCAGCGGACGTCGAGAAGTTGCCGCCGGCACAGGCAGTGGTGCTGGCTGTGGCGCACGCACGACGGGTCTTCCGCGACGAGCAATACACCGCCTTCCTTCGCCTGCACCCGCAGGTCCGGAGTGAAGTCGAGCGCGTCCGGCACCGCGCGTCCGATTTCCAGAAAGCGCTCGCCGATCCGCTCCTGGGAATTGTCACCGAGGAGTTGAAGTTGGGTGCCAGCGTCTACTCCACCGCCGCCCGCATGGAACGACGGTTCTCGCAGCTTGCCGCGGTCGAGGCGGTCCGGCTCCACGCCGCCGCGCACGACGGGCAGCCGCCGACGAAGCTCGCCGACGTGAAGGCGGTGCCCGTTCCCGCCGACCCGAACACCGGGCAGCCGTTCGAGTACGCCGCCCGGCCGGACGGGTTCACGCTGACCGCCCCACCGCCGGCCGGGGAACGGGCGCACCCCAGGAACAGCGTCCGGTTCGAGATCACGTTCCGCCGCTGATCGCTTTTCCGAAAGTGGAAGTGATTCGCCAACAACGTGAATCGCCTGGCGAATCACACGCAGTCCCGCCCCGTTTCACCACAGGTGACTCGCCATGATCCGTCCCTTCGCCGCGCTGCTCGCGGCGGCGTTCGGGCTCGCCGCGCCCGCCGCCGCGCAGGAAAAAGAAGACCCGCTCGACCGCAACACCTACAAGCTCACCACCACCCCCGCCCCGGCGCCGGGCCTGCGTACCGAGTTCCGCGTGCCGGCCACCGAGCGACTCCCCGGGAACGCCGCCCTCGACTACTACCGCGCGGCGATCCTGATGCCGGAGTGGCCGCGCGAAATCGAAAAGGGCCAGCAACTCCGTGCGGACCAGGACCGCTGGCTCGAGGCGAAGCTCGACGAGTTCCCGGACGCCGAGGTGACGGCGTACCTCAAGCAGTTCGACGCCGGCTTCGACGCGCTGGACGCCGCCGCGAGGCGGGAAGTGGTCGATTGGCGGCAGGGGGTGAAACTGGAGCAGGATGGCCTCGGAGGCTTCTTGCGGGAGGTTCAGAAGTTTCGCGAGGTGGCCAGCCTGAACCGCCTCCGCGTCCGCCGCGACCTCGCTCGGAATGAATTCGACGACGCCGCACTCGCCCTGCGGTCCGGGTTTCGGCTGGGCAAGGCCGTCGGCGAGGGGTCGGTGACGATCCAGATGCTCGTCGGCATCGCGATCGGCTCCGTCACCTGGGGCGATGCCATCCAGTTCGTCGGCCGCCCGGGGTCGCCGAACCTGTACTGGGCGCTGGCGTCGCTGCCACGCCCGCTCATCGACCCGCGCCCGGCACTCGAGGGTGAGCGGGAGTTCATGGAACGCGGCATCCGCGCGCAGGTGCCGTTCCCGCAGGACGTCGCGGACCTCTGTCGGGCACTCTGGGACGACCAGCGCCGGGCCTTCCTGCTGCCGTACCCGCAGGCGAAGGCGGCGCTGGAGGAGGTCGCGGCCCGCACCCAGGAACTCAAGGCGGCGCGGAACGAACCCGCGGTCGCGCTGCTCGCCCTGGGCGACGCGGCAATCCAGAAGTGCTACTACGCCAACGCGCGGCTCGACCGCCGCATCGCCGGGCTGATGGCCGTCGAGGCGGTGCGGCACCACGCAGCCGGGGCGAAGGGAACGCCGCCTGCCGTGCTAGCGGAGATTGTCACCGTGCCGGTCCCGCCCGACCCGCACACCGGCCGCCCGTTCGAGTACGCCGCCCGTGCCGACGGCTTCACGCTGACCGCCCCGGAGACTGCCGGCGACCCCGGCAGCGGCTTTCGGTTCGTCGTCACACTCCGCCGCTGACCGCCGGTTGACGTGCCGCGAACCTCGGGATACATTTCCAGGGTCGTTACGTCTCACGACAGGAATCACACTCGTGGCCCGCATCCCTCACTCCCGGCCGGTGGTCATTACCGCGGCGCAGGGAGTGCGCGCCGGCGTCGTCGTCGGCAACACAGGATGACCGGGGCCGCTCGGCCGAGCGCACGCGATCGATCACGCCGCCCCGGAGCCACAACGCTTCGGGGCGGTCCCGTTTTCGGGGCCGCCCCGCCACCCGACACTCTCCACCGCCGGCCCACACAACACAAATGTCCCGCGTTTCGATCTACGACACCACCCTCCGCGACGGCAGCCAGGGCGAGGGCGTCAATTTCTCGCTGCAGGACAAGCTCCTCCTCACGCGCAAACTCGACGAGCTCGGCGTGGACTACGTCGAGGGCGGCTATCCGCTCTCGAACCCGAAGGACTTCGAGTACTTCCAGGCCGTCCGCGAGCTGCCGCTGAAGCACGCGAAGGTCGTGGCGTTCGGCATGACGCGCCGCAAGAACTCGGCGCCTGAAACCGACACATGCCTCAAGGCTCTCCTCGACGCGCGCACGCCGGTGGTTACGATCGTCGGGAAGACGTGGGACTTCCACGTGACGAGCGTGCTCGGCACGACGCTCGACGAGAACCTGCGGATGATCGCCGACTCGGTCGCGTACTGCCGATCGCAGGGCCGCGAAGTGTTCTACGACGCCGAGCACTTCTTCGACGGCTACCGGGCCAACCCCGAGTACGCGCTGAGGACGCTCCGCGCCGCGGCCGACGCCGGGGCGGCGGTTGTGATCCCGTGCGACACCAACGGCGGCACGATGCCGGAACGGATCGCCGAGGTGATCGCCGAGGCGCGGCGGGCGGTGGCGTGCGCGATCGGCATCCACTGCCACAACGACTGCGACCTCGCCGTCGCCAACACGCTCGCCGCCGTGCGGGCCGGCGCGACGCAGGTGCAGGGGACGATGAACGGCATCGGCGAGCGGTGCGGGAACGTCGACCTTGTCAGCGTGATCGCCAACCTGGCGCTGAAGTACGGCCGCGACGTGCTCGTGCCCGGTAGCCTGGCGCGGCTGACCGAGGCATCGCGGTACGTGTACGAAGTCGCCAACATGAACTTCCGCCCGGGCCAGCCGTTCGTCGGCCTGAGCGCGTTCGCCCACAAGGGCGGCATGCACACGCACGCCGTCGCCAAAGACCCGACCACCTACGAGCACATCACGCCGGAGGCGGTCGGCAATGAGCGGCGCATCCTCGTCAGCGAGCTGTCCGGGCAGTCGACGATCCTGTCGAAAACGACGAAGTACCAACTCGGCCACGACAAGGGATTGATGACGAAGATCCTCAACGACGTGCAGAACCTGGAGCACGCCGGGTACGAGTTCGAGGCGGCTGAGGCGTCGTTCGACCTGCTCGTGAAGAAGGCGGCGGGGCTGTACCGGCCGTGGTTCGAGCGGCGGGCGTACCGCGTCAACATCGAAGCCGGTGCGGACGGCACGCCGGTCACGGAGGCGACGGTGAAGCTGGCGGTGAACGGCGCGCCGCAGCACACCGCGAGCGAGGGCGACGGCCCGGTGAACGCACTCGACGGGGCACTGCGGAAGGCGTTGCTGCCCGCGTACCCGCGGCTCGCCGAAATGGTGCTGGTGGACTACAAGGTCCGCGTCGTGAACCCGAAAGAGGGGACGGCGGCGCGGGTGCGCGTGGTCATCGAGTCGCGCGACCACACCGACGTGTGGGGCACCGTCGGCGTGAGTGAGAACGTGGTCGAGGCGAGTTGGCTCGCGCTGGCGGACTCGATCGAATACAAGCTGTTTAAAGATGAAGAGCAGCGCCACGGATGAACACGGATGAAACACGGATCAAGACCAAATCACTGACTTGATCCGTGTTCATCCGTGTTCATCCGTGGCTATCCCCGGGACTTCTCATGTCGACCGAACTGCCGAAGGCCTACGACCCGAAGGACGCGCAGCAGAAATGGCTGCGCGTCTGGGACGAGCGCGGCTACTTCCACAGCGAGCCGGACCCGGCGCGGAAGCCGTTCACCATCGTCATCCCGCCGCCGAACGTGACCGGCGCGCTTCACATGGGGCACGCGCTCAACAACACGCTCCAGGATGTGCTCATCCGCTGGCGGCGGCAGCAGGGTTTCAACGCCCTGTGGATGCCCGGCACCGATCACGCCGGTATCGCCACGCAGTCGGTGGTGGAACGGCTGATCTTCAGCCAGGAGAAAAAGACCCGCCGCGACCTCGGCCGCGACGAGCTCGTGCGCCGGATCTGGGAGTGGAAGGACAAGTACGAGGCCCGCATCCTCGGCCAGCTGAAGTCAATCGGGGCGAGTTGCGACTGGCAGCGCACACGGTTCACGCTCGACCCGGTGTGCGCCCGCGCCGTGCGCGAGACCTTCTTCCGCATGTTCCGCGACGGCTACATCTACCGCGGCAAACGCCTCGTGAACTGGGACGCCCAGCTGCAAACCTCGGTGGCCGACGACGAGACGTACACCGAGGACACGAAGGGCGGGTTCTGGACGTTCAAGTACCCCGTGGTCGGTGTGCCCGACACCTTCATCCGCTTCAGCACGACGCGCCCCGAAACAATGCTCGGCGACACGGCTCTGTGCGTACACCCGTCCGATGAGCGGTACAAGGCTCTCGTGGGGAAGACGGCGCTCCAGCCGCTCACCGGCCGCGAAATCCCGATCATCGCCGACGGCATCCTCGCCGACCCGGAACTCGGCACCGGCTGCGTGAAAGTGACGCCGGCGCACGACCCGAACGACTACGCCTGCTGGCAGCGGAACCCGCACATCGGGATCATCAACATCCTGAACCCGGACGGCACGATCAACGCCGAAGGGAAGGAGTTCGCCGGGCTGGATCGCTACAAGGCCCGCGAGGCAGTGTCGAAGCGGATGGAGGAACTCGGCTTCTTCGAGGGGAAGGAAGACCGGGTGATCCCGCTGAAGTACAGCGACCGCAGCAAGACGCCGATCGAGCCGTACCTGTCGGACCAGTGGTTCGTGAAGATGGCGGACCGTGACGATGGTAAGTCCGGTCTCGCCCAATTGGCGATGGACGCGGTGACGAGCGACCGCGTGAAGTTCTTCCCCGAGCGCTACGCCAAGACCTACCTCGATTGGCTCGGCGAGAAGCGCGACTGGTGCATCAGCCGTCAACTCTGGTGGGGCCACCGAATCCCGGTGTGGCATAAGCGACGAGTGGCTCGCGGTGAATACGAGCGAGAGGAGTTATCGAAGAAAATCCGTACTTGGATCGAACAGGGCCGACTGTCAGAGCAGTTCCGCGATTTCAAGGGGGACCCGAAAGACGTCCTGACGGACCCGGATCTCGCCAGCTACTTCCTCTGTGTTTCGAGCGAGTCGGACCGAGAGGTCATTGACGCACTCGAACACGAGGGGTTGTTCGCCCAGGACGATGACGTGCTCGACACGTGGTTCAGTTCGGCTCTGTGGCCGCACAGCACGCTTGGCTGGCCTGAGCCGACGCCGGAGGTGAAATACTACTACCCGACCAGCGTCCTCTGCACGAGCCGCGACATCATCACCCTCTGGGTCGCTCGGATGGTGCTGACGGGGCTGTACAACCTCGACAACGTGCCGTTTCACGAGGTCTACGTCCACCCGAAGATGCTCGACGGGTTCGGCGAGACGATGAGCAAGAGTAAGGGTAACGGCATTGACCCGCTCGACATCATCGACCTGTACGGCGCCGACGCGCTGCGGTTCGGGATGGTGAATCTCGCGACCGAGACCCAGGACAGCCGGATGCCGGTGGTGAACGTGTGCCCGCACTGCGGCGAGCCCATCGCCGTGAAGCAGGAGCACATGTACATGCGGACCAAGAAGCTCAGCTGCGCGAAGTGCAAGAAGGCGTTTCGCCCCGGTGGGCCTTGGCCGACCGATGACCCCGAGCTGCCGACCGCGAAGCAGGGGTCGGACCGGTTCGAGGTTGGGCGCAATTTTGCCAACAAGCTGTGGAACGCGACGCGCTTCCTGATGATGAACCTCGACGGCTACACGCCCGCGCCGCTCGACGTGTCATCGCTGCCGACCGAGGACCGCTGGCTCCTGTCGCGCCTCGCCGCCACGACGAACGAGGTGACGGCGGCACTCGAGGGCTTCAAGTTCTCCGAGGTCGCGCGCGGGCTGTACGAGTTCGTGTGGTCGGAATTCTGCGACTGGTACATCGAGATGGCGAAGGGCCGGCTCAAGGACGCCGCCGCACGGCCGGTCGCGCAGCGAGTGCTCGTCGGCGTGCTCGACGGCATCCTGCGGCTCGTGCATCCGGTGATGCCGTTCGTCGCCGAGTCGCTGTGGGAGGCGCTGAACGAGGTCGCGCCCGAGCGTGGGTTGACGAAGACGGAGCGTGCCGAGGCGAATGTGTGCATTGCGAAGTGGCCGAGTTTTTCGGCAGCGTGGATCGATGCCGGCGTGGAGGCGCGGTTCGCGCGGATGCAGGAACTCGTGCGCGGCGTGCGCGAGGTCCGCAACCGCTACCAGGTGGACGACAAGACGCGTCTCGACGTGTCGGTGAAGGCCGGCGACGCGGTCGCAGCCGACTTCACGGCGCTGGCCGCGTTCATCGGCCCGCTTGCCGGAATCGCCGCGTTCACCGCAGCGCCGACGATCGCCAAGCCGAAGCAGGCCGGGACGGTGGTCCGGCCGGAATTCGAGGCGTTCGTGCATCTGGCCGGGCTCATCGACCCTGCGGCGGAGGCGAAGCGCACCGAGAAGCAAATCGCCGACAAGCGGAAGCAACTCGACGGCGTGAAGGCGAAGCTGGCGAACGAGAAGTTCGTGAGTAGCGCGCCGGCTGAGGTCGTGCAACAGCAGCGCGAACTGGTGACGGACCTAGAAAACCAGATCCGGGCGCTCGAGGAGAACCTGAAGGATTTGCAGGAGGGTTGACGTGCGATCGGCTGGTCATTGCGCGGGCTATGCGGCGCAATGAGCCAGCCAGCTCACGCCTGCCGGGCGCCTTCGACGTGAAACACCGTCTCGGGCTTGACTACGTCCCCCTTCACCACACCGAGCCCGATCAGCACGCCGACTTCGTCTACCACTCCTACTCCCGAGTCCGGGGATTCACGCCCCCTGCTCGTAGGGGTGTGGCGCACCGTCTGACCCATTCTGAATCGTCGCAGCTCCTCGGCCCCCAAAGCCACGCACGGCGTCTCACCCAGCGCCTCTGTCAGCGGGCGCAGCCGCGCCACGAGGTCGGTGGGGGGCGCGTCCACGCCGACCCCCTGCCCCAGCGTGAACGAACCCACGCGCGTCCGCCGCAGCGTCTGCACCAGCCCACCGACGCCGAGCGCGGCGCCGAAGTCGCGGGCGATCGAGCGGATGTACGTCCCCTTCCCGCAGTCGATCTCCACGTCGAGGTATGGCCACTCGTAAGTGATTACGCGGATCGCGTCGACTCGCACCGGACGTGCCGCCAACTTCACGTCCTCGCCGGCACGGGCCAGGGCGTGAGCGCGCTTCCCGTCCACCTTCATCGCCGAGAACACCGGCGGTATCTGTTCGATCACGCCGACGAAGCGAGACAGCGCGGCGTCAACCGCCTCGCGCGAAACGGGCGCCGCGCCGACTTCAGTCACGTCGCCGTCGACGTCGTCAGTCGTACTCGTCGCGCCGAGGCGGAAGCGCGAGTGGTACGTCTTCCCCATCGCCTGCACGTAGTCGGCGAGCCGCGTCGCGGCGCCGATGCACACGACGAGTACGCCCGTCGCCAGCGGGTCGAGGGTGCCGGTGTGGCCGATCTTGGTGCGCCGCGGGAACCAGCGCTGGACGCGGTTCACCGCGTCGCGCGAGGTCATCCCGCCTGGCTTGTCGATCACGAGAAGGCCGTTCATCAGGCGTTCGGGTCGTCGGAAAGGAGGAGCGACACGGCGAGCAGGTCGTCGCGGCGGATGCCGCCGAGGTTCAACCAGAAGGCGAGGCCGGCGGCGTTGTCGGCCTTCACGAAGAAGTTTACCTTCTCGATTCCCTCGGCCCTCAACGCCGTCGTACAGGCGGCGATCAGGCGGCGGGCGAGGCCGCTCCGCCGGTGATCGTGGCGGACGGCGACGTGGTGCAAGGTGCCGCGCCGCCCGTCGTGTCCGGCCAGGCTCACGCCCACGAGCTCGACCCCGCCCACAGCGACGAAGCTACACCCGGGGTTGCGGGCGAGGAAGCGGGCCAGTGCCTCGGGCCGGTCGGCGCCGCGAAGGGTCATTCCCCCGGCCCCTTGCCACAGGGTGAGGGCGACCGGTATGTCGTCAACGGTCATCGGCCGGACGGCGGTCATTCTCGGTCCCCAGAGCCCGAATGCGCCCCGACACGTGTGTGATTTACAACCCGACCGCCGGGCGCGGCAGGGCCGAGCAACTCCTCAAGGAGTTCCTGGCGAACCCGCGGGTTCACGGCGACCTTCGCCCGACGGCGGCCCCCGGCCACGCCGAGGAGTTGGCCCGCGAGGCCGCCGATCAGGGCTACGCGAGGGTCGTCGCGGCCGGTGGCGACGGGACCGTTCACGAGGTCGCCAACGGGTTGATCCACAGCGGGCGGCGCGACGTGGTCTTCTCGACGTGGCCGGTCGGCTCCGCGAACGACTACGCCTACACACTCGGGCTGACCGCGTGGTGGGCGGAGCGGGCCGGGACACCCCCGACCGAGACGCTCGACGTGGACGTGGCCCGCGTGACCGCCGGCGGGAAGGAACGGTTCGCGGTCAACGCGATCGGCGTCGGGTTCAACGGGATGGTTACGATCGAGGCGCGGAAGATCCGCTCCCTCCGCGGAATGCCGCTGTACACCGCAGCGTTCCTGAAGGCAATGGTCCGCCGCTTCGCCACACCGCGGATGCGCGTGCAGTTCGACGGTGTGGAAGCAGACGTGCCGACACTCGCCGTTACCCTCGCGCTCGCCCAGCGCGAGGGCGGGTTCCCGATCCGACCGGACGCAGACCTGACCGACGGGCTGCTCGATTACATGCACGCGACGCGGCTGCGGCGCTGGCACCTCGTCCGCTACCTGCCGGCGATGGCGACAGGGAACCTCCCGACCGACCACCCGCTCATCCGCCTCGGCCGCGCGGCACGGGTCGAAGTGGCGAGCGAGGCGCCCCTGTGCGTCCACGCCGACGGCGAGTTCGTGTGCATCCCGGAGGACGGTGTCACCGAGTTAACGGTCGAAGTCGTGCCGCGGCGGTTGCGGGTCGAGGTCTACCGGCCGGGGCTGTACGGCGGGCGGAAACGATAACGCCCGGGGACGGCCTGCCCCGGGCGTTCGCAGGCGGTGGGGTCGGTCAGTTGTGCGGGATCTCGATCTTGCACCAGCCGATGTCCACGTGGGTCGCCTTCCCCTCGTGGATGAAGATCTTGGGGTGCAGCGAGTACACGACGAACCGGCCGTGCTTCTCGTCCTGCACGAGGCCCGCCTGCCGCAGCACGCCGAGGTGGTGCGAGACGTTCACGATCTCCACGTTCAGCAGCTTGGCCAGCTCGGTCACGTTCTTCGAGCCGGTGCGCAGGCACTCGATGATGCGGATGCGGTTCGGCTCGGCGATCGCCTGGAGCATCTCCGCACACTGCTTGGCCGTCTTCGGGTCTGTCATGGGAAGAATCCCCGGAATCGAGAATGGTGGGACTGGGCGGCCGCTCCCGGGGCGACCGCCGTCTGGCAAGGGCGATAGAGGCCGGCAGGCCCCTGCGGCGACATGGCGTTGGACCGCAGGGTTATTTAATCATCATACTTAGCGGCGGGCGGGCGGGCGGGCAAGTGCGCTTAATAATTCTTTTTTCCGAAGGGAAGACAACACATTCCCCGGACCGCAGAACTGTAACGACCTTTACCCCAATGCCACCGCGGCAGTGTGAAGCCTGTTACCCTGTTCTACTTCGGAACGAGGCGGGGCTTACAGGAGGGCAGGTAAAAGGGGACAAAGGTCTCAGCTTTTTCGCCCGCACCACGCCGCGCCACACGGCGGGCCGTCACCGCGGCAGTTGGTGGCGGACGTATCCTTGACCCGACCTTGCGCCGGAAGCCCAATCAGACGACGGACTTCCGCCTTCCCACAGGCGGGGCAACTGGCCGGTTCACTGTTCGCCCGCATGACGAGTGCGTCGAAGGTGTGGTCACAGGCGTTACAACCGTATTCGTAGAGTGGCACGAGCTACCTCCGACGCTTTTTGTAATGCTCTCCCGCCCGAAAGAGGAGTTCTCGCTCCTCGGCGGTCAGGCTCTCCTGGCCGTGTTGCGACACTTTTTCTAACAGACGATCTACTCGTTCGTCGAATCGTTCATCGGACGGCCGCGGGGCCGGGGGTTCGTCCGTGTCGGAGTTCTCGTCGGCGTCCTCCGACGGAACGACCCGAAGCCGCGGTTGGGAGCGGGCCTTGCTTCGCCCGAAACCCCCGCCAGTCGGGATGAACGACGTGAGGCGCAGGTTGCCGAGGTAGTAGATCGCGCCGAAGAGCGCCCCGCCGAGGTGAACGAGGTACGCGACCGGTTCATTGTTCACTCGGCCACCCAGCGCGCCGAGGAGGTCGAGTACGACGTACAGCACCACCGCAGCCCAGATCGGCATCGGAATCACGAACATGACCAGGATCTGCTGCCGCGGGTACAGGAATGCGTAGACCACGAGCGTCGCCGTCACCGCGCCGCTCGCCCCGAGCACGCGGGTCCACGGGGTCAGTTCGGCGACCTGGGCGGCGAGGTTCACGAGGTTCGCAAAGACGCCGGCGGTGAGGTAAAAGGCGACGAACTCCTTCGAGCCGTATCGCTCCTCCAATTGCCGACCCGCCCACCACAGCACGATCATGTTGAAGACGATGTGCAGCAACTGCCGCTCGTCGTGCAGGAACACCGACGTGAGCAGCCGCCAGACCTGCCCCTCCAGGATCAACCGCGGGTTGTAGATCGCCCATTCCGTCAGCCCGCCGCCCCGCGCGTCGCGGGTGACGAGTTGCCCGAACCACACGGCGACGGTGATGCCGACGAGCCACGGGGTGGCGCCGCGGCTACCCCAGCCACCCCAGTTCCCGCCGTCGTCGCGGTAGTACTCGCGGTCGTAGATCCCCATACCGCCCCCGCTCGCCGCACACCCGCCCCTACTTGAAGATACCAAACCCGGCCGCCGGGTGGGAGCGGTCACGGTTCGTCGGCAGACGCGGCCGCGAGCTTGACACGAAATCCCCGCCGCCGTATGGCCCGCTCACGCGCACAGACCAGCCGCCGAGTTGCCCGGGTTACCAGGGGACGCCCGATGACCGCCTGCCGCTACCGCCGCCGGAGCCGGACCGCCCTCGTCGCCCTCGTGGCGACCGCGGTGCTGGCCTGGGGCGCCCCGGCACTCGCACAGAACAGCAGCCCGGTCGGGCGGACGGTCGCCGACGTGGTCCCGGTCTCCGCCACGCGGATGCGGACGCCCGAGCAGATCCGCGCCGTGATGCACACGCGACCCGGCCGCCCCTACGACGAGACGGTCGCCAACGAGGACGTCCGCCGCCTGATGGCGACCCGCTGGTTCACGCCGGACGGCGTCCGCCTCCACACCGTGCTCGAGGCGGACGGCCGGGTGACCGTGCTCGTCCACCTGACCGAGCTGAGCAGCACCGTCCAGGACGTGGTCTTCGAGGGGGCCGACCACCTCAGCCGGGACAAACTGCGGACACTCACGGGCATCCGCAAGGGCGACCCGATGAACCCGCTCGCCAACGACCTCGGGCGGGCGGCGATCCTCCGGGAATACCGCGACGCGGGCCGGGCCTACGCCACCGTCGAACTGGTCGAGGGGACGAAGTCGACGGACACGCGGGTGGTCTACCACATCGTGGAAGGCCCGATCGTCCGCGTGAGCGGGGTCGAGTTCCGCGGCAACGACGCCGGGCTGGGCGGGCGCCTCCGCACCCAGCTGACCACCAAGGCGGCGCTCGCCGGGTTCATGGGCGGCAAGTTCAACCCGGTGTCGCTCGAGTCGGACGTGAAGAAGCTCACCGAGTACTACCACGGTCTCGGCTACCTCGCCGTGCAGATCGAGCCGGAGGTCGTGCGGTCGGCGGACATGGCCTCGGTCCGCGTCGTCTACCACATCCGCGAGAACACCCAGTTCCGCCTGGTCGGGCACGAGATCGCGGGGAACAAGACGTTCAGCACCGAGCAGCTCGCCGTAGCGACGACGCTGAAGGACGGCGAGCGGTACGACAAGTGGGTCGTCCAGGCCGACGCCAAGCGATTGGAGGCCTATTACGGGATGCGCGGGCACCGGGTCGCGGTCGAGGAGAAGCTGCACGAAGACCCGAACCGCCCCGGCGAGGTCCACACGACCCTCCAGGTCCACGGCGACCGCGGGGCGCCGGGCCGCGTCGGGCGCGTGATCATCGAAGGGAACACGGTCACCCAGGACCGGGTGATCCTGAACCAGCTCAACGACGTGGGCATCCGCCCGGGGCAGATCATCCAGTACCCGAAGCTCGAAGACGCGCGGATGCGGCTGGCGCGGCTCGGCATCTTCGACCAGGCGC
>VFQN01002487.1_pt1 | contig 28263 bp, 19 predicted proteins | sample 3512371 | NCBI WGS metagenome assembly VFQN01 (sample SAMN10412370, study PRJNA504923) | tailings metagenome | isolation source: Replicate 2 from Balatoc abandoned mine | place: Philippines: Itogon, Benguet | collected 2017-08-28
TTCGCCCAGCGTGAAGATCAGCCGTTGCTTGCGGTCGAGGCAAAGCAACATCCCCGTCGTGCAGGAGATTTTGGCTTCTTCAATCAGCAGCGGCACATCCACCGGCACTGACTTCGGGTCGGGCAGATCCAGGTCGGGAATGTCATTGATGGCGGTGGCGTAACTGGAAAAGGTCTGGGCTTCGGATTCCCCGCCGCGCCGCTTCATGTTCAGCACGTGGTTGGCCGTGATACGGTAGAGCCAGGTCCGAAACTGGCTTTGCCCCTGGAAAGTGCTGAGTCGGGTGATGACCTTGACCAGCACTTCCTGCGTAACTTCTTCCGCATCCTGCGCATGAAAGACCATGCGGACTGCGATGTTGTAGATCCACGATTGATGTCGCAGAACGAGCTTTTCCAGGGAGTCACGGCTGCCGCGTCTGGCCTGCTCGATCAGGTCGGCATCCGTCGATTCATCGACGATCTCGGCAAATGGATTGTGCATTGCCGCATTCCTCGTTCAGAACAACTTATTCTGTCTTAAACAGGCATGAACTCCCTGGACACGCGAGGCAAGGGACTGTCACAACCGTATCTGAATTGCAGCTTCAGCCCTGAAAAACTCAAATCCCGTCAATAGTCACTTTCGCAACCATTGACGGGATTTCGTGTTACTGCGAGATCGGGATGACAAGATTCGAACTTGCGACTTCCTGCTCCCAAAGCAGGCGCTCTAGCCAGGCTGAGCTACATCCCGGAATGTTGGACAGCTTGCGGTGGGAAATACGATGTTGTCGCCTGTTGGTTTGCCGGGCGGAACGCTGCATTTCCTGTTTGCACGCAGCGCTCCAGTCTAGAGGTGACCGGGAATCCGGTCAACAGGGCGGCTGGAATTCCGTGTTCCGCTGTCGGCGCAGGTCCTGGGGGGAAATCCCGTCCGGGTGGGGGCTGGCTGGCTCGACAGCAGCTGTCGCCACTCTTGACACCGGTCTGCGGACGGAGGTTCAAGGACCAGGCTGCAAGGGGAGGAATTCAGGTCAGTTCGGCAGAAATGGCCTGAGATTCCAGAACATTCCTCAATCACGGTGGAATCAGGATCGTCATCTTCCATCCCCGCGTTGACCGACTCTGGCGATTCTGGGAGAAGCCTGCGCTGCCGGGACCAGGCCGTGTTCAAGAGCCTCAGCCACGTCGGTTTTACCGATACGGCGACAATCGTGGATTGCCTGTCCCTGTAGTGAAAACGATCGACTCTGCCGCTCTGAAGCGGCCGCGCGGTGACCATGTTCCCGGTGCTGCAGTATCGCTGCAAACCCGCGGACGCCCGTGCTGCCGATTGCCTGGAGCGGTTTGACCCTGCTGCTTGCCACAGGATCGAGTGCATGCTGGTAACGATTCGCAGATCTGTCTGTGCCTGCCTGATGATGGTCGCCGGTTCCGGCTGCGCGAACATGATTGAATCGCGGGCGATCGACCGCTTCTCCGCCGGCCTGCGCGACGAGAATCTGAATGAACTTCAGGCGGCAACTTCCAGCGAGTTTTCCGAGCGGGCCTTGCGGACTGCCACGGCCCTGCAGGACATCAAGATCCTGCGCTTGCCGGATGGCAAGACGACGATTGTCGAGGTGGAGAATCTGTCCCCCACGCATCGCCGTGTGACCGTGCAAATCGGCGAGGGCAAGGGCAAGGGGAAAGAAAAGGACAAGGATGCCCGCAAGGATGTGTTCTATGAACTGGTGCTGGATGATTCCGGCAAATGGGTTGTCGATGATGTATACCTGAAACAGAAGAAGCAGGGCGTGACGATCTTCAAGTCGGTCACGGAACAGCTGGATCTGTTGCTGAGCGTCCGCGAGTTTCTGGATGGCTGGGATGCCGGCAACCGCGAGCAAATCCTGAAAGGTGCGTCGCCCGGCTTTGAGCAGGAACTCGCAGCGCTGCCGCCTGCCTATCTGGCGGAACTGACTCGCAAGATTATCGGTGAAAAATCACTGACAAAGTCCTATCGCCCGCAAGCACAGATGGATGAGGATGTGGCCGTGGTGCGTTTGCCCCGTAACGGAGGCAGTAGCACCGTCGTGACCCTGGAGCAGGTCAAGAGTGAGTGGAAGGTCACGGACGTTGCGATTGATGCCCGCGAGGAAGCGGATCAGATTCCCTCGGTCCACAAGCTGGCGCTGGCAGTGAATACCTGCACGAAGTTTCTGGCCGCCTATCGCCAGGAGGACAAGGTGTCGCTGTCTCCCTTGTGCGACAAGGAGTTCTATGAAGGCAGCCTCGGCATCGCCAATTTGAAACAGGTGTTGCTGCCGGCAGCGGATCTGTCCGACCACCGGCTGGAACTGAAGCTGACCGGGCAACGGGCCGACTGTCTGTTGCGCGGTGAACATGAATTTGTGCAGATTGACATGCGTCGCGAAGACGCCCCGGAACCCAAGGCCCCGCCGAAATTTCTGGTTACCGACGTGACGATTTACGAGCGGGAAACCAGGCAGGAAAAACGTCTGTCGGCCCTGTTCACCGCTCAGGCAATGCTCGAGCTGTTCTGCGAGGCGCTCTCGACCCGGGATCTTGATCATTTGCGGCACTGTTCCACACAGGACTTTTCCAATCGGGTGTGGAGACGTCTGAATTCTGCGACGATCCAGAATCTGCCGCTGGAGCAGTTCGAGAATCCCGCGATTGAGGTCAAGGACGTCCGGTTTCTCGGCGCGTTGACCCAGGTGGAAGCCCTCCAGAATGGCAAGCCGGTCAGCTACATGCTACGGGAAGAATCGGGCCGGTTTTACGTGGATGATCTGCACTGGAAAGAGAACGGTCGTCCCGATTCGGTCAAGCGGACTCTTGCCTTGCTGGTGCCCGTGCAAAACTTCAGTGCAGCGGTCACTCTGGGGCGCTCGCCGGAACAGCAGAAGCTCGTTCTGGATATGATGAAGCAAACCTGTTCGACCGATTTCAATCGACTCGTCTGGCAACAGGCCGATTACCTGCCGAACGCGGGGTTGTCTGCTGACACCTTTCTGAACGCCCGGCTCAAGTCGATTGTAGAATCCGAGACGGACGTCCTGATTCAGTTTGGCGACGACCGGTTTGGCGCGATGGTGAAACTCCGCAAGGAGCATAATCGCGAGGTGGTGGATGATGTGGTCCTGATCGGCGGCCCGGAACCGTCGGATCGGATGGCCTTCAAGCAGACTATGCGGACCTTGCTCGCGACCGGCGAAGCGATCCGTCCGGGAGCGGAAACGCAGTACGCAGCCAGCTCTCCCTTAACCGAGACGAAGAAAATCCAGACGGCAGTCTATGAAGAGTTCCAGGACGAGGCTCCCCGCGAGATCCTGAGAGCCAGCGACGTCATCGACATCTCGCCCCGCAGGCTGCCTGCTCCGGAAGAACTTGCTCCGGAAGTGCAGCCCTGAGGTTTCAGAACATAACACCTGAGTTTTCAGACCATAAAAACAGACCGGCAGTCCAGGACTGCCGGTCTGTTGTCTTGTCGAGTATGGCGATTTCGCGAGAACCTGCTGCGTGGCCCTCGGCGTGGCAATATGGGCAAGTCAGGCAATCGGATGCTGCGGGAATCGCCAGGAGTCAGTTGTTACCTGGCGGGGCTGGGTCAACGAGCGTTACTTGCCACCGAAAATCTTGGAGGTGGCACCCGTCGACGTTTCCGGAGGCAGCACATTTGAGCCACCGTAACGACCGGAGACCTGGCCATCGGAAGTCCGGTTGCCTAGTGGTTCGTCGACCGATGCACTGCGGGCACCCGATTTCAGATTGTAGGTCTCGGTCTCACCCGGCTTGAAGACGCGACGTTTGGGTTTGTAGCCGATGTAGTCGAGGAACGAATTCAGCGGGATGATGCGTACGCCGTACAAACGGGCCTCTTTCCGCATCTCGGCCTGATTCTCCGTCATCTTTTCAATCGCAGCCCGTTCCTCGGGAAGCACGGCGTCTGCAAGGTCCGGCACCTTGCCCATGATCAGATACTTGATCGACTCATTGATACCGGTGCCGGTCCGCACACCCTTGTCATCGACTTCGTCCGCGATATCGGCTCCACGGACCGCCATTTCCTTGTGGAACAATTCGCGGTCGCTTTTGCCGTCACCATCCAGATCGACCAGTCCTACGACGGCGAATTTCTCCGGACGTCCCGGGCTCCACAGCGGTGTGTAGATAAAGTCGCCGGGTGACATGGGCTTGAAGATGTTCTCGTCAATGACCTTGGCTTCTGCCAGATGAGCGTCGATGATGCGCGTGACTTCGATCTTGCCTTTCACGTCGGCAGTGGTTCGCGCAACTCCGGGAGTGTCCTTGCCGTAGACGCTGAAGGTCATCCGCGGCTTCAGGAAGTCGGCATCACCGATGTCAATCCAGACCATGCCGGACACGTTATCCACGCGGCGGATCTTGCCGTCCGGAATCTCGAAGCTTTCCTGCTTCAGTTCATCCACTTCGGAACGCAGCTTGTCATTGATGAGCACCAGCTTGTCGATTTCCCCCTGCGCTTTCAGACGATCTTTCTCGCGGGCTTCCTTCTCCTGCTCCAGTTCCACCTGAGTCTGGTTATAGAGGCCGCGCAGTTCGCTGATCTGCTGGTCTTTGGCCTGAACCTGCTCATCCCGTTCATTCACCGTAGTCCGCAGGGTCGCTTCCGCAGCAGTCCGGGCATTCTGATGATCGTCCGCCGTCTTGGTGTATCGGGCTTGCAGCGCCAGCACTGTCTGTTCGGCTTCACTGAGCGAGGCCGTGCGCTGGTCGCGTTCCGACGTCAGCGTATCCAGGGCTTCCCGCATCTTGGCGAGCGTGCCGGAGTAGGTCGATTCGGCCAGCGATTGCCCGAAGTCCCGCATGTCCTGCTGCAGGCTGCCTACCACGGTCGCAGGGTTCGCCTGATTGGACTGATCGACGACGGCCTCGAACTGCGTCTTGCCGAGAACTGTTTTGACGGCCTGCAGATCGGCATCGGCCTTCCGCCAGAGCGTGGTCGCGTCTGCTGCTTCCTTGGCCTTGGCCTGGCTTTCCGCCAGGGCCTTGCCCGCCTGGGTGCCGTTCATGTAGGCCACCACCGTCGCGATGATGGTCGTCATCACGAAGAAGATCATGGTGTAGTGAACGGCGGTCGGTTTCGATGACGAAGCAGCCATGAACGATCCCTTACCACGAAACCGCGGTAAACCTGAAATGTGTTCCTGTGGCAATCAAACTGCAAAACAGAGCATGGCAGTCCATAACCTGTGATTGCCGCGTGATGTCAACAGATGTGATCGGGGAGAACTGGCTGCCTTTTTCGCTGACGGCAGCGCCGAAAATCGGCAATTCCCTCACTTACCAGTCTAAATGGCTGACCAGGGGAGTCAAGAATCTTCCCGGTTTGTGGGCCGGAATCCCGGAACCACCGGTACGGTTCTCTTAAATCTTCTACATTCGGCACGTTGCGTCACTGGAACGATGTCCCCCGGACTGCCAGCACTACACCTCGATCCATTCGGCAGAATTCGGGAACGACATTCGTCGTTCCCCGGGCATTTTCCCTGATGCCGGCACTCGTTGACCTGAATGTCGGACAGGCCGATTCTTCACGACTGTACCGTTTCTTTCGCCCCTTCCTGATATAGTACGTGATCGGAAAGAAGGGCTGCAGTTCCGGGATTCTGATTCCGGAAGATGGCTCGCAGGTGAATACTCTGCCATTCCGCTGTGTTTCGTTCAGCGATCATGTTCGGGAAGTTTCGGGAAGTGATGACGTGGCAGCTCGCCTGGCAGCAGTAGTGATTGCAGGCCTCCTGATTGTGTCCCTCTGTGGCTGGCGACTCCAGGCGAATGCGCCCCAGACCTACACGGCGCAACTGGAAGCGGCGACAGTGGAACGACCTGCTCCAGACTTTGAAGCCCTGGATGCGCAGAATCAGATGTTCCGATTGCAACGGTATCTCGGTCGACATCGAGTGCTGGTGGTATTTTACGACGCCGATCTGACGGTGGCTGACGATCCGGCGATTGCCAGCATTCGCAGGGCGTTTCCGGACCTGAGGGCTCGTGACATTCAGGTGGTCGGCGTCAGTACCGCGCTGCCGCAGCAGAACCGGGCGCATTTCGCGGCTGGGGAAGAGTTTCCGTTTCCGCTGGTGACGGATCTGGACTTGTCGATTCACCAGCGCTGGGGGCGGTTCGACGAACCCGCCGGAAAGCCGCTGCCGGGCGTTTTCCTGATTGATCGCAAGGGCAGCGTCCCTTGCTTCGGATTCAACCCGCGTCCCGTCTCCGACCTTGAGACCCTGTTGACAGAACTGACTGCTTCATGAGTACATCCTCCGACGCCACCACTCCGGATGCCGCCACTCCCGACGACAGGGCTCCTGTTGGCGGGGCTCCGTCATCACCCCGGTCCAGCCTGCGGATTCCGGGAAAAGTTGTGGTGATCCTGATGGTGCTGCTTGGACTGTCTGCCACGGCGGGCATTTTTGGATACTGGGAACTGCGGACCGGTCCGTTTCGTGAATTAACGGAAGCCATTGGGCGGCAACTGCCGGGTTCCCTGCCGAAAGTGGAAGGGGGGCGACATCGGGGCGGCCCCCCCATGTTGCGAATTGCCGTCCGGGTGGCTTTTGAGCCGAACGCAGAAACCGCGGAAACTCAGGCAGTGGTTAACCAGATTGTCCGGCTAGCGCAGCAGCACGCCGACCTGTCGCAGTTTGAGGAATTCCAGCTCCATCTGTTCCAGCTCGCCCCGGAACGTCGGGCCAAACAGGCCTCATTCGTCTATCCAATGGCGGAAGTTGTAACCGGGGTGCCTTTTCCCGATGTCCCGGACGCTCTGCCGGCCGCAGAAGCGTCCCGCACGTAATCGGATGGAGAGATCCAGGATCGGACGGGAGTGCCCTGGTTACGGAAACTTCTGCAGTCTTTCCGCCATCGCCGTGTGAACGGCAGGGCCATTCGCGGCCAACAGGCTGGAAATATTGACGTCGAACTCGCTGCCATCGAACTGTGTTACCAATCCGCCGGCTTCCCTGACCATCAGCACCCCCGCGGCCATGTCCCACGGATACAGGCTGGTTGACCAGAAACCGTCGATATGACCTGCCGCCATGTGGGCCAGATTCAGGGCAGCGGAACCGGTACGCTGCACGGTCTGTGCCTGACCGAGCATCCCCAGAAACCGTTGAACGGTCACGTCTGCGGCACTGGTGGCTGACGGCAGGCTGGCAATCACCATCGCCTGTTCCAGGGAATCGACCTGGGAGCAGCGAATCGGTTTGCGGTTCAGGGTAGCCCCGTGACCTGCTGCTGCCAGAAACATTTCTTCTGTGGAGGGATTGTAGATCGCACCGGCGATCAGTTCGCCCTCGCGTTCGAGTCCGATCGAAACTGCATAATACGGAAACTGGTGAACGTAATTGGTCGTGCCGTCGAGTGGATCGATGATCCACCGGAAGCTGGCACCGGGACGGGTTTGGGACAACCCCTCCTCGCCCAGAAAGTTATGCTGGGGATAGCGGCGCGACAGGAACTCGAAGATCGCCTGTTGCGAAGCGTGGTCGGCTTCCGTGACCAGATTCGCCCGGCTTTTCTCCGTGACCGAAAAACGAGACGACCAGCTGCGCAAAACCTGGCCGCCGATCCGGGCTGCCTCTTCCGCTGCCTGCAAAAACTCCAGCATCCTGTTGCGCTCCGTCCTGGCCCGTGATCTCTGTCTTGCTGCGAAATCTTACCAGATCGGCACAGGCATAACACTCGACCCTGTCAGACGTCCGGGCCAACGTACTTCCCGGGAGGCCAGGATTCGGGCAGGCAGAGAAATGCCAGGGTGGAGACCAGAGGTTGAAAGCTGTTGATTGACTCGCCCGAAGCGCAAGCGAGGGAGAAGGTTATGTCGTTCACTCGCTTGCGCTTCAGGCGAGTCCATCATCTGGAAACGAAACGCAAAAATCGGCACTGCCGGCGAAAAAGGTTCGCGCAGCAGTGCCGATTTATCAGGCCGGGATCAAGCGTACCGGCAACCCTCAGAACGGGGGAATGCGATGCACCAGCACCTGGAACGTGCCGTTGGCGGGTGTGCCGACCGCATAGTAATAGTAAGAGCTCCACGGAATCAGAAACTGCGTTAGGGGAGTGATCAGGTCGGTCTGAGGAGTCCCCGCCGGCGTGATCCGCAGTTGATACGGCCCGAGCAGCAGCGTGACCGGGGCGGACTGACCTCCGGGAACCAGTCCCAGGGCAGCGCTGCCGGGTTGTCCGAACAACGAGGACAGCACGAAATCTGCAGCGCCGGCATTAGCCGTATGCCGGGAAATGACGCGGGCGTTCAGGAATCCCGGGAAACCGCGCGGGTTGTCGAAGGACATCAGTGCGGGCGTCGAGGTGGTGGCGGTGTGCGCCACGACGGTAACGCTCTGGAATTGTCGTACAGAGAGGGTCATGTTGGCGACTAGCGTGCCTGATCCCGGATTGACCCGGTCTGCCAGGGAGATTGCCACCTGATACGCGCCGGGAGCCAGGGTGTACGGCCCGGAAATGGTGCCGAAGTCGACGTTTGCAAAGATGCAGGTCAGATTGCCGACCGGACCGACGCTGACGTCCACCGGCAACCGGTTCGGTACGTCGACCAGATCGGTGTCGAGATCATCGCCCGGCAGACCGTGCACGAAATACAACCGTCCATCCAGGATGGACTGCGCCTGGAGCTGTCCCGGAGCGCCGACTCCCGACGCCATCGTCGCGACGATGGCCAGCGCAAACCATAACACATTGCGATACATAACTTACAGCCCCTCTTCAGATGACTTCCAATGACGGCTCGCACGAGATTTCCAGCCCGGCCAGACCCTCTCGGCTGCCGGATTTTCGTCGCGATGTCACAAAGTCTGACGAGCCGGCTCAACCAGCGTCAATTCTTATCCGGGAAGCAGCATGGATTTTTGACAGGACGCCGGGGGGATGTGTCGCACGGAAGTTACTGTTTGTTACGGGGAAAACGGTTCTTCCGGAGGCAAGATCCCGGAAAATTCCCCAGATCCGTCAGGGACGGAAACTTCATATCAAGCCGCCGGAGCGAGGGCGACGATATCGAACGAAACGGGACATCCTGATTGCGGGCCTGCGCAGGCAGGGATGACAACAGGCAGAAACTCAGACACGTCCGCTTGCGAGGCTGACAAACATGATGGTTCGATGGGCAGCGATGACCTGTGTACTGGCATGCCTTGCCGGTGTCACGGCATCGGCGTCTGCCGCCGTCAAACCGGAAGTGACGAACAAGCGTCGGTTTCTGATTCCGTTTCGTTTCGATGCCGCGGCCTTGCAGCGGATGAATGCCCGTGAACTGCAACTGCTGATGTCGAGTAACCGCGGAACCTCGTGGGAACTGGCGCAGACCATCAAGCCGCAGTCGGGCAAGTTTGAGTTTCAGGCCCCGGCTGATGGCGAATACTGGTTTTCGGTCCGCATGATCGACGGGTTCGGCGCTGCGCATCCTCCGGGGCCACAGCCGAAGACCGGGCTGATCGTGATCGTTGATACCATCGCTCCTACGCTCGCTGTCAATCTGGAGCAGGTAGCACCCGGGCGCATTCAGCTCACCTGGAGCGCCAGCGATGCCAATCTGGACCCGACGACGCTCCGGCTGGAATATCTGCAGCCGGGCACCACGGGCTGGCAGGCTGTGGGCGTCGTGCCCACCCAGCGCGGCATGACCACCTGGAATATCCCCACTGGCGGCCAGGTAGCGATTCGCGGCAGCATTTCCGACCTTGCCGGCAATGTCGGTGAGACCCGCTCGGACGTGGAAGTCGCTTCGCCCCGCCGGACTCCTGATCCTGCCAAGCCCGACTTGCGCCAGCCGATCGCTTCAGAACCCGGGGCAGACCAGTTTTCGGAAAGCACTCCTACGGACACGCCGGTCCCGCAAATGACCATCCAGCCGCGAACGGCTGCCGCAGGTGTTCCGGGACTGGCAGCGCCGCTGGTTTCCAGTTCCCAGGACTCGCGCCCGTCGGTGGTGCAGGATCGCTGGTCGACACCGGAAGCAGCGCCGCAGGAAAGTTTTCGGCCCTCGTCGCGGCAACGGATTGTGAATACGCGCCGGTTCCAGCTGGGATACAAGGTTGACGACGTCGGCCCATCCGGTGTCGGGGCCGTCGAGCTGTTCATCACGACCGATCAGGGCCGTCAGTGGTATCGCTACGGTGAGGACAGTGACCGCCGGAGTCCGTTTGACGTCGAGGTTCCCCGTGATGGCGACTACGGGTTCGAGATCCGGGTCCGCAGCGGTGCCGGACTGTCGCTCGATCCGCCGCTGCCGGGTGAAAAACCGTCCATCCTGGTCACCGTTGACCAGACGCCTCCCCGGATCGAACTGCTGCCGATCCAGCAGGGGTCGGGGGCGGATCTGAACAAGGTGGAAATCCACTGGCGCGTCAGCGAATTGCATCCCGCGGAAAAGTCGGTCTCCCTGTATTACGCCACGTCCCTGCAGGGACCGTGGGAACTGATCAGCGACTGGCGGCCGGATACCGGTTCGTATACCTGGGTCGTGGGGCCGGGGAATCCGTCGCAATTCTACGTGCGAGCGATGGTCCGCGATGCCGCAGGCAATGTCGGCCAGATCGACACCGTACAGCCGGTCCTGGTCGATCTCACGCGACCCTCGGCTCGCATTGTTGATGTCGAGATCCAGTCGGGCCCGACGCGCTGATCGCAACGGCCACGACCTGTGACGATCTGTTAGATCAGGACGTGCCAGATCAGGACGCGCTTTCGCCGGGAAGCGAGACTGCGGTCTCCAGTTCCTTCAGCAGCTGATCCAGCCGGAACGGCTTGTAAAGCACCGACTTCAGGCCCATTTGCCGCGCCTTGACGATTGAGTGCGCGGGGTCATAGCCGAAACCGGTCATCAGAATCACGGGCAGATGTTCGTTGAGTTCACGAATCCGCACGAAGCATTCGTAGCCGGTCATGTCCGGCAGTCGGATGTCGGCGATGACGGCATCATAATGGAAGCTGCGGACCATCAGCAGAGCTTCCTCGCCGTGATGGGCAGTTTCCACCTCGCACCCGAAACGTCCCAGCAGCTCGTGGGCAGCGATACGTACTGACTCGTCATTATCGACGACCAGCACCCGCTTCTGCCGCAGCTTGGGCCGCTGCGGTCGCAACATCACGGGGGGATTGTTCACCTTGGGGGCGATTGTTTCACCGACGCGATGCACCAGCTGGCGCAGGCTGCGGGTGTGTTTCAGAACCCGCTGCAAGCGCTCGCAGACTGCCGGATCGTGTCCGATGTAGCGTTCCAGAATCCAGGCTGTGTCGTTGAGGATTTCGTCGACTGGCTGTGACATTTCCCGCAGGATCAGGTCGGTGCTTTCCGTCGCCGTCGAAAGCTTTTCGGCAACGAGCAGTTCCAGCGTGTTCAGGGCGATCGCCACTTCACGACAAAACAGCTCCAGAAACTGCTGGTCGTTATGGGAGAACCCGCGCAGCTGCTTGCTCTCGACGTTGAACGTGCCCAGGATCTGATCGTGAATAAACAGCGGGACCGTCAGTGAGCTGCGCGCCTGGGCGGCCCCCTGCAGATAGAGCGTGTCGCGAGAGGTATCCTCGCACAGATAGCTGGTTCCCGTGGCCGCAACGTAGCCGGTGACCCCGTTGCCTTGCGGCTCCGCATACAGCTTGCGGCGCGAGGCCTCGTCGGTCATGCCCACATGCAACAGCAGTTCGAGTTCATTCGTTCGCCGGTCCAGCAGCCGAACTTCGACCGTCTCAAACTCCAGCACATCCTTGGTGAACTGGACGATTTTTTCCTTGAGCAGGCTGATCCGGTCCTCAACGCTGAGTTCGACGAGATCTTCCGCCGTCAGCTCTCCCAACTCCAGGCCAGCCTGATAAATGGCCTTCAGCTTTTGCCGGGCGATCATGTCATCCGACACGTCGCGAACGGTGACGACGGCCAGTTCGGCGTAAGGGCTGGTCGTCGAAAAAACCGGTGCTGCTACGATTTCATAATAAGACTTGTCACCGACGCGGAAGGTTGTCGCGCAACCGAACTCACCGTCGGTTTCAAACGGTGAGAACTCCGGACCGACCACGTCCGGCGACCCGAACAGCTCGTAAAAATTTCCGGACTGGAAGTCGGTGCGTGAGAGGAGGGCCATCAGCCGGGCATTGCCCCAGCGCACCCGGAACTCACGATCAATGACCGCCACACCCTGAGGCAGATGCCGGAGGATGCCCTCGAACTGCAGCAGATCCGGCAGAGTCGGGGTTTCGTTGCCACAGAGGACCACGCAGCGAAAATCACTGTCGGGCGTGTCGGGCCATTGCGGGGCCGATTGCCAGCGGACCACTTCAAAACGCGGCTCCAGCGTCGTCCGCAACTCGCTCGGCAGCGTGCTGGCGTCGTCCGATCCCAGAAGCAATATGCGGGGCAAAGCTGACACCGATGTCCTGTTCTGAAAAGCTGCCGCGAAGGCCAGGCCTGAAGATTATCTACCGCATGCGATCTGCAATGAAATGTTCTGCCTCGCGGACACAGACGTGAGAGACGAAGCATTTCTCACTGCAGGCAGTATAAGACGTCACCGATCCGGGGAGCAATCCGCGGTGGCCGATTCTCGCGGACAGAATCGTGCAGCCGTGATTTTTCACACTGGTGAAGTTTTCCAGACAGGACAGGTGCCAGAGTGCGTGACGGGAATTTCCGGTGTCGCGGGGCACGCATTAGCAGGGCGGGCAGGAACTGCGGGTGCGGACCGGGAGTGTCGGGCCGAGCAGGGGGCGCACTGTGTTTTGCCTGGAGTGCTGGACAGCCGCTGCCTGGCGAGGGCTCAGAAGTGGGCCTGGCAGCCGGGGTGAGTTACCTGCCGCCGAGAGACGGGAAAACCGGGATCGGCAACCTCGTCACAACTTCAGACGAGGCTTCGCCATATCACTGCGTGGCTCAGGCAGCCGTGGTGTACGGGCCTGGCCTGTCAGGCTGATATTGCCATCACGTGAAAGAAAAGGCACTACCAGCGGAAGAGTGTGGTGCCCCAGGTCAGGCCAGCGCCGAAACCGCTCATCAGAATCGTGTCACCGCGATGCACCCGTCCCTGGCGGAAGGCTTCGTCCAGGGCGATCGGGATCGATCCGGCCGAGGTGTTGCCGTATTCCTGCAGGTTGTTGAACACCTTCGATTGCGGGATGCCCAGCTGTTCCATCGCATAATTGATGATGCGGATGTTGGCCTGATGCAACACGTACAGCGAGACGTCATGAACGCTCATCCCGCTTTTCCGCAGGACAAGTTCAATGGTCTCGGTGACGGCGCGAACCGCCCACTTGAAGACGCTGCGACCGTCCATCTGCAGAAAATGGTCGCCGGCATCAATGGCGGCGGCGGTGATCGGAGACTTTGTTCCACCGCTCTTGCGGTCCAGCAGCGATCCGCCGCTGCCGTCCGAGCCCATCTGGTAGCAGAGCATTCCCTGGTGAGCATCGCCGCGAGTCAGCAGGACAGCTCCCGCTCCGTCTCCAAACAGCGGGGCAACCTTCTGGTCCAGGGGGTTTACAATCCGGCTGTTGACGTCCCCGCCGATCACCAGGGCCATGCGGCTGTTGCCGGTCGCCACGAACTGGGCAGCGGTGGTGAGAGCGTAGATAAAACCCGAGCAGGCGGCCTGAACGTCCATCGCCGGAGCGTCCAACCCCAGCGCTTCCTGAACGATATTGGCAGTCGACGGGCAGTGAAAATCCGGGCTGAACGTACCGACGACGACGAGATCGATCATCCGCGGATCGACGTTCCCGGCGCGGATTGCCCGGCGGGCGGCCTCGATGCACAGGTCACTCGTGGCCTGGTGCTCGCCGGCATAACGGCGACGCAGGATGCCGGTCCGCTGTTCGATCCAGCCGGAGTCGCAGCCGTAAATTTCCTGAAGATCGCCGTTGCTGACAACCCGATCGGGCACGTACGAGCCGGTCGCCAGGATCTGCACGCCGGTCAGCGAGCGGGTACGTTGCGGCCAGCCGGAGCCATTAGTTCTCTCGGCAGAAGAACTTGCGGTGACGCCATTCACCACAGCGGAGATCGCCGGGGTTTGTGGTTCAATCACCGACGATGCCATGGGCATTGTCCTTGCGGCGGGATTACTGTCGTACATGAAGTCGCGCATCCTTGCCGGGGAAGGCTCTGCATCAAGGGGACATCCCACGTCTTGTCGAAACAGGCGGATGCCGCAGGGACGTGACCAGTGTTGCCAGCCGCAGTTCCCGACGCAACGGATTGCCGCAGTATATCCCGATCCCGGAAGTCACTCCAGCGACTCTGTCGCCGGGGCACTCTTTTCCCGCAATTGGGCCCTGAAATAGCGATTGGCCAGACTCTGCGAATCGCGAACGCCGCGGCATTATGGCAAAACGTGAGGATGAGGCAAGATTGAAATGCGAGGCAGTTCCCGGTTTACGAGTTCTTCATCGTCGGTAGTCGCGGAGAACTGCTTTTCCGGCAGGTGGCTTGCGGCCGGTCTCCGGCTGTGTTTGACTGTCGCGCCGCAGTCGAAACGATCATTTCCTGCGGCATCCATCGCCAGGCCCGGGAGTGGTACTGGCGAGTCTTCCGGGAAATCCGTCCGGCATGTTGGTCGAGAGTGGGATTCCGGGGGGCGGGCCAGTTGGTGCAAGTTGCTATCAGGATAAAGGACAGTAGTGATGAGCGATCCGTATCAGTTGAAATCGCACATCCGGAACGTGGCTGATTTCCCCAAACCGGGGATCATGTTCCGCGATATCACGCCGCTGTTGAGTTCGCCGGTAGCATTTGATCGTTCAATCAAGGCCTTTGCCGACGCCTTCCGTGACACGAAGCCTACCGCGATTCTGGCAGCGGAATCCCGCGGTTTCATTTTCGCGGCCCCGCTCGCACTCGAACTGGGCGCCGCCTTCGTTCCCGTGCGCAAGCCGGGCAAGCTGCCGTACAAGACCCAGCGGTTTGAATACGACCTCGAATACGGCAGTGACGTGCTGGAGATGCATATCGACGCCGTCACGCCCGGTTCCCGGGTGCTGCTGATCGACGACCTGCTGGCGACCGGTGGCACGATCGAAGCCTGTCTGAAACTGGCAGAACTCTGCGGCGCGGAAGTCGTAGGTTGCGGCTTCCTGATCGAACTGTCGTTCCTGAACGGTCGCAAGAAGCTGGACCCGCATCGTGTGGTCAGCCTGATCGAATATCACGACGAAACCTGAGCCGATTCTGGCGCAACACCTCGCAGGAATTCCACTGCCGGACCAGCGAGCAGGAAGGTTCCTCGCGGGCGGTGCGGGGGGCGGATTGCCGCGGAGTTTCAGGCGATTTCCATCGCACGCTGGAAGGCGGCGTCCGGCAGATCCTTGCCGGAAATGGCGCGGAAAGTCGCAGAGAGATATTCGCCCAGTACATAACGCGGGCGGACGACGTGGCAGCCGCGGGCCCGGGCTTCCGAGAGCAGGTCGGATTCCTGGAACATGCTCATGGCGTCAACGACGACCAGGGGCGGTTGCAGGTAGAGCGGGTTGAGTGCCTGCGGCTGAAACCCCGGTCGTAAACCGGCATCTGCCAGGAACAGGACGTCCGGGCGCGTGCTGATGATGTCCCGGTAGGGAATAGCGCGGCTGTCGAGCGCGGCGGCAATGTCATCGGGTGAGGATTCCGCCACCAGAGCCTCTCCGCAGCCCGGGCAGAAGGCGACTTCGTCCTGGGCGCCGGGAATAGTGAGCAGACTGGTGCCTTTCAGCTGCTTCAGTCCGAAGAGAATTGAACGAGCGACCGGGCCACCGCCGATCACCAGGTTTCTGGTGCTTTCGAGGGAGAGCGGGGCGGGATGCTGGCGGTGCAGCATCCGTTCCACCACCTTCAACAGGCTGCGCCACAGCAGATTGTAGCCATGCCAGCCGTCCCGTTTCTGCAGCAGCAGATCGACGTGGCGGGGCAGGGCGGCCGCTGGTTCCGGGTGATCGACCAGCGGCAGGATATAGTCACCCATGCCCGGTGTGGCGATCAGCGCCGGGATTTCGAGTTGCTCCAGCTGACGTTTCAGGGTGTCGACAGGGCCGACCTCCAGCGGAAGTGCGCGAAAGTTGAGGGCCAGTTCCTGAAAACCGGCATTGAACGCCTGCAACAGGCGCTCACGGATTTCCCCGAAACCCACGACCCCGATCAAGCGGGTTTGCGGCGTGACTTCGCGAATCCGGTACTTGTCGTCCAGTTCCCGCACCGTCGGCATGCCGTCGTAAATCTCCATTCCCTGTTCCAGGGCGGCGTAGATCCAGGGGGCGTTCAACTTCCGGGCCAGCACACCGAACATCCGGGCGCCGTAACCGATCGGCAGGCCGACGATCGGGATTTGCGGGTGCTTCTGAAGTTCTGTCAGCACCGGTTGCAGCGAATCCAGCAGCATTCCCGGCCAGACGAATTTGATAATGTCGGCATCGACTTCGCCGGCTTGCGCCAGCAATTCCGCGATATCCGTCAAGGCCCGGAACGGACGGTTGACAGAGATCAGGCGGCTGGTGCCGACGGTTCGGGGAATTCGGGAGGCAATCTCCAGTTCGAGTTCGATCATCGCCGGGCCGGCAGCGATGGCGTTTTTCAGCAAGTTCAGGCGATCTGCTTCGGAGCCTTCAAACTGCCCGCCATCCTTCCGGCGACGACAGGACACAATGACCGGTTTTCCCAGACCTGTGATCAATTCGCGCACGTCGGGGGTATGCACGAAGCGGTCGAGACACAGTTCCACCATGTCCGCAGCGCGGGCCGCATTCAGCAGATCGACACGCCCCAGGGTGCGCGATTCGGGAGCCACGGGAACGCAGATCATTCCGGAACCTTCTTGCCGACGGGACGGAAGTCTTGCCAGATCACACACCGCTGTAGCGAGGTCCGCTCCACCCGACCGACAGCATCCGCACTGGCAAGAGGCACATCACAGCCGGATCGTCGGGGGGCGACAAGCCTCCCGGGGAGAATTCACAGTCACTTCGCACTGGCCTGCCGATGATTCACTGACCGGACGGCGTTACGGAGCCCGGTTGAGCGGGATCATGCTGACCGTGAGCGGGTTCATGCCACGGTTCAATAGCAGTGCCGGGGTCTCGCAGTTACACTTGAACGTCGAGACCATTCAATTCCAGATTGACCACCGGCGGCTGGCAGGCCGTTGCGAACCTGGCATCGCACGCTTTCGTCCCGTCAGCCTCTGTCGAGAAAGTCCGTCACATGGCTTACTTTCCTGAAATTCCCGTGATTCCTTACGAAGGTCCGAAGTCCAGGAATCCGCTGGCTTTCAAACACTATAACCCGGAAGAACTCATCGAGGGACAATCGATGAAGGATCTGTTCCGGTTTGCGGTGGCCTACTGGCATACCTTCCGTGGAACCGGCAGCGATCCCTTCGGCGCGCCGACGATGGTACGTCCCTGGGATGACGGCACCAACTCACTCGAAAACGCCAAAACCCGGGTCGAAGTGGCCTTCGAGTTTATCACCAAGTTGCAGGCCCCGTTTTACTGCTTCCATGACCGGGATGTCGCTCCGGAAGGGGCCACGCTCGCCGAATCGAACTCCAATCTCGACGAGATTGCGAAGGTGCTGAAGGAGCAGCAGGAAGCCACCGGCGTGAAGCTGCTATGGGGCACTGCGAACCTGTTCTCTCATCCCCGCTATCTTAACGGTGCTGCCACCAGCCCGAATGCTGATGTCTTCGCCTACGCAGCGGCGCAGGTGAAGAAGGCGATGGAAGTGACCCACGAACTGGGGGGCGTCAACTACGTCTTCTGGGGCGGACGCGAAGGCTATCACACGCTCTACAACACCGACATGCGACGTGAACTGGACCATCTGGCCAAGTTCATGCACATGGCGGTCGCCTATGCGAAAGAGATCGGCTTCACCGGCCAGTTCCTGTTTGAGCCGAAGCCCAAGGAACCGACGAAGCATCAGTACGATTTCGATGCGGCCGCCTGCCTGAACTTCCTGCGCTCGTACGATCTGTGGGACGACGTGAAGCTGAACATCGAGACCAACCATGCCACGCTGGCCGGTCATACGATGATGCACGAACTGGAGTTCGCCTCCATCCAGGGCAAGCTGGGCAGCATTGATGCCAACACCGGCGACCTGCTGCTGGGCTGGGATACCGATCAGTTCCCGACCGACATCTACCTCGCCACGCAGTGCATGCTGGTGATTCTCGACCAGAAGGGGCTGGCACCGGGCGGGGTGAATTTCGACGCCAAGGTTCGCCGCGAAAGCTTCGAGCCGGTTGATCTGTTCTACGCCCATATCGGTGCGATGGACGCCTTCGCCCGCGGAGCAAAAATCGCAGCCGCCATCCGCAAGGATCGCGTCCTCAGCGATTTCGTCACGCAGCGTTACAGCAGCTACGATACCGGCGTCGGTCAGCAGATCGAAAACGGCTCCGCGACCTTCGCCACGCTGGAAGAGTATGTGCTGCAGAAGGGCTCGATCGCCCCGAACCAGTCCGGACGTCAGGAACTGATTGAGAACCTGATCAATAACTACCTGTGAAACGAGTTCTGAGAGCGTTCTATACCTGAATGCGTCTGCCCGGCAGCGACATCGGCGCTGCCGGGCAGAGTCCCGTCATGCAGCAGCTGTTTTCACGGCCTGTATCTTCATGGCCTGTACGAGCCAGGGAGTTTGTGACGTCCGCAAGTGCGTGATGTCAATGCGGGGAAATCACCCGCGGTGACGGTCAATGCATGGCCAGGATCATGGAGTTTCTGGCCCACCTGGCGGTGGTCTCAAGCAGTTCGTCCCGCTGGATCGGCTTGGTCAGATAGTCGTTGCAGCCCGCTTGCAGACAGCGATCGCGATCCTCGGCCAGTGCATGGGCAGTGATCGCGATCACCGGTGTCATGTCGCGGGCCAGCCGCAATTGCCGGGTGGCCTCATAGCCGTCGAGGACCGGCATTTGCATGTCCATCAGCACGACATCGAACGGGTGGTTCGCAGCGCCGGAAATTCGTTCCAGGGCTTCCTGACCATTCTGGGCCAGCTCCAGTTCGGCCCCGGCCTTCCGCAGATGAAAACCGATGAGTTTGCGGTTATCCGCCGCGTCATCCACGACCAGGATCCGGAAACCTGCCAGGCTGGTCCCCGCGGCCGGCTTTCCGTCCGGCCAGCCTGAAGATCCTGAGGACATGAATCTCTGCTCTTCAGGCAGGGCCACCTCGCAGGGCAACTGAACGGTGAAGGTGCTGCCGTTTCCCGGAGCAGTTTTGAGGTCGATATGACCGCCCAGCATCACGGCGAGACGCTGGGAGATGGCGAGCCCGAGTCCCGTGCCTCCGTACTGCCGGGTATGCTGGGTGTCTGCCTGGACAAACGGCTGAAACAGCCTGTCCACTGTCTCCTCGGAGATTCCGATGCCGGTGTCCTCGACTTCGATCTGCACGCGGCCCAGGGGTGTGCCGGGATCGAGCCATGCCAGACGTACGGTGATGCTGCCTTCGTGCGTGAACTTGATGGCGTTGCCCACTAGATTGATCAGGATCTGCCGGAGCCGCAGGGGATCGGTCAGAATCCTTCGCGGAATCGTGGCAGGGATCCAGGCCTCCAGTCGCAAGCCACGGTCGTTGGCGCGCGGTTTCATCATGTCAATGACGTCTCCGACGATCTCCCGGATGACGACAGGAATCATTTCGACCGAAAGTTTGCCGGCCTCGATTTTGGAGATGTCCAGAATATCGTTGATGATGTCGAGCAGGTGGTCGCCGTTGCAGCGAATCGCCTTACCCGCCTGACGACGCTGCTCCTCGGTGAATTCCGGATCTTCCAGCAATTCGACGTATCCCAGGATCGCCGTCATTGGCGTCCGGATTTCGTGACTCATGTTCGCCAGAAACTCGCTCTTGGTCCGGGCGGCGGCTTCGGCCTGATGGCGCGCCTGGGTGAGATCCCGCACAAACTCTTCCAGCCGCATGCGGTGATCGCTCTCTCGCGCCCGGGAGGCGATCAGTTCGTTCGTCTGCCGCCGCAACTCGATTTCGATTTGCTTGCGTTCCTGGATTTCCCCCTGCAACTGCCGGTTCGTCGCTGCAATCTGCTCCAGACTGGCCTGCAGCGACTGGTTCGCGGCTTCCAGGGCGTCCTGGGTCTGAATCAGTGCCGCACGGTCCCGGCGCAGTTTTTCCTGCTGACGCACCGCGGTCGTCATGTCTGCCATGGTGACGACGACGCGCGAGGTATCGTCTCCGATTCGCAGGATTCGGGTTTCCTGAACCATGAACTGGGGAAGCGGGCTGCCGGGTGCCTGGATCGGCAGGAAGTAACGATGCAGCGCCGACGACAGCACCGTCGGAACGCCGGATTCAAAGACCTGGGCAATCCGGTCGGCAAACTTGCGCGTGGTGAACTCCGGAAACAGTTCCGGCAGGGAACGGCCGCGGACGGTTTCAAAGGTCAGCTTCGTCCAGGATTCCAGCTGGCGGTTCCAGCCGTGAACCACGAACTCGCGGTCGATGACGCAGATCCCCAGCGGGAGCATCTGCCAGAGAACGCATTCATCAAAGCCTGCAGGATTCGTCCCGGAGCTTGCAGGAGAAATCTCGCCCATAGACTGCCTCACCCACTCTTCTCCGCCACCCGGTCATCAAAACTGTGATCTGATACTTCAGGCACGCCGTGAGTGTTTCCGGGAGGTCTCACGCGGAAGCCCGCTGATCCTGACTATTCCTGATCCGGATTCCTGGCGAGTCTGGCCAGCCGCAGGACAGATCCGTACTGAAAGACAATCAGCACCGTGCCGCAAATCTCCCGCGAAAGGACCTGGAATTGCACGTCTGCCACCAGCAGTTCCTCAACCGGTGTCCGGGAATTGCCCAGAAGGTTTGGCAAGGCATCGCTGCCGCTGTGGACCGTCGGCAGGGAGTATGTCAGCGAGAGGCCCGCCTGATCGGCCAGCGTCCCCATCACGCTGTTCAGCAGGATGTTGCCCATTTCCAGCAAGACGCCGTGCAGTTCGATATCCATCTCGGACTCGACTGCTTCCACTCCCGAGAGAATGGACGCCAGGCACAGGCCGATTTCTGCGGGAAACGCCAGCGCGGAACGTCCTGACAGGTCGCCCGAGAATTCCTGAACGACAATAGTGGCTGTGGATTCATCCAGGTTCGGAATCCGGGGCTGTGCCGTCGCGATTCGCGCAATGCGGACCGACGGCACGCTGAGTTCGATCCGGCTTTCTGTCAGTTCGCTGAGCGCAGCGCCGGCACGCCCGACGCCGGTGTTCACCAGTGCTGTCAGCACATCAATCATCCCGGAGAGATCCGGACGGGACTCCAGGAGTCCGGATGCTGAGTGAGTCATGCGTCAGCACTCCTGTGCAAAGTTTGTGAGAGCGTGTTGTAGGGAATTTGTCAGGGCGTCGTGGACGGAGGCCGGCAACTCCTGAAGCATCCCGCTGTCTTCTGGTTCCGACATCAGCAGATCCGCGCCTACCACATCAAGGACGATCGCATTGACCCGGGGATTGGCAAGGCCTGCCCACGCAGGATTGCCGGTTCCAGACCGGAGCAGCACGTGGTGGCGATAAGCGTTAAGGGCACCTTGAGCTTTCGGGACGGCTGAACCCCCGCCGCGATTGAGTTCAAAATCGTCGACTTTCAGGAGATGGGCCACTGGATCGCCTCCCTCGAAATGCTCAGACCGCACTCGTGGCCAGGTTGCTGACAGTTCTGGAGAGAACGGTTTTGTCTGTGCACGATGTCTCCCCGGCCGCGACGTGGTCTTGCCGGAAGGATGTGTCACTTTCAGACACTATGCGCCGCAAAATCCAGCGCCACTCCCTGCCGAACGGGAGTATCTGCGAGAATTTGCGGCTTGTAGCAGTCGTAACAGGCGGTGAGGGCTGCCGCACCTGCCCCTGCGGCGTTGCGCTCTGATCATCTGGCAGACGCTGGTGACCCGAACGACGAGAGTGTCACGATAGAGGATGCTGGCTCCAGCTCTTGGCTGCGTAACGAGATTCCTCCCGTTCCGGGCATGCTGGTCGCCAGGCATGCCGGTAGTCCGCTGCGGGAAAGCGGCTGTAGCGATCTGTTGCGAAATCGCCACGCAGGTCCGGGGGATTCATTCCGCTCGCCGCTTGCCCCGGCGTTCAGGTGACGTAGTGTCTCGAAAAGCTCCGCTGCGGTGAGGTACGGGACAGGGCGCGTGGCCCTGCCGGTCTCCATTGCATCAATGGATGGTGGCATGGTCACTCTGGTCCAGGGCGATGGGCGCTCCACGACTGCGCCCGTCAAACGCGACGCAACATGGACAGTGCGCACGGTCAGTTCGCCCGAAGAAATCACGGCGATCACCAGTGCCTGGGACGATCTCGCCTGGAATGCCCTCGAACCCAATCCCTTCTACGAGTCCTGGTATCTGCTGCCTGCCTGGCAACTGTTCGGGGCCCGGGACGATGTCCGCCTGGTTCTGGTAGAGCGCTCGGGTGTACGACCGCAGGATCCGCCCGAACTGTGCGGCCTGATTCCGTTGTGGCGTCGCAAGCAGGAAAAGCTGCCGGTTACCTGCTGGGCCCTGTGGCAGAACGACTATATCTGTAACTGCACTCCGCTTCTGCGACAGGGACTGGGGACCGAGACCTGGCGGGCCTTCATGGACTGGCTGACCCGACAGACGCCCGCCCTGCTGGAATTGCCGCTGGTCAATGCTGATGGGCCGTTTCAGCATGCCCTGCTGGAGGTCGTCAATGAGCGTCACTCGCCGTTACTGGTCGACTACCAGTATTCCCGGGCCTTGCTGCGGCCGGCAGAGTCGGTGGAAAGCTACTGTGCCCAGACGATGACGAATCATAATCGTCAGGAGCTGCGCCGCCAGCGCCGCCGACTGGGTGAGCAGGGCCAGCTTGAGGTGCGGGTCACCCGTCCCGAAGAAGACATCACGCCATGGATCGATGAATTCCTGCGACTGGAAGCGGCCGGCTGGAAAGGCGCGGAAGGCACGGCCTTCGCCGCACGCGAGACCGATGCGGACTTTTTGCGGACCATCATTAGCTCCGCTGCCCGGCGAAATCAGGTGGTCTTGCTGGGACTGTTCCTGGACGGCCAGGCGATCGCGCTGAAGTTGAATCTGCTGTCGGGCAACGGTGGCTTCACGTTCAAGATCGCATTCGACGAAACCTTCCGGAAGTTCTCGCCCGGCGTGCAACTCGAACTTGAGAACCTCGACTGGTTCCACGGCCAGTATGGTCTGGAATGGCTGGATTCCTGCGCACGACCGGATCACTTCATGATCGGCCGGCTCTGGAAAGACCGGCGGATCATGCAGCGGCTGCTGTTATCGACCGGGTCGCGCATGGGAGATCTGCTGGTCGGGGGGCTGGCCCTGGCGAAAAGCGTCCGGGCAGCAATCCGGCCCCGGCAGCCTGTCGAACCGCAGCCTGTAGCCACCACGAAATCTACAGATTCCAGATCACCGTAGAACTGCCAGGCAGGTCCGGGTTCCACCGCACTCCCTCTGAACTCTTTCGGGATTCCACTCATGTTAACCGCCACCGCTCCTGACGTTGATTACCGGCTTTCCAGTGAACCCGGCACGCTGCTGGAGTTCGATCCCGTGCAGTTCGCGGAATGCTTCGACCGCAAGCCATTTTTCATCAGCCACCGCCTCTGTGAGCACCCGCTGTTCGATCTGGAACGCTTGCTGAAGCTGGCGCAAACGCTGCCGGAAAAGCACATTGAATACAACGCCGGGACACTGCCGGTGAACCAGGACCAGAAACTGACCCCGCGGAACGGGCTGTCGGTGGCTGAAACCGTCCGGCGGATTCGCGAATGCAAATCCTGGATGGTACTGAAGTGGGTGGAATATGATCCGGCCTACCGGGCGCTGCTGGAACAGTGTCTGTCTGAAGTACGCCAGCATTCCGACGCGATCCGGCCGGGGATGTGCCAGCCACAGGCCTTTATTTTCCTGACCTCGCCCGGCTCCGTTACGCCCTATCACATCGATCCCGAACACAATTTTCTGCTGCAGGTCCGCGGCAGCAAGATCGTGCGACTCTTTAACGGCAATGACCCGACGATCCTGAGTCACGAGGAGCTGGAAAAGTTTTACGGAGCGCGGCAACGGAACTTCGCCCTTCGTGAGGAAAACCGCGATCGCTGCTGGACTTACGACTTGCAACCCGGGCTGGGGCTGCACTTCCCCGTGACCTTCCCGCACTGGGTCCAGAACGGTGACGATGTTTCCGTCTCGTTTAGCATTACCTTCCGTACGCCCGACCTGGATCGTCGGCGGGCAGTCTATGCGTTCAATCATCGCCTGCGGCAATGGGGAGGTCAGCCGACTCCTTACGGTTGCCGGAGTTCTCTCGACAACTGGAAGTATCAGACGATGCGGGTCGGCAACCGTCTGTCCCAGTTGTTCCGCCGGAACGATGATTGATACTCGTTTCCGCTGGATCGCTGATTGCGGTAGTTCCAGCGAGGCGCGGGCTGATTCTGCCTGGCGGACATGCGTAGTTCTGCTGTGGAGATGTTGCGCTCCTGGGCAATCGACGGGAAACCAGACACTTGGAGCAGGCAGGATTCCTCTTGACGGGAACCGAAAATCGGCATAGGGTCGACCCGTTTGCCGGACAGTGACGACCTGTGAGGTCGTGGTGCTGGACGGCGAACCGGTTCGGGACGAGTCTGTCTGTTCTCAGGCGGAGTCGTGCCGGAGTCTGAGTTCTGCGAGTCATCGTAACCCGTCCGTTGAACCTGTCAGTCATCAATTTCTGATGCCGGCACACAGGATGTGGCCGTGGTGGTTGAAACCCGCTCCACAGCACCGCTGGTCTGTATTGCCCCTGCCAAGATCAACTTGTATCTGCGGGTGGTCGCCCGGCGTCCCGACGGTTTTCATGAGTTGGAAACTGTGATGGCCGGGTTGCGGGATGTTTACGACACCCTGACCATTGAGGCAATTCCCTCCGGCGAGCTGGAATTGCGCATCGAGCAAGCCTGTCCGCCCCGACTCGACGGACAGACGTTGCCTGCTTCCGGCGATAATCTGGTTCTTAAAGCGGCGCGCCGGTTAAGAGAGGTCTCTGCTGATGGCACTCTACCCTGCGGAGTACGGATCACCCTGATCAAACGGGTTCCTGCCGCTGCTGGTTTGGGAGGTGGCTCCAGCGACGCCGCTACCACGCTGCTGGCCCTCAATCATTTCTGGAAACTCGGTCAGAGTCAGGAGACCTTGCTGGCGATGGCTGCCCAACTCGGGAGCGATGTGCCGTTTTTTCTGGCAAATTCGCCGTGGGTTTTGTGCACCGGTCGCGGAGAAATTTTAACACCTGCTGCCAGCCAGCAGCAGCTCTGGCTGGTCGTGGCTCGACCCCGGACCGGTTTGTCGACCCCCGCCGTGTTTCGGGCGTGTACGCCGGAACCCGAGGCAGCCTCTGCCGAGGTGTTTCTCAAAGCCGCTGAAAACCCGCAGACTTCATTGATGGCACGTGCTTTGCACAATTCGTTGCAGCAGCCTGCCGAGAGTTTGAATCCCGAAATTGCCGCACTGCGACGGGCTCTGGATCACGAACATGTGCATGTTCACCAGATGACCGGCAGTGGTTCGGCTTACTTCGCAATCTGCTCAACACGCAGGCACGCTTGCCAGGTTGCTGCGCGACTGAGAGCGCAGGGCCTGGCATGGGTGCAGGTCTCGACGACAAGGATCTAGACGATAGCCCGCTATGCTGCCTGTGAGGAGAGGTATAGCTACGGCCGAAGTTGATCCCGGGTCGCGAACCTGTAACTGAGAACCGGTTTCAGTGTGGATAAGGACTGACGGGTAATCTTCCTCAAACCTCGGAAATTCCCGGACGGATTCGTTTCAAGGTTGCGGTGAGCGTTCGATCGTCGCAGCACACTGGGAAGTGTTCCCTGAAAGGAACAGGGCTATGGACATCTCGGAGATTCGCATCAAGCTGATGGACGATCCGAATGATCGGCTTCAGGCATTCTGTTCGATCACGTTTGATGGCTGCTTTGTCATTCGCGATCTGAAAATCATTCAGGGCACCAAGGGCTCCTTCGTGGCCATGCCGAGCCGGAAGCTCACGGATCGCTGTCCCCGCTGTTCCACAAAGAATTGCCTCCGCTCGCGATTTTGCAGCGAATGCGGCGTCCGGCTCGAAGAGGAGCGCGCGAGCAAGAACAACGACGGTCGCGCCAAGCTGTATGCCGACATCGCCCATCCAATCAACTCAGAATGTCGCGACCTGATCCAGCGCAAGGTGCTGGAAGCCTATGCGATCGAACTGGAGCGCTCGAAGCTGCCCGGCTACATCTGCATGTACGACGATTATGGCGAAGAGTCCTACGCCACCCTGGGTGAGGACTCCGAAGAGATGCTGGAAGTGCGAACCATTGTTTCTATCTCGGAGCGAATGCGAAACGCGCCCGGCAAAGGGGCGCTGGGCGGATCTCCGGAAGTGCTGATTACCCAGGTCTCGCGTCCGCAATCTGCGGTGGGCTTCCGCGTGCCCCAGCAGATCGCTGCCGGTTCGGTCTCGAACAGCCCGATGTTGCGCGGCAGCGACAGCCGTGTCGCAGTCATGAATCGCTTCGGCGATGATGAGACGTTTGGTGACGGGCTGATGTGATCGGCTACTGTCAGAAACCTCGGAAACATGACAAGGCTCCCGGCATCTGCCAGGAGCCTTGTGCATTTCACTGCGTGCAAGGTTTCACCCCGTGCCAGCTCTTACCCCTTGCGGATGAAATGGGCGGCATAGCTGCGAATCTGCACACCGTTCAGAACGTGGAACACACGTAACTGTTGTAGTCGTTCCTGTCCGAAGCGGTTCATCGGCACATGGACCAGCTTTTTCCCGAAGCGCTTCGCCAGCCGTTTCCAGCCGGTGCCGGGCGGCAGTGAGCTCAGGATGGCGACGTGTCGCTCGCGGGCATGAAAGCAGGCGGCGGCCAGCATTCGTTCTTCGAGTGTATCGGTAAAGTCGAAACGCGGGTTGCGCCAGATGTCGGGAATCGATCGCGGCGGGAACAGGAACATGGCTCCGCCGTATTGAGACTGTCCGATTCCCGGCCCGATCAGGTTCTGCTGGAAGTCCGTGGCGAACAGGGCCAGGGTCGATTCGTCATGATGTTCCGCATGCCAGGTGACGCGCCACGGATAGTCGCGCGGATCGGCCGGGGAATCGAACAGCATGACGACGCAGTCGAGCGTGCCGCGGGTCGGCGGCAGCACCTTGACGAACAGGTCGCCGGTGTGCCAGTTCCGCAGGGTCTCGCGGATATCCAGCCCGTCCTTCATGCTGGTGGAGAACTTCTCCGAACGCGCGAGATCGGCGCCGATCAGCGTCAGGGCGGTGTCTTTGACATGCGTCCGGAATTTCTCAACGGCCACGTCTTCCGGCGGCCAGCTGCACTGGCGGAACGGGTTCCAGCGCTGCTGCCATTGCTGTTGATCGATTTTCGGCGGCTTCGGCCGGAGGCGCAGGCTCTTCCATTGAACGGCATTGCCTGGCAGTCGACTCTTGAGATCCAGCAGCGTGCCGTCCGGCAGGCGTCCGCGATTGATGCTGAATTCCATCGGATCTTCCGAGGTTCCGCCGTACGGATAATCGCGAATGGTCTCGGCCAGAATCTGGGCAAACTGATCGCCGAAGATCTGTTGAGCGGCAATCATCAACGTGTAGAAATCAGGTGTCAGCCGGTGATGGATCAGTGAGAGATTGCGTACATACTGGAAATAGGTCTGCAGCAGCTTGGGAGAGATCACCCGCGCCTGTCGCCCCAGCTCGCTCTTGTAAACGTCGCGCGTGGCCAGCAGCAGTGCTTTCACGCCGTCGATCGACAGGTTTTCATCATGCTCCAGCATGGCCCGCGCCTGCTCGTAGAGCGCGGTGATAAACGGCAGTTCTCCCAGCATGAACAACGATGTTTCCGGTGCGACGGCATGCAGGTGCGTCGCTTCGACCGGATCGTGTTCCACGAGCGGCGTCTGTTGTTCGACATACGCCTCCCGAATCCAGGGCCAGTCGAGAATCGAACAGACAAACAGGATCTGCTTGTACTGCTGTTCCAGTTCCCGCAATCTGTGGGCCATGTGACTGATCCGGTCGCGCGGCTGCCCGGCCGGGGGACGCGGCAAGGCCGTCAGCACTGCGGTTGCGAACCGTTCGGCCGTCACCTGCTTGAGGGCATACGGATCGGGGAGATTGGCCGAGTAGCTGTCGAAGACGGCAGTCTCCAGATCGATAAACTCCCGCGGCCGCCGTTCCCCGGCCGCGCAACC
>VFQN01002488.1_pt1 | contig 28261 bp, 51 predicted proteins | sample 3512371 | NCBI WGS metagenome assembly VFQN01 (sample SAMN10412370, study PRJNA504923) | tailings metagenome | isolation source: Replicate 2 from Balatoc abandoned mine | place: Philippines: Itogon, Benguet | collected 2017-08-28
AGAGGAGGGGGGGGGGGGGGGGGGGGGGGGGGGGGGAAGGGAGGAGCAGGGCCGGGCAAGGTGCATCGGGGGTTAGAGGGGCGGGTTTAGGACACACGACGGTACGACGGACAGGTAAGGGGCCGGGGGAGTGCTTGCCGGGCCGCCCTCAGTTCGACACCACAGCCGACCACAGTGCCACGACCAAGCGACGAGGTGCAGCCGGGGAACAGCAAGATACCCTGGCGGCGCCCGTAGCACCATGTCATGGACCGACCACCAACCCACCACCGACCCACCAAAGCCGATGAAGTTCTTGAAGCTCAGCGCTGCCCCCCGCTGCAGCAGCGGCACCACCGCGGCCGCGGGCGGCGGCCGCAGCATGTGGCTCCCCTGCACGCGCCCCGACAGCAGCAGCACGCCCCACTGCACGCCGCAGCCCACCAGCGCCGCCGCGCCGCCCGCCACCGCCGCACCCGTCACGCCCAGGTGGAGCACTGCGGAGCAGGGTACCGTATGGGCATGCATGCGGCCGTCAAAGCGGGTGTGTCGCGGGCTGCAAGTGCCGGACCACATAAAAGGCTTTCAGCTTTTTGCATAATGACGGAGCGGAATGGTTTGGGCATCTGGGTGTGAGGGCCACAGGTGCGGGAGCATGGCCGTCGCGAGTAAGGCAGCGTGTACTTGAGGCCGGTAAAGCAGGCGTGCATCTTTACTTGCCTCTGCCTCACCGTTGATTAGCAGCAGGTGCATCCCCAGGCTGACAGCCACGGAGGCCGCCGTGCCCGCCAGCGGCGTGCGCGTGTCCTTGAAGCCCCGGAACACACCCGTGGCAACGAAGGACAGCAGCGTGGCGGGAACGGCCAGGGAGCGGATCTGGGCGTACGGGAGGGCAAGACATAAGAGGGAGAGGGAGAGGAGGGTAGCACAGGTGTACACGACTGGTCAGGCCGGAGGAAGGACGATAAGAACTTGGGCCCATGGCAGTGTAGAGGTCTCCTTGGCGGACACGTGCTGGGCGGCATGTGGCGGTCAGCAGACATGGGCAGGGCGGGAGGGGGGGTGGCTGTGCCTCCAGTCGTGCAGCCCTCCGCCTTGCCACCACATCACACGACCCGCCCTGTCGTGAAGGTGCATGCTGATATCATGTCACAGTAGTCCACCATGTGCCTCCGGCCTAGCGCCTCCCGCCCCTCGTCCCCACGCCGTTGCCGTACGGCGCCCTGTACGTCCTGCCCCATGCCGTACCTTGAGGTAAGCCACGGCCTCCGCCGCCACCGCCGGCTCTGGCGGGCGCAGGGCTGCGAACGGCAAAACATGGATGGGGTTACTAACGGCCGAATTACTAAGAAGACGGCGAGGCATGTGTCCATGTGTGGCGCATGGCTGCGTATGGGGTGGGATGGCCACCAGTACGTGCAGCAGAGGCCGTTGTACAGGTAGCTACAATCTTCAGTATGTAACAGGTAAGTGGGCAAGCAGGCGGTTCGCAACAGCATGCGTCCCACACCCACCTCCCACGATTCCCTCTGCCCCGAAGTGCATCGCCGCCGCCAGCAGCGCCCCTGTGGCGCCCGCCACCCACAACGTCTGGCCAGCAACACGCGCCACCTGTCGGGGCGACGGGGAGGGACGGGAATGGTATCGACAGGCAACGCTCAAGGCGCGGTGAGAGGGCACGGTCGTGTCCATGCCACTGGGGTCGGCCGAAACACCGTGAATGCCCGGTGAGGACACATCATTGCTGCTAACACGCTACCTGGTGCCATCGAGCCTGCCGGCATGTGGGCAAGGTGCCGGTGCCATAGGGCCACAGAATCCCCGCCCCCCAGTACACACCCGCAAGCGCAGCCCAGCCCACCTTGCCGCTATCCTTCATGCCCACACCCAGGCCGTGGGGAGCCAGCCACACTGCCCATGCCACACCCACCCACCCATCCCACGCTCGCACCCGCCCACCAGCCGCCACCAGGTAATCAGTGCAAAAGGGCTGGTCGTTCGTGGCTTGTGAGGAGTGTGTCCAGGACGATGAAACCCGGCCACGCCGCCCAACCCATTCCCGCTACCGTACACCCGCCCGCCAGGCGCCAGCCAGCGCAGACCCCAGGCCCCCAGTCCCACCTGGTCGCTGTCCTTCTTGGCCGCTGCCGCCGCCACCTCGGGCACCGTGAGGAAGAGCAGGAAGGAGAAGAGCAGCGTGCATGAGGACAGGGCGGTGGAGGCCAGGGACACGGCGCTGAGCTGCTGCGTGCCCAGCTGCCCAACCATGGCTGCGGGGTGGTGGTGGGAAGGGTAGGGGTGTGGGTTACGGGGGCGCGGGAGGGGGAGCGGCGGGGACAAGGGGTGGTCAGGGTTGGAGACAACATGCGACGCAGGTACGTATGGCTGCCAGATGTGCGGTGCATAGCCGTGACATGAAGCTTAGCATAATTCGTGCTCCACTGGAGTGGGGACAGGGGGCATAGCCGGCGAGGCGCCTTCGCGGCAAAGGAACCTTGTGTGACCACACCCAAGCCCCCCTTGGGCGCACATAGCCCTGCCAAGCTGTGGGTTAGCCTACCCGCGTTGAAGGCATTGATGAAGGGCTCCAGCATGCCGCCCAACAACGCTGGCAATGCGACCGATCTGATGTCTTTATCGTAGGGGGAGCTGAGCAGAGACCAGGGGAAGGCGGCCGGCTTTGCAATTGCGTCACTGCGCCCTTTGTCGGACGGCATGGGCAGAGCTCCCGCCGCGGCCGACCCCACCACCGTGAGGCTGTTTGAACGCAAGTGATTGAGATTATATAGGTGGGGAGTAACATTTCCGGAACGCCTTGTGGTGGAGCGCACGAACGGCCGAGAGGTGATGCGTGGCCTTCCCTCCGACAGGTTGACCCATCCCGACTGCTGTATGTGCGAATTAACTAACATCTTGATGATCTATCTATAGTCCAAATGGGTCGGTTTGCGGTGCTCTCCCGTAATGCGTGGCGTGCAGCGGTGGATGGCTAGCTGATAAACCCTGCATTCCCTGTTGCATAGGATTGGCATTTACTTGTCCTCACAACCAAGCTTAAGCACACGATAATAGTTCTCAACCTGCGGTGACTAATGCCCTGCAGCCGTACCCAATGACGTGTGGGTGGGAGCGCAGCGCCCCTGCGTGCAGGTGGACAGGCGCGCACAAGCCCTCCAAGGGGACTCCAGCACTTCAGACTTGCTGAAGTGACATACATGCCCTACAAGTGCCAGGGCATAGCTTGTGCAGAAAGCACGACACTTCCGCACTGCACTTTGCAGTCTTTTCATCCATAACTCCCACGCACGCTACGGTACTCCGTGCATGCACTTTGCGCCCTCTAACCCCTAGCGTAAAGGCCATCAGGGCCAGGACCAAGCAAGGTCAGGGCCCCCTGTGCTGGTTATGCAGCAGCGCACGTACTGGCACGAACAGCGCACGTACTGGCACGAACAGCGCACGTACTGGCACGAACAGCGCACGTACTGGCACGAACAGCGCACGTACTGGCACGAACAGCGCACGTACTGGCACGAACAGCGCACGTACTGGCACGAACAGGGCACGCAGCCTGCTCCTTCCGTTGCTACAGCCAATCCACCACACAGCACCAAACTGCAACACACCAGCAGTTACTGTTAACCCCAAACTGGATCGCGAGACGGCCAACACGAGCAACAGGAGCCAACACAGGCCAACCGCAATTGGGGTTATTTGCCGCCGGTGCCACGTGAGCACCGCCTCGCAAAAGCACACGAAGGTGAAACCAGTCGAAGAATCTATTATACAAGAGTATTAAACAGCACTGTCGATCTATTCGTGTGCACAAGGCTACCGTAGTGTCAACCTGGTGCATGCATAGCTCCCCTGCTCCCACATGCACCAGCACCATCCAGAAGTGGCAGCAGCAACCCGCGAGCACCCTTGGGGCGCATGCGCACACCTACGGTAGTTGCTCTCACCCCGTGCTGTCTCAACACCGTCGACTGCACCAAACGGGATCCCCTGGATCGTACGCCGTTTTTGGTACGTTGTCGATAGCTACTGCCGTACGTGTCCAGCCGGGCCTCCTTCCACCCATTCACCAGCGGAGCGTACACAGTTGTGTACTGGGACACAAGAACCACACCTCTGCTACACCTCTGATACACCACCAAAACAGCTGTATGACCCGACCGGACTGTACAGGACTGTATCACGCTCCAAGCCACGAGCCAACAAAATTTAGGATGAGGTACCACGAAACGGCACCAACGGCACTGAAAGGCAAAAAGGTCTGAGCAGTCGCACAGCCCACACGCATGGTGGGCAACAGCCGGGCATGGCATCAGCACGCCAACACCTGGGGTAAAGCGGTGCAGCATGATACCGACATGCCGCATGCACCGCACCGCAAAGCAGCTCACGACAAGTTGACAACTACGGTAGACATCCCAGACGCAAAACCACCCAACAGCAAACAGCCGAAACGGCACAGATGATCCCAAAGATCATCCCTGGATCATGTACTGTACAGCAAAAGTATACAGTGGCTGCTTACGAGCAGCGCTGTCACACCTCATGCACGCACGTCTCAAGGATGCGCCGGCCAAGTTTCCCTCCTACCCTACGCTCGCACCCTAACACCCCTCCAAGCCTCTTCCACTCCTTTCGCCCTGTCTCACGCCCCTGCCCTGCCCCTCCTCGCACCCACCAGCTCATACACAGGAGCCCGAGTACCGTCTTGCCCCCCATCACCCTTGCCATCACCCGGCTCCCCGCTTCCGTACGCAGCATCCCCCGCCCCGTCCCCGTGCTCAGTTTCGGTCCCAGTCCCGCTCTCTGCTCCTGCACCCTCGCCCCTCACCGCCGCCGCCGCCGCCGCTCCGCACGCCGTACACCTGGCAGACGACGGCGCCGCCGCTGCCAATGCGCCCGCCGCTGCCGCCACCCCCGCGCACGCCTCACACGTTGCAGCCGGAGGCACGCTGCGGTCCCAGTCGTGCGGCTGCTCCATACCGCCGCCTGCCACCCTGTGCTGCCCCTGGTGCCGCTGGCGGTGGTTGTGGTGCCTGGCGTCCCGCGCCCTGCCGTCATGCACCGTACCGGTACTCGACGAGGGGCAGTGTGCGCGGGCTGTGACCACGGAAGCGGCACCAGGGGCAGCTGCCGGGAGGTGCGGGCCGTGCCGGGAACAAGTAGCATCGGCTCCGGAGGGGTGTCCCGGCGCCGCCACTGGGAGGGCTTGCTGGGCGATGTAGTGTGCCGGGGTGGGCCCTGGCGGTGCTTGGCCACGTGTGATTGTGTGTGTGCGCTGGTGCTGCCGCTGGTGGTGGGCATGTTGCTGCTGATGGTGTTGGGGGTGCAGGCGGTAGGCGCTGTGGGGTGACAGGCAGGCGCGGGTGCCGGAGCCCAGCGCGCGGGCGAGCGCCATGACCTGGGGGTGGGGGCCGTGCGGGGGAGGGCAGGGAGGGCAAGGTCGCTTGGGACTGGAGGGGAGCGCACTGCTTTTTACGCGAACATGTGCGCTCGCATGCCATCTAAGGCTATAACCACTAACCCAAGCAATGACAATTTCCGTTCTGATGGTGGAATTGCCACGCTGGGTTGCCCACCCAGCCTGTGTCATATGGGACAACGCCCGGCATGACAACATGGCCACCCCGCCCCCGCCGTCTCAATCTCCCGGCCCACCTTGACCACCGTCCACACGGTGAGGGTGGTGACGCCGTCGCTCCGCGCCAGGTACGTCAGCAGCGCAAACTGTACGACAGTGGCCCCGATCTGTACGGCAGACATGTACGTCGTCTGCTTGGCGGCCACCAGTGACCCGTCCATGATGGAGGCGGCGGCGTCGATGGGCAGGAAGGCGCAGATGAGGGGGAGCACTGCCATCACCTGTGGGTGGTGCAGTGGGTAGTGGGCATGGACACGGGCGGACAACCGGTCAGTTGGTGGTCATGTGTTTTAAAGGGCTGCAGAGTCATCACCTGGGGGACCGGCATGGTGGGTGCGGGACGCGGTCACAGGGGCAAGGAAAATAGGTTGGGCTGGCGGATGGCTGACGGGCCAAGGCAAGGCCGCAGTACGTGCAAGGGCACCCTCCCGCAATAACCATACGCAACGGCCGTGTTAGTACGGCACCGCATGGCCGCCTCTCCGTCTTCCCTTTGCCCCTTTGCTGTTTTTCCACCAAGAACTTCCCATCCCCGCCCTCCTCCCTCCATTGCCACTCACGTGCGCCACCACGTGCGGGTCCGCGGTGAAGGCTGCCACCAGCTGCCCCCGCGCCCCCCAGATGGCCGCACCCGCCAGCGCCCCCGCGCACAAGCCCAGACCAACCAGCCGGGATAGCGTGCCGCGCGCAGTGGGAACGTCCTGGACGGGGGAGGGGACCGGGGAGAGGGGAAAGGCACGTAAGTAGGGCCAGGCTGATGGTCAAGGGAAACAGCGCAAGGGGGCAGATCAACAGCGGCATGTGTGCAAAAGGACGCTGGGAAGTACACGGCAGGGCCGAAGCGGGCTGCACGGTCCTGCTCATGCCCTTTGTAATACGCTGAGGGAAAAAGCACATCTGTATGCGGCATACTGCGCTGTCCGTCCACAGCCCCTGCGGACGGCCGTGTGCCTTGTCCGCTTATTGCCTTGCACACCCTTATGACCGCGCCTTTATGCCACCCACTCCTACCCTTGTTGCCCTGCCCCCAGCCCTGCCCCCACCCAACCATCCCTCCACCCCGAACAGCACGCACCTGCCCCATCCACCCCATGTGTCCGCCCCTCCCTCCCCAGCACGCACCTGCCTCCCCAAGCCGCACCTGGCCCCCCAACCCGGCCCCCTGCTGCCCCGTTCCACCCCATGCGTCCACCCCCAACGGCACGCACCTGCCTCCCCAGCGCGGTGGCGCACAGCGACTGTGTTGCCACCGACAGGCAGTCGAACAGCGGTGTGCACACGAAGAACAGGTGGCGCGTGATCTCGAAGGCGGCCTGGAAGGCGGCGCCTTTGCGCACGCACAGCGCCGAGCCCATGACCACCATGCCTGTGGCAGGGCGCGTGGTGGTGTGGGTTAAGCACCTGCGACACGGGGTAAGCGTTGCGCGCGGCGTAACTGAACACAGCGCCGAGCCCGTCACCACCATCTACGGTTGCCGATGTGGGTTAATGGTTAGGTAGGCGGTGTCGTACAAAGGAATGCACTGCCGCGCGACCGATGCAGGAAAGGTGGAGCCTGAAAGACCTCGGGTTAGCGCTGGTGGTAGCGTGTAGTCCACTGCAGGAGTGGGCCGGCAGGCCGCCCTTGGCGTTCAGGGTGGACAGCACTGGTGGTCTTGCCTTCTTTGTCCAACGGGCCGTCTCCTAATACACCCACCCAGTGACAGCAGGTTGCGTGTGGCCAGCGCCGCCCCCCGCTGCAGCAGCGGCACCACCGCGGCCAGGGGCGGCGGCCGCAGCAGGTGGTGCGGCCGCACGCGGCGGGTCAGCAGCAGCGCCCCCCACTGCACGCCGCAGCCCACCAGAGAGGCGGCGGTGCTGGCCACAGCAGCACCCGTCACGCCCAGGTCCAGCGCTGCGGGGAGGAAGAGGGGGCAGCAATGGCGATGATGACGCATCGGTGTGGTGTTCGGGGACGTCTGGTGCGCAGGATGCCGTGTCTTATTTGGGGGCTAATACACCGAGGGTACCGGGTGACTATGTGCTGTGCGGAGTGGTGACGAGTGCCAGGAGAATCGAGAGCGGGCCGGTGCGCAAGCGCGACACACACACAAGCGCCATGCCGCCTGCTGCTGTTGCGGCGTGCACTGCGGCCAGACCCACAGCCCGTGTGCCCCGTGTACCTCCGTGCCCCACCGTTGATGAGCAGCAGGTGCATCCCCAGGCTGACCGCCACGGATGCCGCCGTGCCCGCCAGCGGCGTGCGCGTGTCCTTGAAGCCCCGGAACACACCCGTGGCAACGAAGGACAGCAGCGTGGCGGGCACGGCCAGGGACCGGATGTGCAGGTAGCGGGCCGTCTCGCAGGCAACCAGCTGCTCCGGGGGGTGAAGCGCTGCAGGGGCCAGGAGGGTGAGGGGCGAGCGGCGGTGGGGCCTTTGAGGAGGGCGCACAGTGGGGGTGCGGAGATGCTCGAGCCCTCGTCCTGATCAAGTACGTGGCTGGTGGAGACTGAGGGAGACTGGGGCGCTGTGAGCGCTGCGGGTGCGTGCGACAGAGCTGGTGTAAGCACGTGGCATCATGCTTCCACGCCGTCCAAAGGTGGACGGATCTGATGGAAACCACATGCGCGCACACTGCCGTGTACACAACGCTACTGCAGCACTTGCGGCGGAGCACCACTAGCTTCAGCGCTCCGCGGTCAGCGCCACGTCGACTAGCCCCTTGGCCGCCCTGCCTCCCCGGCCCTCCGCGTCACGGTCCGCATGGTCCTGCTGGCTGTGGCTTAACGCACACCGCCCTTCCACCAACCCACCGCCCCTGCCGCCCCCATCACTCACCCTGCACGATGGGCCCCGCCCCGAGGCACAGCGCAGCCCCCAGCAGAAGACCCAGCCCGCCAGCAATCCACAGCGATTCGCTGGCCACACGGGACACCTGGGGGGCAGGGACGGGGCCCGGGAAGGACACCCAGGAGTCAATCAGGGGCGCTCAGTGGCATCGCCATCGCCTGATGTTGGTCTGGGCGGGAAACACTGCGCGCTCATCCACAGCGGGCCGACGACGCTGCACGTGCGGCAACATTCCTGCATGTCGGCTGTGTGGGCAACGAGGCGACGTCGTGCGGGGCATGACGCCCGGGGCTCCATCCCCCCTCCCCCCTGATGCACAGCTGTCAACGAAAGGCTATGCACGACAACGGTGCCAGTATGCCATGCACCAAAGCCCTTATGATGGCGTGCAAGTTGCAACTCACGTCCCTGTGCACCCTGGCGCCACGCCCCCTCAGCGCCCGGCCCTGCACCCGCCGACGCACCGGCTTACGTAGGCCAACCTCACACGCATCCCCGTCCCCGCAACCCACCATGCCAAAATGCCATACCCGCTCCCACCAGCAACCCGAGGAGTGATAACCCACCCTTGGTGTGTAAGCACTGTACCGGGGTGTCCAGCCCGAGCCCGGGCCGCAAAACTCCACGCCCTCTCCCGCGCCTCACCTCCTCCGAGTCTCCCTTGACCACCGCTGACGCAATCTCCGGCACGGTGAGGAACAGCAGGAAATTGAACAGCAGCGTGCATGAGGACAGAGCCGTGGTGCCCAGGGACACGGCGCTCAGCTGGGGCGCGCCAAGCTGGCTCACCATCACTGTGGCATGGGGATGAGATGGGACGGAGGAGGGAGCAAAGTGGTATCATGCAACTGCTGTAAGGAACCTAACAACACCCTTGCGAGCAGGGAAGGGGTTACGTGTGGTGATGGCGGCGTGCTGTAGCACGTGGCGTGGAGCTCCATCAGGAGGCTGCATGCGCATGGCATAATTACGTAGCGTGCGGCATGCGGCATCACTGTGGCGGACACGAGCTGTGTCGGCCTCTCGGTGACGGTCAGCAGCAGCCCAGCCTGTGGCGAACGGGGGGCCACTGACGGGCTGACACGGCTGCAACCCACGTGACGGGCTGACACCCTTTGCTACCACACAACAGAGCTACGCTGCCTGTTGTTCTCCTATAACCTATATAGGATAGCACCTTCCGCGCAGGCAAAGCGCGGCGAAATGAGCACATGGGCTGGCGCCCTTCAGCTCGAGTCTCCCCGACACGGAGACACGCTAACCCTAGCTGCGAAGGGACCAACTTTGGGAACTCACCCGCGTTCACCAGGTTTGTAATGGGCTCTAGAAATGACCCGAGCAATGCCGGGAGTGCCACTCCCCGGATGTCGCGGTCGTAGGGCGAGGAGAAAATGGAGCGCCGTTGCTCGGTCGTTGACAGACGCGCGCCAAAGCTCCCCAAAGCCTCAGCTGCTGCATAATGCGTTACAATGGCTTCGCGCTTTGCGTCGCGCTTCGAGAATGGACACACCCTCGCGCCAAGGGCGCCAGCTCGGCTCGAAAGGCCGTGGCGCAAAGGCGCCCGGTGAGGGCTGTTGCGCGCGAGTGCCATGGGTACAAGTACTAGAAAATAAATGCTGTTACCCTTAACGAGTATTGGACGCAAACGGTGCTTGTCGTTGTGTTAAGGCAGTCATGTCAGCGCGGGCGCGTCGGTTCACGAAAACACGCTTGGCAATGTGCTGGCTGAACAACTTGTTAGCTTCACGTTGACTGTGTGGAAAACGTCTGGAGCTATGTGTACTGACGAGTAGCCTCGCATTGTCGGCATTGAGCGGTTGGCCTCGGTTGAAGATGCACCGTTTAACCACGGCTCCGCTCCTCCCAGTGCACCACCAAGCACGGCGCCGTAGCATCACATGCTTGACCGAATAAACATAGAGTTACAGTTGAGTTGCATCCCACAGCCTCGCAAGGAGGCACGCCACGTCCAGTGCTCCAGTGTAAGCCACCCCGGCCAACGGGCAAGCCGCAAACCTGCGACATCCAAACTTCTTAGGGCACCAGTCCCCCTGGGCCACACGCCACAAGCAAAAACGGTTCAACGCCGCTGTGCTCGCAACCACCACTAGTGCTGCAGGAGTGTCAGCCAGTGCCAGCGATGCAACAGCGGCATGACCCCATCCGCCGCCGGCCTGCTCCCAGTCACACCCACACCCGCACGCACAGCAGTTGTGCCCACCCACCCACAGTGCCGTACGAGGGCCTCGCATACAGTGCGTCACATTGCAGCTAGCAGCAGGCCCCCGGTGCGCACTCTTGCACATGTGCACCAGTTCTAGGCCACCTGCCCCACACGCATCCAATACCTTCAGCCATGCCTCACACGTCCAACACGAAGCACGCCTCATATTCCTTCAGCCGTTGCACCCCACTGCCCGTGCAGCATGCACACCCCCGTTTCCCCCGCCAACGCCCCCCGCCCAGCCACCAGCCACCAACGCCCCAACCGTCTAGGCGTTTAGCGACTTGCATGCGATCTCGAACACGACAGCCCTGGGTGCGCCACGATGCGCTGCAGCTGCTTCTTCATCAGCTCCTGGCGTGACGCGTCGTAACGCTTCCACGTGCTGAACGCAGACACCATGCGGGCAGCGACCTGAAAGGAGGGGTGGAAGGGGAAGGAACAAGGTGGTAGTGACAAGAAAATTTTCTATTTGGGGAGAGGGGAGTGCTGGGTTTCAGCTAAGGGCACCGTATCACAGGCAGCTAGCAATGCTAGCCTAGCATTGTCGTACCTAGTGGTTGGTGGCCTCTCTAGTAGTTGCCCATGCTACTGCCATGGCTACTCCTATAGCACCTATTTGCTCTATGCCACTGTCAACAGAACAACTGCACGGCACCTGGTGGGTGACTCTGTGTACTTGTAAAACCGGCCCAGCCCATCCGCGCCCACAAGCGTGAATTCTTGCCCCCTCCTATAATGAACATATCCAATGACCTTAGCCTCCTCCAAATGTATAGGACCGTATTCTTTCCCCGCCCAGCCCATACGCGTGCTCCCTCCGCACCTTGGCGTCTGCCGCGCCCCCTCCCGCAGCCACCGCCTCGTACAGTCGGAGGAGCAGCTTCCGGGAGATGCGCTGGCCGGACTCCCACCTGGGGCGCAAGGGAACAAACCACACAACTGTAACGAGGCTGGAAAGGTGACGTCGTCCAGCGTTTTCCAAGGGCTAACACCATGTGGCACCTACGCTACGGTGCCACCCTATCTTCCCACAGGGTTGCATCCTTTTGTTTGAGCCCCGCCTGGGCCGCACGGCCTCTCCAACCGCACCCCCGCCCACACCCGCTGTGCGTGTCCGCGTTGATGCGGGTGGAAGCTGCAGCAGCAGCAGCAGCAGCTGCTGCTGCTGCTGTACTCCCTCCCGCCCCACACCGTGCGCTAACCCACACGCCCCCACCTGTTGAAGGGTTCCGTGTCGTGCGCCAGCAGGAACTCCAGCTGCTCCCCGGCCCTAATCCCACATCCCACGCTAACCCACACACCCCTAATACACACACACGCGCCCACGCCCCACCTGTTGAAGGGGTCCGTGTCGTGCGCCAGCAGGAACTCCAGCTGCGCGTCCGTCTGGCCCTGCACTGTTCGCAACAGTGAAGATGTGCGCCCTTCTCCACCACCACCGCGCCCTTCCCGTCAGGGTGTAGAAGTCGTCCTTGTCAACTCCCACGACTCGGGACGAATAGGGTGCGCGAGTGCGCCACGGGGCCCGCGTCCTCCGTGAACTGTACGGCAGGGTTGTACGACAAAGTGTACGACGGGCGGTGAGGCGAACGCACTGAGGCAGTGACACAACTGCTGCCGTGCGACTGCAGCGACCCCGGCCACCAGCTCGACCGTACATGGCTCGGTGGCAGCCTCGGCGCTCACACGCACATTCCCCACAACCCGTCATACCCGTCACTCACGTCGTTTCCCTCTCGCAAACCCCATATCCCACCCCCAGAATTCCGTGTGGCTTCTGCGCAGCATGATGTGCGCATTACAGAGGGTTATGGCCTCCAGACAGGGGGCCTCCTTGAGCCCACACAACAGCGCGCGAGTACTCAACACACACTTCCCCAGCCCCACATCGGCTGCTGCGCAGCATCATGACGTCCTCACGGTGGGGAGGCCGCCCTTAGCCCCCACCGTAATACACACGCCGTCACCAATTCCCTAATAGACACGCCCTCAGTCCCCACCTGGCTGCTGCGCAGCATCATGACGTCCTCAATGCGCTTCACGGGGCGGGAGTTCATGTCGGCGGTGAACTCCTGCACAGGGGAGGGAGGGTGCAGAGGCGGGTGGGGAGGGGGCCGCTTAAAAGGGTCAGGACTTGCAGGTACCAGGTGCAGCAACAAGTTGAGTCGGTGGTGGGGACACGAGGAGGGAAAGTGCGAGGGTGAGGTGTGGTGGAGATTGGCGGGAAAGCAAGGCAGCCGCGAGGTGGCACGAGAGGCATGACAAGGCACTGCGACACGGGTGACAGAGATCCAACTCCCATGGCGACGCGCCCTTTGCTTCGCCACGTCCCTGGACGCCGCCCCTTAGGCTAGCACGGCATCCCCAGCAGTACGCTTTCTCACACAGCGTTCCCGAGAGGGTGTAGACACCCCCACTGACCACCCCGCAAAGCGCACCTCCCTGCCTCAGATTCCTGGCCTGCGTGCATCCAGCCCGCGGACAGCATCCACCATGCCCGCGCACGTGCGCCAGCTAACGCACGCCGCCTGTTACCTACACCTAACCCACCACCACCACGTGCGCGGCACGTGTGTCTCCCCACGCAAACCAAACCCACACCCAGCTTGTTCCTAGCCCTCCCAAGAGCCCGTGCGCAGGTGACGAAACGGATTGCTGAGTGCGCAACTTGGGCAGCACGCGCCACAGCAATTCGCAGTGGCCCCACTTGCACGACGGTGGCTTGATTGGCCTCCCCTGCCTCCTCCAGTGCACAGCCTCCGACGCACGACGGTGCACGGTAACGTTCCGCCATGCACCCAAACCCCTGTAACCCGTGCGTGGCCGCACCCTCCGTGCCTCATCCTACACTGGCTGGCACACATTCCGGCTCAACCCCACACGCGTTTTAGCCCGGCCCCCACCATGATACACCGTCTCCGACTCACCTGGGTGAACGAGGTTTCCTGATGGGCTCATGGAGATCGGAGCAGTCCTGGGACGGGAGCGTCACTCCCGTCGCAGGCCGTCGCAGGCCGAGGATAAAGCGGACGTCGGTTTCGCAGAAGCTGTTGGGGGTCTCAGCTGCTTTGATGATATATGTTTATGGCTTGGCGCATCGTGCTGCAACTTGGCATGCCCTCGCGCCTAAAAATACTCCACCCTGCTCAGCTCTGCTCGAAAGGCCGCAAACAGCGCCGGCGGTGAGGACAAGCGTGCGCAAGTGCCACGGTTGGCATAGCTATGTATATAAGGCAAAGCACAAACTGTTACCTCCATCAAAGCAGGTAGTATGCCACGTAGTGTCGTGGGTTATTACCGATGGGCTTTCGGGATGTGCTGATGAGAACCTGTCTGCAGTACTGGTGGCCCCGTCCGCAGCACCTCCACCGGATAGCATGTTTTGCTGCTTTCGATCCAAAAGGTGTCGACACAGGCACAATGGAGAGCACTGACAAATCTGACAGAACTGGCTATGTGCAGGCCAGCGTCGGCGACGCTGCGACACCTGCAGCGAGCGCTGGTGGCAGCGCTGCTGAGCCACAGGCTCAGCAGCAACATGCAACAGGTGAATCGGCAGGAGCAGGAGCAGTAGCCGGACGGCCCGCGGTCAGCGGGTCCACCGTGTCGGGCGGCCCACAGGCGGCGCTGCCGGCACAGCAGCACAGCGGTCAGCAAGGCGCACCGCAGTCGGATACAGTACAGCAGGGGGGCCAGGCCTCAGGCAGCGTTCAAGGCCAAGGGCCGCCGCAGGTCGCGGGGGTTCTGGCGGCAAACAGTGCCGGACGGCCGCAGGAGGACCGCTCCGGGAGTGGCGGCGGTGGCGCAAGCCAAGCCTCTGGCATGCAACTGGTAAGGAACTTGTATGATAACTCGTTGGCGGGGTGTTACAAACCAGGACCCGTTGCGTCGGCCCATGGGTCACCATTGGCAAGTTGTCATTGCCAACTATGAGCATGTAAGTTGCATTATGGCTTACTGTAGTTCAGGGTTTGATTTAGCTGCCATGGTTGATGCTGACCGTAAAAACCGCCGAGGAATTGTCGACTGTTGGAAACGAGCAAACGACCACTAGCCCCCTGCTGCGTATCAGCATATATACTATTTCACAAAATATTAACGTGTAAGAAATGTCAACAGACGCGCGCCTGTCAACCCTTCCTCGGAGCCCCTTAAAACGGGCGCGCTTGGAGCAACGAGCGCTGCCTCCAGTACCCTTATTCCATTACACATGCAAATCTACCGTTGCAAAGGCGAGGTGTCCGGCGGCCACAGATGCCGATTGGCATCGTCGCAACAACTGACGACTACCTTCCCTGTACCCACAGGGCCAGCGCGCGCAGGAGGACGACGCAACAAAATCAACCGTCAAAGATACGGTCAACCGCATTTTTCGGGCCGTCAAGAGGACAGCAGACGAGGTGGGCAGGGTATGGCTGCTCCGGGCAGTTGTGGGTACGGTGGTATGAGCCAGGCATGTAACATTGGAAGGCAAGGAGCATCGGTAGGGTCGAGTAGAGTAGGGTGGCTAGCAATGGTCGCTGAGGCTCTGGGGGAACAGTGCGGCTGGACACCCGGGTCTGCTCTTGGGGCTTCATTCGAGGCGCTTGAACAGGTTGATACCCCCATGCCCCTGCTACTGTACTTAAGTCGCCCTAGGCCCGTTCATCCGTCCCAACTTGGTCACGCAATATAAGCGTGCATACCATACTCGACCTTCCTGACATGTAGGAGCAGCAGCGGCAGATGCAGCTGCAGCGTCAACAGCTGCAAGCGCAGGACCAGGAGCTCCGTCAGCTGAAGCAGCAGGTGGGCGGGTTGCAGCAGCAGCAGCAGGAGCAGGGCCAGGTGTTGCAGAGGCTGGAGCAGATGATGCAGGCCTGGCTGCTGCAGCAGCAACAACACCAACAGGAGCAGCAGCCGGGCCCTGCCACCTGCGCAGCAGCAGAGGCTGCTACGCTCACCCTCAGCGCGCCAGCTGCCGGCACTGCGACCGCAAGCACCGCGGCCGCCAGCGTGCCAGCTGCCGGCGCCGCGACCGCCAACGCCAACGCCACTGCCCCTAGCGCGCCAGCTGCCGGCGCCATGAACGCCAGCGCCACGGCCCCTAGCGGGCCCGCTGCCGGCGCCACGAACGCCAGCACCGCGGCCCCCAGCGCGTCAGCTGCCGGCGCCACGAACGCCAGCGCCACGGCCCCCAGCGCGTCAGCTGCCGGCGCCACGAACGCCAGCACCGCGGCCCCCAGCGCGTCAGCTGCCGGCGCCACGAACGCCAGCGCCACGGCCCCCAGCGCGTCAGCTGCCGGCGCCACGAACGCCAGCACCGCGGCCCCCAGCGCGTCAGCTGCCGGCGCCACGAACGCCAGCGCCACGGCCCCCAGCGCGTCAGCTGCCGGCGCCGCGACCGCCAGCACCGCGGCCCCCAGCGCGCCAGCGGCGCCGTCACCCACCAGCGCAGATGCTGCTGCCGTGGCCGTGCCGGCCTCGGTCGCTGTGCAGGTTACCAACACCAGCACGGCGGACACCGCGGACGACAGTGCCAGCCCGTGCACTTCACCAGGCGAGGAGAAAGACAGCAAAGTGAGTGCCAGATATGCAACACCTGTGTTAGTGCTGCAGGTGGTCAGTTGTTTGGAGAGCATTAAACACAGTGTGCATCAAGGAGTCATCCTCTTTGCTTTGATCTGTTGCTTGCCTACCCACTGTTGCGGTAGATATTACATGCATGCCACCCCTGCTTAATCAGGTATTCAACAGTTCCTCGCATCACATCTACCCTTACCCCGGTACCCCTGCGCTGCCCCCTGCCCCTGCCCGTGCCCTACCCCATCAGCGTCGAAGGTTCACGGACGGCCAAGACTGATCGTGAAGGTACAGAGGCCGTATCGCATACGTACCGGCGGATGTTGCAGCCCTGCCTTGGTGTTGCAACAGGGCCGTCATCTAGCGCTGCTGTCGCGCTGTGTCGGACTGTGTGGTAAGCATGCCTTGCCCTGTGCGTTTAGGGGCACACTGGCTATTTAGCGGTGTCCGTTCTGGGATGCACACCTAGTCAGTCCGTGGCCCATGATGAGCGTTTGTCAGTTATCAGCAACTTCTACGACCCATGTAGGGGTGTTGCGCTCGAGGGTCACCAGATTGCTCACCCGAACGGAACGTTGTTTTTTCATGCACTGCGCTGCCTTTGGCAACCAACGGGCAATCCTCTTCTTATTCTACTGTGCAGGCGGCTCGGTACTGCACGGTACTTTGGTGGTTGATGTTAAGCTTGGTTGGTGTGTCGGGAGGCTTGGGCAATAAGAGCATGCATGGCGTCAGTTGCTTTGGGAGGCACGATGACACCATGTGCAGCAGAGACTGGGAGATGGTGGTGGACGAACATACGACCTGGTGCGAACATGTGCGTTAATACCCTATTCCATCAAGGCGCTGCATGTCAAGTGGCTATGTTCATTTCGTCTTTCCCAAGGATACAGTTGGTCGGGACTAATGGACAACAAGGATCATGTGGCCACACCACCTTCATTATCCTACCAGGTCATACCGTAGCACACAGCCCCCGAGGGCTTGAGCGGTGTAATGAAGCAAAGTAATTGTGTGGCGGTGCAGCTGCTCGCATCGGGCCAATGGAACCTTGATAGCTTTTGTTGGTGATTGTGCCACTGTATGTGAGCAATTAGGAGCTCCGCCTTACTGAACCAGCAGGTGACAGCACTGCGCCCGACTCCAGCTAGCAAGGAAACCCTAATCAGCCTCCCCGGCTAGCAGCTCCACGTCAGGCTCGATACCTGTTCGTTCCTGCCCATGTTGCCTGCACATGGCAGCAGTTGCAGACAGTGCTGGTGCTAGTGGTGCTGCTGGGGCCTGGGGCCCTAGAGGAGATCATCATGCCGCACACTGACAGGGGGGCGCTTGCTGAGCCTCATTCATGGCCTGAAGGCTTAGTAGTCGCGGCACCAGAGCTCTGCTTTTTCGGACATTCTGTGTTACAATCCACACAATGCTTGAAGCTTTGGGCTCTGACGTCCACACAATGCATGACCGCACCGCCGCCCGCTGCCACACCAGCACGCAATCCCCTGCCCACCCACAGTACAGTACGAGGGCTTCTCAGTGCGTCACAGTGCAGCTATCGGCAGCTGGCCCCTCGCACACCCCTCGCACACGTGCACCACGCCTAAGCCACCTGCCCACAAGCATCCACTGCATGACGTGCCACACGCGTACGACAAGCGCGCCTCACATCCCTCCATACACCCGACCCCATCCCATCCCACCCCACGCACACCCCCGTTGCTCCGACCAACGCCCCAAAAGCCACCAACCGCCAACCACCTACGCGTTGAGCGACTTGGATGCGATCTCGAACACGTTTTCTGATAGCCCCGGGTGCGCCACGATGCGCTGCAGCTGCTTCTTCATCAGCTCCTGGCGTGACGCGTCGTAGCGCTTCCACGTGCTGAACGCGGACACCATGCGGGCAGCGACCTGAGAGGAGGACGGGGCGGGGGGTGGGGACGGTCGTACCAAAAGGTTCAGGACCATTAGCTGTAGAGGGCCACTTTTGGGGTTGATGCGTTGGGATCGAGCTGGTGGCACCGTATGACTGGCAGCTAGCACTGTCAGCTTGCGGGCTGGGGTCTAGCTTTCGTTCAGGTGTCGAGGTGTCGCGTGAAGCGGGCAGCCACTTTGCCCGCTGGGGTTGAAGAGAGGGGCGACATCGGCCCGGGGGATCGGCGTGAACCCTAGGTGATGCACCAGCGCAAGCACACGACAGGCGCCATCGGCCATGCCAGGGCGCGCAGAGACGGTTCTCGGCAGCCAGCCTCCGACCTTGCGAACTCTGCCCACACACCATCCCCGCCATAACGGGCTGCAAAAAGGGTGTACGCCGCTGCCCTTTGCTGCGCCACCGCGCCAACACACAAGGCAACCTGAATGACACCAGCGCAGCAGCTACTGATTCCACGGTTGCGGAGTCATTGTGCGCAAGTCACGCACCTGGTGGTTGATTCCGTCCACCTTGAGCACCGCGTCCGCCATGAAGGCGTACCCGCTGCCGTCCGCCGCGTGGAAGTTGACGGGCGAGCGGCCGAAGCCCAGGAACAGCGAGTAGCAGTTGTTGGGGTTGGAGATGGTGAAGGCGGGGTGGTCCACCAGCCGCTGCACCAGCGACAGGTTGCCGGGCAGGTTGCTGGTGGCCTGGGTGCGCGAGGGAGGGGGTGGGGCCGGGGTAAACGGTGGCCAGGCGAGGGCGTTGAAGGGGGGGACATGGGGTCACGAAGAGTCAAGGGTGGAGCGCATGCGTGCCTACAACACCGCCGGGCTGTCTCGGGGCCTTCAGCAGCACCAGCACCTCCCGGGCGTACTCCTTGCCTCCTAGCCTGTGTTGTGCCACCCTAGCTAATACACACCCCGCTAACCCACGCCCACCTGCAGCCCCAGCCACTTGAGCAGCACCAGCGGCTCCTTGGCGTACTTGTCGTAGAAGGCCGCCAGCGCCTCGTCCCGCTCGGCGCCCGGCAGCTCCACCAGGCAGCCCAGGGCCGCGATCTCGTCCGTCATGTTGGTGGCCTCCCTGCAGCGCGGGAATGGAAACAAACATAAGAGAAGCGTAAGAGAGGTATGATGTCGGCTGTGCTCCCATGCCGCAATACCACGTTTCAGCAGGCATCCTACCCATCATGCTCCATCTTTGGCAAGCGCCCGAGAGGGTCCCCAATTCCCACGTACCCCACTCTGCGGCTACTGTGCCCCCACCTCAACCCCCCTACAGCCCCACCTGTATCTCCGCAGCAGCATGGCCCGGATGGCCTCCTCCTCCTCGCCCAGCGCCGACAGGATGGCCAGGCAGCGGTTCTTGATGGCGCGCCGGGCGCAGGCGGCGGCGGTGAACCTGTTGATGGAGCAGGGCAGGGGTGGAGAAGGAAGTGTGTGGGTAGGGAAGCCGGGCCTGGAACGGCAGGTGCCCGAGGTTTCCTCAAAATGTATCTTACTCTCCGTCGCGTGATGACAGCACAGTGTCTGCAGCGCAATTCCATGCATGACTGTGCCCCAAACCCTTACTTGACACACTTGCAGCAAGGTCCGGAGGGCTAACGGCCTGCGTCCATCCCATGCACACTCAGCCAGTGCTGCATTGCCGCCAAAGGCCACCTGCCGCGTGCGCTCACGCGCTCCGGACGTGTCGAGTGCCCTTCCGCAGGCACGTATCGCAGTGCACTCACTGGTAGGGTGTGGCCGGCGGGTCGTCGTTTGCCTTGACCAGCTCCTCCAGCTGCGGCCGCAGGCGGAGGGCCAGCTGCCGCACCACCCACATGCGCACGGCGTGCAGCACGGGGGGGTCCCCGCCCTCGATCGTGTCCAGCAGCTCGGCGCCTGCAAGGGGCGAGGGGGCCAGGCATGGTGGAGGAGCGGTGAGTGCGGCAGGGAAGGTGGGGTAGTGGAGGCGGGAGCAGGCATTGGTTGCGTTGCTGGATCTCCGGCCGCACACCTGTGGATATACCACACGGGCGCTGTGCTGCCAGACCCTGCCAGCGCCACGTGGCCACAGGGATGAGCACCATCCTGGAGCCGCTCTAGCACACCCCGCTGCAGCCGCACATGCGTGCCAGTTCAACCTCCACAACCACTGCGGCCACTGCCAGGACGCCTGCTGCCGGCCCCGCCCGCAATCGTGCCGCGCGCTGCAGTGTGCCCACAGCGAGGCACCCGGTGCTTCCGCACGTCCCGCGCCCCGCCCTCACCCCGTAATGCACTCACACCGTTCCCACCCGTTCCGCGCAACCCCCCCCCCTCCCACCTGTGGGTAAGGACACCGCCATGGCCTTGAAGCTGCCGTCCAGGGTCTGGGGGGCAACGGGAGCATTAGGATATACAAGTCACAAGGGAACGCAAGGCCACCATCGAGTAGGCGAAGAACACGCGCTGGTCTCGCGCCGTGTACAAGAAGCCGTTAGTGGCTTGCAAACCAGAGCAGCGGTGACGCACCGTGCCAGCGCCATCCGCAAGCTCGTGCCTGTCAATGCCTGTCCGCGCCCCCCGCCCCCGCCGCCACCCCGCTGAAGCGTAGGAGAGGAGGTGCGCTTGTGGGTGCTGCTGCTGGTCCGCCGGCTGCAGCTTTGCGTTAACCCGCACGTCAACCGTGTCATCCGCTCAGCCCTAACCTTTCCCCAGTCCGCCCGCCCGCTCTGCAGAGGCCACGTGGCCGCGCACTCCGACTGCCGCCCCCCCCCCCCCCCGCCCTCCCCCGCGCCCCCACCTGAGCCCGATCCCCACCCCCGCCCCCAACCCCACTCCCACCCCCACCCCCGCCACTAACGTCGCTCTCTGCAGGCCCAATGTTCCCGTTCGTTCCTTTGCCGCTCTGCGGTTGCCCCACCCCCGCCCCCTCACCTCGTCCGCCAGCACTGCCCCGAAGGCGCGCACCAGCTCCTCGGGGACACCGCCCGCAGCCGCACAGCGCTTAGCAACAGCCTACGTGGGAGGGAAACGGGGACGCGCGGGGGTGTCGGGTGAGGGTCCTCTTCTGCGGGTCAGGGGCGTCCCTCCCCCCGCCCCTTGGGGCAGCGGCTGAGGGCCGCACGCACAGCGCGCAGGGGCAGCTGCAAGGAGCTTCCTTGCATGTGCGTGTGCGAAAGTGACGAGTCAACACAGACGCAACGCTAAGCCGCCCGGCTGCTTAGGCACAACGTGCACCTTTACTTGGAGCCTCAAACCTCCCTCACCCTGTCTGACCCTCGTCCCCCCTCCATCCACACAATGGCTGCTCCCGCCTTGGCGTCCGTGGCCACGCCACCCCATGTGCCTAAGCCCTTCCTCCGCACCTTGGCGTCTGCCGCGCCCCCTCCCGCCGCCGCCGCCTCGTACAGCCGGAGGAGCAGCTTGCGGGAGATGCGCTGCCCGGACTCCCACCTGGGGCGGGGTAGCGATGGCGTGGGCGGGGGGCCATGGCGCGCATGGTTGCGTGGGGCCTGGAGCTCGTATGCAAAAGATGCAACGGGGAAAGGGGAGCTCCTGAAGCGTCTGCCGGCCTGTAAGCTGTCCCTCTGTTTACTACAAGCGACCTGTCCCCCCTCTCTTTCTCATGGAGCAAACGCCAGCAACCCTGTGCTCATGATGCACACTGCGGGCCCACTGCTTCAAGAGTTGCTACCTTATGTACTCGCACGGCCTCCGAAATGAACCCCACCCCACCCCACCCCACCCCCACCCGGTGCGCTTCCCTCGCCTCCACGCCCACCTGCAGGAAGGCTCCGTGCCATGCGCAAGCGGGACGCCCGGCCCTAATCCCACGTCGTGCGCTAACCCACACACTTCTAGTATACACACACGCCCCCACACCCCCACCTATTAAACGGGTCCGTGTCGTGAACCAGCAGGCACTCCAGCTGCTCCCCGGCCCTACTCCCACATCCCACGCTAACCCACACACCCCGAATACACACACACGCGCCCACGCCCCCACCTGTTGAATGGGTCCGTGCCGTGCGCCAGCAGGAACTCCAGCTGCTCGCCATGACCATCACCGACCCCACGCTAACCCACGCACCCCTAATACACACACACGCCCACGCCCCACCTGTTGAAGGGGTCCGTGTCGTGCGCCAGCAGGAACTCGAGCTGCTCGTCCGTCTGGCCCTGCACCGTCAGCTTGACGGGCGCCGAGAAGCCCCGCAGCAGGGAGGGCACGGGCTCCGCCTCCACGCCCTCGAAGGTGAAGGAAGCTGCCTCCTCCTCGAAGCGAAGCACGGTGCTGGTGCCCAGGTCGGCGGTGGCGCCGCCGGGGCCAGCGCCGCGCAGTCGCAGGGGCAGCTCCGAGCCTGGGGGGAGGAGTGGTGGCTGTGGTGGTGCAGCGAAGCAGCTAATCGCACTGGATTGGGCAAATGGCGATTCCGCGGACACTTAACCAGGAGCCGGACCTAATCCTGAGCAAGAAGGGCAGGCACGGGGCGTTGGCGGTAGGAAGGTGACGCATGCCGTGGGCTAGCAATGGCAGCACGGGCGGTGGGCGTGCGGAGGAGCATGTGACGTGGTCAGGGAGTCAAGGTGGTAGGCGTGCGCTGGGGGCGACAGGGCACCTTGTTGCGCGAGGGGCAAAGCAGGGGCACCGTGCCAAACACGTTCTCCCCCCTGCTCATGCGTGTGCCCCCTGCGCTCACCGTCCGGCCCCAGCAGCCCCATGCGGATGGGTATGAGCACCGGCAGCTTGGCCTCCTGGCCGTTGGTGGGCGGCGTGTGCTGGCGGCAGTGCAGCGTGTAGGTCTTGGCGGCGGCGTCGTAGGAGGAGGACACGTGCAGGTGGGGCGTGCCGGCCTGGGAGTACCACCTGCGTGGGGGACGGGTGAGGTGAGCGCGGTGTTCTGTGTACGAGTGCAGTAGGGAGGAACGTGTTGGGAGAGCAGCATGGCGGTAAAGCTTGACCAGTCGTGTACCTACTGCACCCGGCTTTGTGTAGGCCGACGATGTGCCCGCCCCTGCTGCTACCATGCACGTAACCCACAATACACGTACACACACCCGCGGTTGCCCCACCTGGCCAGCGTGTCCAGGTTGACACCGTTTGCGTCCGCCATGGCGGCCAGGAAGTCGTCGCAGGTGACGGCGTGGCCGTCGTGGCGCTTGAAGTACAGGTCCATGCCTGGGGGGGAGGACAGGGTATTGGAAACGAGTGCGGATGATAGTTGTTGTAATATAATCAACCGCCACCATTCCACCAGCAGCATCAGCACCGCTGCCGCCATTGCCGGACCACCCAGCACCCTAACACACACTCCACAGCCGACGCCAAGCAGCGCTATCGCCTCCAGTTACCCCTCCTACCCCAGCCCCCCATCCTTACCCCACCCCACCTCCACCCACCCACCCTTGCGGAACCAAAAACCACCCACACACCCAGGGGAGCTCCCCACCCCACGCACCCTTGCGGAACCCCTCCTTGCCCACCACCTCACCCCACCCCACGCACCCTTGCGGAACCCCTCCTTGCCCAGCAGCGTCTCGTACAGCCGTACCACCTCGGCGCCCTTCTCGTACACCGTCACGGTGTAGAAGTTGTCCATCTTGATGTACGACTCGGGGCGGATGGGGTGCGCCATGGGGCCCGCGTCCTCCGTGAACTGTATAGCAGGGTTTGTACGGCAGGGCGTACGGCAGGCGGTGAGTTGGGGCAGCACATCAGTTTGACGCCAGCAGCGGCAGCTACACTCCTTGGTGGCCCCACCAGCTCGACGCGCACGTGCCGCAGTGCCGGCGCCTGCGTTGCGCCCACACGCACGTACCCTACACTCCGCCCCCAAAACCCCGTGTGACATTCGCGTACCCTAACGAAGGGGTATGGCGCACGTACGTACACACACGTACCTTACAACCCGGCCCCGAGCCCCGTGGGGCTCCTGCGTACCCTTACGAAGGCCGCATTACAACACACAGCCTCAACTAAAACCGTAACACACACAGGCCTCCAGCCCCCCACCTGGCTGCTGCGCAGCATCATGACGTCCACACGGTAGAGAGGACGTCCTTAGCCCCCACTGTAATACACACGCCGTCACCCCCACCCTAACACACACGCCCGGGACCCCACCTGGCTGCTGCGTAGCATCATGACGTCCTCATGGTAGAGAGGACGTCCTTAGCCCCCACTGTAATACACACGCCGTCACCCCCACCCTAACACACACGCCCGGGACCCCACCTGGCTGCTGCGTAGCATCATGACGTCCTCATGGTAGAGAGGACGTCCTTAGCCCTCACTGTAATACACACGCCGTCACCAACACCCTAACACACACGCCCCCGGCCCCCACCTGGCTGCTGCGCAGCATCATGACGTCCTCGATGCGCTTCACGGGGCGGGAGTTCATGTCGGCAGTGAACTCCTGCACAGGGGAGGGAGGGTGCAGAGGCGGGGTTGTTCCTCCAAGAAACGAGGGGCGTCGAGCACAAGAACAGGTAGAGGGTATGAAACAGCAACAAAGCATGGCAGGGACGTCTGACTTTACGGTCGTGGATATTGCTGCTGTTCCACGCACCGAAAGCGCACACAACCGGCCGCGCAGTGTGGCTTACCGCACATAATTGTCGAGCAGCCCCGCCCGTCCCCGCACCTGGTCCCTGTACACCGTGAGCCCCTCCTTGAGCGTCAGCTGGAACCAGTCCCTGCACGTCACGCGGTTGCCGGTCCAGTTGTGGAAGTACTCGTGCCCCACCACGCCCTCGATGCGGCTGTAGTCAAGGTCCGTGGCCGTCTCGGGGGAGGCGAGCACCAGCCTGGGGGCGTGGGGCGAGGCGGGTGTTGTGGGTTGCGCACACAGCGTGAGGGGCGCGAAATGCAGGGTGCGGGGCTGACATATGCGAATACTTCATGGAGTATAAGAGCAGGATAAGTGAAAGGGTAGGTTCAAGGGTTGCAGAAAGGGGCGCTGCTTCTCGACCTGTCAACAGTATCAGTCGGGTGGTGCTTCCCGCGCCGTCCCAAAAGCCGCACCGTCAACATACGGGTCGCATTCCTGCTGCTTGGCTACCCTGCACGGTGCATTCTACCACACGATCGCATCCTCCCATCCTCCCCGCCCTCTGACGCCCCCTTCCCCGCCCCTGACCCCCGTCCTCCGCCCGGCCCCCTCCCCCTTCCCACCTGCTGTTGAATATGTTGAGGCTCTTGTTCTCCATGGCGCCCATGTTGAAGTCGTCCACCGCCACGATGTTGAACAGGTCCAGGTCGTACTCCAGGCCGTACGTGGCCTCGTCCCACGCCATGGACTTGACCAGAGACTCAAGCGCGTGGTCGACCTGGACACAGATAAGGGGGGAAGAAGCAAGTACTATAGAAACTCCACACTCAAGTGTACTCGTAGCGCTGCAGTGCCGTCCGAAGTGTCGTGCTCCTCCCCTATCCGGCCTGGCTCTCGGCCCGCAGTACTACTAGCCACCCCTCACGCATCTTGCCTTTCCCACGCGCTCCCTCCGGCACGCCAGCCCAGCAACCCTCCCCTGCCTCACACTACATCACCTGCACACCCTTCCTCATGCCCACACGCTTGCACGCCCCCCTCACCCTGCCCAGGTTGTTCTCACAGGCTGCCTTATGCCAAGGAGGTACTCATCCACGCCGGGGCCCCTCCTCACCCTGCCCAGGTTGTTCTCCTGCACGAAGATCCTGAGCGCCACGCTGCGGCCGCTGCCTGTGGTGTAGGTGCGCTCCTTCATGGCCAGCTTGCCCGCCACCAGCGCAAACAGGTAGCAGGGCTTGGGGTAGGGGTCCTCCCACACGGCGTAGTGCCTGACCAGGGTTGGGGGGCAAATGTGGCCCATGGGGGCGTACCAAACGCCGTTGGCAGGTATACATGTAAGTATGCGCTGGGCTGAGCGCCAGGCAAAGGCGCAGCAGGGTAAGGTGTGGGTCAGTAGGTGATGCGCGCGGGTGGGGCGGCGCATGACCCCCGGGTGCCGAGGCCAGCCGCCCGGCAGCTGTCCCTTCCGCCCTGAACCTCCAACCCATTCCACGAGCCGCGGCCTGTACCCCCATCGCGGGCCGCTAGCCTGCCCTGCGCACTTGCACTCAGGAAGCCCGCCCGCTACACGGTCTGCGCTGCCTCGCAGCACGCGCAGACCCCGCTGTCCTCCTTCCTTCTCCCTTTCCTGCCCCCTGCCACCCCGTCATCCCCACCCAACCCCTCCTCGCCTCTCCATCCCCCCTCCTGCGGCCCCCTCCCCCACCTTCCTCCCGGCAGCTGGCCCTCCTCCTTGAGGTTTCCGTTCCCCAGCAGCACGGGGTAGGCGGCCGCGTCCGCCTCGATGCGCGTGGTGTAGCGCGCCATGACGTCGGGGCGGTCCAGGAAGAACGTGATGCCGCGGAAGCCCTCGGCCTCGCACTGGGGACGAAACGGGCACACAGGTGAGAGGGCACACACGTGGAAGGGGGGCAGGGTGGGGCAAGCGTTTGGCGGTACGAAGGCGGAGCCGCGGTCGGTGGGTCGATGCTGTCGGTAATGTGGTATGGACGGGAGATCCTGGCGCACACGGATACCAAGGCGGGCCAGTGGAGGTATCGGCGTGGAGGCCAGGGGGGTGCGGGGCAACGGAGGGAAGGGTTGGACCGCTGCCGTACAGCGTACGACAATGTCCCCAGGCGCCGTGCGAGGTGGTGTAGGGACGTCCTGTAGTCGGGCTTTCTCCGCTGCAGGCCTGTGTGCTGCTGAATACCCTTTTTTTATTCCATGCTGCTGCTGCTGCATGCAGGCGTGCGCCCGCGCACCTACCTGCGTGCAGAAGTTGCCCGACGACTTGTACAGCCCCTCCAGCAGGGAGTTGTCCTGCGGCTTGAGCTCCGTGGTGATGGTCACCTCGAACTCGCCTTTGGGGCGGCAGTGGCGGCAGTGGGCACACGGCGTGTCAGCGCACGTGTCGTGGCAGCCGGGGGATGCAGACTTGAGGGCACGTGTAGGTGGAGGAGGGGCATAAGACACCCTTTGGCGCGGCGGCAACCTGCCGCAGACACCCCGCAGTTTGCACCCTGCCACCTCTGCCCCGCACACGCCTGCGCCACCTCCCGCTCATCCCCTGTTTTAGCCCACATAGCCGCCAGTACGGCATGCCCCAGCTGCAGCACCCATGCTGCTCCCTCCCCACCCGCCCGACCCCGCGCACACCCCAGCCGCACGCACCATCCTCCGCCTCCCCCTTTCCGCACCTTGACGTGCACACCCCAGCCCTTGCACACACACGGCAGGTCCCTCCCACACCACTGCTTGCCGCTACACGTCCCAACCCTCCCTCCTCCCCCATGCCTCCTGCGGCCCTAGGCCCCTGGAATGCTGGCCCCTGCCCCAGAGACCTCTCCCCTTCGCCCTCCACTCCTCTCCTCCCCCACCCCACCTGGCGACCTTGCCCTCCGCAGGCTTCCGTCCGTTTCCGGTTCAGTCCCTTTGCCGCTGTGCGGTTACCCCTCCCCCATCGCCCCCCTCCCACCACCCCACCTGCCGGCAGGTTGTGCAGCGTGAGCTCCTTGTCTGTCACGTCGTACGCCCCGCTGCCCGCCGCCAGCTCCACCCCGGCCACAGCCACACGAACCAGCTTCACATCCTTGCGACCGTCCAGCCGTAGGGAGGGGCGCGCGGCGCCTGGGGTAAAAGTCGGGGAGGAGGTGGTTGGAGGGGGATCAGGGCCGGGTGGTAGCCACACGTCCGGGCAAGGGGCAGGCAGCTGCACCTTCCGCGCCAGTGGCTGTGCCGGTGCCAGTGCCACCTGCATTCCCGCCTCATACCCTGCGGCTGGTCACCGGCCGCCGCCGTCGTGCTCGGCGACAATGGCGGTAGCGACCCTTGCAAAGCGAACGTACACCATCGTGACGGCGGCGCCATCTCCCCAGACCCCACCCTTGACCCCGCACGCACGGCCCTACAGCCTTCCGCCTCTCATCCCCCACCCGCCCCCTTCCCTCCGTCCCTCCCTCCCCATCGACCTCCTTCCTTTCCCCGCACCATCTCCATGCCTAACAGCGCTCTGTTGACCCTTACCTGACTCCCTCCCCGTCCCCCCACCCCCTCCCCCCCCCCCCCCCCCCCCCCCCCCCCCCCCCCCCCCCCCC
>VFQN01002489.1_pt1 | contig 28245 bp, 44 predicted proteins | sample 3512371 | NCBI WGS metagenome assembly VFQN01 (sample SAMN10412370, study PRJNA504923) | tailings metagenome | isolation source: Replicate 2 from Balatoc abandoned mine | place: Philippines: Itogon, Benguet | collected 2017-08-28
GCCTTGGACTCCCGCTGGCCTGTCCCTTCCCGTCTCCTTACCTGTAAACCTTTCCACAGAAAAAAAAAAAGCTATGAGACTCCCTTGCCACCCTGCTTGCATACCGGTACGCTTTGCTCTGCTAGCGAGCAGCTGGACACCCGACCAGGTTCTGGACATACCTCAGCGCAAATAGAGAGACCTTGCCATGCATGCGTCGCAGAGCTCGGCCCCGGAACCAGGGAGCACGGATCCTGTAGCCTAAACTACCAGAGACCAGGCAGGGTCAGGCAGGGTCCACAGCTCCACACTCGTGCGCATACGCATGCTGTGGCATGCCGTTGCTTGTGTGTTACTGATGTTGCAGGTGACATCCGCCGCGCCGTGAGCACGTGGCTGGCCACCGTCGCGCGCAGGGGACAGCAGGCAGGGGACCCCTGGTTGTGCGGTTAGCAGGCAACCAGGGGAGTCCTGCGTTGATACCGCGCATGACAGGGTGCAATCCGACGCCAAGCAACACCAGTCGTATCGCAGTGATCTCCCTTTCTTCTCAGCAGAGCCCAAAACGCCAGAAGCCGTCCTCCGAACCAGTTCGACAGTTGTACCAAAGCGACGGAAGTCCGGAAGTCCTGGCGATATACAGCCTAGCATGTGTTATGCACTACAAAACATCTTTAATCAGCATGCTGAGCGCGAGGGCTCGTGGGCCTGCGCAGCGCCCGAGCAGCGCTGATGTGGCGAAATGGAGTGGTTGCAAAATGTCGATTGATGCCGCGAACATACGCGCACATAATATGCCTTGCCGCCCAAGTTTCATACATTCAACTATTTCTGAAGAACGGAGCTTGTTATTGTCAGGCCAATCTCTGCGAGTAAACGACAAACCCTCCTTGGCCAGAGAACCATTCATAGTCGCAGCAGCTGCTGTAGCAGTGCTTATTGCCATCGTTGTTACTACGAAACTATTTGGCCAATGCAGCGACAATTTAACATGTTGGAGCGACGTGCTTGCCTGGCCTCGACCAGGACCTCGTGCCTATCCGCATCCAGCGTCTCCGCGCCAATGAATGCTAGAACTGTGCTATTGACTCACAGGAGTTGCCAGGTGCGTAGCAGTACGGTTTCGGGCAGAGCGGCCTGCCGTCTATTCCCTGGCCAGTCGCCTGGGGCTTTCAAGGCGGCAAACAAACTGGCTGACGAAGCAAGCTCTGTTGTGCACCGACTTATTGTGTACGATGTTCAAGTGGCCAGAACTGTGCACACATCAAGTTTGGGGTGTTGCTCAGCTTTTGCTTTGTGCCAACCTGCGGTGCGACAGGGAGCGCCACAATTACCCGCAAGCGACCCCAGTGCATCAATGGGGTGGACAAAGCTACAAGCGCGGCCGCGATGGGCTTGCTGCGCGCCGGTTGCCGGCCTGCCACTTCGCGCGTCGGGTGGCGCTGGTGGCGACTCGTTTCCACACAAACCGCGCGACGTAGTCCCCCGACGACAACCAACAGCTAGGGAGGTAAGAATTTTACTTACTACGTTCAAAGCGGTCTGGTCGTGCTTTAGCGGCGGGTTGGCTCGTCACCACGCGAACCCTGCCACCCTGGCGGCAGCCCCATCCAGCGCAACCGCCTCTGCTGTTCGCAGAGCTACCTGTGATTTGTACACGCCGTCCGCCTCCATCAGCGACATGCTTATGCAATTGTTGGCATCCTGCTGCTGACACTGCTGCACCGTGACTACGTGCTGTGCAGGCGCCGGCACCCGCAGACGCGCTGTCCACTACCAGGGACGGCTACGGCGGGGACCGGCCGCTCAAGCGGCGAGGAACCACCCCAAGTGACCTCCTCGACGCGTCAGCCCAGGTGAGCAACTCCAGCCTGCATGGGACCCAAATCGCCAGCAGCACACCATGACGCACACCGTCTGCACACCCAACGGACCAGCATACCCGGCACCTCCTTGCTCCAAGCTTACATCCCTCCAGCCGTCGCCGCCAGTCAAGCCTTCTCAAAACGAACTCCTCCTTTACCCCTCCTTTTCCCTCCTTCCCGCCCACCAGGAGCTGGAGGACCTCTTTCTAGGCGACTCCCAAGCGCTGCACAAGTCCCAAGCCCAAGCGCGCTCCGCCGACACCGCCGCCTCCGAGTCCCCTCCCCTGACGCAGCAGCTGCAGCAGGCGCTGTCGCTGCCCGCCGCATGGCCCAAGCGCTGGCTGGTGGTGGGGCTGTGCTTCTGCGCCTTCGTGCTGTGCAACCTGGACCGCGTCAACATGTCCATCGCCATCCTGCCCATGTCTCAGCAGTACGGCTGGAGCTCCGCAACCATGGGCCTCGTCAACAGCAGCTTCTTCTGGTGGGTCCGGCAAGCAAGCAACAAGCGACACGCATCACAGCGCCCGTGTCAGCGCGCCGGTTGTTTGCCAGCTTCGGCAGACATGCCTTGCAGCACAACATGTACCCCGGTTCGATGTTTCGCCCCTCCCTTACCCCGCCTTCCGCAGGGGCTACCTGCTGACCCAGATCGCGGGCGGCGTGTGGGCGGACCGGCTGGGCGGCAAGCTGGTCCTGGGCCTGGGCGTGCTGTGGTGGTCGCTGGCCACCGCCGCCACGCCCCTGGCGGCGCAGGCGGGGCTGCCGGCGCTGCTGGCGATGCGCTGCCTCATGGGCGTGGGCGAGGGCGTAGCCATGCCGGCCATGAACGCGCTGCTGGCCAAGTGGGTGCCCAGCGGGGAGCGCAGCCGCAGCCTGGCGCTGGTGTACAGCGGCATGTTCACGGGCTCGGTGGTGGGCCTGGGCGCCAGCCCGGGCATCGTGGAGGCGGCGGGATGGCCGTCGGTGTTCTACGGCTTCGGCATGCTGGGCATCCTGTGGTGAGTGGTCGCGGAGCGCGGACGGGGCGTAGAAGCTGCGCAGGCTTGGCCTTGCAAAACACTTCATGTATGCGTCGATATGCGGTTGGGAGTTGCTTGGTGTTCTGGCACGTGGAGTATGCGAGTTTCAGTGGCTTGAGGTCTTTGATTGCGTGTGTCCGTGCGGGTGGTGGTGCCCCGCAGGTACCTGGTGTGGCAGCAGCACGTGTCGTCCTCTCCCGCGGAGGACCCGGCCATCAGCGAGCAGGAGCGGCAGCACATCCTGGCCAACACGCCCGCCAGCAGCCAGGGGCGGGTGGAGTCGGTGCCGTGGGGCATGCTGCTGAGCAGGAAGGAGGTGCGTGCGTCAGTTGGGCGGGCGGCCGGCTGTCCGTGTGTCGTTTGGGCGCGTGTGCAGGGCTTCCATGCAGCCGCCTGCGTCGCCACAACAGCCGCAAGGAGGTGCGTGCGGCGGCGCGCTGGGCGTGGAGAATGAGGCATGACGAGGGCCCCAAACCGCGTACTAAAGCTCTTTCAGTGCTGCACGCTGGGTTGCGGCTGACAGGCCTCGCTAATGGCTAAGGCGCGCTCACTTGGCCCTCACACTCGCTCCCGTCTCTACCTCTCGCAGGTGTGGGCCATCATCCTGTGCCACTTCTGCCACAACTGGGGGCTGTTCATTCTGCTGACGTGGATGCCCGCCTACTACAGCCAGGTGCTGGGGCTGAGCCTCATGCAGAGCGGCGGGCTGTCGGTGCTGCCGTGGGTGGCCATGACCATCATGTCCAACGTGGCGGGGTGGGCGGCGGACGCCATGGTGGCACGGGGAGTCTCCGTCACCAACGTGCGCAAGGTCAGTCCTGGCACCCTACCGTCCTGCAACACCGGTCCTGCAGCTGCAAAGAACATGTTCCTGAAATCACTACGTGACGCGAGCTTCGTCCGTGTTCTCCGAGGGCTGCATTTACTCAAACGTTTTCGTGACTGCCTGTCCTTCCTCCCTTCCTTCCGCAGCTGATGCAGACGATCGGGTTTCTGGGCCCGGCGTTCTTCCTGTCCCAGCTGTCGGGCGTGACGGGCGTGGCGGGCGCCGTTGCGTGCATGGTGGGCAGCCAGGGGCTGGACGCCTTCAGCCAGGCGGGCCTGTACGCCAACCACGGCGACATCGGGCCCAGGTGAGCGGTGCGCAGTGGCAAAGTGGCAAAAGTGGCAGTGGTAGTAGGCGGGTGCGGTTCCGGTATGCAGCACACGCGCGCATGTGGGCTGGTGCGCAAGGGGGCGTGCAGGTTGCACAGTCTCTCTGATATGCCTGACGCTGGCCTGCCAGCCCAGTGCTGCGAAGGCTACCTGCGCTCCCTTGACACGGGGCGACGCACTGCTCGTGTCTCCTGTTTCACCACTTCATTTGTGTGCTGGTCCGCCCTTCAGGTACGCCGGCGTGCTGCTGGGCCTGTCCAACACGGCGGGCGTGCTGGCGGGCGTGGTGGGCAGCCTGGTGACCGGGTTCCTGCTGCAGGGCCCCGGCGGGTGGGAGATGGTGTGGGGCGTGGCCGTGGCGTTCTACCTGCTGGGCACCGGCCTGTGGCTGTGGCTGTCCAGCGGGGAGCGCATCTTCGACTAAACAGCTGTGGTGTCACGCGAGCGGAAAAGGAGCTGCGGCTGCGGTGCTGCAAAAGTGTGTGTCCGCAAGCATTGGCGGCTTACGCAGCGGATTGCCATTGGCGTGAAAAGTGTGGGGCTTTTGCATACAGTTTGGTTTCGTTTAGGGCTCGATACAAGCATTTGCTGGAAGCGCTGTGAGCGTTTGCAGGACGCGGCGGTATATGATATTGTGGTATGATCCGCCGGTGGGGCCGTACCTGAGTGAGGCTGAAGGGGTTGTGAGCCAAGAGCGCGTGTGTGGTGTGGGGCCCATTTGGCTAATGAGTGCGTGGTACATAGGCACAAGGGTGGACCGGGCTTCCTCGGTTCCAACATTAGCCGCGAGAGGTGTGCTGACATGAGCGTGAGAGCGAGAGAGAGGTACTGCCGGTTAGTGACGAGCTGGCATGTATCAGGTGTGCAGAAGCATTCTACGCGTGGGCATCTTCGCCGCATTTGCAGCATCACGCAAGGAAACAGCCAGTTGTTGTGTTTTGAGAGCGGTTTTGCGTACAAGTGACGACGTGTTTCAGCTATACAAGCGTGCTAGCACCGTGTCTTCCGTTTCAGGTTTCCGTCGACCGCTGTATTATCAGCGCCCTTGCCCAAGAGAACTTGGGCCCACTCTCCCGGGCGGTGCGTGCTGTCAAGCTTTCGTGTGCATGTACCAGTGCTGAGCGGGGTTCCTGTCTTCAGCTCAGCGCTTCTGGGGTGTTGCATCCAGCCTAGCGGTTGGCGCGCAAGGCCTTTGGCAGGCGAGTGCATGCTCGGCAGAGCACGCACGAATTGGGGCGCCATAGTGATGCAGCCGGCCAGAAGGCTGGCGTGCGCGCCCAAGCGAGGGGTCGTGTTTCACATTGTGTAGCACCGCGTGTAGTAATGTACGTATTGGCAGTAGCAGTCCTTATTGGCGCATTGGTAGAGCACGGCCGGCGCAGGGAGGAGGCAAAGGTCTTGTGGGTTTCTGCACTGTGACTGCAGGCTTTGTGTCGCATCTCCCATCTTCAATGGCACTGTCTGGCCGCCCTGTTCACACGTGTGTGCCGCCTATGGGCACTTGGCCGCGTGTCCTGCTAAGTTCGGGCGTGTTGGGTTGCTAGGCCCGATGAGCTACCAGGTTGGGCGTTGAATTCGCGTTAGTCTGATGGGCTGGTGGGCTGTGGTGGGCAGGTTACCTGTATCGCTTTGGTCTCGGTTGCGCTTGCCAGTTGCTGGACGTTGACGGTACAGCACGGCAACAGTACAAGGACGTTAATTCTTTTGCCCAGATCCCAGACAGTGTGTTGTGCTGAGCTGCTGACACAGTCCTTGGGGGTTCTGGACAAGGGTGGACTGACGGGGTTAGGGGATGCCTGATGTGGTATTTAGCAGCTATGGGATAAGCTGCATGGTTTGCGTCGCGGCAGGGGTGCTGCCGTTTGAGGTTCTGTAATTGCAGTTCCCCGTCCCCGGTGCCCTGTACGCGCGGCTCACCTCCCACGCTACCAGATATTGTGCTGGGCACTTGTGAGCGATTATGTCTTACTATTTGGACACGCCAGCTGCATGGTGCATGCTGGTTACAGTTTATAGGTCATAATAACATGCGCAGCTGCCCAAAAGCTGCATGCATACTATCGGCAGAGAAGCACGTGCATCCCTTTCAATGCGCCGCTGATGGCTGCTCCGCAGTGCATCCGCGTTGCAATTTACACGTGGGCACACAGTTCCTTTAGACCCCGGGACTCAAGCGAGGACCAGGCGAAGCCCAATACATTGAGAGCACCGCCCCAAGCATGCCGGTCTGGTACGCACATACACGCCCCCTCACACACCAGCCACCGTAGGGCAGCCAAACGCACGCAAAGCTTGTACGGCCTATTTATCATTGGGTTGGCCTTGAGGGCAGGCAGGGCGTGGTCCATCCCTGCACAGCCGCTTTGGTGCCGTACGATTGACATTACGAGGCACAACCCACGACCCAAACGGGCCGAGTGCAGTACCGCCTCAGCTGCAGCATTCCATGCGTGCACATCCAAGCGTTCACACAACTACCGGGCAACGCCACGAACCCGCCACAAACAACCCAAAGAGCTGCGCCTTTGGATAAACAAGCTGGCCTGGCTCCTTCTGCCGCCAGGTCTCGAGCAACTGCGGCAGCCCGAAGGCGCCTCCCTTTCCTTACGCCCCGCAGAGGTGCAGGTGCATGGCTGCTCCTGCAGCCCAACCGCACTGGGCCCCGATGCCCCGACCTGCTTCCCCGCAAGGGGCCCCGTACCCCCAAATACGCAGCGCAACCCTTAGCCTTATGCTATCCCGAAACATCGTAGCAAGCTACCCCACCCACAGGACGGACAGGCCTGTCCTAAACGTGCCGCCGACGGCCAACAGCTACTTCGCTCGCCGCCTTGCGCACAGGGCCCTGGGCCCTGCAACGTCGAGGTTTCCCTACCAAGCAGCTCCCCCTCCCGTCACCCCCCGTTGCACCATCGCCGCCCCCGCCAGTCTCCTGTTCCGCCTGCCGCTGCCGCCTGCCGCTACCTGCTCCCAGTGCCGCCTGCCCATCCACCGGCAGCCTCACGCACACGACAAGGCCCCGCATCCCTTACGCGCCCAGCTGCTCCGCCTGCTCGATCTGCAGGTACACGCCCTCGCTGATGAGCGGGATCTCGCAGTACCAGCCGCTGCGAATGGGGGTAGGTGGGGCCAGGAAGGGGAGGCAGGTCAGAGCCGTGGGTCCCGAGCGGAGAACGGCCCCGCGATGCGACAAGGGCAAGGATGCGTGTGGATGGCTGTCCGAAAGCGTGCGTTTTTCCGCACCGTTCCGGCGCGGTTTGGGAGACGGCGCACGAGGCGATGGCGGCCAAGCGGGCGATAGGAATGCGAGGCGGCGAGCGTAACAAGTACCCCGCGGCGGTGTCGTACAGGAAGCGCTTTTGTGGTAGTTCATCACCAGGCCGGTTTCGCTGCACCGTACGTGCGCCGCTGCCTGTTACATACCGGTACGTGCCTGTGCACCCGCCGGTTTGCGACCAGCCCGCGTTCCCCTCTCCTTTCCCGCCCTGAAGTGCACCGCCCAGCCCCTTTTCCAACCCGTGGCCAAGGCCCCATCCCGAGACCTCTGACCGCCCTGATGCCGCTGCAAAGGCATGACCCCGCCAAACATGCCGACCCCGTCGGTAGACCCCACTCACAGGAAGCAGAAGAAGAGGCAGTAGATGACCAGCAGGAAGATGCCCCAGAACATGAGCGCGTAGAACAGGTCGGACCAGGGCGTCCACAGCACGCCGGTGGGCAGGTTCTCCTCCGTCACGATGAGGATCATGGCCACGATGTCCAGCATCACGCCCTGCGGACCGGCAGACCCACGGGTCAGGGGACAGCAACTGTACGGACTAGCTGTTTACGCGAATCGTCGTGTGCACGGCCACGATGTCACGCATCACGCCATGCAGGCCGGCGGAACCGTGGGTCATGCCGCACGCACGGCGTTCGATTCGGTGGCAAGGCGTGCGGCCGTAAGCACTGCCACCGTGGCACCCACGATCCATTTGCGTACACCACATTCACATAGCTGCTGCCCGGCCCATTGGTGCGGATCATTTGCACCCGTGGCAGCGGCTATTGCGCCTCGTCCTCTCGCACCCGGGCGCCATCGCCTTCAAGGTACCAGTTGTGCTCTCCACACGGATTCCCTGCACCCAAGCCACGCCCACAGCAGCTGCCCACACACCCACATGCGCCACTTGCACCCACCGCCATGCCCACGGCAGCTGACCAATCATACCCCACACACCCTCCTTGCACCCACCATCATGACGTGGTACCGCGCCACGTGCGGGATCTTCTTGTTGCGCACGATGCCCAGGTAGGTGGCGAAGAAGATGAACAGCGGCGCGTACTCGTGAATGTTGTACCAGTGCTCAAAGGGCTCTGGTGGGAGCAGCGAGGTGAGATAACGACGGTGGGGGGGATGGGTGGGCGGCAGCATTGGGCCAATGCCATGCGGCTGGGGGAGGCGTGCAGTGCAGCTTGGAGGGCGGTGTGAGGCGGAGTGAGCGGCCGCGAAGTCAATGCGTCGGTGCGGCATGCAGGGGTGTCAGCTCCCGGACACGCGGTGACGCAATCCTCGCGGCTGGTGACAGCAGCAACCGGGCAAAGGACGTGACGTGGGTACGGTCGCCAAGGCCCCTTTGCGGGAAAACTGGAGGCTGGTGCTACGTGACCGTGCTGCCGCTAATCTGCCCGCTGCCAGGGGTGCTGACGACGGACGGTCGGCGGCCTGGTACCAGCAGCAGCCGCTCCCCTCCACCTCTCAACAGGATGTGGAACAGCTGCTGCGGTCGAGCGGTGCAGCTGCTGTGCGCCTGCTTGTGTCCGTCCCGATGCGCGGCCCTGCTGGCACGCCAGCCCCGGGATCGCCAGCGCGCGCCTCTGCTGCTCTCCAGGCTGCATCCGACATCCATCCCCCGTCGGTGTCCTGGCGTCCGTGCTGCTGCCTCACTCCGTCCACTCCGCCGACGGGCCAGCCAGGCGCGATGCCGCTAGCAACCACTGGCCAGCCCCGCGCCCCGTGCCAACGAGTTTCCATTGCCGCTGCGGTGAGGCTGAGGTCCGGAGGGTACGCTGGCAGACTGCCAGACCCCCAGGCCCACCAGACCCTTCCTTTTGAGCATGCCACCCCCGCTGCGCCAGTGTAAGCCGCCATGGCAACGCCCCAGCCCGTTACTAGCTGCACACCGTTCTGGGATGGTGCGCACTTCACGTCTGCCTCGATGGGCGAGCGCGGCACCCCTGCTCAATGCCCCCCAAGGGGTCCCTACGCCAATCGCCTGCTGTCGGTGCCACCAGGCCCCGGACCCAAGGCGCTGCTGCTGCTGATGCCACTGCAACTCCTGCTGCCGCCGTGATGACTCCAAGGCTTGCGCCGTGCGCCAATTCGGTAAACCTGCAAGCCTGCAGCCGGCTGGCGGGCACAGGAGCTCACCTGAGAAGTACTCCGTCCAGACGAAGGCTGGGAAGCGCTCCACGAAGTAGACGGTCTTCTCAGTCACATCGACCCATGGAAGCATGTACAGGATTGCGCACATGAGCTTCCAGGGCCAGGTCATTTGGCCCTCGTTCCGCCCGAACTTCCAGTCCTGCTTGTCGGCATCCTCTGCCGCCTTGCCGCCGCTTTGCGACGAGGTAACCACCAGTTGCTGCAGCATCATGTGCAGATCGCGTCAGTGTCAAATTGACCCGAGGATCTACGCTGGCAGAAAGCGTGTACCAGACCCACCCGAGGTCGATGGAGAGGCAGCGGGGCTCCAAGAGCTGCACAAAAAAGAGATCATATGAGATTCTGTCCACAAAGCATAATTGTAGAGCTCGTTTTGTCCGGCGCACCTGTCCGTGCGCGAGTGCCGGCGACACACGGAGAGCTTGCTTGCGTGCCGGGAGACCGCACAAGGGCGCTCAGAGGCTTTGGTCTAGCGTTGCATTGCAACGTCGATGCACTAAGAGGAAGCCGCTGCCCTAGGGCAGCCATCCTGACAAGGAAGCTTTGCTATGTCGCAGCCGCCGGGTGTCCTAAACGCAAGCCGGCCAAAGCCACTCTACGCTATAAAGGGCACTGCTGCCTTTGCGAGGCGACATTGACGACTGTGGCGAGCGAAAGCGTGGGGAGGCAACGTCCAGTCCGTAACGACCCAACCGCCAACAAATGACAAAGACCCGCCCGCACAGTCACCTGGTCGACATCGACGTACGTACCTTAGCACCATGCCGCTACCACCAAGGATAGACGAGGCCGCTCTTCGAGCGGCCGCGCGTGCGTACCCGAAACCCACGACCTTCCACCCTTCCTACGGCACGGCAGGCTTTCGTGCGAACGCTGATCTACTAGCGTCAACAGTTTTCAGATGCGGCCTGCTGGCTGCAGCTCGGGCGCTGCTCCTCGGTGCGCACACGGGGCTCATGATAACAGCCTCGCACAACCCCGCGGAGGACAATGGCGTCAAGATGGTGGAACCAAACGGCGGCATGATGCCACAGTCTTTCGAGCCCGTCGCAGTTGAGCTTGCCAACTGCGAAGACGATGACCAGCTGGTCGCCGTGCTGCGCGATCGCGTGTTCTCCGCGGAGCAGCCAGCTTCTGACGCGCAGCACATTACGGTTATCCTGGGGCACGATACCCGGCCCAGCGCGGAGCCACTGCTGGCGGCAGCGCTAGCAGGCGTCAAGGCGCTCAACGTGCACGCCGCTCCATGCGGCCTGCTCACCACCCCCCAGCTCCACTTTCTCGTCCACCTCGCCAACACGCAACAGCCCTCGGAGCCCAAGCCCGCATCGCCACCTCTCCAGGCCTACTACGATACCATCTGTGGCGCTTTCCTGGAGCTCACGAAACAGACGCAGGGCAAGGATACCGACAGCTCGGGCAGCAGCCGCTCCGAAACCCTGTACATTGACTGCGCCAACGGCGTGGGCGCAGCGAAGCTGCAGCAGCTGGTGCCGCTGCTGCAGGACGTGGGCCTGCGGCTAGAGCTGCTGAACACGGGTGCCGGGCGGCTGAACCACCTGTGCGGGGCGGACTTCGTGCAGAAGGACCGGAAGGTGCCAACGGAATTTGAGCGCGTGCCGGCAGGGGCAAGGTGAGGAGCCGTTGGGGCCCTTGCCAGCCTGGCCTACCGGCAGTTCTCTTGCACTGCCAGCAGCTGCGCGGGTCCTTCTCAGCATGGGTGACCATGCAAGATGTGCAGCGTGCCTTACATGACGTACAGGACCCTTCACGTGGTTTGCGCCCGACCTGAACGGCGTAATGCAGTTATCTGTGCGGTACCGGCACTGTACCATGCCGCACGTGCCCCAGAACAGGCGCAGTACAGTATCCCTCGCGCCCGGCCGTCGCACTGCAGGTGCTGCAGCGTGGACGGCGACGCAGACCGTCTGGTGTACTTCAGCCCGGAGCCGGCCCAAGGCCAGCAGGGCGGGGAGAGCGATGGCAGCAGCAGCGGCGGTGGTGAGGGTGGTGGCAGTGGCGGCATCTCGCTGCTGGACGGTGACAAAGTGGCCATCTTGGCGGCCGTGTTCATCCGGGACCTCATGGACCAGCTGCCGGCGGAGCTGCTTCAGGGCGTGCAGGTGGGGCGGGGCAGGAGGGGTACCGATCAGGACCTCCTCATGTGCACATGGGCCCGGTACGGCGATCGGTAAGCTCAGATATGTTGCGGGGCGGCAGCCTTGATGCACCACCTACCGGAACCTCAATGGCACCTGTGAGTGTGCCATATCCCGGACGCCCACAAGGGGCCTGAACGCCCTCCATGCATCCACCGCACGCATGCGCAGGTGTGCTGCGTGCAGACCGCCTACGCCAACGGCGCCGCCACCGCCTACCTACGGGACGTGCTGCAGCTGCCAGTCACGTGCACGCCCACAGGTGCGTGCAGGCGTCGGCCATATGGTCAAGCCCCAGCTGATACTGACGATGTTTGCGCCTGACCGTCGAGCATGACCCCTAGCTTTGACATTACCGGTATGCAACTGGCAGATTGGACCTGGACAGGCACCCATGCATGCTCCGTTAGGGACTTGACTCTGTCGTTCTTCGGAGGCAAAGGGGCGACTGATTGCTGCGCTCTTGTGTCGAAAGCACTTGCAAACCATTAGAGCTTGCGTGCCGCTACCGGCGAGTTTGTAAGCCCTAAACAAGGACGCTCGTGCGCTGTTCCCGCTCCAGGCGTCAAGTACCTGCACGAGGCCGCCCACGGCGCCGACCTGGGCATCTACTTTGAGGCCAACGGACACGGCACGGTGCTCTTCTCTCAGAAGCTGCTGCAGCGCCTGCAGGAGGTGAGCTTGCGCTCGCATAGCCTTCCGCATCCTGCATCTTTGCCTGCACCGCGTGCTGCTTTTCGTGCAACGTGTGGCCCCGGCCTTACGGCCCTTCGTTGGTGGTCCAGGACGTTCCAACACGCTGCCTAGGCACCATACCAGTACCGTGCCTGTGTGTGCCTCGCTGTACGTGGGCACCCACGCCGTGTGTAACCGGACTCCTGCACGAACGCCTCACACCGGTCACATGGCCACGGAAGCACCTGAAAGCACCGCACTGGTAAGCTCCCACCCGGACTGCCAATCAACTCGCAGGCCGGCGACGTGCCCGCCGCCAAGGAGCTGCTGTTGCTGTCCCGCCTGATCAACCAGACGGTGGGGGACGCCATCAGCGGCATCCTGCTGGTGGAGCTCATCCTAAGGTGAGGCCGTGGGAGGCTTGGGCCAGGGTGCGCGTGGGTTACGGGCTCACCCCATGCGCCTGTCAACTGCATAACGGTGCGCCACCTGTACCGGCATCATGCATGGTGACTATGTTCTTGTGCCTTCTGGTCATGCTGTGTTTGGGGCGACACGCCTCTGGCAGCACAGGTGTACGTGTCATCTTACTGATGTATATACACGATTCGCACCCCACCCCACGTCCAGGCGCAAGGGCTGGGGCCTGCCCCAGTGGCAGGCGCTTTACGCCGACCTGCCCAGCCGGCAGCTCAAGCTCAAGGTGGCGGACCGCACCTGCATCACCACCACGGACGCGGAGCGCGTGTGCGTAACGCCCAAGGGGCTGCAGGCGGACATCGACGAGCTGGTGGCGCAGTACCCCAACGGGAGGTGCGGCGGGGCGCAGCGCAGGCTAGTGCCGGGAACGGGCACTGGTGTACTGTACGATAGGCATGCCTGGGCATAGCGTATGGGGTCTAGTTCACATGTCGCATGGGACGCGAGCAACAGTTGAGAGAGAGACCAGTGGTCGTGAGGCATACGGGGCGCTGTAAACGTGTTCGCTGCCGCCAGGCCCACTAGCAGCATCCACCTACGAGGCCGCAGCCCAACAGCAAAGAGTACCAGTTGCTCACCGAGTCTCCCGCCTCACTTCTGATTGCAACGCCCTCTCATACTGCACTTGCATCCTCTCGACCTCGTGCTGCCACACGACTATCCTGCGCCTCCTCACTCCTCCGCCAGCCTTCACCATGGGCATATAGCCGGCAACACAGCCCTTCACATGCGCAAACGCACCATCCTCTTACATGCCAGCCTAGCAAGCCATACCTGATCTGCCGTATTACAGTAACCCGCTGCGCCCCGGCTACCACCCACGTGCCCTTCCGTCAGGGCGTTCTGCCGCCCCTCCGGCACCGAGGACGCGGTCCGCGTGTACGCCGAGGCGGCCACGCAGCAGCAGGCGGACGAGCTGGCCGCGCGTGTGGCGCAGGCGGTGTACGACAAGGCCGGCGGCGTGGGGCCGCGGCCGTGAACCCACCCTCCATCGGGCTCTTGCCCCTCGTCAAGTACCTTGGTACAGCCCGGCAAGTTCGCTGTCTCACGAACGCCTGGAGTCTTTCATTATGTATGTGGGCAGTGCACTGAGGCGTGCAGGCAGGCTGTAGGATGAGGTCCAGGCTTATGATGCGAACCGTGTGGCCAGCGTGAAGCGGATGATGGCAAGCAGCGCGAAGATGAACTGCGGGCAGGGGAGCGGCCAGGGGGGCAAGTGAGGGTTGGCGAGCGTCGGTTACACAGCAGCGTTCCTTGGGACTGGCGCAATGGTGGTGTAGAGCCTAAGCTGTGTCGCCATCACTGCCTTGCACGTAACATGTGTACTGCAGGCTATTGCCTTGAGCATGACTGACATGAGAGAGCTACGTGTTCCTCGCCTGGGGGCACCGTTAGACATGTACAAGTGTAAGAAGCGCACATAAGTGCAGCGTAGACGGGCGCCCACCTGTATCCCCATGAACACGATGGCCACTGCGTTGAGAAGTTGGTCGGCCTTGAGCCTGCAACAGGGGCGCAAACGAGGCCCAGCATGGACACTTGTCGTCTCATTGAGTCCTTCATGCTGCCGTCATCCTCCGTCCTATCTTGGTCACCAGGTATGTCAGCCCCATGCTGGAAATGGCACTTAGGTAGCCCCGTGCTGGAAATGGCACTCACACGTATGTCTGGAAGGCCACAAAGTAGACGTACATGGCCAGGATGGGCATGCCCAAGATGGCGCTGAACATCAGCGGCGCAGAGCGCTCAGTCTTGTTGCCCTTGGATGCTGCGAGAGCAGTACGGGGGAAGGAGTCACGCTTATGGAAGTGTCAGTGCCCACGCGCACATGACAATGCTGGCTTGCAGGTCTGTGACAACTTCTGTGCCAAAGGGTAGCGGTACATTGGCTGTACGGGCCCAAGCACCCCCACGGTCCAACAACGCACCTAAGAAGAGCCGCGGGACCTCGATGAGAATCCACAGCCAGGCGAAGCTGAACTCCATGGCGAAGTTCCGGTTGGGGTACGGCAGCATGATGCCTGTGGAGGGCGTGGAGACGGGAATTGTCAAACCTGGTGCAAGGTCGCTTTTGACAAGGGGAGATTCCAGGCACTCACTATCAGGCTACCTGTCAGCACACAGCAGTGGCGGGGTCATGTAGGACCATTTCCTACCTTTATAGATGAAGACGAGGATGTTGAGGATGTAGTAGGCCTGCAAGTGGCAGGCCAAGGGGTTGCTGCTACCGGCATAGCCCACAGGCTGTGCGCCCTGACCCACGTCTTGCAGAGGCTCTTAAACGTTCTGCAGACTCACCACATCCCACCACCCGCCAAAGTAGATGAATATCTGCAGTGCCAGGGATGTGAGCACTCTCCGCCGGGGCTTGGGGGGCGGTGGCTGTGTCGCGGCAGCAACGGTGGCTGGTTGCCCCAGCTGCCCTGGTTGAAGCTGCTGCGGCGCGACCACCGGAGCTGCAGAGCTAGGTTGATTCATTTGTAATCAAAACAGTTATTCGCGTCGCAGGCCTGGCGCAAGCTCGTCCCAGCTGAAATTTGGAATGTTGAAGGTGAAGGTTCCGAGCGCGCCCCTTGGCTACTTAGCTATACTTATGTATTTCTCTGCTTTTAGCACTGTGCTGTGATGTTCCGCGTGTCGCTGTGGCGCAGATGTTGACGTTGACGAAAGTGAAGAGCTGAGTGCAGCTGTCGCGGTGACTTTGAGCTACCGGCGAAGAAACTCAATACATGCAGTTGCTTGTCCTATGTTCTTGACTTGTCAAATATGTGCCTGACGTGAAGTGGCCTCGACTCAGAATGAAAAGGGCCGAAGCGCGAAGTCAGCAAGGAAAGGTTGGTATCGCTCGCTTGGCAGCTCAAATGAAGGCTTACAACGTTTTACAGCCTTGTGCAATGCCAGCAACTTGTGGGCACATCACAGCGCATCATAGCCATGCTCCATGCAAGGGAGCCCCGTGCCCCGAAGTATTCAAGTCTGCTGCTGGCACATGCACGGCAACCTACGCCACCCGCCACCGCCTTCCGTGGGCGTGTGCCCATGTGTGGCAACAACACGAGAAAGCACCTCCTCATCCAGTGCGATCACAATAGCCAGCACAATAACGTACAAGAGGAAGGAGATAGACACAGCCAGCGAGACCAGGCGAGACAGCAGTTCTGCGCTCGAGGCCGATAACCACATACCGGTACTGTCAATGCGCGTACACAATGGCAAGTCACGACGGTGATATGCCGATGAAGAGCAAGACACGGTCTTATGTACCGGTACGCGTCCCACTCACGGCAAGGTCCCATTACACGCCAACGCCTTGCCAGGTTCACGTGCGCTAGCACACTACCGGTATACCGAACCACAGGGACCCATTCGCCGGAGTCGCGCCGAACCACAGGGGCCCATTGCATAAGCCCCACAAGAAGCTCCAGTAATATATGTAAGCAATGTTGCACGCACACACATGGATCCATACTGTTCACCTGATTTCGGCATACAGCTTCTTATACAGCTTGTGTAGCTCGTGAGGGCTGGCGCCCGCAACCCAGCGCACCGAGATGAGGGCAAAGATGACATTGGCACGTGCCTCGCCCCACGCGGCGATGCGGCGCGCGCTGGTGACCGCAGCCTCCGGCATAAGCATCCTTAAGCGGCCGCGGGAATCCTGCTGGGTAGCCAGGCAGAAGGAGAGGGGCACATATCATGCCCGGTCAGGCTGCCCCAAAGATACCAGGCTCTCTGAGTTACATGAGTTACAGACCCCAATGGGGTACGTCCGGAGAGCCAGGGGGGGCCATAAGGACGAGTTCCCTTTCAGGTGCAGAACAGGCACCAAGAAGTGTTGTACCCAATCCTTATCGCCTGGCGAGGGCTGATACTACACTGATGCATGCTGGGGTGCTACCTCCGCGACAGCGACCAGTGCCGTACGTAGGCACGTGCTCGTAAGCGGTATGCTGACACACTGACGGCCAGCACTGCTCAGCAGCCCCACCTTGGGCAGGCGGGTGGCAGCACGGGAGCGCTCCTCGTCGCCGTGCTGCTCCGCAGGCGCGGGCCCGGCCATGTGCAGCTGCAGGCAGAGCTCGGCGTCCTCCATAATGGGGATGTCCGCCTTGTAGCCCCCCACGTGGCGAAAGTCACGTGCCCGGCAGCATATGCCCTGGTCGCCTGGGGCATGCAGTAACAACGGGACGGGAGCGCCATTGGTAGATTTTGGGTAACAGCAACAAAAGGAACCTTGGAAAACAAGGAGCGTGGCATGATGTTGGTGCAAGCAACTGCTCCAAAGCACCCTTGTACGTCTACATGCTTTGTTAACCCACCGAACATGATGCGCAGCCCCCGCACGAAGCTGGGCGGCCGCAGCAGCAGCGGCCCGTACCACGTCTTGGTCAGGTTGTTGGCGGTTGAGAACCACAGCGTCCGGGTGTCATCTGCAGGTAACAATACGGTGTAGTGCGCATTCGGTCTGATACGCGTAAAGAGGCGCTTGTGTACCAGTTACGGCCAAAGTACGGGCCTACAGCTGTGGGTACTTGCATGCCGATGCCGTGAGCGCCGACACCGGGAGCATCCTTGTCGCGGGTCCGCCCCGTACATGCACCCATTCTGTGGCAACCAGTAGAGGCGTCTCGTGTTATGTGCCCGGGGCCACGCACACCTGCTATGAGCGGCCGGAAGCCGGTGACCACGGTGCGGGGGTCACGGAAGGCCGCCCGTACTTGGTCAACCTGGCATGGACAACAGCCGCCGCCGCGCAGATACATCGCTTCCGCCAGTGCCATTAGCCAGGCGTGTGCACGTAAGAGCCTTGTACATGAGGCTCCCCAAACCTTACACAACACAGGATGGCGCCTAACTGCTCAATCTGGCAGCGTGCGCATTTGGCACGCAAGCTCACCGCGCCCGCAGGCAGGTGTGTGTCCGCGTGAAGGAAGAGCAGCAGCTGCCCCCTCGCCTGCTCCGCACCCGCATTCATCTGGGCGCCCCGACCCCGGCGGGGGCTGCGGATGACACGGGCCCCGGCACGCCGAGCTGCAGCAACAGTCCTGCACGTAACCAGCATATTGTGCATGGCCACAGGGGACAAACGCCGCAGGGCACTAGTATTAGCTATGTACGCCGTGTTGCTGGCTCCGACGGGTCAACAACACCTGGCGGCACGCGCGGCAAGTTCCCAGCCACTGTTGTGCCCATCCCTTGACACACCGCATGACCATGGAGCCTTGGCGTTTGGATGCGTCCAGGTCCACCAAGCTCATCTGGCTTGATGGTTGTGGCTGACACGGGCATGTTGTGCAACAGTCTCCTCCATAGGCATGTCATGTGGCTAAGGTAGTGCCGAAAAAGCCGGGTGCCTCACCCGTCCGTGCTGCCTCCGTCGACCACGATCACCTCAACAGGCGTCGGGTGGAGCTCGGTGAGCACGTGGGACACTGTTTGAGCAATGCCAGCCTCCTCATTGAGCACCTGCGAATTACAATGCAGCAATCAGTTAGCAACATTCCAATGCAGCCGTCCTGTAGTGTGCATATGGCATCGGCAGCGCAAGCAATGACAGGTGCGTAGGTTTGTCACCAACTGCGTCCTTAACACCGCCAACCTTTGGCCCCAAAAATGGGCTGGCCAGGCGGGCACGCGCCGCCCTGTCCCGAGCTCCCAAGGCTGCCCCAAGGCATTGGCAGCGGGGGAGGGGGAGGAGGCAGCTGTGACCGTTGCCTGGCATGTCACCAACTGCACCCTTCTGTGGTCCCGAAACCAGGCACGGTCTGGCCAGGCAGGTACGTGCCGCCCTGCCCCGCAGGAGTTCCCAAAGCTGCCGTACTGACCGGTATGATGACGCTGACGGTTGCGCTGCTTGTGTCCTCACGCGGCAGGGTGAGGTCGTGGTAGGCGTCCCATGCCAGGGACCCACCGAACAGGAGGACCTGAGACCACAGCAATGAAGGCAGTCATGTAGTCAGCTGTAGATATGCCCCTTGCGCTTGATCCCTACTGGCAGGAAGCAGAAAGTCAGGCCTCAGGCGTATCGGCCCTCACCCAGTATGCCAGCAGGGCACGCCACCACCACCTCCAGGGCCCACCACCTCCGTGGCCCTCGCCACGGCCACCGCCACCGCTGCTGCTACCGCCACCGTGGCCATGGCTCCCTCCACCGTGATTACTGCTGTCGTTTGCATGCTGGGCGGCATCCGCTTGGTGGTTACCACCTAGGGCGTGAGGAGGGCTGAGGTGCCTGTTGTACCTGGGGCAGCGGCCAGCCCCAGGCCTGCCGGCGTGTGCTGATTGCGCTGGCGGAGACCGCTTACGCCTCCCCGCAGTTTCTCTATGTCCGGTAGATGCACATCCTATGGGCTGCAGGTAAAGCCTCCGCGCTAAGCAGCCATGCGTGAAGGCACTTGGGCTGGCCGGGCAGGTGGCGCTCCACCTCCCAGCCAGCGCGGAGCACATACTGATCTATAATATCTTGAGCTATTGCAGCATTGCAGTAGCTGTGGTGTATCAGAGCGCGCGCCCGCTATCCGGGAATGTCGCGGGTCTCGGAGCAACAGCAAACTGTCGCCGTTGGTTGCCCCTGACCGACAACGGAGCACGGCATAAATAGCCCGAAACAATGCTGATATTGTACTTCAAGCCGTTGCATCAATTCCTGTAAACGCGACTCCGGAGCTCTGCACTCAGGCAACCTTGGGCGACTGGCCCACAAGCCTTTAATGTGATTGACTCACTGACATATGCGCTTACTGTCGCATAGCGACTGGCATAACACTACCAGCTAGCTAGGTTGTGGTGTACGGAGGCGACCATGGCCGCCGGCTCATCGTCAGCCTCGTGGCAGCTGCGCCAAGCGTATCGGCTTAGGGGCCATGAGGCACCGGTCCTGTCCTGCACTTCGTCTGGAGGACGCATCGCATCCGGAGCAGAGGTATGTGGGATCAGCTGCAGGGCGGGGTGGGAAAGGCGGACGGAGGTGCAGGTGTGGGAACACTCGGGCGGGCGGCAAACCGTGTTAGGCCGTAGGCCAGGCGATCGCACCCCTGACCTCCAGCACAAAGCTAACCCGACACCATATTCACTCTAGGATCATAACTTCTGCCGGGAGTGATAGTCTTGCCTGGCCCACAGCCTGAGGTGGCCGTGCTGTCGCTGCGGTGTTGACGCGGTCATGCTTTGCCCTCCTTGGCGCTGTGCATGCTATCAGGACGGCCGCCTACTGGTGCACGACCTGCTCCACGCAGCCTCCGCTGGTTCCGAGGGGCCCGCCGTCCCACCGCAGCCTGCTACCACAGCCTCCCAGCAACCGTCAACACCAACACCAGCAGCAGCAGAGGGCCCAGCTCCTGCAGTTGCCAGGCCATTGCTTTCCTTCACCCTTCACGGCTCTGATGACCAGCCGGCAGCCGTAACAGCCCTGTGCCATGACCCCTCAGACGCGTCTGGGTGCAGCCTCTTTGCGGCGTGTGGGTCTGTCTTACACCGCGTCGACACGCGTACGGCAGGGGGCGTGGTGCAGCGGTACGGCAGCAGCAGGGAGGAGGTCAACGGCGTGGCTGTGAGCGGCAAGGGGGCGCACCTGGCGGCGGGGGACGATGCAGGGGAGATCCAAGTGTACGACTTGGCAGCAGGTGCGTGCGTGCGCATGCTCGTGCACCTCCGGTTGCCGGTAGCGGTGTGCATGAAATGCATGGAGTGGAGGCACGCCGTTGCATGCTGTTGGGCTCATCTTGATGTGAGCTGGGTAGGATTCCTGTGCACCGAAATCCAGCGGACGCCGTGCTTGCTGCAATGCTGGCTGTCAGCAACCTGCCTCACGACATGGCTGTGAACCTGAAGGCAAGCTGTGGGGGGCCTTTCACAACGTCTAATACAAAAGTCGCCCTGCAATCTTCCCATGTGCCCCAAGCTCCATGACGTCACACCGTTTGTCCTGCCGGCGCAGGCAAGCTCTTCAAGGGCATACGGAACGTGCACCGGACCATCTGCTCCTCCGTCGCCTTCCGCACATCCCACCGCCCCTGGGAGCTCCTCTCCGGCGGTCTCGACTCCACCGTCGCGCGCTACGACTTCTCGCGACCCAAGTGCGTTGACCGTTGGGAGATGGGTGCGTTGACTGCGGCCTCCACGGCCGCCGCCATGGGCAGGGGCCCGGCAGGGGGCGCAGCCGCCGGCGCGGGCGGGGGACAAATCTACAACCCGCCCTTCGTGCACCAGATCTGCGTCCCGAAGACGGACGAGAGACCCGTGGGTCAGTGGGTCGCGGCGGCACGTGGCGACGGGGCGGTGGTCCTGCTGGACGCTGACGTCAGCAGCTCGGTCGCCGGGTGCTCTGGGGCCACGAGCTTAGTCGCGTCTAACAGCGGTGGCAGAGGGGGCCGCCGGGGCGGGGGCGGGGGCGGGGGTGGAGGCGGGGGGCAGAAGGGCAAAGGCGGTGCCGCGGCGGGGCTGGCGGTCCCGTTGGTGCTGGACATGGACGTTGGGGGGCACAGTCGGCCGGTGTGCAGCGTGTCATTTGCGCCTGGGAGAGGCGGGGAGCAGGCGGGGGAGTATGGGGCGTGTGGGCGGCTATACTCTGGGGGCGAGGATAAGCGGGTGCTGGTGTGGGACGTTGCGGGGATAGTCAAGGCGCGGCAGGAGGGGACGGGGGTGTGGGCGGGAGGGGTCGAGGAGAGCGGTGAAGCTGGGGGAGCGGAGGGGATAAAGGACGGGGAGGCGGCGTCAGCGGAGGAGGAGGGGCAAGCGGGGGAGGGAGGGAGTGGCGGGGGACGTGCACAGGGGAGAAGCACTGCTGTGCTGGCGGAGGTGCTGCACCCAAGGAAGGTCAACCAGGTGTGGGCCATGGCGCTGGAGGAGCGGGAGCTCGTGGCGGTAGCGGCGGTCAGCAAATTTGTCACCCTGTACAGCTTGGACTGCTGCTGATTGTGCTGCGGGCGTTGTGTTGATGGACTTGCTGCCTCAATGCGTGGTTGGCGCGGTGGGCTGTGGTGTCCTGGTACGGCCTGGGCAGTCATAGCGCTGCCATGAGGCTGTGGCCGTAAACAACATTCAGATCCTACTGTGATGACATCTTAGCGTTCCTGCGCGTAACCTGTATGTCCCTGGCTGCCTAAGGAAGAGGGGGTGGCCCTGGAGGGGCAGGACCAGCAGCAGCCTGGCCCCTGGCGCCGGTGAGGAGGGGTATGGCATCGGAGAGGAGGGGTACTTGGAGAGGAGGGCGGGGCAGGAAATGGCAGCGGCGGGGGCGGCGGGGTCAGGAGTACCCGAGCACGGCGGAGCCGTATGCGGGCGGAACAGACCTTCCTTCACTTCTGCTTGAAGCAACAACGGACCGCTAAGGTGTTGGCCTCGGCTATGGTGGAAGCCTCCGCTCCGCGACAACGCCGAGTCATCGGATTACGCACCGACGGGGGGACAACCCTTCGACAAAAATTCTGCCACGGTCCAAGCTGCATGAACCGCCGCAAGGGTAACGCCTTGGAATACAACAAAAGGCATGAATTTGTTCGGTGCATTGCTTGGGCGTTGCAGCACGTGTGCGGCTACCACATGGGTATACGGACCGACCCATGGGTCGTGGCAACGGGACGTGGCTTTCAAGGCCCGGAACACAGGCCGGCCTCAGATCCGCTAAGTAAATAGATGTACAACGCTCTTATGCTTGAAACCCTTGCACCTCTGCCTTTTGTGAGCCCTCACGTGATCCAAAGTGCAACTTCCCGCTCACGTGACGCCGAGGCATCCAGGCCGATTGCATGGCTTCCTTCCATATATGCCTTTCAGCCAGTAGCTCTGTTCATAGTTAGAGCCTTAAGACTTCACACAATAACATACAATGTTCATTGACGACTGGATTCAACGTAGCGCAAGGCCAGTATATCTGCTGACGGAAAAAGGTCTGCGGAACAGGCTCATCCTCTAACCGCGACATAGAGCAACTCTGACTTTCAAGGACCCAGGGGCCACCGACTAGGGCAGCTGGCATTGCAGGTGGGTGTGCACTGGCGGAGCCAATTTCTCGTTGCAGGTTTGCCGCGAGCGCCTAGCCTGCTCTTCGCTGCGCATCGAAGCTCGTGAATTCGACTTGCTGCAGCGTGCGTGTATCTTGCTTGTGACAAGGCCCACGCGGCGTCGACCAGGCGCCCAATCAGCGCCCAACATCATCCGCTCATAGAGCACCCCCCAAACCTGTGCCCTCTTTGGACGAACATATCACCTCACAAACCACTTGGCCCCCTGCCGCAGTTTCCTTCTTGTGCTTGCGACCGCGACAGCGGCGTCGCTGGCTGCTCTCCTTCCTATTTTCAAGGCCGCGCCGGCCCGATGGCGTCTTGCTCCGATTTAGACCTCGCGGGGCCCAAGGCCCTCAACAGCATCGACTCCTGCGTCGGTCAGCCGCTAGAAAACATTATCCAGCGCATGGTTCACGGCACCGCTGCGACTGGCGACTTCGCCGCGCCCTCAAGCTCCGCCTCCCCCTCCTACGCCCGCACCTACGACCAGACCTACCCCGCCCCGGCCGCGGGCGGCCGCTTCCGCGCTGAGTTCGCCATCGCTTGGCCGCCCACCATCCCCGTCGGCTCCATGCCTGAAGCGGTGGAGCTTCGGGCCGAGGTGGCGGTTGACGTGGCGACGGCGGGCACAGAGCAGCACCCTGCGTACACGCCCGCGGCGGCGGCGGCTGCCTCGGCCGCTGCCGCCGCGTGCTGCTGCGGCAAGTTGCTGGTGGTGCAGGAGGACGTGGTGGTGCAGGAGGAGGGCTTCAAGGTCGAGGCGGGGCGCGGGCGGGTCAGGTGGGTTGCTCGTTCGCCGGGCTGGGGAAGGAAGTTGTTACAAGGCGGCCATGGTCACCGTCAGCCCACAGTAGCTTGCTCTCAAGTGCCCAATGGCTCCAGCAGCTCCGCACTGTGTGATACGTTGCTACGGCTGCAGCTTGCTTGCAATGCGGAGCATGGTGTAGCACTCGGGTTCAACTGAGCACACCGCCCTCTGCCCTCCCCACACGTGCCCTCCCCCAGGGTCCGCCTCAACGCCAACCGCGCCGGCGTCACGTCGTGTATCCTAGCGAGCAAGCAGGTGGGCAGCCGGCATGGCAAGAGTGCACTCGTGCATTGTCCTGACCTGCACCGTATGCAGCTCTACCTATCGCGGATGAAGCTCACAGCTTGCCAACGAAATCGCCTCCCTATCCTGTTATGTTGCCATGCATACGGCTTACCGTCATGCCGCTGTTGCTCGTTCCCGGCCGCAGGGCGTCCCCACGTTGGAGTCCCTGCAGAGCGCAGCGCCCCTGGTGGGGCTACCGCAGCCCGCACGCGAGGAGGCGCACAGGTGGGAACGAAGCTTCCCTACCATACGCATCTCATGGTCACCACCTACAATTTCCAACTGTGTTGCCGCGCGAGCCCGAAAACACATTAGCAGTCCACGACTCCACTTACCGTGTTGGTTAAGGCACGCAGTACCTTACATCTGTAACACGGTTAACACCTTTCCTTCCCGTCCTGCCCCGCCACCCACGTGGCGTACCGTAACCCACCTCGTACCTCCCCGGTCCCCCTCCCTTCCTTGCGCCACCCGCAGGCTGCTGTGGCGCATGATGCACGAGGCCCTGCCGCCCAACGCCTCCGCCATCCCCTTCGACGCCGACGCCTTCTCCTCAACCTTCGACACCCAACCGCCGCGGCTGCAGGTGGGCACATTGCGTACGCATGGCAGGGGTATGGCTAACCCTGGCATGTCAGCATCCACGACGCTGTGCTTTACAGCCGGTGCCTTACATAAGACCCGTCGTGTACATGTGTTGCGGCTCCACTGGCCAAGTTTCCTACTGCCCGTCGAGTGTCCGGCACCAGCGATCTCTGGCAAATATGACCTGGCTTTCCATCTTTGCAAGGGCCGCCGTCATGCTCGCTGGCACGTGCATGTTGCTGACTCCTCATGCCCGTCTGTTCTGCTCCCCGTCCCCCCGATTGCACAGGCGGCCCTCAGCTGGGCCTGGGCGCAGCACTTCACCGCCTTTGCCAACGACTTCAACTACCTGCTGGAGTGCCTGCCGTACGCCTCCGCCGCCTCCGCTGCGGTAACCGACAGCCCGGCCGCCGCCGCTGATGCCGCCGCCGCCCTCGCTGCTGGCGGCGAGGCGAGCGACGAGGAGCTCGAGCGCTACCAGGCCGTGCTGGCCCAGATGGTGGGCTTCCTGCGCGACAACGAGATGTTCGCCTGCCTGGCCACGCTGCTGCAGAACGCCGTGTCGCGCGGGCTGGCGCTTGTCCGCCACGGCAAGGTGTGCGGCATGTCCCCCCACGCTGCCGCCGCCGTCGCGGCCTTCTCCACGCCCCTCGTTCTTGACGCCGAGACGGCGTCAGAGCCTGGCACGCCCGCTGCCGCCGCCTCCGCCGCCGCCGCTGTTGGCGGTAACAGGAACGGCGCCCTGGCGGCAGCGCTGGCGGCGCTGACGGCGGCGGTAGCCGCCGGCAGTGGCGCCGCCGGCGGCGACGACGCGGACGACGCCGCTGGCGGCGCGTACAGCGACCGGCTGTTGCGTGCTGGCTCCGGATCCCTCGCGTCCTGGTGCGGTGACTCCGCGCCACCGTCGCCCTGCCGTACGCCGTACGGGGCTCCGGCCAAGCCGGAGGAGCCGGGGCCCAGCGCTGCGTTTGGCTTCATCCTTGCGACCGCTGACAGCGCCGCCACTGCCTCCACTTCGGCTGCCGCCGAGACTCCTGCTGCCCAGCACTCCTCCATCGCCGCGAAGACCGCTTGTGCGGCAGCGCCAGCGGCCTCTAGCCGCCTCGCCGCCGCCGCCGTGCCGCTTCTGCTGCTCGTCCTCCTGGCCCTCGTCAACGCCTTCCTGTGCGGCGGTGCCCGCGCCGCTGCCAGCGACAGCGGCTCCGCCGCCAGCATTCGCCGGGCTGTTTCGGCCCTTGCGCTGCTACCCCTCGCCGTCAAGGCTGCCGCTGCGCTACTGCTGCCGCTGGCGGCCGCCGGCTCCACGCATGCCGGTGCAGCGCCCACCGCTAAGAGCGGGTACGTTGGGACCGCAACGGCTGGGGCGATGCGCATGGCGGGCGGCTGTGAGCGGTGGGCGGTGGCTGTAGCGCTGAGCGCTACTGCTTGGCGAGTGGCGGGCGCAGTGGAGGGCGCCGAGGGCAGCAGCAGCAGCAGCAGCAGCTGTGCTTGGTGAGGGTCTGCATGGCAGCGAGTGGCTTGGGCCGGGGGGCACCCCGGTAGGAACTGAAAGGCTGAATTGAACGAAAATAAGGGGGGCGTACAAGATTTAGCCCGGTAGCATGTTGTGTGTGGTGGTCATTTGCGTGTGTGGGCTGCGGCAAGGAGTGGTTCTGCGCTGTGCTTAAGCTTGGAACGGTGGGGCTTGTGGTGTTCAGCGCACCTCAGCGTTCCATCGACGGCAGCGCATCAAGTACGTAAGTGGCTTTGCTACCGGTATGTCTGCAAGCATTCTCTCGTGCTTTCTGCTAAAATGCTGGTAAGACTGACATTCACAAGAGTAGTGTGGGGGTCCTTGCGCTTTCGTGTGTGGCTTGCGTGGGCACCGCGCCCGCGCAGCGTGCAACGCGTGCAGTACAATGTCAACCACCGCGCTGTACATTTCCTTAGGTGGATTCCTTTGCGCGATAGTTGATGAGTCGTGGGCTAGTTGCTATCTTAACAGTACCGTGCACTAGTCACATGCGCAGGCGTAAGTAAGGCGTCCAAGTCAGTATGTGTGTGTGACAGTTGAACCAGGTGGGTGGCAGTGGCAGAAGGACACATGCAGACGTACGTCTAGGGCTGCTGCAGCCTGACGCCAAGCACAGCTCAGCGGCATTCATGAAGATGAGGCTAGCGTTTTTATGATGGGGCTCCTCCCCACTCGTTGTATCAGGGAAGGGAGAGGCACGAGTCCGGCTACGGTGCGAGGTTGGGGGTACGGAGGAGGAGTGTCGCTTGTGGGTTTGCTATAGTTTCACACGCTGCCTTGGCTGCACAGTTTGTTGCGGTATCTATTGTTTCAGTTGGCCACATGACTTTTAAGATGCACTGCGGTATACTACTAATGCGGCCGTGGTGGGGCCTACCGCACGGTGGCATGCGGGTTCCAAAGCCCAGGCATTTAGTTGGAGCTCCCTCTCCTTTGTGTGAAAACATCCGGGTCTGGGCACTGATACAATCTGTGCATTGGCGGAACGGAGCGTGGTACTGGCTGCTGTGATTGGTGCTACGGGTCGCAAACGTCTGTGGACGCTGTTTGGCGCGAGGACGTGCCCTTCTTGGTGCCCGTGCTGCCTCAGTGCCACGTTGGGCTTGCCATGCTGGTCAGTGGCTGTGGTGAAAGGAGGAGCAGAGCGAGTGTGCAAAATGCACTGCGGTCAGGGTGGAGCAATGTGAGGGTTCGCTCGTCGACTGTACACTACCTTAGGCCTGTTAGCGAGCGCGGTTCATGCTTTCACGTGTGGCCCTGCCAGGCGGCGGGTCAGGGTCGGGGAGCGAGCCCATAGCGTGAACACGAATGCGGGCGGGAGGCAGGGGGGCACGTGTGCGTGTCGTGGGCCGTGCGGGCACGATAGAGCAGTGGGCTGTGGTGCGCTGAGAGAGGCGTAGTTGGTGGTAGCGAAGATGGTGGGGCGTGGGCGGGGTGACGGAGCGATGCAACGAACGAGGTGCGACGGTGTGTGGCGGCGTGTAGGTAGGATGGTCAAGGTCAGGTGTGCTGGCCCAAACGAAGGCAGGCCGGGTCGAGCGGCAAGGGATGGTGCCCATGGGAGGGCGGCGTGGTGGTCTAGAATTGGATAAAAGTAACGGTGGACCTCTGCGCCGCTTGGCTTTCTGGGCACTGTACCTTCTAGGCATCTCGTTGTTTTCCATGTGTCCGTAGTTTGCTTGTCATCGTGCATGCGGCAGGCGCGGATTGTCCTTACCAGTTTGCCTTAACGCACGTGGGTCGTCATGCAGTTACAGTTCATTGATGTTAGGCGTGTGCGTGTAGCAGGGCTGCAAGATGCCGTTGCCGTGTGGTGGTGTGTAGACGTGTGTAGACATACGTACAGATGATGTGTACACATACGGACAGTAAAACCCTAGCCAAAAGGCGACGGAGGAGATGGTTTGGGCCGCTACGTTTGGACAAGCACGGCAGCGCCCGACTAGGGCTGGGTGTCGTATGGTGGAGCATTCTTGGAAGTGGGCATGTACACTACAAACGACCAGCTTTCTCCGTGGACCTCCCGGCCATTTTTTTTTGCATATCGTGTGTCGAGGACCATCGATCACCCGGTGTGTAGGCGCATGCAGTTGATCAGGCACCGTTGCCCACTTTGTTGCTAGCGGGTCAAGTTCCCTTGTAAACCTCCGAGTCCATGTGTGTCAAGGTGGCCCAGGTGTATCTAGATTGAAAGCCATACCGGGGTACTTTTTTTCTGTGGAAAGGTTTACAGGTAAGGAGACGGGAAGGGACAGGCCAGCAGGAGTCCAAAGCCCAACCAGCACAGGCAAGC